>Ga0209573_1000996_pt1 | contig 49007 bp, 50 predicted proteins | sample TNRBio252014_DNA_FD_185870 | JGI IMG/M metagenome (GOLD analysis project Ga0209573, IMG submission 185870) | Wastewater treatment Type I Accumulibacter community from EBPR Bioreactor in Madison, WI, USA - TNR Reactor_6/25/2014_ DNA (SPAdes)... | ecosystem: Engineered > Bioreactor > EBPR >... | reverse complement strand
CGCCGCCGTGGCAATCTCATGCTCGAACGAATGGCCGGCCAAGATCGCATGGCCCTGCTCGATGTTGACCTTGACCTGCCCCTCCAGCCCGAAATCCTTGAGGAAGCCGTAAACCGTGGCGACGTCAAAATCATACTGGTGCTTGGTCGGCTCTTGCGGCTTTGGCTCGATCAGGATCGTGCCCTTGAAGCCGATCTTGTGGGCATACTCCACCGCCATCTGCAAGAACCGCCCGGCCTGCGCGCGCTCGCGTTTCAGGTCGGTGTTCAGCAGCGTCTCATAACCCTCGCGCCCACCCCACAGCACATAATTCTCGCCACCCAGTCGGTGCGTCGCGTCGATGCAGGTCTTTACCGTCGCAGCGGCATAGGCGAAAACCTCCGGGTCGGGATTGGTCGCCGCACCCGCCATATAGCGCCGGTGCGAGAACAGGTTCGCCGTCCCCCACAGCAGCCGCGTGCCCGTCTCCTCCATCTTGCCCTGAAAATACTCGGTGATCTCGTGCAGCCGCGCGGTGCTTTCGGCGAAACTGGCGCCTTCCGGGCGCACATCGGCATCGTGGAAACAGAAATACGGCACGCCCAGAATGCGGAACATCTCAAAGGCCGCGTCGGCCTTGATCTTGGCGTGGTCCATCGTCTCGCCAAACCACGGGCGTTCAAAGGTCACGCCGCCGAACGGGTCCATGCCGCCATACGCAAAGCCGTGCCAATAGGCGACGGCAAAGCGCAGGTGCTCCTTCATCGGCTTGCCCAGCACCACCGCGTCGGGGTTATAGTGGCGAAAGGCAAAATCACTGTCGCTGTCCGGCCCTTCATGGCGGATCTGCGGGATGCCTGCGAAAAAGTCGGTCATTCTGGGTTCCTGAGTCAAAGCGCCCTGAGGGCGGTATAGGCAGCGCGGTAGCGCGCATGAGCAGCGGCATAGGCCTCGGCCAGCGCCTGATCGGGCTCGACCGAATGCGACAGCGGCGGTGTGGTGGCGATCTCGGCCCCGGCGCCGTTGACGGCCATCACCGCCAGCCGCGCCGCGCCCAGGGCCGCGCCGAACTCGCCCTGCGCGGGCACATCGAGCGGGAAACCCAGTGTGGTCGCCAGCACCGACAGCCAATAGTCCGACCGCGCGCCACCGCCGATGGCCAGCGCGCGGTGGATCGTGGTTCCGGTCGCAGCCAGCGCGTCGCGGCAATCGGCAAAGGCAAAGGCCACGCCCTGCATCACCGCGCGCGCGGCGGCCTGCGCATCGGTGGCATGGTCCAGATGCAGGAACTGTCCCCGGATCGCCGCATCATTGTGCGGCGTGCGCTCGCCCCCCAGATACGGCAGGAACAGCGTCCGCCCCGGCGCCTGCAGGGCGCCAAGCCCGCTGGTCAGTTGCGCCGCCGACTGGCCGGTCAACCGGCTCAGCCAGTTCAGCGCATCCGTCGCCGCCAGAATCACCCCCATCTGATGCCAGGTGCCGGGCAGCGCGTGGCAAAACGTATGCACCGCCGTCGCCGGGTCCGGGCGATAGGCGTCATTCGCGGCGAACAGCACCCCTGAGGTGCCAAGGCTGAGAAACGCCTGCCCCTCATGCACCACACCCGCCCCAATCGCAGCGGCGGCATTGTCGCCCCCGCCCCCGGCCACCAGCAACGGCGGCAGGTCCAACTGGATCGCCAGCTTGTCACGCAGATCGGCCGAAACGGCGTTGCCCTCGACCAGCGCCGGCATGTGGTCGCGCGTCAGCCCGCATTTGGCCAGCAGCGCATCCGACCAATCGCGCGCGCCGGTCTCAAACCACGCGGTGCCGGCGGCATCCGACATCTCGGCCACATAGGCGCCGGTCAGGGCATAGCGCAGATAATCCTTCGGCAACAGGATCTTGGCGGTCCGCGCAAAGACCTCAGGCTCGTGCCGCCGCACCCATTCCACCTTGGGCGCGGTAAAGCCGGGGAACACGATATTCCCGGTGATCGCCCGAAACGCCGGGTCGCGGTCCATCTCGGCGGCCTCGACATGGCTGCGGGTGTCGTTCCACAGCATGCAGGGGCGCAGCACCTGGCCGTCCGCATCCAGCAGCACCGCCCCGTGCATGTGGCCGCTCAGGCCGATGCCCCGCAGCCGTCCGCTCCCCGCAGCCTGCCGCAAGGCACCCAGCGCATCGCGCGCGGCAGCAACCCAGGTCTCGGGGTCCTGCTCGGACCAGCCGTCAAACGGGCGTTGCACCGTCAGCGGCACCGTATGCTCGGCGAGTATGCGCTGCGCATCGTCGATCAGGATGGCCTTGAGCGACGAGGTCCCCAGATCCAGACCGATGAACATGTCAGGCCGCCAGATGCTCGGGCTTCTTGCCCAGAATGATCATCGCCAGAATGTCGTCCTCGGTCACTTCATCGACCTTGACCACGCCGACCAACTGGCCGTTCTTCATCACCGCCGCCCGGTCGCACAGCTTTTTCACCGCATGCACGTCGTGGTCGATCAGGAAGATGCCCAGACCCTGCTTTTTCAGCTCCTTGATGAGGTCCGCCACCATCTGCGTTTCCTGCGGGCCCAGCGCGGCCGTCGGTTCGTCCATGATGAGGACGCGGGCGTTGAAATAGACCGCCCGCGCAATCGCCACCGATTGCCGCTGCCCGCCCGACAGCGCCGCCACCGGCGCCTTGAACTTGCGGAAATTGGGGTTCAGCCGCGCAAAGATCTTGCGCGTCTCGGCCTCCATCGCGTCATCGTCGACAAAGCCCAGCGGCGTCGTCAACTCACGCCCCAGGAACAGGTTGGCCGCCGCGTCAAGGTTATCGGCCAAGGCCAGCGTCTGATAGATCGTCTCGATATTGTGGCTGCGCGCGTCGCGCGGGTTGGTGATCTCCACCTCTTTCCCGTCGATCAGGATCTGCCCGGCATCCTTGCGATAGGCGCCCGACAGACACTTGATCAGCGTCGACTTGCCCGCGCCATTGTGGCCCAGCAGGCCGACAACCTCGCCGGGGAACAGGTCGATGCTGACATGATCGACCGCCTTGATGCCGCCGAACGCGATGGAAATGTCGCGCAATTCGACCAGCGGGGTTCCGGAACGATCCACCATCACACGACTCCCTTTCGGTTCAACAGCGCCCAGAGCGCAACCGCCAGCACGGCGGCAGCCCCGGCAAGGGCGGCACCCGCCATTGCCCAGACCAGCACCGGCAGCGCCACCAGATGCACCTTGATGACCAAGGGCCGGATGCGCGCCACGCGGTAAGCCAGATCCAGCAGCACGGCTTCGACCAGCACGACGCCGACCACGATATTCTGGAACGGCGCATCGACGCCGACCATCGCCATGCCCGATTGCAGCGACTGCATGATGAGGGCACCCAGAATGGCGCCGTAAATCGTGCCCAGCCCGCCCGACAGCGCCGTCCCGCCGATCACCGCCGCCGCGATCACGCGCAGCTCGTCCAGCGTGCCGATGTCATTGGCATGGTTGGTCAACCGGGCCGAGGCCACCACCGCCGACAGCCCGCACAAAAAGCCCATCAGCGCAAAGACCTTGACCGTCAGCATGCGGGTGTTGATGCCGCTCAGCTCCGCCGAATCCGGGTTGCCGCCGGTGGCAAAGATATAGCGCCCCAGCCGGGTGCGCCGCGCAACCATCGTCATCACCACCGCCAGCACGATCAGCAGCAGCACAGAAATCGGCAGACCATAGCCTTCGGCATACCCCTCGGGCATCACCTCGCCGCGCGCATCAAAAGCGCGGCGCAAACGCGCCTCAGGCACCTGATAGGCATTGAGGATGCCGACAAAGCCCAGAATGGCCGCGGTGAACAGCACGCCCAGCGTCGCCTCGGCCCACAGCGGCTTGACCGGGAATTCATGGCGGATCTTGGCACGGCGGGCCGAAAACAGCCCCCAGACCGCGGCCGCCGAGGCTGCGAGGCCCAGCGCCCAGCTCCACGATACACCCAGCGTGCCATTGATACCGCCGAACAGTTGAAAGGTCTCGTCCAGCGGGCCGATCGTCTGGCCGCCGGTCAGATACCACGCGACGTTGCGCCAGATCAGCAGCCCGCCCAGTGTGACGATGAAGGCCGGGATCGTCATATACCCCACCAGCCAGCCCTGAAACGCGCCGACCAGCGTGCCGGCCAGCAGCCCCGCCAGAATGGCCAGCGGCGCGATGGCCCAGTGACCCAGCTCCAGCCCGGCGAACTCGGGCAGCCAGACCTTCTGCGTCATCGCCATGAAGGCCGAGCAGGTCGCCAGCAGCGCGCCGACTGACAGATCAATGTGGCGGGTGACGATCACAAAGACCATCCCCGTCGCCATGATCGCCACGCTGACGGTCTGGATCGACAGGTTGAAAATGTTGCGCGGACTCAGAAACCGCCCTTCGGTCATGATGTTGAAGGCGACGCAGATCACCACGAAGGCGGCGAGCATGCCCAGCATGCGGGTGTCGATCTGCAGCGCGTCCAGCAGGGATCGGCGCCGGGGGGCCTCGGCGGGGCTTGCGGGTGTGCTCATGGCGGAAGCTTTCGTCCGGGGATGAGGGGGCCTGCGCAAGGCGCGCGGCCGCGGGGCCGGTGGGGGCTCTGGCAGCGCATCGCGCCGCCAGAGCCTTGGTCACATCAGTTGCAGGGCGCCGGGCCGTTGGTCACGCCCTGGCAGAGCGCTTCCTGGCTGATCCAGCCGGCGTCGACGACGACCGACAGGTTGGCCGCGGTGATCGGAACCGGAGCGAGGAACACCGCCGACATGGTGGTGCCGCCCGGCGAGGTCCAGGACTGCGCGTTGGCAACAGCGTCCATCGCGGTGCCCGAGGCCAGCGCGACAGCGATCTCGCCCGCAACGCGGCCCAGATCACGGGCGTCTTTCCAGACCGAAACGGTCTGCGTGCCCAGTGCCACACGGTTCAGCGCGGCATGGTCGCCGTCCTGACCCGAAACCGGGATGCCCTGCATGCCCTGCGCGGTCAGCGCCGCGACAACGCCACCGGCGGTGCCGTCGTTCGACGCGACAACCGCGTCCACGCCGTTGTCAGCCGCCGTCAGGATCTGCTCCATGTTGCGCTGCGCGTTGGCGGGCAGCCACGCGTCGGTATAGGCCTCGGCCACGATGGTGATCGCGCCCGAATCGATGGCTGCCTGCAGGACTTCCTGCTGACCGCCGCGCAGGAAATCCGCGTTCGGATCGGTCGGCGAACCCTTGATCATGACATAGCGGCCCGAGGGGGCAGCCTCGAGAACCGCGCGGGCCTGCATCCGGCCGACTTCGACGTTGTCGAAGGTCAGATAGAAGGCGCGGCTGTCCTCGATCAGACGGTCATAGGCGATGACCGGAATGCCCTCGTCCGCAGCGGCCTGCACCGCCGGGCCGATGGCCTGCGCGTCCTGCGCCAGAACGATCAGCGCGTCGACGCCCTGCGCGATCAGCGCCTCGATGTCCGACAGTTGCTTGGCCGAGGACGACTGCGCGTCGGCCGAGACATAGGTCGCGCCCGCAGCGGTCAGCGCGGCAACGATGGCGGCCTCGTCGGTGCGCCAACGCTCTTCCTGAAAGTTGGACCAGCTCACGCCGACGGTGATCTGGGCAAACGCCGATGTGGTGAAACCCGCCGTTGCGACAACGGCGGCCAAGAGTGCCTTACGCATGCAATTCCTCCCTGAAAAGCCCCGATTCCCCCGAGGCCGCGGGTTATGACCCGACATCAAAAGCATAGGTTATTTTCTTCATGTGTCAAAATAAATATTCTCGCCTTGCTGGATATTTCATGCTCTACTCACCCCCACGGTCGCAAGATTGCGCTATCGTCGGACGGTTTTTCGCTTCGCCGCAGTGCAGAAAGTAGAAATAGTTCAATGGATGAAGTTATACAGCGCCGATCCGCCCCTGCCCCGATGGCGCTCGACGGCGTCACGGCGGGCTGCGGTCCGCTGTTGCCGGGTCCGGCGACCGACGCCAAACCCTTGCGCCAGAAGGTTTTTGAACATGTGCGCGCCGTCGGTCATGCCGCCCGCGCCGATGTCACCCGCGCGCTGGGGGTCAGCGCCGGGTCGGTCACTCAACTGACCTCCGACCTGATCGCGCAGGGCTATCTGCACGAAACCGACGACACCCCGCGCGACCGGCGCGAGACCGGGCGCGGGCGGCCCTCGGTCGCGCTGGCCGTGGTGCCCGGTGCGCATCGGGTGATCGGCATCAAGCTGTCAGACGAACGCCATACCGCCGTGCTGGCCGATTTCGCCGGCAACATCCTGGCCGAGGCGATGCTGCCCACCCCGCCCGTGCGCAAGACGCTGGACCAGATCGCCGAGGAAACCGCGCAGCTGGTCGCCCGCGTGCTGGCCGAGGCCGGGCTGGCGCTCGACGATGTGGCGGCGGTCGGCATCGGAATCTCGGGCCTTGTCGAGCCGATCGACGGCTCGGTCCCTTGGTCGCCCCTGCTGATCGGCGCCAACCTGCCGGTGCGCAACCGCCTGACCCAGCGAATCGGCCGCCCGGTGCTGGTGGAAAACGACGCCAACATGCTGACCCTGTCGGAACTGTGGTTCGGCGCCGGGCGCGCCACCTCGGATTTCGCCGTCGTCACCATCGAGCACGGCGTCGGCATGGGGCTGGTGGTGGGCAACCGGCTCTATCGCGGCACGCGCGGCATGGGGATGGAATTCGGCCATACCAAGGTGCATCTGGACGGCGCGCTGTGCCGCTGCGGTCAGCGCGGTTGTCTTGAGGCCTATCTGGCCGACTATGCCCTTGCGCGCGAGGCCGCGACCGCGCTCGACCGCAACTCGCGCAATCTGGCCAGCCCGCAGGCGATGCTGGAAACCCTCTTCGCCGAGGCCAAGGGCGGCAATCTGGCCGCGCGTTCGATCTTTCGCCGGGCGGGGCGTTATCTGGCGCTGGGGCTGTCGAACGTGATCCAGTTGTTCGACCCGGATCTGGTCATCCTCTCGGGCGAGCGGATGCGCTATGACTATCTCTACGCCGACGAAGTGATCGCCGAGACCCTGACCCTGACGCTGGACCACGGTCGCAAACCCTGCCGCATCGAGATCCACGCCTGGGGCGACATGGTCTGGGCGCGCGGAGCGGCGGCGCTGGCGCTCGACCATGTGACACAATCGGTGATGGGGGCGGCGTGATGCGTTGGCTGCTGGCTTTGGCCCTGATGGCGGCGCCCGCGTCGGCGCAGCGCTTTGCCGACCTCTCGTCCAGCCTGCCGCCGCATGTCTATTCCGGCGGGTGGGAGCATTTCGTCGGCGGCGGCGTGGCGGTGTTCGACTGCAACGGCGACGATCTGCCCGAGGTGCTGGCAGCGGGGGGCGAAAACCCTATGCTGTTTCTGCGCAATCAAGGCGGCATGGCCTTTGCCCCCGGCACGTTTCCCGCGATCACCGGCGCCACCGGGGCCTATCCGCTGGACCTCGACGGCGACGGGCACCTTGACCTCTATATCCTGCGCGCCGGACCGGATCAGGTGCTGCAGGGCGGGCCGGACTGCGCCTTTGCCGATGTGACACAGGATTGGGGCCTGCCGCAGCAGGACCGCTGGACCACCGCCTTCACCGCCTGGTGGCAGGGCGAACGCCCGACGCTGGCGATTGGCCATTACGTTGACCGCACCAACCCCGCCGGGCCGTTCCAGGCCTGCGATTCCAACCAGTTGCTGATCCCTGACGGCCCCGGCTGGCGGGCGCAGACGCTGGAGCCCGGCTTTTGCGCCCTCTCCATGCTGGCCGCCCGCGACGCCCGCGACCGGCTGACCCTGCGGATCTCCAACGACCGGCATTATTATGTGCGCGGCGGCTATGAACAGATGTGGGACATCACCGAAGGGCACTTCCTGACCGAGGCCGACGGCTGGCCGCGTGTGTCACTCTGGGGCATGGGCATCGCTTCGCGCGATCTGAACGGCGACGGCCGCGACGAGGTGATGCTGACCTCGATGGCCGACCAACTCCTTCAGATCGCGCAAGCGGACGGCACCTATGCCCCCGCGCCCCATGCGATGGGCACCTATGCCACCACGCCGCATGACGGCAGCGACGGCCGCCCCTCGACTGGCTGGCACGCGCAGTTTGGCGACGTCGACAATGACGGCCTGCCCGATCTGTTCATCGCCAAGGGCAATGTCGACCAGATGCCGACCAACGCCATCCATGACCCCAACGACCTGCTGATGCAGCAGCCGGACGGAACCTTTGCACAGGCGGCGACCGAGGCCGGGGTGGCCACGCGTGACCGCTCACGCGGCGCGGCGCTGGTCGATCTGGACCTCGACGGGCGGCTGGACCTGCTGGTGGTCAACCGCCGCGCGCCGCTGGAGATGTATCGCAACGTGACCGAGGGCACCGGGCACTGGCTGGCCGTCGACCTGCGCCAACCCGGCGGCAACAGCCGGGCCATCGGCGCGGTGGTGACGGTGACGGCGGGCGGGCGCTCGCAAAGGCAGCAGGTCACGGTCGGCGGCGGCCACGCGGGCGGCCAATCGGTGCCGCTGCATTTCGGGCTGGGCGCGGCGACGGGCGCGCAGGTGCGGGTGGACTGGCCCGACGGCCAGGTGACCGAGGCCGAGGCGAGCGTAGATCACCTGCTGCGGCTGAACCGCTGAGCCCTCAATGCGTGCTGACGGGCGTCAGGTCATGCTCGCGCGCGACAAAGAACGCCGTGCTGCGGTCGGCAGTCAGCGCGATGCAATCCCCGTCAGGCGAATGCACGCCCCAGACCTGCGTCCCGCCGGGGATCTGCGTGCGGATCTCGGCGGGCAGGGTTTCGGGGTCGATCTGGCGGATATAGGCCAGCGTTCCGGCCGGAAGATGGGCATAGGGGGTCTGCATGGCGGCCTCCTCTCAGACGCGGGTGATCGGGATGCTGCGCACCACGATTTCGGGCTCGCGCCGCTCCAGCGTGATTTCCAGCAGACCATTGTCCAGCCGGGCGCCGGTGACCTCGACCCCCTCGGCCAGCGCAAAGACGCGGGTGAACTGCCGCGTGGCGATGCCGCGATGCAGGAAAACCCGCTCGGGCCCCGGGTCCATCTGCCGCCCGCGCACCACCAACTGGCGATCCTCCAGCGTCAGGGCGAGGTCCTCGTCGCCAAAGCCCGCCACTGCCAGCGTGATGACAAACCGGTGCGGCGCCGCCAGTTCGATGTTGAACGGCGGATAGCCTTCGGCCCCGGCCCGCGCCGTGCGCTCGACCAGCCGCTCCAGCGGTTCGAACCCCAAAAGCAGCGGATGCGACGGAAAGGTGAATTTGGTCATGGCCCGGTCCTGTCAGCAGCGACACCTGCGCCCGGCCCCGACACGCGGCAACCGGACACGTCGTCGATATGGGAATGGCGAGGCGCCGCCGCAAGGGGGCGCGATACCTTTGCCAAAGCAGGGAAAACCGCTAATGTAGCCCTGAACAGGACCGAGTCGCCCATCCATGAATGCCCCTATCGAGCTGGACCACGAACAGGTTCTCCGCGTCAAGCTGGAGGTTCTGCGCCGCGAGCATCGCGATCTCGACGACGCCATCGCCGCCATGCACGCCAAGGGCACCAGCGACGAACTGGCGATGAAACGGCTGAAAAAACGCAAACTCGGCCTCAAGGACGTGATCGCCCGCATTCAGGACGAACTGACCCCCGACATCATCGCCTGAGCCCCGCACGCGGATCAGGCCCGAACGAGGCGCCGCGCCATGCATCTGCTGCGATTGTCCCTTGCCCTGCTGACCGCCCTCACCCCGCTGAGCGCCACCGCGCAGGACGGCCGGGTCTGGCTCTATAACCGCCATGTCGCGGACTCGCCGCTCGAGACCGTGCTGAACCTTGGCTATGGCGTGCCGGAAAGCGACGATGTGCAGGCCTCGATGCTCTGCGCGATCGGCGCGAACTGGATCTTTGCGCAAACGCTGCTGGCCGCCGATGTCGACGGGCTGGCGGCCGACGCCGAGGTGACGCTCGAGGTGCAGGCTCCGGGTTACAGCGCCACCTTCGACGCCCATGTCGTGCGGCTCGAGGAATTCATCCACGGTGTCGAATTCGCCCTGCCGCTGGATGATGACCTCTGGGGCGTGCTGATGGCGGGCGGCAGCCTCAGCTATGGCGTCAGCGGCCACGCCCGCCAGACCCTGCTGTTGGACGGCGCCGCCGACCCAGCGCATGAGTTTCTCGGCGATTGCCTGTCGATCGGCGATCTGGCGCCCGAGGGTCAACCCGCCCCCGCCGCCAAGACCTGAGCGCATCGCGCAGGCGCCGGTGGCCGGGCCGTGACGGTCTATCGCCGGCTTCCCGAGGAGCCTGAGCGCATCGCGCGGTGGCCGCTGTCCCGCCCCCTTCGCATTGCGCGGGCACCCGTAGGGTGGGGTTCCACCCCACCGCCCCACCACCCCGCCGCCTGACCCTCAGGAAAACCCGGCCCCGCGCCCCGGGCCACCCCCATCCCGCACTCAAACCCCTCCGCCACTGAAAGACACGATCCCCCGCATCACGGGCAAGCGCATCCCCCCACGCAGCGCGCGGGCAATAGTGGCCGGTGTCCCGCCCCCCTCCGCATCGCGCGGGCACCCGTAGGGTGGGGTTCCACCCCACCACCCCTCCGCCGCCGTCGCGTGGTCAGACCTTACCGAATCCTTAACGCCGAAGAGTAACCCATTGATATCATGGAATGTGCGATCCTGTCCCACGCATGGGACATTCCTCAGCTGCGCCAGAGCGTGACCTTGGTGCCGCCCATGTCCATCGCCGGCCCGGCGGCGGTCAGGCCAAGGCCGGTCGCCTTGACCAGCCCCGGATCGGGCGCCACGATGCCGATCTGCCAGCCCGCGAACCGCTCGCGCAGCACCGCCCCCATCGCCCCGTAAAGCGCGAACAGCAGCTTTCGCTCGCCGATCCGCCCGCCCCACGGCGGGTTGATGAGAACCATGCCGGGGGGCGCGCCCTCGGGCGGAGTCAGGTCGCTGATCGCCCGACGCTCGAACCGGCACCAGCCGCCGATCCCCGCCCGCGCGGCGTTCGCCGTCGCCCCTCCGATGGCGCCCTGATCGCGGTCCGAGCCAAAGAACCGCACCTGCGGCGGCCGCGTCGGGGTCGCCTTCATCCGGGCGAAAGCGGCGGCATCAAACCCCGCCAGCCCCTCGAAGGCAAAGCTGCGCCCCCGCCCGGCCAGCAGCCCCGCCGCGATTTCCGCCGCCTCGATGAGGAACGTGCCCGAGCCGCACATCGGATCGACCACCGTCTGCGACCCGTCGAACCCCATCTGCGCCAGCACCGCCGCCGCCACCGTCTCGCGCAGCGGCGCCTTGCCGACGGCTTCCTTGTGGCCCCGCTTGTGCAGCGACTCGCCGGAGGTATCGAGGCTGATGATGCACAGATCGTCGTCGATGCGCGCCTTGACCACCAGGTCGGCCTTTGGATCGATGGGCGCGCCCAACACCTCGCGCAGCGCCGTCTCGATGCGCTGCGCGGCGGCCTTGTCGTGATAGATCCGCGAGGCATGACACGCGGCCTCGACCCGCAGGGGCACATCCGGTCGCAGCACCGCCGCCCAGTCCACCTTGCGCGCCCGCTTGTCCAGCTGCGCCAGATGCAGCGCGCGGAATTCCGCGATACGCACCAGCACACGGCTGGCGCTGCGCAGCACCAGATTGGCGCGCCAAACCTCAGTCCAGCCGCCGCGCGCCTCGACCCCGCCATGCACCGGCGTCACCCCCTGAAACCCGGCGGCGCGGGCCTCGGCGGCAACGGTGGCTTCCAGCCCGGGGGCGGCGACGAAGAAAAGCGGCAGATCCTGTTCCATCCCGCCCGCATAGCGCGAAAGCGGCGGGGCTGCGAGGGACTTTGCATCACCGCGCCACCCGTGCTAGGGCGCGCTGAACAGCGGGAGTGTCGCCATGACGGTGGATGTGGGAATCATCATGGGCAGCCAGTCGGACTGGCCGACAATGCGCGAGGCCGCCGCAATCCTCGACGAATTGGGCGTGAGCCACGAGGCGCGGATCGTCTCGGCCCACCGCACGCCCGACCGGCTGTGGGATTATGGCAAGACCGCCGTGACGCGGGGCCTGAAGGTCATCATTGCCGGCGCTGGCGGGGCGGCGCATCTGCCCGGCATGATGGCGTCGAAAACCCGTGTGCCGGTGATCGGCGTGCCGATCCAGACCCGCGCGCTGGCCGGTGTGGACAGCCTGTATTCGATCGTGCAGATGCCAAAGGGGTACCCGGTGGCGACCATGGCCATCGGTGGCGGCGCCAATGCCGGGCTGATGGCAGCGCAAATTCTGGCGATGAGCGACCCCGCGCTGGCCGCTCGCGTCGATGCCTGGCGCGCCGCACTCAGCGACTCGATCCCGCAGGAGCCCCGCGATGACTGACCCCCTGCAACCCGGCGCCTGCATCGGAATTCTGGGCGGCGGCCAACTTGGCCGGATGCTGTCGGTGGCGGCCTCGCGCCTCGGGCTGCGCTGCCACATCTATGACCCGGGCGCCAATCCACCCGCCGGGCATGTGGCGGAAAAGGTGACGACAGCAGACTGGCACGACGAGGCAGCCCTGCGCGCCTTTGCCGCCTCGGTGGATGTCATCACCTATGAATTCGAGAACATCCCGACCGCCACGCTGGACCTGCTGGAATGCCTGCGCCCCGTGCACCCGAACCGTCGCGCTCTGGCGATCAGCCAGGACCGGCTGAGCGAAAAGGACTTTCTGACCGGGCTGGGCCTGACCACGGCCCCCTATCGCGACATCCCCGATCTTGCGGCGCTCGACGAGGCCCTGGATCGGATCGGCGCGCCAGGTATCCTGAAGACCCGCCGCCTCGGCTATGACGGCAAGGGCCAGGCGCGGATCACGGACCCCGCCACGGCCGGCGCAGCCTTGCAGACGCTCGGCGGTGCCGAAGCGATCTATGAGGGCTTCGTGACCTTCACGCATGAGGTCTCGGTGATCGCCGCGCGCGGCCTGACCGGCGAGGTCGCCTGCTATGACCCCGGCGAGAACGTGCATGTCGACGGCACCCTGCGCACCACGACCGTGCCCGCCCGCCTGTCGAACGCCCAGCGCACCGACGCCGTGATCCTCGCCGGTCGCATCCTGAACGCGCTCGATTATGTCGGCGTGCTGGGGGTGGAACTCTTCGTGACGACCAAGGGTCTGGTGGTGAACGAAATCGCCCCGCGTGTCCACAACTCGGGCCACTGGACGCAGGCGGGCTGCGCGGTGGACCAGTTCGAACAACACATCCGCGCCGTGGCGGGCTGGCCGCTGGGCAACGGCGCGAGACACGCCGACGTGGTGATGGAGAACCTGATCGGCGCGGATGTCGCCCGCGTGCCCGCGCTGTCGCGTGAGGCCGATACCCAGATCCACCTCTATGGCAAGGGCGCCCCGCGCGCCGGCCGCAAGATGGGCCACGTCAACCGTATCCAGCGCCCCTGACGACCCGGGACGGGGGGCGCTGCCCCCCGGTCGCCGTTTCGGCGACTCCCCCCGGGATATTTAGAGAGCAAAGAGAGGGAGCGCGCGATCGTGCCCCCATCTTTGCGCGGAAAATATCCTCCGGGTGGGTCCGGGAGGGTGGAAAACCCTCCCGGCGGGGTGTGGGGGCTGGCCCCCACCGGCGCCGAGGGGCCTCGATGGCCCCGAAGGCGCCGCCCCTCAGATCAGTTCAGCAGACCCGCGTGCCGCATCGCCGCGTCCAAGGCCGCGGCGGTCTTTTCCGTCACGCCCAGCAGCGGCAGCCGCACTTCATTCCGGCAATGACCCAACCGCGACAGTGCATATTTTGCGCCTGCCAGCCCCGGTTCGAGGAAGATCGCCGTGTGCAGCGGCATCAGCCGGTCCTGATACTCCAGCGCCGTTGCGTAATCGCCGCGCAGCGTCGCCTCCTGAAAGGCGGCGCAAAGTCGGGGCGCCACGTTGGCCGTGACCGAGATGCAGCCCACGCCGCCCTGCGCATTGAAGCCCAGTGCCGTCGCATCCTCGCCCGAAAGCTGGATGAACGACTTGCCGCAGGTTTCGCGCTGCAGCGAGACACGCTCGATCTTGCCGGTGGCATCCTTGACGCCAATGATGCGCGGCAGCTTTGCCAGTTCGCCCATCGTCTCGGGCGACATGTCGACCACCGAGCGCCCGGGGATGTTGTAGATGATGATCGGCAGAGTCGAGGCCTCGTGCAGCGCGGTATAATGCGCGATCAGCCCGGCCTGCGTCGGCTTGTTGTAATAGGGCGTCACCACCAGAGCCGCATTGGCCCCCACGCGCTCGGCATGGCGGATCAGGCGAATCGCCTCTGAGGTGTTGTTCGAGCCCGCGCCGGCCACCACCGGCACCCGCCCGCGCACCCGTTTGACCACGGCTTCGACGACCTGCTCGTGTTCCTCATGCGACAGGGTCGGGCTTTCACCGGTGGTGCCGACGGGCACGAGCCCGTGGCTGCCTTCGGCGATATGCCAGTCGACCAGGGCATCGAGGGCTGCGAAATCGACCGCACCGTCCTTGAACGGCGTGATCAGTGCGGGAAGCGAACCCCGGATCATGTGCAACTCCTTTTGGCGGCAGGGCGCGCAGCGGGGCCGACCTGACCCCATTGTGTGTTGCGCAGCCGTGCCACGCGGTTAGACTCTCCGCTTGTCCTTTTCAAGAGAGACGATGCGCCCGCACTTTGCCGCCCTGCTCTTCTCCCTGCTTTGCGGGGCCTCTTCCGCGCTGGCCTTTGACGGGCCGCCGCCGCCGCGCGCGGCTGGCGCGATCGGCGCGCTGGTCGAGGCCGTGCGCGCCGGGGATACCGCGCGCTTTGCCGTTCTGCGCGAGGCCGCCGGGCCGCTGGGCCTGCGCATCGCCACCTGGCGTATCCTGCGCGAGGGAATTGCCGGCGATTTCGCCACCTATGCCACCTTTGTCGGCCACCACGCGCATTGGCCCGGCATGGACATGGTGCGCGCCCGCGCCGAAGAGCGCATGGCCGGTCAGCCGCCGCAGGTGGTGCTGGGCTGGTTCGCCGGGGCGTTGCCGCAGACAGCGCAGGGCGACCTGGCCCTGCTGGCTGCGCAAGAGGCCACGGGCGCCGACCACGCCGCAACGTTGCGCCGCCTGTGGCTGGAGCGGGATCTGACCGCCGTGATCGAGGAGGACTTGCTGGCCCGTCATGGCGCAGCGCTACGCCCGCTCAACGCCGCGCGGCTTGATGCGCTGCTCTGGCGCGGGGCGCGCACCGCGGCGGAGCGTATGATGCCCCGCGTCAGCCAAGGCGAGGCGGCGCTGGCACGCGCCCGTCTGGCGCTGCAGGCGCGGGCCGACGGGGTCAATCCGCTGATCGCCGCCCTGCCTGCGGCGCTGGCCGACGATCCCGGCCTCGCCCATGACCGCTTTCGCTGGCGCCTGCAGCGCGGGCTCGAGGACGAGGCCGCCGCCCTGATGCGCGAACGCTCGCCGGACGCGCTGGGGCGACCGCAGGACTGGGCCGGGCAGCGCGCGCGCCTCGCGCGGCGGGCGCTGGCAGCGGGCGATGCGCAACTGGCCTATGACCTCGCCGCGCGCCACGGCCTCGATGACGATGGCGCGGACATGGCCGATCTGGAATGGCTGGCGGGCTATGCTGCGCTGCGCTTTCTGAACCGCCCGGCCGAGGCCCTGACCCATTTCGCGCGGCTGCGCGCGCGCTCGCTCAGCCCGATCACCCTTGGCCGCGCTGGCTATTGGGAGGGCCGCGCGCACGAGGCGATGGGCCAGACCCAAGCCGCGCGCGACGCCTTTTCCTTTGCCGCGCGCTACCAGACCGCCTTTTACGGCCAACTCGCCGCCGAGCGGCTGGGGATGGACCTCGACCCCGCGCTGCTGGCCGAGCCCGCCTATCCTGACTGGCACGGGCTGCCTTTTGCCCGTTCGGACCTGCTGCAGGCTGCACTGCTCCTGCATTCCGCTGGCCAGTTCTATGAGGCGCGGCGCTTTACCCTGCATCTGGCCGGGCAATTGCAGACCGAGGACGAACTCGGCGCACTGGCGCAGCTCTGGCTTGACCGCGGCGAGCCGCATATGGCGCTGCGTATCGCCAAGGACGCGGTCGCTCGCGGTATCCTGCTGCCCCGCGCCTATTTCCCGCTGACCGATCTGGCTGCGGCCAATCTTTCGGTGCCCGCCGACCTGACCCTGTCGATCGCCCGGCGCGAGAGCGAATTCGACCACCGCGTTACCAGCCACGCTGACGCCCGCGGGCTGATGCAGGTGATGCCGGCCACCGGGGCACATACCGCGCGGCGGCTGGGTCTGGCCTTTGACGAAGGCCGATTGACCAGCGATCCGGCCTATAACGCCGTTCTTGGTGCGGGCTACCTGCAGGAAATGTCGCAGGTGTTCAATGGCACACTGTCAATGGTCGCCGCCGCCTATAACGCCGGACCGGGACGGCCGCGGCGCTGGGCTGCGCAATTCGGCGACCCGCGCAGCCCAGCCGTCGACCCGGTCGACTGGATCGAGATGATCCCCTTCACCGAAACCCGCAACTATGTCATGCGGGTGACGGAATCGCTGGTGATCTACCGCGCGCTGCTGGCCGGACAGACGGGGCCGATCCGCCTGACCGCCATCCTGCGAGGCACCGACTGATCGGGGTGGGCGAATCGCCTGTCCCGCGCGCCCTCACCCTGCCAGCCGCCCCATCAGCTGCGCCAACGCCTCGCGATAGCGCTCGTTCACCAGTCGCCCGGCGGCGTCGAATTCCGACTCGGCGTTGCCCACCAGCACCTCGGGCCAGGTCAGGGCCTCGACCCGGTGCGGCACAAGCATCGAGCGCAGCATCACCTGCGCACGCTCGCCGCCTGCCCGCCCGCCCGTTGCCGAAACGATCGCCAGTCGCTTGCCCCACAACGGGTTCGGCTTGACCCGGCTCAACCAGTCGAGCGCGTTCTTGAGCACGCCGGGCGGGGCCTTGTTGTATTCCGGGCAGGCGATCAGGATCGCGTCGGCGCCCTGCACCGCCTCGGCCAGCGTGCGCACCTCGGCGGGCATGCCCGCCGCCTCGACATCGCCGTCATAGAGCGGCAGTCGCAGCGAGCCCTCGGCAAAGCGCCCCGGCCAGTGCGCCGCCCCTTCCAGCATCAGCCGCCGGTTCAGGCTGGCCGTCCGCAGTGATCCGCAAAGGCCCAAAAGCACGGGGTCTGTCATGGTCGTCTCCCTTTTGCCCCTGACCTAGTGCGCCAAGCCCCGCCTTGCAACTGCCGCCCGATTGGGCCAGTTTCGCGTCATCAATCAAAGGGGCATCGAATGCGGCACGGCGGGCAAATTCTGGTCGATCATCTGAAGGCCGAAGGCATCCGGCGGGTATTTTCGGTCCCCGGCGAGAGCTTTCTCGCTGTTCTCGACGGACTGCATGACAGCGGCATCCAGAACGTCGTCTGCCGCCATGAAGGCGGCGCGGCGATGATGGCCGAGGCGCATGCGAAGCTGACCGGCGAGGTGGGCATTGCCTTTGTCACCCGCGGCCCCGGTGCCACAAACGCGTCGTCCGGCGTGCACGTGGCGCGGCAGGATTCGACGCCGATGATCCTGTTTGTCGGCCAGATCGACACCGGCCACCGCGACCGCGAGGCGTTTCAGGAGGTCGATTACCGTGCCGTCTTTGGCCCCTTGGCGAAATGGGCGACCGAGGTCGATGACATCCGCCGCCTGCCGGAATACCTGTCGCGCGCGTTCCACATCGCGCAATCGGGCCGCCCCGGCCCAGTGGTGATGGCGCTGCCGGAAAACATGCTGTCGGCGCTGGCCGAAGTGGCCGATCTGCCGCCGCGCCGCGCGCCACTGGCCGCGCCCGCCGAGGCGCAGGTCTCGGCGATCTGGGACGCGGTGAAGGGGGCGGCCAAGCCGCTGCTGGTGGCTGGCGGCCCGCATTGGTCGGCGCAGGCGGCCCGCGATCTGGCCGATCTGGCGGCCTCGACCGGCCTGCCGGTCGCTGTCACCTTTCGCCGTCAGGATCGAATCGACAATCGGCATCCGAACTATGCCGGGGATCTGGGCGTCGGCATGAACCCCAAGCTGGGCGCCCGGCTGCGCGAGGCGGATTGTGTGGTGATTCTGGGTGCGCGGCTGGGTGACACCGCGACCAACGGCTATGAGTTGATGGACCCGGCGGCGCCCGGCAAGACCATCGTGCATGTCCACGCCGATTCCGATGAACTGGGCCATGTCTGGCGTCCCGATCTGGCGATCACCTGCCCGGCGCCCGCGATGGTGGCGGCGCTGGCGGCCAGCGTGCCACAGGGGCTGCCGGACTGGTCGGCCTGGACCGGGGCGGCACGAGCCGACTATCTGGCCTTCACCACCCCCCGCGAAACGCCCGGCGACGTGAAGCTGGAGCAGGTGATGCGCTGGCTGTCGGACCATGTGCCCGACGATGCCATCGCCACCAACGGCGCGGGGAACTATGCCGCGTGGATGCACCGCTATTTCCGTCCGCGCGCGTATCCCGGGCAACTGGCGCCGACCTCGGGCAGCATGGGCTATGGCTTTCCCGCCTCGGTCGCCGCCTCGATCGAACACCAGAAAAAAACCGTCCTATGTTTCGCGGGCGACGGCGATTTCCAGATGACGCTCAACGAGTTGAGCACCGCGCGGCAGTATGGCGCAAAGCCGGTGGTGATCGTCGCCAACAACGGCCGCTATGGCACGATCCGCATGCATCAGGAACGGAACTATCCGGCAAGGGTGTCGGGCACCGAACTCTTCAACCCCGATTTCGCGGCGCTTGCACGGGCTTACGGTGGGCATGGAGAGGTCGTGCGGCGGACCGAGGATTTCCCGGCGGCTTTTGCGCGGGCGACGGCCTCAGGCGTGGTCTCGGTGATCGAGCTGGTGCTCGACCCCGAAGCGCTGGCCCCGGGGCAAGAGTTGAGCGCCGCGCGGGCGCAGGGCGAGCGCGCGGCGAAGGGGTAACCTAGGCCCGCACCAGCGCCTCATAAGCGTCTGACACCTTGCGTGCCAAGTGACCGACCTGGAAATGCACGTCGCCGATCTGCGCCACCGGCGTCACCTCGGCGGCGGTGCCGGTCAGCCAGCATTCGCTGAACGAGGGCAGTTCTTCGGGCATGATGTGGCGTTCTTCGACGGTCAGGCCCATGTCCCGCAGCATGCCGATGATCGTCTGCCGGGTCAGGCCGTTCAGGAAGGCGTCAGCCTTGGGCGTGTGCACCACGCCGTCCTTGACGAAGAACACATTGGCCCCGGTCGCCTCGGCGACGTAGCCGCGGTAATCCATGAACAGCGCGTCCGAGCAGCCCTTGGCCTCGGCCGCGTGCTTGGACATCGTGCAGATCATGTAGAGGCCCGCAGCCTTTGCGGCGGTGGGGATGGTGTCGGGCGACGGGCGCTTCCACTTGGCGATGTCGAGCTTGGCGCCCTGCCATTTCGCGTCGCCATAATAGGCACCCCATTCCCAGCCCGCCACGGCCAGCCGCACCGGGTTGCGGCGCGCCGAGACGCCCATGTCCTCGCCCGAGCCGCGCCATGCCACCGCACGCACATAGGCGTCGGTCCAGCCGTTCGCCTTGAGCATGGCATACTTGGCCTCTTCGATCTGATCGACCGTATAGGGGATCACCATGTCCAGCAGCCGACCGGATTCCAGCAGGCGTTCCGAATGCTCGCGGCTCTTGAATATCTTGCCGTTATAGCAGCGCTCGCCCTCGAACACCGACGAGGCATAGTGCAGCGCATGGGTCAGCACATGCACCTTGGCGTCACGCCACGGCACCAGCGCACCGTCCATCCAGATCCAACCGTCCCTGTCGTCATACGCACCGGCCATGGCTGCCCTCCTGCTGTGCCTTGTCGAATGTTGCGCTCATTAGGTCCGCATCGGACATAATCTTGCGCCAACTGAGCGCTCTGCTATCAATTGATTCTTGGAAAGTCAACAAGGCTGACATAAAAGCGTCACCAGCCGACACGCGGGGGGCACCATGGCTGACACCAATACGGGCGGCGAGAACCTGCTGTTCCTGACCGACGAACAACTGCGCAAGGGCATCGAGGCGATGTTCTTTGCCTATCGCGGCTTTACCGCCGATCCCGACCGCATCCTCAGCGAGTTGGAATATGGCCGCGCGCATCACCGGGCGCTGCATTTCATCAACCGCTCGCGCGGGACGACGGTGAACAACCTGCTGGCGGTGCTGGGCGTGACCAAGCAGTCGCTCAACCGGGTGCTGCGGTCGCTGATCGACGACGGTCTGGTCGAATCGCGGGTCGGCCGCGAGGACCGGCGCGAGCGGCACCTCTATCTGACCGCCAAGGGCGCCGATCTGGAGCGCCAGCTCTCCGAGGCGCAGCGCGCCCGGATGCGCGCGGCGTATCGGGCAGCGGGGCCACAGGCGGTGGCCGGGTTCCGGCAGGTGCTCGAGGCAATGATGGACGAGTCGATCCGCGCGCAATACGTTGCGTTGAAGGACGGCACGACAAAGGACGGCAAGACATGAGCGACCCCAGCCTGCCGCACCTCTTGATCGTCGATGACGACGAGCGCATCCGCGACCTGCTCAAGCGCTATCTCATCAAGCAGGGCTTCATGGTCACCGCCGCGCGAGATGCCGCACAGGCGCGGCGTCTGCTGGCGGGGCTGGCCTTTGACCTCATCATCCTCGACGTGATGATGCCGGGCGAGGATGGTGTGGCGCTGACGGGTTGGCTGCGCGGCGCCATGGCGACCCCGGTGATCCTGTTGACCGCCAAAGGCGAATCGCGCGACCGCATCGCCGGGTTCGAGGCCGGGGCCGATGATTACATCGCCAAACCCTTTGAGCCGCGCGAGTTGGTGCTTCGCATCAATGTCATCCTGCGCAGGGCGCCGCGCAACGATGCCACCGCCGCCGCGCCGCAGGTCGTGGCACTGGGCGCCATGCGATATGAGATCGAGACCGGCGAGTTGCGCGATGGCCGTGAGCCGGTGCGCCTGACCCAGACGGAATCGGCGTTGATGCGCATTCTGGTTGGCAATCTGGGTCAGGTTGTCAGCCGCGAGGCGCTGATCGACCAGATGGGCCGCGACAAGGGGGCCTCGGCCGAATTGGCACAGGAACGCGCCATCGACGTGCAGATCACCCGCCTGCGGCGCAAGATCGAACCCGACCCAAAGCGCCCCCGATTCCTGCGCACCGTCCGGGGCGAGGGCTACATGCTGGCGACCAGTTGAGCATCCACTTGCAAGGATACGGAAAAAAAGCCCCGATTTCGCCTTGACCCCGGCATCAGTTCTTTCTAGTTAGCCTCGCATTGTGGGCCGGTAGCTCAGAGGTAGAGCAACTGACTTTTAATCAGTGGGTCACAGGTTCGATCCCTGTCCGGCTCACCACTGACCCAAAGGCCCGGACGGCAACGTCCGGGCCTTTGCGTTTGTCGCGCTCACACAGCCCGCCAGAACCGCGCGTGCAGGGCCAGTGCTGCAGCCGTCAGGCCCGCCACCAGCCCCAGCCAGACCCCCACCCCCTCGAGCCCGAGGAGAAAGCCCAGCCCGTAGCCTGCCGGCAGGCCGACCAGCCAGTAGGACACCGTGGCGATCACCATCGGCTGACGGGTATCCTGCACGCCGCGCAACAGGCCCATCGCCATCACCTGCCCGGCATCCGCCAACTGGAACAGCGCCGCCACCAGCAGCAACGTCACACCCAGCGGCACGATAGTCGCGCGCTCTGGCTCGTCGGGCTTCAGGAACAGCCCGACCATCGACTCGGCGGCGACCCAATAGATCAGCATCGTCGCCACGGCAAAGCCCAACGACATCGTCACCGCCGCCTTGGCCGCCGCCCGCAACCCTTCGGGATCATTGCGCCCGCGCGCGCGCCCGACCAGCACGGTCGCTGCGTTCGACAGGCCCAGATGCACCATGAAGAACAGCGCGGTGATCTCCAGCGCGATGGAATGCGCCGCCAGCGGCAGCCGCCCCAGCCAACCCATCATCACTGCCGAGGCCGCGAACAGCCCGGTTTCCGCCAGCATCGCCAGCCCGATCGGCAGGCCCAGCGCATTGACTCGGCGCAGCGCCACCCAGTCAGGTCGCCAGAACCGCACCAGCAACTGATGCGGCCGCAGCGCGGGCAGCAGCACCGCATAGACCAGCATCACCGCCAGCCCGACAAACTGCACCAAGACCGAGGCCAGCGCCGCGCCGCGCGCGCCCAGTTCGGGGAACCCCAGATTGCCGAAAATCAGCAGCCAGTTGACGCCGATATTGACAAAAACCCCCAGAACCGTCGCCCAGAGCACCACCTGCGTGCGCCCCAGCGCCGCAAGATAGCTTTTCATCACCATTGCCACCAGCGCCGGCGCCATGCCAAAGCCGACAATCGCCAGATACTCGCCGCCGATGCGCGCAACTTCCGGCTCTTGACCCATCGCGCCCAGAATCGGGCCCGAGAGCAGGAAGAGCGGCAAGACCAGAGCCGAATAGCCAAGGCTCAACCACATCCCCATGCGGGTCACGCGGCGCACCTCGGTATGTTCGCCCGCCGCCGCCAAGGTGGCGACCATCGGCATCACCGCCTGCCCGTATCCCATGCCCAGCGTGAAGACGACAAAGAACAGCGTCGCCCCCAGCGCCCCGGCAGCCAGTTCGGTGACCCCATACCAGCCCAGCATGATGGTATCGGTCACATGCAACGCGAATTGCGCGACATGGCTGCCGACCAGTGGCAAGCCCAGCACCAGCACGGCACGGGCGTTGAACAGAAATCCGGTCTCACGCAAGGCGGTCATGGGGGCATCCAGTCAGGTCGCTGCACAGCGCAGAGCCGTCCCTTGTGCCTGCAAAACAGGCAAAGGAAAACCCCTTGGCGCGGCTCAGCCGGCGAAACGCTCGAACTCGGCCCGGGCCCGGCCCCAGACGCCCTGATCCGGTTCGTCCAGCGCCAGCAGATGCGGCAGCAGTTGCGCGGCAAAATCCTGCGAGGATTCGATCGGCAGCAGCGAGGGCAGGTTGTCGATCGCCATCACATCGAGTGGCGGCGTATCATGCACCCGCAGCACCGGCGCCGCCCAATCGGTCGCCCGGTCATAGACCGGCACCGGGTTATAGGCGCTGCCCGGATCACAGGCGATGTCGCCGATCACCCTCAGGTGGCGCGCACGCCCGCCTGCATCGGCGGGCACGAAGACCGGGCAACCCGGCCGCGCGAGGATGCAGTTAAAGAAGAGATCATGCGCCAACACCTCCGGGTAAGGCCCACCGCTGGCGGTCTCGGCCATGTCCCAGCGGGTGACGTGCAGGCCCAGCGCCTCGCACAGGTCGGCTGCGCCGCTGCCCACCCGGCCCAGTGCGCCGATGATCAGCGCATCGGGGCGGTCCGCGCCCAGCCGAGCCGCCAGATCAGCCACCATCGCCGCCTTGTCGGCCCAGCGCCGCACGGATGGGCAAAGGCCGCCCCCCCGTTGCGCGGTCCAGGCCAGCACGCTGACCCCGGCCCCGGCGAACCCGGCCCAATAGCCAAAGGCCGCTACCCGGCGCCCGCGTTCATCAACCAGCGACTCGAGGTCGTAAAGCGCCCCGCCCCCGGCCCGGAACCGAGCCAACAGCGCAAGGCCGCCCGGCTGCCCCTTGAAGGCATGGCCGAACAGGATATGCCGATGCGGCAGCGGCGTGCCGTCTTCGGGCAACTCCTTGAGGCCGAAGATCACCGCATCGCTCGGCGCCGAGGGCCACGCGGCGTACGGAGCGGCCTCACACCCGGCCGCCAGATAGGGCGCCAAGGGCAAGGCGCGCTGCGGGCTCTCCTCGATCGTCACCCGGAACCCATGCGCGATCAGCGCTGCCGCACCGTCGGGCGTCAGGCCGACGCGTTCCTCGTTGGGCCGCTGCTCGGCCCGAACCCAGAGATGCATGGTTCACACTCCTGCAAAGGTCTCAGCCAGAATCGCCGCCAGCGCGGTGGCATCGGCCTGAGTGAAGGCATCAGGCTGGTCGCTGTCGATGTCAAACACGCCGATCAGCGCGCCGCCACCATCGAACACCGGCAGGACCAGTTCGGACCGCGTCGAGGACGCACAGGCGATATGACCGGGAAAAGCGTCGACATCCGGCACCAGTTGCACCGAACCACTGCGCGCACAGGCGCCACAAACGCCGCGATCAAAGGGAATCACCAGACAGCCATGCCCGCCCTGATAAGGCCCGATCTTCAGCAGCCCCGGCGCGGTGACGCGGTAAAACCCGGTCCAGTCGAACCGCGCATCGCTGTGATGCACTTCACAGGCCAGCGTGGCCATCAGCGCGACCACATCCGTCTCGCCATGGGTAAGGGCGCGGATGGTCGCTGCGAGGGTTGGGTAGTCGGGCATCGGGGCCTCCTGTCTGCGCGGGTGTGCCACAGGGCTGGCGCCAAAGAAAGGGGGGCGCTGCCCCCCTCGCGCTGACGCGCTCACCCCCCGGGATATTTGAGGAGCAAAGAGGGGCATTAACGAAGTCTCAACCTTGAGCCGCAAGACTGGCCTCACGGTACAGGCGGGGACGCCGATGACCGTGAGCGAAGACGGCGGCGCGACCCCTTGCCGGGCGCGCCGCTTGCCGCCGCCCCCCTTTCTTTGCTCTGAAAATATCCCGGGGGGAGTCGCCGGAACGGCGACGGGGGGCAGCGCCCCCCGGCTACCCAAACAGCCTGAGCACCGTCGGGGCGATCAGCGCCGTCAGGATCGCATTCAGCCCCATGCCGATACCGGCAAACGCCCCCGCCGTCGGGTGCACCTGAAACGCGCGCGCTGTGCCGATGCCATGCGCTGCCGTGCCCACCGCCAGCCCGCGTGCCCGCCAATCCTTGAAACCCAGCGCGTTCAGCAGCGGGGTGGCAATCAGCGCACCGGTAATCCCGGTCAGGATCACCAGCACCGCCGCCAGCGTCGGCGAGCCGCCCAGCGACTCGGCGATACCGATGGCCACAGGGGCGGTGGTACTTTTCGGCGCCAGCGTCGCCAACAACTGCGCATCGGCCCCCAGGGCCCAAGCGATGCCCAGCGCCGAGACCATGGCCACCACCGACCCCGTCAACACCGCCGCCAGCACCGGCAGCGCCGCCGATTTCAGCCGCGCGCCCTGCGCATGCAGCGGCACGGCCAGCGCCACGGTTGCTGGCCCCAGCAGAAAATGCACGAATTGCGCGCCCTCGAAATAGGTCGCATAGGGCGTGCCACTGGCCCAGAGCATCGCCCCCAGCAGGATCACCGCGATCAGCACCGGATTGGCCAGCGGGCGGCGCGCCGCCTTTTCTGCGATCAGGTCGGCGAGAACATAGGCCAGCAGCGTCAGCGTCAGCCAGACCAGCGGCCCCTGCGCCAGATAGGACCAGATTTCGGAAAACTCACGCATCGCGCGAGCCGGTCAGCCGGGCGACCAGCACAAAGGCCCCCGCCCCCGCCGCAATTGCCAGCGCCGTCGATACAAGGATCGCCACGCCGAGCGTCAACGCCTGCGGGCCGAGCCGGTCAAGATGCCCGACCACGCCGACGCCCGCCGGGATGAACAGCAAGGACAGGTGGCGCAGGATGCCCTCGCCCACCGGTCGCACCAGATCCGCCAGTGGCGCCGAGGCACTCATCAGTGCCCAGAGGAGCACAAGACCCAGAACCGGGCCCGGCACCGGCAGAGCCAGCCCTCGCGAGGCGATCTCGCCCGCCAGTTGGCACGTCAGGATCAGCGCCAGCGCGCGGATCATTCCGTGCCCCCCGCCTCGGCGGTGTCGGCCAATCGGTCGAGCGCCCGGCCCAGCCCCTCGGCCAGCGGGCCCAGTTGCGCCAGCATCTCATCCTGAAACTGCATCGCCACCGGAATCAGTTGCGCCACCAGCGCGCGACCCTCGGGCGTCAGCCGCAGCACCAGCAGGCGGCGGTCGAACTCGTTCACGGCCTTGGTGATGTGCCCTGCCTGTTCGAGGCGTGAGGCCGCGCGGCTGACCTTGGATTTTTCCATGTCCACCCGCGCCTCGATGTCGCGGACCGAGACATCGCCTGCATGGTGCAGATGCGCAAGCACACGCCATTCGGGAATCGTGATGCCGAAGTCCTCGCGATAGCGGTCGGCAAAGGCGCGGCTGATCCGGCTGGCCGCGGCGTTGATCCGGTAGGGCAGAAAGGCGTTGAGGTCGAAATCAGGGGCGTCAGGCATGCGATACTCCGGAACTGCCGTCAGCCGACCACAAAGCGGGCCGGAAATCAACGCGGCGCGAGATGTCTTGACACTATTGCATCTGCAATGAAATAAGGGGAGTCGCAGATGAAGCTTATGTGCCGCGAGGAGTCCCCGATGACCGACCTGACCCTGCCCAAAGGCATGATCCGCGCGCCCTCGGTCGCCGGACCGCATGAGGGGTATATGCCCGGTTTCGGCAATGATTTCGAAACCGAGGCCCTGCCGGGCGCCCTGCCGCAGGGGCAAAACAGCCCGCAAAAATGCAACTACGGGCTTTACGCCGAACAGCTCAGCGGCACCGCCTTTACCGCGCCGCGCGGGCATAACGAACGGACCTGGTGCTATCGCATCCGTCCCTCGGTCAAGCATACGGGGCGGTTCCGCAAGATCGACGTGCCGGGCTGGAAGACGGCGCCGCATGTGCTGGCGGATGTGATCTCGCTGGGCCAATACCGCTGGGACCCAATCCCGATGCCGGCGGCGGGTGAATCGCTGACCTGGATCACCGGCATGCGCACGGTCACCACGGCGGGCGACGTGAATACGCAGGTCGGCATGGCCAGCCATGTTTACCTTGTGACCGAATCGATGGTGGATGAATATTTCTTCTCGGCCGATTCCGAATTGCTGGTCGTGCCCCAGCAGGGTCGGCTTCGGTTCTGCACCGAGATGGGGATCATCGATCTGGAGCCCAAGGAAATCGCCATTCTGCCGCGCGGGATGGTGTATCGGGTGGAAGTGCTGGAAGGCCCCTGCCGCGGGTTTGTGTGCGAGAATTACGGGCAGAAGTTCGATCTGCCGGATCGTGGGCCGATCGGAGCCAATTGCCTCGCCAATCCCCGTGACTTCAAGACACCGGTTGCGGCGTTCGAGGACCGCGAGGCGCCGAGCCGCGTGGTCATCAAATGGTGCGGGCAGTTCCATGAAACCCGCATTGGCCATTCGCCGCTGGATGTGGTGGCCTGGCATGGCAATTATTGCCCGGTGAAATACGACCTGCGCACCTATTCCCCGGTGGGCGCGATCCTGTTCGACCACCCGGACCCCAGCATCTTTACCGTGCTGACGGCGCCTTCGGGCCAGCCGGGCACGGCAAATATCGACTTCGTGCTGTTCCGCGAGCGTTGGATGGTGGCCGAGAATACCTTCCGCCCGCCGTGGTATCACAAGAACATCATGTCCGAGCTGATGGGCAACATTTACGGCCAGTATGACGCCAAGCCGCAGGGGTTCCTGCCCGGTGGCCTGAGCCTGCACAATTGCATGCTGCCGCACGGGCCAGACCGCGACGCCTTTGAAGGCGCCTCGAATGCCGATCTGAAGCCGCATCTGCTGGGCAATACGATGTCCTTCATGTTCGAAACGCGCTTTCCGCAGCACCTGACCGAATGGGCGGCGCAGACGGCGCCCCTGCAGGACGATTACCTCGATTGCTGGAATGCGCTGGAAAAAAAGTTCGATGGCACCCCGGGGATCAAGTGACTCTGTAGGGTGTGTGCTTGCACGCACCTTTCCTTGACCCCAAGGTGCGTGCAAGCACACACCCTACGCAGGACATCTAAATGCCCTTGATCCCTTCCTGGCTTGAGTCCGCCAACGACGCCGCCTGCCCCTTTCCGCTGAACAACCTGCCCTGCGGCGTTTTCTCGACCGCGGATGAGGGCCCCTCGTGCGGGGTTGCAGTCGGGGATCATGTTCTCGACGTGGCGGGGATGGAGCGCACGGGTCTATTGGACCTCGGCCAGCCGAAGCTGCTGCAGACTGGGGTCTGGAATCCACTGATGGCGGCGGGTCCCGAAACCTGGGCGCGGCTACGCGCGCAACTGACCGGGCATCTGGGTGCCGCCAGCGCGACGCGCGACGAAGTCGAGCCTTTTCTGCACCCGCTCGCCGCGGTGCAGTTGCACCTGCCCTTCACGGTCGCCGAGTACACCGATTTCTATGCAGGCCGGAACCACGCCTTCAACGTCGGCAGCATGTTCCGCGACCCGGCCAACGCGCTGCCGCCGAACTGGCTGCACATTCCGATCGGCTATAACGGCCGCGCCTCGTCGGTCGTTGTCTCGGGCACGCCGGTCCGCAGGCCCTGGGGCCAGTTGAAATCGCCCGACCAGCCGCTGCCCGCCTTCCTGCCCTCACGTCGCTTTGACTTTGAGCTGGAAATCGGCGCCGTCGTTGGCCAGCCCTCGACCGGCCCGGTGACGGTGGCCGAGGCCGAGGCGATGATCTTTGGGTATGTGTTGCTCAACGACTGGTCGGCGCGCGACGTTCAGGCGTGGGAATATCAGCCGCTGGGCCCTTTTCAGGCCAAGGCGACTGCGACCACGATCAGCCCCTGGATTGTCATGTCGGCCGCCTTGGACGGGTTCCGCACCGCAACGCCCGACCGCGAGGTTCCGCTGCTGCCCCATCTGGCCGAACCACGGCCGATGCTGTTCGACATTGACCTTTCAGTCGATCTGACCCCGGCAGGTGGCGCCACCGCCACCATCACGCGCACCAATTACCGCGAAATGTATTATTCCGCCCCGCAGCAACTGGCGCATCATACCACCAGCGGCTGCCCGATGCGGGTGGGTGATCTCTTGGGCTCGGGCACCATCTCGGGGCCGGTCAAGGAGAGCCGCGGCAGCCTGCTGGAACTGTCCTGGGGCGGAAAGGAGCCGCTGGCACTGCCGGGCGGCGGCGTGCGCAGCTTCCTCGAGGACGGCGACACGCTGACCCTGCGCGGCGCCTGTCGGGGCGACGGCCATGTCATCGGTTTTGGCGCGTGTTCGGGCACTATCCTGCCAGCGCTGGCTGATTCCTACGCGCGCTGAGTGGGGGCCAGCCCCCCGCGATACCCTGGGCGCAAAGATGGGCACAGTGGTTGACGAACGGGAGTGGGCAGGTCAGGCTGCGGCAAACGGTGGGAGGCGCGCATGTTCGACCTCGTCTGGGTTTTGGTGCTGGCGCTTGCCCTCGTCGGGGGGGTGCGGATGGCCTATAACATCCTTCGCGGCGGCAAGTTCACCCTTGGCCGCCCTGACAACCAGCGTGACGGGTCCTACTCGGGTGAGCGGCACAATTCCTTTCCCGACCCGGGGCCCTCGGACGACAATCGCGGGTCGGATTGACCCCTAGCGGTCGAAGAAATCGTCCTCGGCTTCGCTCACGTCGATCTCCAGCGCTTCCAGTCCGGATTCGAGGTTCTCGGATAGATGCGGCATGCCCATCAGGTAGTCGGCGGTCGGGGTCGTCGCCTCGGCAAAGGCAGTGGCGACGGCCTCGTCATAGTCCTCTGGTTCGAAGGCGCCGCGACCGATCCAGGCGATGGCGACCAGATGGGCCTTTTCATCGTCGTTCAGCGCGTCGATGAAGGCGTGCAATTCGCTGTCGCGGCCGGTTTCACGGGCCTGAAAGATGATGTGAACGACCGATCTGAGGTTGATTTCGGGCGGCATGGCGGGTTCCTTCTTTGCGCCCAGCATCGCGCCTGCGCCCGGCGCGCGCAAGGGGTCAGCCGGTGCGACGCAACATTCGGTGCCAGAGACCATCGGGGAGAAGTCGCCCGGCGCGGAAAAGCCACGAGAACAGCATGGGAAAGGCCCGCGTGCCACGCCCGCCGTCGAGCAGGCGCAGCATCTGCGCAGCGGCGGCCTCGGGCGTCATCAGGAACGGCATGTCAAAGCGGTTGAGGTCGGTCAGCCGGGTCTTGATGAAGCCCGGATTGGCCAGTTGCACGCGCACGCCGGACCCCTGCAGGTCGCATTGCAACGATTGCGCGAGGTTCATCAGCCCGGCTTTGGATGCGCCATAGCCGACCGCACCGGGCAATCCGCGATAGGCCGAGAGCGAGCCGGTGAGCAGCACCCGCCCGTGCCCGCGCGCCACCATCCAAGGCAGCACCGCGCCCAGCACACGCACCGCGCCACCGAGATTGACCTCCAGCATGGCCAGCACGCGGTCAGTGTCCCAATCCTGCGCGCGCATCGGCCAATAGGTGCCCGAGAGATAGATCACCCCCTCCACCTCGCCCAGTTGCGCCGCGGCCGCCGCGACCGAGGCCGGGTCGGTCACGTCCATCGGCAGCACCACGGCGTCCGGCAGCGTGGCGGCGAGGTCTGCCAGCCTGTCCGCCTGTCGCGCCGACAGGATCAAGCTGGCGCCGCGCGCGGCCATCGCCTGCGCCAGCGCTCGGCCCAGCCCCTCGGAGGCGCCGACAAGCCACCAGCGCTGGCCCCTCACGGCGCGACCTTGCGCATGGTCGCGACCAGTTCGGCGACGGGCAGCCCGAACTTGCGGAACTGGCTGCGGTTCATGATCGTACCATTGTCGCACAGATACATCCAGTCGGTGACGTCGAGCGCCCAGCCGCCCGCATGGACAGGCAGGCGGATCCGATAGCGCAGGCGCAGCGCATCGCCCTGCTGGCACCCCTCGCCGGGGCGGATCAGGTCGTCGGCCTCGGCCCGCACCCTGCCGTCATTGCCCAGCGTCAGGCGCCATTGGCGATGCTGCACCTCGCCGCTGGAATAGCGGAAGGTTTCGTCAAGGGTGCCGGTGTTGCCCTCCCAGCGCCCGCGCATGGTGGCGACAAACCGTGACGTCACGCGGCCGGTCGGCCCGTGGATCACCCCTTCGCACAGCATCGGCCCGTCAAGATGCTGGCGGATATCGAGCTGCGCAGCGCCTTGGGCGTAATCCGCCGGGCGCTGGGCGGAAAAGCCGACCCAACGGCGGGCCAACAGGGCCAGCGCGGCCATCAGGGCCAGCGCGGCGAGAAATCCGGTCATCGGGAGACCTCCTGCGCCGGGGGTTGCGGGCGCGGGCGGTATCCTGCGCCCTTCCACCAGAGTTTGAGCGCCTGCCAGTGGATCAACGCCAGGACCCGGCGCGAACCAAGGGGGCGGCGCAGCAAGGCAGTCAGCAGCCCGGCATTGGTCGCGGGTTTGCGCGGTCCGGTCAACGTGGCGACGACACCGCCGCCCTCATGGCTCAGCGCGATGCGGATGCTGATCGACTCAGGCAGGATGTCAAAGCGGAACTGATAGCCCCCGGCGATCGGCTGAAAGGGCGAGACGTGAAACACCTTGCGCGCCGTCAGAGTATCCTCGGCAGAAATCGGGTGAAAATCATCGTGGTGGCACAGATAGGAATGGCGGTCGCCAAAGGTATTGCTGACCTCGGCTATCACGCAGACCAATGCGCCCAAAGGTTCATGGCACAGCCAGAAGCTGACCGGGTTGAACACATGGCCCAGCACGCGCGGTTGCGTCAGCAGATCGATGCGGGCAACCGGCGGCGCGCCGGCCTCGGCCAGTACGCGGCGGGCCCAGAGCACGCCCTGCCCCTGCCCAGGCTCGCCGCCGTGGTCGGTGTCATGCAAGGATAACAACCCGCGCCGATTGCGGCGCAGGATGCATGGGCCACTTTGCAGCGCCTCGGGCTGATACAGCAGGTAGTCGACGCCATAGGAAAAGCGGTTGCCCGGCCCACCGCTGCGGCCGTGAAAGGTGCGCCCGGCGATATGATCGACCGCGCTCATGCGGCAATCCGCAACTGGCGCGCGGCCATCGCCTGCACGACATCGACGGCGCTGGCAAAGCCATCCTCATGAAAGCCGTTTTTCATCCACGCCCCGGCAAACCACAGCCCGCCCGCGCCATTCAGCCGTCGTAGCACCGCCTGAGCATCAAACGCACCCCGATCATAGACCGGGTGGCGGAAGCTATGGCTGTCATAGGTCAGTTCCTCACGAATTGGCCGCGTGGCATTCAGCGTGACGATCAGCAGATCGTCCTGCGGGATCGGCTGCAGTGCATTCATCCAGTAAGACAGGCTGATGCGCTCGCGGTCCTGCGGCCCGTGCTCGGTATAGGTCCAACTCGACCAGACCTTGCGGCGCTTTGGCATGATCGAGGCATCCGCGTGCAGCACCGCATGGTTGTCCTGATAGCGTATCGCCCCAAGGGCGGCGGCCTCAGGCGGTGTCGGATCGGCCAGCATAGCCAGCGCGGTGTCGGAATGGGTGGCGAGGATCACCTCGTCGAACCCCTCCCAATCGCCGCCCTCGGGTCGCACCTGCACCCCGCCCGGCCGCCGCCGCACCCCGGCCACCGGCGCGCCCAGCCGGATCTGCACCCCGCGCGTACGCAGGTCACGCTCCAGCCGCGTCACATATTCGACCGACCCACCGCGCACCGTATGCCACTGGTGTTGGCCCTTTGGCGACAAGAGCGCATGGTTGCGAAAGAACTCCATCATCGGGCGAGCGGGGAAGTCCATGATCCGATCCTTGGGCGTGGACCAGATCGCACCCGAAAACGGCTGGATATAGCGCTCGCGGAACCAGCGCCCCATGCCGAGCGCATCCATCAAGCCGCCGATCGTCATGTCGTCGCGTGCCACCTCGACCGCGCGTGCATTGAACCGCAGGATATCGCGCAGCATCCGCAGGAACCGCGGATCGGCCAGATTGCGGCGGCTGGCGAACACTGTGTCCATCGACTGCAACGCGTATTCGCAGGCGCCGTTGTCGAATGAGGCGCCAAAGCCCATCGACGCTGGTGCCGTCGGGACGTCCAGCGCCTGAAACATCGCGGTCAGGTTGGGATAGTTCGCGTGGTTGAACACGATGAAGCCGGTATCCACCGGCTGATCCCCGCGCTTGCCCGCCAACACGGTGCGGGCGTGCCCGCCCAGACGCGGCCCGGCCTCGAACAGCGTGACGTGGTGGCCGGGCGCCAGCATCCACGCGGCGGCCATGCCGGAAATCCCGGCGCCGATCACGGCAATGCGGCGCGGGGCCGAGGGGGCGGTTTCAAAGGGCATGGCGCACTCCAGAGGCGTTTGGAGGGATACGCAGCCGCGTGCAGATTGGATGTGTGCGAAAATCCGATTGATCGAATGATCCGCTTGGCGCTGACCTGCGTATCCCGGTCATGTTGCAAGTGCTCGCCAAACCCCACACAGTGAACCAGCCGCCGGGGATGGGCCTTGCGGCGGGCAAATTCGGGGTGCGTGATCGGGTGAAGGCGAGCGATGACAACAACCGGCACGCAGCCCTGATGCTGCGGGTGGCGCGCGACGCCGACGAGGTGGCCTTTGCCGCGCTGTTCGGCCATTTCGCCCCGCGCATCAAGGCCTTCCTGATGAAATCCGGCGCCCCGGCCGCCGTCGCCGAGGATTGCGCGCAGGACGTGATGGCGACCCTCTGGCGCAAGGCGGCGATGTTCGATCCGGCGCGCGCCTCGGTCGCGACGTGGATCTTCACCATCGCTCGCAACCGTCGCATCGACATCCTGCGCCGCGACGCCCGCGCCGAACCCGAAGACCTGCTCTGGGGCCCCGAGCCCGAGCCCGACGCAGTTGACGCGCTGGCCTTGCAGCAAGACACCGACCGGCTGGGCGCGGCGCTGGCCACCCTGCCACAGGCGCAGCGCGAGTTGATCGAGCGGGCCTATTTCAGCGACCAGAGCCACGGCGAAATCGCACGCATGACCGGCCTGCCGCTGGGAACCATCAAGTCGCGCATCCGGCTGGCGCTGGAAAAACTGCGCCAGACCCTGAGTTGAGGATGAACCGATGATCCGTCATCACCTGTCCGACGATCTGCTGACCGGTTATTCTGCTGGCACCCTGCCCGAGGCCTTCAGCCTGCTGGTGGCCACGCATGTCTCGCTGTGCGATGACTGCCGGGCGCGGCTGGCCAGCCTTGATGCACTGGGCGGCGCGCTGTTGGAAACCACCGGCGTTCAAGCGCTGGCCGAGACCGCGTTGTCGGCGACGCTGGCGCGTATTCACGGCACCCGCCCGGCACCGCGTCCGCGGCCACAGCCGCGCGGCCTGTTCCCCGAGCCCCTACGCGCCCTCGTCGGCGGCGACATCGATTCGGTGCGCTGGCGGCCAGTGGGGGGCGGTGTGCGGCAGGCGATCTTGCCCACCTCGCGCAATGCCAGCCTGCGGCTGTTGCAGATCCCCGGCGGCGTCGCCGTGCCTGACCATGGTCACCGTGGCACCGAGCTGACGCTGGTGCTGCAGGGCGCGTTTCGCGATGCGACCGATCGATTTGGCCCCGGGGATGTCGAAATCGCCACCAGCGATCTGGAACACACGCCCGTTGCCGAATCCGGGGCCGATTGCATCTGCCTCGCTGCCACCGACGCGCCGCTGCGCTTTCGCGGGCTGATCCCGCGGCTGTTGCAGCCCTTCCTGAAAATCTGATCAGACGCGGTGATAGGGCGATCCGCTCAGGATCGTCGCCGCGCGGTAAAGCTGCTCGGCCACCATCACCCGGACCAGCGCGTGCGGCCAGACCATCGCGCCAAAGGACAGCGCCGCATCTGCCGTCGCCCGCAGGGCCGGGTCCAGCCCGTCCGCCCCACCGATGAACAGCGCCAGATCCTGTGCCCCGTCGTCGCGCCAGCGCGCCAGCCGCTGCGCGAACTCGGGCGAGGTCATCACCGCGCCGCGTTCGTCCAGCATCACCCGGATCGCCCCGGCCGGGCAGGCGCGGTCCAGCAATGCCGCCTCGGCCGCCATGCCGAGGTTCTTCTTGTCCTCGACCTCGTGCTCGACAACCGGGCCCAGCCCAAGGGGCCGCCCGGTTCTGTCGCATCGCTTGAGGTAATCGTCGATCATCGCGCGCTCAGGGCCGGCACGCAGCCGACCCACAGCGCACAGATGCAGCCGCATCAGGCCTTGGCGGCAGGCATCTGCCACATGCGCTCGAGTTGATAGAACTCGCGCACCTCGGGTCGGAAGATGTGCACGACCACGTCGCCGGTGTCGATCAGCACCCAGTCGCCGGTTTCCTTGCCCTCGGAACGGGCCGAGATGCGGAATTTTTCTTTCAGACGCTCGATCAGTTTTTCCGCGATCGAGGCAACCTGACGCGACGAGCGGCCCGAGCAGATCACCATCGCATCGGCCATCGACGAGCGTCCGTGCAGGTCAATCTGCACGACTTCTTCGGCTTTGTCGTCATCGAGGGATTGCAGGACCAGGGCCAGAACCTCGGCGCTGGTGACCTCACCATACGCGGGCTTCGGGGCGGGGGCCGCTGAGGCGGCCGGGTCGATGTAAGACAGAGAACTGTCCTCCTGCAATGGAATCAGCGTTTAATGTATCAAGGAGAGCGCGTAATCACAAGGAAGCGCGCAAGGCAAGGTTTATTGCCATTCACAGCGCCGCCACCCCCGCTGGGGGCCATCAGGAGAGCCCGATGAACCTGACGATGATCGCCTATCTGGTGCCCGACTATGACGCCGGGATCGCCTTTCTGTCCGGCCTTGGCTTTGCCCTGCAGCGCGACGAAGATCAGGGCGGCGGCAAGCGCTGGGTGGTGATGGCGCCGCCCGGTGGCGGCTCGGCCCTGCTGGTGGCGCGGGCCTTGGGCGATCAGGCGGCGGCGATTGGCCGTCAAGCGGGTGGGCGCGTCGGGTTCTTCCTGACAACGCCCGATTTTGCCGCCGATGCCGCGCGCATCACTGGCGCGGGCGCCGCGTTCGAGGAACCACCGCGCCATGAGCCCTATGGCATCGTCGCCGTGTTCCGCGACCCGTTCGGCAACCGTTGGGATCTGATCGAACCCGCAACCCCGCTTGCCTGAACGTCCGGTTGCAGGTATGACACCCGCCATGATCCGTTTCTTCGACATGACCGACCACGCGCGCCTGCCGCAGCGTTTCAGCCGGGAAAACCGCTCGGTTCTGGCGCGTCTTCGCTGACGTCGGCCACGGATGGTGCGCGAGGCGCACCCACACCCCCTTTCCTGACCTGACATAGCCAAGAGATGAGCCATGACCGCTCCGAAAACCCTGTATGACAAGATCTGGGATGCCCATGTTGTCGAGACCTCCGACGACGGCACCTGCCTGCTCTATATCGACCGCCATCTGGTGCATGAAGTGACCTCGCCGCAGGCCTTTGAAGGGCTGCGCATGGCCGGACGCAAGGTCCGCGCCCCCGGCAAGACGATCGCCGTGCCCGACCACAACGTGCCGACCACGCTCGACCGCGCCTCGGGCGTGATCGAGAACGAGGAAAGCCGCATTCAGGTCGACGCGCTTGACAAGAACGCCCGCGATTTCGGCGTTGTCTATTACCCGGTGTCGGATGTCCGTCAGGGTATCGTGCATATCGTCGGGCCGGAACAGGGCTGGACCCTGCCCGGCATGACCGTGGTCTGCGGCGACAGCCACACCGCCACGCACGGTGCCTTTGGCGCGCTGGCGCATGGCATCGGCACCTCGGAAGTCGAGCACGTTCTGGCGACGCAAACGCTGATCCAGAAGAAATCGAAGAACATGAAGGTGGAAATCACCGGGCAACTGCGCCCCGGCGTCACCGCCAAAGACATCACGCTGGCGGTGATCGGCAAGACCGGCACAGCGGGCGGCACCGGCCATGTCATCGAATACTGCGGCGAAGCGATCCGCGCGTTGTCGATGGAAGGCCGCATGACCGTCTGCAACATGGCGATCGAAGGCGGCGCCCGCGCCGGCCTGATCGCACCGGATGAAACCACCTATGCCTATTGCAAGGGCCGCCCACATGCGCCCAAAGGTGCCGCATGGGAGGCCGCGCTGACCTGGTGGAAAACCCTCTTTACCGACGAGGGGGCCCATTTCGACAAGGTTGTCGCCATCCGCGGCGAGGACATCGAACCCGTCGTCACCTGGGGCACCTCGCCCGAGGACGTGCTGCCGATCTCGGCACTTGTGCCGGGTGCGGCCGATTTTACCGGCGGCAAGGTCGAAGCGGCGCAGCGCTCGCTCGATTATATGGGCCTGACGCCGGGAATGAAGCTGACCGACATCACCATCGATGCGGTGTTCATCGGCTCGTGCACCAACGGCCGGATCGAGGATCTGCGCGCCGCTGCTGCGGTGCTCAAGGGTCGTCGAATTGCACCGGGTGTGCGCGGCATGGTGGTGCCTGGCTCGGGTCTGGTGCGCGCTCAGGCGGAAGAAGAGGGTCTGGCGCAGATCTTCCTCGATGCCGGTTTCGAATGGCGCATGGCGGGCTGCTCGATGTGTCTCGCCATGAACCCCGACCAACTGGCGCCGGAAGAGCGCTGCGCCAGCACCTCGAACCGCAACTTCGAGGGGCGGCAGGGTTACCGAGGCCGCACCCATCTGATGAGCCCCGCCATGGCCGCCGCCGCGGCCGTGACCGGGCATCTGACAGATGTGCGCGAAATGATGGGTCAGACGGTTTAAGGAACGGATATCATGGAAAAATTCACCACCCTGACCGGGATCGCGGCGCCCATGCCGCTGGTCAATATCGACACCGACATGATCATCCCGAAACTGTTTCTGAAGACGATCCAACGCTCGGGTCTCGGCAAGAACCTGTTTGACGAGATGCGCTATGACCGGCAAGGCACCGAAATCGCCGGTTTCGTGCTGAACCAGCCGCAGTATCGCGCCGCACAGATCCTGATCGCAGGCGATAATTTCGGCTGTGGCTCGTCGCGCGAACATGCGCCTTGGGCACTGCTGGATTTCGGCATCCGTTGCGTGATTTCGACCAGCTTTGCCGACATCTTCTTCAACAACTGCTTCAAGAACGGCATTCTGCCCGTCGTTCTGCCGCCCGAGGCCGTCGCCTATCTGATGGACGACGCCGCCAAGGGCGCCAATGCGCGCATTACCATCGACCTCGAGTCGCAGATGGTCACCGCGTCTGACGGCAAGAAATTTGCCTTTGATGTCGATTCCTTCAAGAAACACTGCCTGATGAACGGACTCGACGACATCGGCCTGTCGCTGGAAAAAGTAGCTGCAATTGACGCTTTCGAGACCCGCAGCAAGACGCAGTTCCCCTGGCTCTGATTGTTCAATCTTTGCCGAGGTTTAGGGCGCCCCTCAGGGGGCGCCTTCGTTTTTCCGCAATGTTGATGCAAAGCTGCGACATTCGTGCCTCGAAAATCGCGGAATTGTTGGCGACACTCCTCGTGACTCTTGCGGGGGCGCGGGGAAATGGGCACAATTGTGGCAAAATTGAGGCAGGCGGTCGCACGCCCTGACCGAAACAAACGCTCCACCGGATCGAGCAGGCCGGCCAAGGGGACTGGTATGGGTGACATGAAATCGAGGTCGCATTTGCCGGGCGCTGCGTTGCGCGCCCTGCTGGTGGCCGTCTTGACGATTTTCCCGGCCATGGCCGTTCCGTCGACGGCACCCGAAACCGCACAAAGCATCCTGTTGCTGGCGCTGTTTGCCGGCGGGATCGTCTTTGCCGAATACGCCTCGGAATACCCCGGCCTGATCGAATTCCGGTTTGCCGCGCCCTTCAATCGCACGCGGTTCGCGCTGATAACCGTGTTGGCCGTGCTTTTGGCACTGCTGATGCGTCACAGCACCGACCCCGGCTTGCTCAGCGCCATGGCGGCCCGCGCGGCCACAGCCTGTGGTGAAGGTCTTGATTTTATGGGCAGTCCCGTGCGCCTGCTGGTCGCCGCCCTGCCGGACACCCTGCCCGTCGAGCACCAGCTTCTGGTGCGGGACGGCGCCTCGCTGGCCATGGTGCTGGCGTTGACCACCGTAGCGGGCTTTGTCACTGCGATCCGACTGAACGCCTGGCCGATGGGGGCCGGTCCGTTCAATGTCTGGCTCAACCTGCCGACCTTTGACCCGACGGCGGGCAATGACGTGGTGCTGCGGCTGCAACGCCATGCCCGCATTAACGTGTTGTTAGGGGCGATCATGCCATTCCTGTTGGCGGGGGCTGTGGTCGCCTCGGCGCTGCTGATTCGACCATTGACCCTGACCTCGCCGATGGGCTTTGTCTGGGGGATCGTGCTTTGGGCCTATGTGCCGGCCAGCATGGTGATGCGCGGGGTCGCGATGGCCCGCGTGGCGCGGATGATCCGCGCCAGCCGTCGTCGGCTGGCCGATTCCGAAGGTGGGGCCTTCGTCTCGGCCTGATCCTGCTGGCACTGGGCCTCGCATCCACCGCTCAGGCCCTGACTTCGGTGCGTCTGGCGGTGTTCCATACCGGCTTGTCGCGCGACGGGCCCGGTTTGCTGTTGCGCGACATTCGGGGTCGAGCGGCCGATGTCCTCGCCGTGCGGGACGCTATCGTCGCACTGCAGCCCGACGCCATCCTCCTGCTCGATTTTGACTATGACCGCGACGGACTGGCCCTGACCGCCTTTGCTGGCTTGCTGGCCGAGGGTGGGCACCCACTGCCCCATTGGTTGGCGCCGCGGCCCAACACGGGCATGGCAACCGGTCTAGACCTTGACGGCGACGGACGCACCGGCACAGCCGATGACGCCCAGGGCTGGGGCCGGTTTGCGGGGGCCGGCGGCATGGCACTGTTGTCGCGCCTCCCGCTGACGCCAGAGTCGTTTGTCGACTACACCGAGCGCCTGTGGCACGATCTGCCGGGTGCGCGTTTGCCGATGGTCGCGGGCCAACCCTTCCCCTCGGCCGACACATTTGCCATCCAGCGCCTCTCGACCACCGGGCATTGGGAGGTTGCGCTGCAAACCCGATCCGGGCCGCTGGTGCTGATGGCTTGGCACGCGGGTCCACCGGTGTTCGGCGGTCCGCATGGCCGCAACCGGGCGCGCAACGCGGATGAAACGAGGTTCTGGCTGTATCGGCTGTCGGGGGAACTGGTCCCGCTTCCGGCGCACTTCGTGCTGCTCGGCAACGCCAATCTGGACGCAGAGGACGGTGACGGCGACCGCTCGGTGATGCGTGCCTTGCTTGCGGATCCCCATTTGCAAGACCCGATGCCACAGGCAGCCCCCCCCGGCGAACCCATGCCGTCGGCTGTTACCGGCCGCTGGCCAGACAACGGGCTTTCGCTGCGCGTGGATTATTTGCTGCCCTCGACCACCCTGCGCGTGCTCGACGGCGGGCTGATCTGGCCCGGAGACGCCGCGCGGCACGCGCTGGTCTGGGCCGATGTGGCGTTCTGAACCGGGGCCGCCCGCCGATTGCGACCTCAGACCCCAGACCCCCGACCGACCAACCCCCGCAACGCGGCACCAATCCCACGCCCGGCGCGCTTCAGATTGGCGCCCGCCCCCTGCCCGCGCCGGGCCTCACGGCGCAACCGGTTGCGCTGGACCATCCGCGCCTCGGGAAGCGCGGCATCAAGCGCGGATTTAAGCGTGGCCATGTTCCAGATCGGCGGCACCGCGCTGACAGCGATGACCTCGGCGGCGACGCTGGCCAACTGCGCGCGGATCGCCGCACCGGCTGCCGAAATCCGTGTGGCGTCGGCGGGGTCCAACTGGCCAGCGTCGCGCCTTACCCCACCGAACACCCGGTCGCTCGCCGTCATCGCATGCAGAATGGGTGGCGCACGGTGCTCGGGCGACGCAGACAGCGTGGCGGCATACTCGGCCGCCAGTTCGGCATCGACTGCCCGTCCCGGTCGGTTGGCCCGATGCACCCAGAGGATCAGATCGGCGCCTGCCATCGCCACCAGCACGGCCTTGCGGCGCGCCGCACTGCCGTCGAGCCCCGGCGTGTCGACCAGATGGACCCCCGTAGACAGCGGATGAGCATCCAAGTTGCCAGTGCTGGGCGCTGCATCGGTCTCGGCCCGTACAATGCCGGTCAAGGCATTGATCAGGGTTGATTTTCCCGCCGAGACCTGCCCGATGACCAGAACTTGCAGCGGCGCTTCGTGCGGGGCGAGAGGCACGGCACTGGCCTGTGCCGCCCGCGCCAGTTCGGCCTCGCTCGCCGCCAGGCGCCCGGAATAGAGGTCAACCGCCGCCTGCGCCGCCTCTTCCAGCAAGACCGCCTGCGCGTCGCGACGAAAGCCTTCGGTCAGGCGGTTCTGCAGGTCCGACGCCAGCAGACGCTCGGCCTCGCGCAGCAGGCCGACGGCCGGGTTGAGCACCAGCCGCACCCCGCGCCAGGCCAGAAACCCCTTGTCCCAGACTGCCTGCGCGGTGTCCTGCTTGCGCCAGAGCCAGTGCATCATGCGCACCGACACCCGGTCGGACCAGGGCACGTTGTCCAGCAGAAAGCCGCGATAGCGCAGCGCCACGCGGTCGATGAGCAACAAGGCCTCGGGTAGGGTAAAGTCGAGCGCGCTGCGCCGCCCCGCCGACAGATCGGCGGCGATCGATTCGACCACCGCCAGCGCCTCGATTGGCAGATCGGCCCAAGGGATCGGCGCCAACAGCCGTTCGCGGATACGCGCTCGCGCCCGCTCGAAGGCGACGCGTTCAGCCGCCGACCATTCCGGATCGGCCAACGGCCCGGCGAGTTCCCGCGTTTCGGGCGCGCGAGAGGTCCGCCGCAGCAAAGCAACCAGCAACCGGACCGCCGCATAAAAACCAACGGTGGCGAGGGCAAACCAGCCCAGCAAGCCACGTTCGTGCAGCCAGGCAAAGCCCAGCACAGCAGAGATCGTCAGCGGCAGCGCCAGCACTCCGGCCAGCACCAGCCGGTCCCAACGCAACAGCGCGGCGCGCAGACGCTCAGCCAGCCGCATCGCGCCCGCCCTTCAACGCCTGATCGTAAAGTCCACGCAGCGACGCCCCATCGGCGGGCCGCCCGCGCGCCAGACTATAGAGCCAGGCCGACGCCGCGCGGCCCAGCGCATAAGTGGTGGCAAAGCTGGTCCCGGCGGCGGCGGCGGCACCCAGCGTCTGCCCGGCGACGGGCACCAGCTTGACACCTTGACGCAGCGCGTGCCCAACCGCGAGGCGCACCAGCGCGCCAACCCCCAGCGCCGAGGCCAGCACGCCCAGCCGCGTCGGCGTCAGCGCGACCCCATGCCGACGGGCCAGCGCGTGCAACAGCGCCCCCTGCGCGGCGGGCACGGTCGCCAGCCCGGCCACCGGCACCGCGTCACTCGCCCCCGCCATCGCTGCATAGCGCAGCACCAACGCCCGCATCTGCAGGAAGTTGCGTGCCTCATCGGCCCGGCGCAGGGCGGCGGCGGCGCGCGGCAGGACGCTTTCGAGCGCATCGAGTAGAGGTTCAAGGCCGCTGAGCAGCCCTTCGGCGGGCAGCGCAAGGGTGACAAAGGGCAGATCGCGACCGATCTGCGCGCGCAGATGGGCGCGCACGCGTTCCTGCGCGCCGGGTTCGGGCACCAGATCGGCCCCGGTAAAGACCAGAAGCACCGGCATACGGGCGACCCGCAGCGCAGCGATCACCGGGGCCTGCAAGGGATCGTCGAGGCGGATCACCGCCAACACCACCTGCGTGGTGGCCTGCGCCTCGGCCAGATCCCGCACCGGGTCGTGGCCGGCCTCGCCCAGTCCACGCGTATCCAGAAACCGCACGACCGGCGCCTCGGCAGGGAAATCATGCAGCCGCGCCGCGCGTGTGCCGGGGGCAAAGCCGTTGCCAATCTCGCCCTGCCCGGTCAACATTCGGACCAGCGAGGTCTTGCCCGCACCGGTCTTGCCCAAAAGCCAGATCACCGGAATCGCCGGTTCGACGGAATGTTCGGTCTGATCCAAGCGCCACCCCCAGGATGCGATGCCCCCTTCAGGTAGGGTGCGCGTGCCGAGGTTGCAATCGGCTCAGCGGTTCAGAACCACGTCAACGATTTCGCTGCGGCCAACACCGCGGTCGTCGTCCGAAACCATCAGCAACCGGATACGGCCGTTCCAGTCGCGATAGACACTCAGCCCTTCGAGATTGCCGAACTGCCCGGCCTCGGACCGCATCACCACCACGGGCGACGAAATCGCCCTTCCGTTGATGCCAAAGCGGCGGACCTGAGAGCGCAGGCTGTTGCCCAGACCGTCGCGCTCGAGGACATATAGCAGCCCGTCAGGCCCGAAATCGGCCGCTACCGGCAGGTAGGTGCCATCCATCGGCAGCCGGAAGGACCCGGTCCATTCGCCGCGCTGCAGCCGGTACGAGGGAAAGCCATAGGTCGCCCGCGCCGCGCGCTCGGGGATGGCATAAAGCGTGCCATCACGGGCAACCGCCAGCGCCTCGAGGCCACGTCCGGCGCGCAGACGGGCGAAATCCTCATGCGCGCCCAGCGGCACGCCCGGCGCGCCCAGTCGGGAATAGCGCAGAACACGATTGTGTTGTTCGAACGAGACATAGAGCGCGCCGTCAGCGCCGATGGCGAGACCTTCGGAATCGTGCAATGCGCCCGTCAGGGCCGTGCCGCGTTCATCGGTCAGCACGGACACCTGCCGCAGATCGAACCCGGTGATCTGCTGGTTATAGCCGCGCTGCAGCCGCCCGGTCACGATGAAGCCGTGGTCCGACAGTAGCATCACCGTCTGCCCGTCGGTGCTGGCGATGCCGGAAAAGTCGTTCACCCCACCCGACATCAAGGGCAGTGTAAATCGGCTGACCACCTGCACCGGTGGAATGTTGGTGGCAGGGTGTTGCACCACTCCAGCCAGATAGGTGTCGGAATGGGTTTGCGCCAAGGCGGGCAGGCCCAGTGCAATGGCGGCGGTAAGGATCAGGCGGGAAATATTCATGGGCGTCGTGCTACATCTGTGCATTGGGCGGGCAAATCGGCCAAGGTGAATTCGCGCGGCGTGCGGCGCCGGGGCGGTGCGGGTTCGGTCGGACGCGCGGCAGGTTGGCGCGGTGGGTTCAAGTAATCCGTCACCCACCAGGTCAGCGTATCGTCGCAACCGTTGCCGCCATTCGACAGTTCCGCGACGCTGGGCGTCTGGGTCTCGCAGGCGGGCGAGCCACGTGGGCAACGCAGGCGAACGTGGAAATGATAATTGTGCCCGGCGATCGGCCGGATGCGTTGCAGCCAAGGGGTGTCGGCGGGCGTCGCGGTGCGGCAAAGCTCGATCTTGACCGCGGCCGCGACAAAGACCCGTTCGACCCTGGGGTCGCTGGCGGCGGCGCGCAGCAGGTCGGCGTGCCTCTGAGTCCAGTGCCGGGTCAGCCCGCGCTGATCCTCGGTGCGCACGCTGACCGAACTGATGTCCTCGCGCTCGCGCCGGTTGAGCGTCAGGCTCTGCGGGGGCAGCATCCAGATGTCGGCATCCAGCCCCATCTGGTGGCTGGCATGGCCAGAGGTCATCGGCCCGCCCCTCGGCTGGCTGATGTCACCGACATAGAGGCCGCGCCAGCCGACCCGAACCGCCTCGCGGCTGAGGGTCTGCAGATAGTCGATCATCTCGGGATGGCCCCAGTTGCGATTGCGGCTGAGCCGCATCGCCTGCCAGGTCGGCCCGGTTTCGGGCAGTTGCACCAGACCGTCGGCGCACCCGCGCGCATAGCTGCCATAAACCCTCGCCGGCGCGTCGCTGGCCGTGCGCAACGCGCCAAAGATCTCGTTGGCCAATTGCTGCGCCGCCGCCGGGGCGGCGATCAGCAAGGCCAGCGCGAGGGTCAGTCCGCGGATCATGCCGGCCGCCCCTCAGCCCGCACGAACAACAGCAGGATCAGCCCGATGAGGAACAGCCCCGCAACCGGCAAGATGCCCAGTTGTTGGCTGCCGGTCATGTCGGTGACAAACCCGATCGATAGCGGCGCCATGAAGGACATCGCCTTGCCCGACAGCGCATAAAGACCAAATCCCTCGGTCATCTTGTCCGGATGCGCCTGTCGCACCATCATCGTGCGGCTGGCGGCCTGAAGCGAACCGCCACCCGCGCCGATCAGGGCGCCCAGAACGTAAAAGGCGATGTCGGGCAGGTTGCTCTCAGGCGATACCGGCATGCCAAAGACCGAGTCACGGCCCACGAACACGATCATCGTGGCGACCACCGTCAACACCACGATATTCAGCAGGATAACTGGCTTGGGGCCAAAACGGCTGTCGGCCTTGCCGCCCAGCCACGCAAAGATCGCGCCAGTGACCGCCGCCAGAATGCCGAAGACGCCGACGTCGATCACTGTCCAGCCCAGCACCCCCGCCGCATAGATGCCGCCAAAAGTGTAAACGCCGTTCAGCGCGTCGCGGTAGAACATCGACGATCCCAGAAAGGCGAACAGGCTGCGGTCCTTGGGCAATCCACGCACAGTGGCCACCAGTTCAGGCCAAGCCTCGCGCAGGGCCTGCGGGATGCTGACCGCGTCCGGCTTGCGCGGTTCGCGCACCCAAAGAAAGAACGGGATCATGAACACGGCATACCAGATCGCGGTCAGCGGCCCGACAGAGCGGGTGCCCTCGCGAGTTTCCGGGTCCAGACCAAGGATAGGCGAGATGCCGATCAGTGTCTTGCCGGTCGCGCCCTCGGCAAACAGCGCCAACATCAGGATCAGCGCCACCACGCCGCCAGCATAGCCCCAGGCCCAGCCGGTGCCGGAGACCTTGCCCAATTCTTCGCGCGGGGCGAGGTCGGGCATCAGCGAATTGGAGAAGGTGGTGGCGAATTCCATGCCGATCAGGCCGATGCAGAACACCGACATTACCCACCAGAGGTTGAAATCGGCTGGCGCCGACCACCAGACGCCCCAGGCGCCCAGCACATAAAGCGCGGAAAAGAACCAGATGAACGGCATTCGCCGCCCTGACCGGTCAGCCACCGCGCCAAGCAGCGGCGATAGCACGGCGATCAACAGCCCTGCAGCGCCGATGCCATATCCCCAGATCGTCTGCGCCTGCGAGCCATCGCCGACGATGCTGACCACATAGGGGCCAAAGATGAAGGTGATGAGCAGCGTGTTATAGGGCTGGCTTGCCCAGTCGAACCACCACCAGCCCCAGATGCGTCTCTGGGCCGTCTTGTCCGTCATGTCAGTGCCCCCCACAGGCTGTTGGCCTCGATCAAGACCTATGCAGGGGATTCGAGCAAGTCACCTTTGCCGTTGACTCACGGACTGTGACCGATTCGTTAACAGATTCAGCGTTTCTTCATCGCATCGAGCAACGCGGCGCCCAGACCACCGGGCGAATCGCCCGTTGGCGCGGGCCCGGCACTGCCGCTGCGAGGCGTTTTCGGCGCCGGACCACGTTGGTCGCGGCTGGGCGGCGAATCGGTTCCGGCGGTGTCCTTGCGCATCGTCAGGGCGATTCGCTTGCGCGCCACATCGACCTCGACCACCCGCACACTGACCACATCGCCCGCCTTGACCACCTCATGCGGGTCCTTGATGAACCGGTCGGCCAGCTGGCTGACATGCACCAATCCGTCCTGATGCACGCCGATATCGACAAAGGCACCAAAGGCGGCGACGTTGGTCACCGTGCCCTCCAGCCGCATGCCGGGTTTAAGGTCGCGGATCTCGGTGACCCCCTCGGCAAAGGTCGCGGTCTTGAACTCGGGCCGCGGGTCGCGGCCGGGTTTCTCCAGTTCGGCCAGAATGTCCTTGACCGTCGGCAGGCCGAAACTCGCATCGATGAAGTCGCGCGGCTCCAGCCGCCGCAGCGGCGCGGGGTCTTTCATCAGGGCCACCACGTCGCGCCCGGTCGCCTTGACGATCCGCCGCGCCAGATCATAAGCCTCAGGGTGCACCGATGAGGCGTCGAGCGGCTCGGTCCCGCCCTGAATGCGCAAGAACCCAGCGCATTGTTCAAAGGCCTTTGGCCCCAGCCGCGCGACCTTCAGCAGATCGCGGCGCCGGGCGAACGGCCCGTTGGTATCGCGATGCGCCACCACCGCCTCGGCCAGTCCAGGCCCGAGCCCCGACACCCGCGCCAGCAAGGGCGCCGAGGCCGTGTTCAATTCCACCCCGACCGCGTTCACGGCGTCCTCGACCACACCATCCAGCGCCCGGCCCAGCGCCGACTGATTGACATCATGCTGATACTGGCCGACGCCTATCGCCTTGGGCTCGATCTTGACCAACTCGGCCAAGGGGTCCTGCAGTCGCCGGGCGATACTGACAGCGCCGCGCAGCGACACGTCCAGATCGGGAAACTCGCGCGCGGCCAATTCGCTGGCCGAATAGACCGAGGCCCCAGCCTCGCTGACCACCACCTTGGCGGGCTTGGCGCCCGGCAACTTGACCAGCAATTGTGCCACCAGCGCATCGGTCTCACGGCTGGCGGTTCCGTTACCAATAGCGATCATCGCCACATTGTGCTTGCGCACCAGCGCGCCCAGAACGGCCAGCGTGCCCATCACATCCATGCGCGGCTGAAAGGGATAGACCGTCGCCGTTTCCAACACCTTGCCCGTCGCATCCACCACCGCGACCTTGACCCCGGTGCGAATACCGGGATCGAGGCCCATCACCGATTTGGCCCCTGCCGGGGCGGCCAACAGCAAGTCCTTGAGGTTGCGGGCGAAAACCCGAATCGCTTCGGCCTCGGCGCGCTCGCGCAGATCGCCCATCAGGTCGATGGTCAGGCTGAGCCGCAACTTGATGCGCCAGACCCAGCCCGCCACCCCGGCCAGCCACAGATCGCCCTTGCCCGCCCGCCCGACGGCCAATGCGCCCTTGACCATCCGCTCGGCGGTGGACTCGCCCGGCGCCGCCTCGGGCTCGATCGCCAGATCAAGCGCCAGAAACCCCTCGTTGCGGCCCCGCATCATGGCCAAGGCACGGTGGCTGGGCACCCCGGAAAACCCTTCTGAATGGGCGAAATAATCGGCGAATTTCGCGGCTTCGCCTTCCTTGCCCGCCATCACCTCTGAGGTCAGCCGCGCTACCTGCGCCATGTGAGCGCGCAGCTGCGCCTTCAACCGCGCATCCTCGTTCAGGCGCTCGGCGAGGATTTCCCGCGCACCCTCCAGTGCCGCCTTCACCTCTGGCACGGCCTCGGACAGATAACCCGCCGCCAGACCCTCGGGGTCGGCCGCGCGGTCCGCCAAAATTGCTTCGGCCAAAGGCTCCAGCCCGTTTTCACGCGCGATCATCGCCTTGGTGCGGCGCTTGGGCTTGAACGGCAGATACAGATCCTCCAGCACCGCCTTGGTCTCGGCCCCGGCGATGGCCTTGGCCAGATCATCGGTCAACTTGCCCTGCTGGCTGACCGATTCGAAGATCGCCGCTCGCCGACTTTCCATCTCGCGCAGATAGGTCAGCCGCTCGGCCAGATTGCGCAACTGGGTGTCATCCAGACCGCCGGTCGCCTCCTTGCGATAGCGCGCGACAAAGGGCACCGTAGCGCCCTCGTCCAGCAGCGCTACCGCCGCCGCCACCTGATCCGGGCGCGCGGCGATATCGGCGGCAATCTGGCGGGCGATGCGAATCTCGGTGGTCTGGGTCACTTGGGCGGCCTTGTCTTGCAATCGGGGGGCCGACCCTAACCGCCCTTTGCGCCCGACAAAAGCCCCCATCACCCTGCGCCAAATACTGCTCTTCGGGGCGCCGCCAGCACTGGCCGCAATCGCGGCAGAACGCTAGACAGGGCCATGATTACCCGCAGCCACACCAAGGGCGATGCGCCCTCGACCGCCATCTATTCGCCCTGCGAGGCGTATCGCTATGCGCTGACCCGGGTCTGGGATACCGAAGGGCGCCGGGTGCTGTTCGTCATGCTCAACCCCTCGACAGCGACCGAGGTGCAGAACGACCCCACCGTCGAGCGTTGCGAGCGCCGGGCGCGGGCGCTGGGCTTTGGTGCCTTTCGGGTCTGCAACATCTTTGCCTTTCGCGCGACGGACCCCAGAGTGATGCGCGCGCAGGACGATCCGGTCGGTCCCGCCAATGACGCGGCGATTGCCGAAGGGGCTCTTTGGGCCGATTCGGTGGTCTGTGCCTGGGGCACGCACGGCGCGCATCTGGGAAGGGGCAGCGCGGTCGAGGCCTTGCTGCGCGCCACCGGACGCCCTCTGCTGCATCTGGGCCTGAGCAAGGCCGGGCACCCCAAGCACCCCCTCTACATCGCTTACGAGTGCCAGCCCCAGGGCTGGTGAGCGCCGGAGATCGGTTTTAACGGCAAGAAGAAGCGGGCGGCGGCGGGTCAGAGACCCAGAACAGCGGCCATGTCATACTCGCCAGGGCCGCGGCCCTGCGCCCAGAGCGCGGCCTTGAGGGCGCCGCGGGCAAAGACCGAGCGATCGGTGGCGATATGGCGCAGCACGATGCGTTCGCCG
>Ga0209573_1000995_pt1 | contig 49085 bp, 46 predicted proteins | sample TNRBio252014_DNA_FD_185870 | JGI IMG/M metagenome (GOLD analysis project Ga0209573, IMG submission 185870) | Wastewater treatment Type I Accumulibacter community from EBPR Bioreactor in Madison, WI, USA - TNR Reactor_6/25/2014_ DNA (SPAdes)... | ecosystem: Engineered > Bioreactor > EBPR >... | reverse complement strand
GTGCCGCCCCTGAAGATCGAACAGGGCACCGGCAGCCCCCTGCGCGTGCTGGCGCTGGTGCAGGGCTGAGATGGCGGAACGGTCCTTCAAGGCGGACGTCGCCGACCTGCGCAAGGGCGCGGGCGATGTATTCACCGGCGAGGGCATCTTGGCCATCACCAAGGCGCTGTTGGAAAATGGCGTCGGTTATGTCGGCGGCTATCAGGGCGCGCCGATCAGCCATCTGATGGACGTGCTCGCCGATGCCGAGGACCTGCTGGCCGAGTTGGGCGTGCGGTTTTCGGCCAGCGCCTCCGAGGCGGCGGCGGGGGCGATGCTGGCGGCCAGCGTGCATTATCCGATCCGGGGCGCGGTGACGTTCAAGGGTCCGGTCGGCGTGAATGTGGCGTCCGATGCGCTGGCCAATCTGGCCTCCAGCGGGGTGACCGGCGGCGCGCTGATCATCGTGGGCGAGGATTACGGCGAGGGGTCCAGCATCATGCAGGAACGCAGTCACGCCTTCGCGATGAAATCGCAGTTCTGGCTGCTGGACCCGCGCCCCAACCTGCCCTCGATTGTCAAGGCGGTGGGCGACGGGTTCGCGCTGTCCGAGGCCTCGAACACCCCGGTCATGCTGATGGTCCGCATCCGAGCCTGCCATGTGACTGGGCAATTCGCCACAAAGGACAACCGCCGACCGCCCTTGAGCGTGGCCGAGGCTCTGGAAGCCCCGCGCCGGGAGGTGTCGCGTATCGTGCTGCCGCCGATGAGCTATGCGCAAGAGCACGACAAGATCACCCACCGCTGGCCCGCCGCGCTGCGCTTCATCCGCGAACAGGGGTTGAACGAGGTCTTCGGGCCTTCGCAGGCCAAGGTGGGCATCGTCTGTCAGGGGGGCATGTATAACGGAGTGATCCGGGCGCTGCAGCGGCTGGGGCTGGCGGATGAGCAGGGGGTGACGCAGGTTCCCCTTTATTGTCTGAATGTGACCTATCCCATTGTTCCCGAGGAGTTTCTGGCCTTCTGCGATGGCAAGGAGGCCGTGCTGGTCGTTGAAGAGGGTCAGCCCGAATTCATCGAACAGCACCTCGCCACACATCTGTTGCGCGCCGGGTCCGCCACACGACTGCATGGCAAGGATGTGTTCCCCATGTCCGGCGAATACACCGGCAAGGTCATGCTGGAGGCGGTCGAAGGCTTCCTGCGCCGATGCGCGCCCGCTCTGTTGCCCGCGCAGGTTCGCGCGCCCAATACCCCCCGGCCCGCAATCTCGGATCTGTCGAAAACCGTCCCCGTCCGCCCGCCGGGGTTCTGCACCGGCTGCCCGGAGCGGCCGATCTTTGCCGCGATGAAACTGGTGCAGAAGGACCTGGGCCCACACCAGATCAGCGCCGATATCGGCTGCCACCTGTTCGCCAGCCTGCCCCCCTTCAACATCGGCGGCGCGACGATGGGCTACGGCCTCGGCCCGGCCTCGAACGCGGCGTTTGACGGGGGCAAGGCAGGCGGCGCAGGCAAACGCGGGATCGCGGTGATCGGCGACGGCGGGTTCTGGCACAACGGCTTGACCAGCAGTTTCGGCACCATGGCCTTCAACAAATCCGACGGCGTCGCGGTGGTGGTAGACAATTTCTATTCCGCTGCGACAGGCGGACAGGACGTGATGTCCTCGCGCGCTCAGAACCCGACGAAGGCCACCAACCATCCGATCTCGAAGGCCCTGAAAGGCATCGGCATCACTTGGGTCCGGCAGGTGGACCGCACTTATGACGTGGCAAAGATGCGCGACGTGTTGCGCGAGGCGCTGACGACCGACGCGCCGGGGCCCAAGGTGATCGTGGCGTCGTCGGAGTGCATGCTGAACAAGCAGCGGCGCGAAAAGCCCCTGCGCGCGCAGGCGATTGCCGAGGGGCGGCGGGTGGAAGCCCCGCGTTTCGGCGTGGATGAGGCCGTCTGCACCGGCGATCACGCCTGCATCCGGTTGTCGGGCTGCCCGTCCTTGTCGTTGAAAAAGCTGGACGATCCCTTGCGCGACGATCCGGTGGCCAGCATCGACCAAAGCTGCGTCGGCTGCGGCAATTGCGGCGAGGTGGCCGAGGCGGCGGTGCTGTGCCCGTCGTTCTATGAGGCCCGCGTGGTCCACAACCCCGGCCCGTTCGAAAGGCGCGTGGCGCGCTGGCGGCGCGCGGTAATCGGCTGGCTGATGCACAAGCGCGCCTCCGGGCGGCTGGAGTTCGGGGAATGAGCGCCCCGATCCTGAAACTGGCCGTCATGGCCGTGGGCGGGCAAGGCGGTGGCGTGTTGGCCAACTGGATCGAATCCACGGCCCGCGCCACTGGCTGGGCGGTGCAGGCCACCAGTGTCGCGGGCGTGGCGCAGCGCACCGGGGCCACGATCTATTATCTGGAAATGGCGCCCTCAGGCACGCCGGTCTTTGCCCTCGCGCCCTCGGCGGGCGATGTGGACATCCTGATCGCCGCCGAGATGATGGAGGTCGGTCGCGCCATCCTGCGCGGTTTTGTGACGCCTGACCGCACACTGCTGATCGGCTCCACCCACCGCGCGCTGGCGGTCAGCGAAAAGATCGCGCCGGGCGACGGGATCGCCAACGCAGGCGAGGTGCGCGCGGCGGCCGAGGTGGCCGCGCAGGGCCTGATCCTCGCGGACTTCGAGGCGCTGGCGTTGTCCGCAGGCTCAGTCATCTCGGCCAGCCTGTTCGGCGCGCTGGCGGGCTCAGGCGCGCTGCCCTTTTCGCGCGAGGCTTGCGAGGGCGCGATCCGCGCGGGCGGCAAGGGCAAGGAGGCCTCGCTGCGCGCCTTCGCACTGGGGTTCGACGCGGCCTTGGCTGGCGTGCAGCCGGTGGCGCAGCCTGTCCCGGCGGGGACGCCGCGCCCGCAAGGCTCCGCGTGTCTGCTGGCCGACTGGCAGGCGTTGCAGGACCGCGTGCGCACCTTGCCACCGCCCGTGCAAGCCATGGCGCTGGCCGGGTTGCGCAAGGTGGTGGGGTTTCAGGATCTGGCCTATGGCGGCGAGTATCTGGACCGGCTGGCCCGGGTGATGGCGCTGGACCGCGACGGCGCCCTGACCCGCGAGGCGGCGAAACACATCGCCAATGCAATGGCTTACGACGACGTGATCCGCGTGGCCGACGAAAAGACCCGCGCCGCGCGCTTTGCCCGTATTGACGCCGAAATGGGCTCCCCAAAGGTGCTGGAACTGACCGACTACACGCATCCGCGCGGTGAAGAGATCGTCTCGCTCCTGCCCGCCCGCCTCGGTGGCTGGGTCCATTCCCACCCCCGCTTGCTGGCCTGGATCGACCGCCGGGTGAACAAAGGGCGGCGCCTGCGCACCGACCGGCTGGGGCCGTTCGTGCAACTGTGGCTGCTGGCCGAGCTGCGGCGCTGGCGGCGCGGCAGCCTTCGGCACATGCAGGAAATGGCGCATCTGGAGGGCTGGTTGGACCGCGCCCTTGCCCACACCCCCACCAACCCCGCGCTGGCCATGGAACTGCTCAAGGCCCGCCGTCTCATCAAGGGCTATTCCGACACCCACGCGCGCGGCCTGTCGAAATTTGACCGAGTGATGCAAGGCGCAGTGCTGGTCGCAGGCCGCGACGACGCCGCTGACTGGGTGCGCCGCCTGACCACCGCCGCACTGGCTGATGAAGAGGGCGAGGCCCTGGACGGCGTGGTGCAGACGATCCGCTCGTTCTGAACGCCGTGCCGTGGCCCGTTCGCGATACAGCGCGGGCGGGCGAGGGTTGCGCATGCCCTGTCCAACCCTGTGAATGCGCGTTGTCAAAATGCGGGCAGACTGTGATGTTTCGGGGTGTTGCTGAGCGTCCACGAACCCTGAACTGGGCCTGAGAGGTCTCAGCCGCGCCAGAGCGGGTTTTGCGGTCATTCCGAACACCGGATCACGCCCCTGAGACGGGCCTCGCCAGATCGAACTGCAGGTCGACTCGCACTGTTCCGTTGGTCGCGGTGTGCGAGAGCGACACCTGCATTGCTTCGGACAGGGCGGCGACAATCGACAGCCCCAGTCCGGCCCCGCGCGAGCCCATGCCAGAGGCAAAGCGCTCGGTCGGCAACTGCGCGCCGGGGGCTGGGTTTTCGATTGTCAGGCGACCGCCCCGCGTCAGTGTCACACGTACGTCACCCGATCCGTGATCGAGTGCGTTTTCGATCAGATTGCGCAGCAAGATCGCCAGCGCATCGGCGTCGGCGGCCACAGTCAGGCTGTCCAGATCGCCGTCATCGAATCGGATGGCATGGCGGGCGCGGGGGCGAAGTTCGTCGATCAGCAACTGCAGTATGCGCAGCAGGTCGGCCGGCCCCCGGCCCAGCCCGATGCCGGCCTCAAGCCGCGACAATTGCAGCAGACGCTCGACCCGGCGGGTCAGCGCATCGACCTGTGCCACGGCGGCTTTGGCGTCCGGATCAACCGACAGCGCCAGCCGCGCGCGCAGACCGGCCAGCGGCGTGCGCAACTCATGCGCGGCATTGGCGATGAAATCGCGCTCGGACTGGCGCAGGCCGTCGATGCGCGCCAGATAGCCGTCGAGCGCAGCGGCGAGCGGCAACACCTCGTCCGGCAGGCCCGAGGCACTGACGGGCGACAGATCATCCGGCCCGCGCCCCGCCACCGCCCCTGCCAGACGCTGCACCGGGACCGTGGCATCCGTCACGATGCGGCCCAGAGCCCAGAGCAACAGCACCATCAGCGGCAGCGCGAGGACCAGAAAGGCGGCAACCGCCTCGATCTTTTCTTCGCGCCGCAGGTCGGTGGCATAGGCGGCTTCGATCACCCGGCCTTCGGCCGACCGCCGCAGGATGCGCCAGCCTTCGGCATCGTGGAACCCATCGGTCAGCAGCGCGGGCCAGAGCGCGTCGTCGGCCGGTTGGCCGGGCACCGACAGGCGCAGCACGCTCTCGCCGTCGTTGGTCTGCACGCCCACCAGACGCGGCGCGGCACTGGTCAACCCGGCGTCCAGCGACAGGATCGTGGTCTCGACAAGGGCCTGAAGCTCCTCGTCGAACATCTCGTTCATCTCGTGGTCAAGCACCAGCGCCGACAGCGCCACGGTGGCAATCCAGCCCCCCAGCACCAGCGCCAGAACCCGGCTCGTCAGACGGCGGCGCAGCGACCAGCGGCGGCTCATGGCACGGTATATCCCATGCCCCGGCGGGTCAGGATTACATCAGCGCCCAGTTTGCCCCGCAAGCGCGAGACATAGACCTCGACCGCGTTGCCCTCGATCATGGACTCAAACCCCACCAGCACCTCCTCGAGCGCAGATTTCGCCACCACCCGGCCGCGCGCGCCCAACAGGGCGTCGAACAGGGCCCACTCACGGCTGGTCAACCGGATTTCCACACCCTCGCGCCAGACCCGGGCGGCGGCGCGGTCCACCTCCAGCTTTGCCACCGAAAGGCGGGTTTGCGGCAGGCCCTGTCCGCGTCGGGCATGGGCGCGGATGCGGGCGGACAGTTCCGACAGATCAAAGGGTTTGACCACATAGTCGTCGGCGCCGGCATCCAGTCCGGCAATGCGGTCGCTGATCTGGTCGCGCGCGGTGGCGATCAGCACCGGCGTGTGGTCGCCTGCCCTGCGGCGGGCGCGCAGCACCTCCAGCCCCGACCGATCCGGCAGGCCCAAGTCAAGGATCACGCAGGCATATTCGGCCAGCGCCATCGCCTCCTCGGCGGTGGCGGCGTCAGCGGCGTGGTCAACCGCATGCCCCTCGGCCCGCAAAAAACGCAGGACGGATTGGGCAAGTTCGTCGGTGTCTTCGACCAAAAGCAGGCGCATGGCGCTGTTTACCGCGCTGGACGGCAAAGTGCGAGGGAACTGTAAGCCGCGCGCAAGGTTGAGGTGACAAACGCTGCGCACCCTTGCCCCGTCCGGAAAGCCCTGATGACCGACCTTGCCGCACCACACGCCTTTCGCCTTACCCGCCCGGTTATCAGCCATTCCCTGCTGAACCTCTTAATTTCCCTGTATATTCTGGCGCTGCTGAACCGTGGGTTCTGGCGCAGCGCGATCGATATCTTCGGCGACCAACCGGTGCAATTCGCGCTGTTTTCCGCGGTCATTCTGGCGCTGACCCTGCTGACCCTGGAAATTTTCGCGCCCTGGCGGCTGCAAAAGCCGATGGCGGCGCTGCTGATCGTGATGGCTGCGGCGGCGAGTTATTACGAGCAGGCCTTTGGCGTGCTGATCGACCGCGAGATGGTTCGCAATGTGTTCGCAACCACCACGGCGGAATCGCGCCATCTCATCACCGTCGGCGCGGTCCGCACCATTGCCCTGACCGGTCTGCTTCCTGCCGCACTGGTGTTCTGGCCCCAGGTGCAGCGTCTGGGTGTGTTGCATCAGCTGTGGCGCTGGCCGTTGGGTGTCGCGCTGTGCGCAGCGGTGGTGGTGGGCGGGTTGTTCGCGGATGCGCGGACCTTTTCCTCGGTTCTGCGCGAACGGCAAGAGATGATGGCCGCCTATCAGCCCGGTGCGACGCTGGCGGCGCTGGTGCGTTATGCCAAACAGCAGATCAATTCGGGTGAGATCGTCCTGCAGCCGATCGCTGCCGATGCCGTCCGCGGGCCGTTTCTGGCGGCGGCGGATCGGCCGTTGCTGGTGGTGATGTTCGTGGGCGAGACCGCGCGGGCGCAGAATTTCGGCCTGAACGGCTATGCCCGTCAGACAACGCCGGGGCTGGCCGAACGCGATGTCATCAACTTCCCCGACGTCAGCGCCTGCGGCACCTCGACCGCCGTGTCGGTGCCTTGCCTGTTCTCGCCATTCTCGCAGGCCGACTACTCGCGCGACGCCTTTCTGAGCCACGAAAACCTTCTCGACGTGCTGACCCGCGCGGGTTTTGCGGTGCGCTGGGTGGACAACAACACCGGCGACCAGCGGGTCGCTACGCGCACCGGCTGGGGGGTGGTTGATGCCACGCTGGACTCCGCGGCCTGCGCCATCGAATGCACCGATGCGGTGTTCCTGCCGCTGATCGAGCAGACCCTGGCCACGATCACGCAGGATACCGTGCTGGTGCTGCACATGATCGGCAATCACGGCCCGTCCTATTACTTGCGCTACGCGCCGGGGGATGCGATCTTTTCCCCGGATTGCCAAAGTGCCGAATTCGCCCGCTGCACCCCTGAAGAGATCGTGAACGCCTATGACAACGCCATTGCGCAGACGGACCGCGTGCTGTCAGCCACCATCGACCTGCTGGCCGGGTCCGAGCGGGCGCTGACGGCGATGCTGTTCGTCTCGGATCATGGCGAGTCGCTGGGCGAAGGCGGGATGTATCTGCACGCCGCCCCGATGTTCATGGCGCCAGAAACCCAGACGCAGGTGCCGATGGTCCTGTGGCTGGACCCGGCGTTTCAGGCCGGGCTGGGGCTGGACGGCGCGTGCCTGCAGGCGGCGGCGCAGCGGCCGACCAGCCATGACACCGTGTTCCACAGTATCCTCGGGCTGGTCGATGTGACCACCACGGCCCGCGACCCGGCGCTGGACTTGCCCGGGGCCTGCCGAATGGCGAGGGCCGGGTGATGGGTGAAGACAGAAAGGTCATGCCGCCGCGGAGAGGCTTGCTGCATGTGGTCGATGCGACCGGTTATTCGCTGGCCGGGTTTCGCCGCCTGTGGCAGGAAACCGCCGCCCGGCTGGAGCTCGGCGCCGCGCTGATCGTGGTGCCAGCCTTCGTCTGGCGCGGGGCCGAGGTCTGGCATTGGCTGGCGGCGCTGGCCTTGCTGGCGCTGGTGCTGTCCGTCGAGGCGCTGAACACCGCGATCGAGGAACTGATCGACCGATTGTCGCCCGAATGGTCGCAGATGGCCAAGGACGCCAAGGACCTCGGCTCGCTGGCAGTCGGGCTTGTGCAGTTGGTCGCAGGCGGCTTCGTGGCGGCGGTGTTGGCCGGGCTGTTGTAACACCCGGCGCGGTTCACAAATACGCCGCCCTCGCGCCGGAAAGTCCTCACCGCTCAACCATTCGCGTCTGATGGGTGGGGGCTTACTGACGAAGATACTGGCTGGCGGGCAGTAACGGATCTGCCCCCTTTGCAAGTCTGCAGGTCCGCGCGAACCGTCAATCAACCCGCGACGATGTCAGGCTGTACCCTGTCACCAGCAAATCACTTGCTTCGGTGACCCAAATTCGCACCTCGACATTTGCAGTATCCGCTGGGATCAAAACTGTGGCGGGCCCCAATAAAATTCCGTCCCTGTCTGATATAATGGGTGAATCGAAAAACACTTCAGCACCAGAAGAACCTGTGACATCAACCCTGGCCTCTGCGGGCGTTGTCATTGTTCCAAAAACTTGCAGCGTGTACTCGCCGGCGTGAAGCAAGGCATACGGTCCGAAAAGGAGCGCGCCGGAGACACCGTTGGTAGCAACACTGGTTTCAGAGAAAACGCCGGCGGAAGACGGCAGGTCTGTCAACGCTGATCCGAAATAACTGAGGTTGGAGACGCCCGCCCGCAATGTTTCGTCGGTGACAGCCCATTGTCTCGACGCAACCCAAATCTCGCGGCGCTCACCACCTCCAATTTCAACCACGCGGATCAACCGCCCACCTTCCGCTGCCAGCCAATCACGGGCGAGCGCATCGCTACTGCTAACTAGGTATAATGCTTCAGCCACAGAGAGATCGCTGGTTCTTCTGGCCAACCACCGATCCAGTTCTGGACCAGAATTTTTCCAACCTATGGAAACTCCAGAAACACCATCGGCAAGGCTGTTTAGAGGCATGACCTCCCAGTAATTCCCGTAAACATAAGGAATCTGCAATTCATTGGCGACGTCCTGGGTCGTCTGTGTCAAAGGAAATCTCGCCTGAGCAAAGGCGGCCTCTATTCCTCCCTGTTGAATCGAGTTCCAATAGGCTGGCGAGCGGATCAGGAGTGCGGGCCAGAAAGACCCCGTTATCAGCACTATGACGCCCAGAGTCCCAGCAAAAAAACCGCGGGCGCTTTCGTCGAGCACGCTGATTGCCCATACACACAAAATCAATTTGAGCAAGAAGATCGCCCACAAGTAATGCCTGATCGACCACATGTAAATGTAGTTGTCAGGTGAATCCCGGGGCACCAACGTAACCGCCATGGCGCCAATCAAAATCCCGGCAACGGATATAAATCCGGCGATTTGAACACGGTTGAAACACCTCGGTTGAGGTCGGTCTTTGTAAACGATCACCCCGGCCACGAGATGAAAAAATCGGGCCAGCCAATAGAAAAAAGTGACTGCAAACACTGCTGCAAAGGCAATGCTGAGGGCGGAATTGACAAGTGTCGGGGCTGTCGTTGGCTGATCTGAGAACTGTGAAACCGTCGTGGACTCGAAAAAGATCTCGCTGAATCCGTGCGCCAGAATTGCTATCACTTCGCGTGGTCCACGGGTGGACATGAAGGACGCATAATCTTGGACCGCAGGGCTGTTAATGGCCTTCAGGCCCTCGTTCATCGCGAAGCCCAAGAAAACGCTAAATCCAAGCGCCGCAGCGAAGGTGATCATTGTTCGGCGGGGTGTTGCGAAAAGCAGGAGCAACAACAGGGGAATTGCAATAAGAACCGCACGCAGCGGCTCTTCGAGTGAAACAAGGAGCAGGCAAATATTGCCCCATGCCAGCAACGTTTTATTGCCGCTTTTGACCCATTCGATTGACAAAAGGACGGCTCCGGCGGCCAGAACGCAATTGGCCAGATGGGACTGTTGTCCCAGGATATAATCAGCCTCCCAAGACGCCAGTGGCACCAAGCAAAGGGCGACACAGAAAAAAGCATGAAAGTGGGATTTGAGGAAAGCCGTCAAGATCGCGAACAAAACGCCAGACCAGAATGCAAGCGAAAGTGCCGTGCCGACCGAGAACGCAATCGTATCTTCCAATCCTGCAAGCATCGCAACCGCAATGAAGGGGCTAGATCTGAAGAGCATGATCTGGTTTCCAAACTGAAAGCTTGTCGGAAACAAGGTGCCCTCTTCAAGGATCGCGTCCGCGAGCACCTGCATGGCTGCCGTATCGCCGTGCATGATAAAGGGCAAATAAAACGTTGAAGTAATAAACCCGTAGAGAAATCCGACAAGGATTGCGAGAGTGCCGAAAAGGAACCACAGAAATTTTCTGCCGGGCGGTATTCCCGCGAAAACACCATTTCCCGCAACGCGCGCGGGCGAGAGACCTATTTGATCGCCTCGCATCGAAGTTTACACTTTCTCTTGACGCCCCGGGCACGTCCAGAGGCTGCGCTGTGCCAGTGTTAGCCGGTCCGCCGTTTCTTGCAAGGCAGATCGCCGCCTTCGTGCCATCTGCGCTGCGAAAGTGAAAACCACCGATCTGTCATGTTAGGCGCGCAGCCGAAATTTGCTGGTCCGGAGCGATCCGGTTGGCCTTTGCATTGACGAACGCGGCACAGTCCCAGAACAGGTCGCGAAGGCCACCTGAAATCCCTTGCCGCATGCAAATCGGTTCGATGTCGAGCCTGTCGCCAACCCTGACGTCAACCGGCTGTTGGCGGATACCCGCGAACTGATCGATGCGCAGAACGACGCACAATTCTGCGTTCGCCGCGCGTCAACCCTCGAAGCCGCACACGCTGGCCTCTTGAGATTTCGGTAGCTTCGCCACGCGCGCGCAACCAATTGAGTCGACGCCTGAGAGGCTAAGCGCCTGCCAAATGCTGGCGGCCTAAAGCGGCAAGCGTTTCATATGTGGGGTCTATTGTTGGGCGGTCGCGGAAAGTGCCAAATCCATACAATGTTTACAAGGAGATATGGCGGAGACGAAGAGATTCGCAAGACGAGCAGAGCGGGACACAAGAAGACAAAAAACCCATCAAAACAAGGTGTTTAGAAGAGGCACACGGCAGGCCTGAAAACAACGAACCGAGCAAAAACAGAGCAGACACCGAGCAAGAACCCTTGAGGTTTTGACGGTTTCGAGGCACACATGGCGGAGACTCCCAGCATGACAATGGGCCGCCAACCATGAAAATTTACAGACGAGGAAAGAAAGGGTTGTTTTGCCTTCGGTTGTGGATTCCTGAACACTACCGCCCGATCGAGGCCCGGAAAGATCTCTTTTTGTCTTTGCGAACGACGGACGAAGCCGAAGCACACAGACGAGCCATCACGACACGGGACGGCATTTTTTCAGACCTTGACCGGCGATTGTCCGCACATCTTGCGACCGAAGGAACGGCGGAACACTACGACCGGATCCGAGACATCGCCGCGTCCCATGGTTTCGCATACAAACAGAGTCGGGAGATCATGGAAGGGCCGCTCGAGGACTTGGTGAAGCGCATGTTGGCCTTGGCAAAGGCCGACCCCGAGGCCCGAAGCAAAGAGAAAGCGGTGGCCCTGTTGGGCGGTGTAGAGCCGCCAAAACTGATGGTTTCGGGGCTTTTTTCAGAATACGAGAAAACCGCCCGAGAGGAGACCGCAGGAAAAACCCCGGACGCAATCCGGCGGTGGAGGAACCCCAGAATCAAAGCCGCCCGCAATTTCGTGAAAGCCGTGGGAGACCGCCCGATCTTGGAAATCACCCGCGACGAGGCCTTGGACTTCCGGGGGTGGTGGCTTGACAGGTTGGCAGACGAGGACGAACGAGCAGGAAGCGCAGGAACAGCAAACAAAGACCTCATCCATTTGGGCGGCATGATCACAAAACTGTGTTCAATGCGGCGATGGACGGACAACAAGATCTTTTCAGGACTTGGGATCAAGGAGAAGCCTGGACGCAAGATTCAGCCGTTTTCAAACGACTGGATCCGGGATCATTTTCTGTGTGATGACCCATTGCCAGACCTTGAACCAGAGGCCCGTGATGTCCTGTTGGTGATGATAAACACCGGCGCAAGGCCCGGCGAGATTCACGGACTTCATCCGGAGGACATACACCTTGAAGCCCCCATCCCCTTCATAGACATAAACGAGCAACGCAGAACAGTGAAAACCGAAGCCAGCAAACGGGAGATCCCCTTGTGGGGCGTTTCTCTTGAAGCGATGAAGCGGAACCCACAGGGCTTTCCGAGATACCGCGGGAAAGATCTTTGGAGCACAATCGCAAACCGACATTTGCGGGAGTCTGGTGTGTTGCCATCACCAGACCACAGAGCCTACAGCCTTCGGCACAGTTTTGAAGACCGCATGACCGAAGCCGAGATCCCGGAGAGGGCCGCCGCGGACATGATGGGGCACACCATAAAGCGGGAGCGCTACGGCAAGGGGCCGAGCCTCGAGAAAAAACTGGACATCATCAGACGGATCGCCATCACGCCAGACAGATGAAAAAACCCCCGTGAGGGGGCAAGGGGGAGAAGAAGAAGGGCGGCCCGAGGGCCGCCCTTTCAGTCTTCGGACTGGAAGAACCCTTCCAGATCTTCCGTGTCTGTTTGTCTGTTTTCCGATTGAACAGGCGACTCCTTCGGAGCCGTCTTTTCAAAAATGGACTGGACAAAACGCCGGTCCCTTTCGTTCAATTCCGACTGAACCAGTTGCCAGACAAACGGCCGGATCTTCACCGGGTCTTTCTCATACGCGGACAACAGAGCGGCGCCCATGAGGATCTTTCTTCGGGCGTCTGTCCGCCGCTTTTCCTCTTTGAGTTTTGCCTCCATCGAGGCCAGTTGAGCCGCAAGTTGGGCGGCCCTTTCCTGCAGTTTTTCGAGTGATGACGACATGGCAGGCCCTCAATCTGGTTGTGTGATGGAACATGTGAAGTCCATCACGGGCGGAAACGATGTGGGCCAAAACACGAACGCAGGCCCTGAAAAATCGTTGTCAAATTCACGGACAGGCACGGGCAGACTTTCAGACGCTACACGAGCGACAGACAGCGAGATCCGAGGCCCCCATGTTGCCCAGGCGACATCCCGATCGCCCGCCCAGCCGAACCAGCGGAGATCATCCGCCAGCCAGTCCGGCACGGGTTGAGAAGCGGATGTGCGGTGATGCATGAGAGCGAAGCAGGCGCCGCGCAGATCGCCCCCAAAAGCCATGTTGAACCCCCAGTGTTGGGACATGGCCGAAGAGATCGAGATGGGCACAACATCCCCCGACGCGAAGCCGGGGAAGGCCGTTTCTGGAGCCGTCATCCAAGCGAAGTTTTGCCCGTCCGGGGTTGCTACCCGGAACATCACAAACCGCTCCGAAAACACCGCAGGCGGTGTGGGGGGTGTGGCCTCTTCACCGTTTCCAGATCCCCCGCCAGCGGCGGGAGATCCGGAGTCGTTTTGGGAGCCGCCAGAAGCGGCGGCAGAGACATCTGCAGAGGCCGTGGCGGCGTCAGAAAGCGGGGCCGAGACCGAGGGCGAAAACTTCACCACAATGGCGATCACGAGGGCCGCAATCACGGACAACAACACGCCGTATTCCACGACCGCGGCGCCTTTTTCATTTTGAGTTTTGGAAATCAATCGCACAGCCCGACTCCATAAAAATCGTTGGTGTCTTGTGTTGCGACGAGAGACAGAGGATCGACCGCCCACGGCCCGGTGTTGAACACCGAGAAGTTATCTTGGAACCAGAAGGGGACTTCAGTTTCCCAACCCCAATAAGGGTCTGAAGCGGGCGGTGTGGAGCCGTGCCAGGAGGTGGCTCCAAACGGGAAGAACCCGACGATGTGTGGCCCATACAGCGCCCATGTGTAAGACGCCGGAGCGCCCATCGCCGCCGTCCATTCGGCCTGATCGATCAGGCCGTTTTCATTTGCGTCAATGATTGACGCGGCAAAAAATTGATTGGTGGGAGCGGGATCCGTTCCGAACCAAAACGGCTGAGTCATGGCCGCGGACATGTCAGTCCCGGACCTGAACACGCAGATCGACCCGTTGAAGATCACCGGCGGGGCGGGCGGAACAACAGGCCCGGAGCCGCCGCCCGAACCCCTTGCAGTTGGCCGCCGTTCAAGGGTGTCATCTGGAAGAGTGGGAAAAGAACGGACACGGACAAGCGAACCGCTACAACGGCGGGATCATGTCATTTCGGACTTCCGCCCAAGGCGGCCAGATTCTTTTCAGTGTTCGAAAACACACCGAAGAAGTCCCCTTGGCTTATGTGAAGCGAGAAGACGGAACGATCTCCAGATTCGAATTTGAAGACCGCCAGGTGATGACAGAAGCCCATGGAATGCAGGTGGGCACGGATTGGGTGTTGGGAAAAGGCCACAGAGACGCCGGGCCTTCATATGTGCAATACGACGAACAAGGCCGCGTCGTTTTCGAGCGGTGGGAGCGAAACGGAAAAGACCACAAACCATCCGCACATGAGATGATGACATGGAAACGCGAACAAGCGGCATACATTGAAACCATCAAAGCCCGGCGAGAAAAAGACGGACGGGAAGTGGATTGGGGCGGGGGCCTTGAAGAACCCCAAATCACATCAAGAGCAGACCCAGACAAACAGAAAGCCGCCGTGAAAGCCGCCGCCGCACGCATTGCCGGAGTCGAGAACACACCGAAGACGAAAACACGAAAAACACAAAACCGTGTTCTTCAAGACCCGTTGCCGTTCGAGTTGTGAGAGACAAAAGACAGCCCAAGAAAACCCCCTGAAAACAGGGGGTTTTCTCTTTTTTTAGAAACTAAAAAACGCCCTCAAAAAAATGTTTCGGGACATTTGCGACCCTCAAAAAAAGGCCCCACATGTTCTCCAGACACAAACGCCATTGGAGGGCAACACCATGACACCACAAGAAGCACACGAGCGACGAAAAAGAATCCTGAACCAGGTTTCAGAAGCGGCGTTCGCCGCAGGCTACACGGCGAACGAAATCAAAGCGGGCACAGAGTTTCACAATCGAAAAAATCGCCTGGAGAACCCTCCAGGTCATTTTGACAAAGCCGGCCGGTTTTTTGCATCCGAGCGATCCGAGTCTGTGAGAACATGCCGCCAACCCACGAGATCTTTTCCATACTCCGAAATGCACGCGGCCCGAACCGCCGCACATTGTGCCGAGGTCTTCGAGGCTGAAGAACCTCTTCATGTAAAACGCTTTGACAAAGCGTGTGAGAGACTCAAAGAGTTGCCGACAGAAAGCGCACATGACGCGATTTTTGTCAGCCGGGAACTGAAAAGAATCCTCAAGGTCCGCCGCAGGACGCGGCAAGGATTCACAGAGTGTCCGGATCTCTTCCTTTCGAGAGACCGGGATCCAGACGGACAACTGGACATAGCCGCGGGCACGCTTGCGCAGGCGGTAATCTGTCATGATCTGTTTGTGTGTCTTCTTCATTGCTTGTTGCCCTTCACGAGTCTGGACAACAGAACCCCGACGGCTTGGGCGCCAGGGATTGGGGCCGACTTCAGAGCGGCGAGAAAATCAATGGTGGGTTTTTGTTTGTCAGACATGAGGGACTCCCTTTCTTCACATCACATGTGATTTAGGAAAACCCTCACCCGTGATCCAAAACATCGCCCAAATTTGAGGGTGAAGGCGACAACATCCGACGAGCGATCACCCCCGCTTTTTCAGACCGCCGAACACGCTCTTGGAGGCCTTTCAGGGCCTCAATGACATCAGGAGTCGGAGCGGCCTCAAAGGCCCTTTCAAAGGCCTCTTCAACGCAATCTACGAGCGGGAAAACATCGTGAAGAAGCCGCAGGGCCGCACGGGCGGCCCTGTTTTTTGGCGTTTTGCTCAAAATCGGCGGGGCGTCTATCACTTGAACGAATCGAAGGACGGGAAAAGCGGGAACGGCGAGACCGTCAGACCCGCCCAGACGGTCAGGGCTACGAATCCGTAGCACAGGAACAGTGTTCCGAAGAACACGAGGAAGGGGAACCACCAACGAATCTGAAAATCCCAGGCGGGTGTTTCAGGGTGTTGGTTTTCTGTGTCTGTGTGTGTCTGGATTTGGTTGTTCATGACTTTTCTCCTGTGTGTGTGTCATGTTCTTCATGTATGTTTCGGAACACCACACCGCAAAAAACAGACAAAAAAAAGCCCCGCCGAGGCGGGGCCTTTGTCATAGTCCAAGACATCTCTCGAGGTATTCAGTGCCTGGCTCTTTTTGATGCCTGTAAGCATAGCGAAGACGCATCACATGTGCGACAAACAGGCCTCTCAATTTTTCATCGCTTTCGAAGGAATGAAAATCCTCACCAACCAGCACAGCCATGTCCAGATAGAGGTCGTAGAAAAGATCGCTTTTCGTCAGCCTATACACATCAATTATGAGGTGTAGGAGGTCAATCTCCGGGAATGTCATCTTTTGGAAGTGCGGCCAAAGTTCTTCTTCACTTTTGGCACCAAAAACCAGCATATGACAGTCCAGAGCGTCAGAAATTACAGCAGCGGTTCCGAATGTTGAGACATCGAAGACACTATCGGACAAAATCAGTTCTTTGAGTTCTTTCCATTTTCTGCCGAAGGTCTTCTTGAGAATATGCACCAAGGCTCTTTCCCATTGCTTGTTCGCTTTATCGACTTCCTTGTGGATGAGTTCCATTGTCATGTTGCTTTCCTTTCTGTTGAATTGAGGGTTGTCATGCGGTGTGGTAAAGAACAATTGCCGCAGCAATACACAGAGCCGCACACAGATGCTGATGAGTCACGAATTCGAATTCAGCGAGAGCGAAAATGTCCAGAATTTCAGCCATTTCCAGGGAGTTGCTGATTGCGAATGTGTCAGACAAAATGTCCGATTCATCAAACTGATTGACCATGTCCCACATTTCCGGGGCTTTGAGGGCCGCAACGCGATCGATGGAGCCGAGGCGCCGACGCAGATCATCAAGAGTTTCATGCAGGTCTTGCAGTGTGATTAGGTCCGCAGGGTTCAGCAGTTGGAGGGATTTCGGGTTTTTTTTCTTCGGCATGTGTTGGTTTCCTTTCTTGTTGAGGTTGGTCAGGCGGAGGCCATGGCTCGAGCACGGGCCAGGGCAAGGGTGAGGGCATTGGCTTGGGCGTTGTGTTCATCGACAGCACGCTCGAGACGGAGGAAAGCGGCCAGGGCCGCGGGGCATGTTTCGCCATGTGCCGCCGCAACACGGGCGGCGTGTTCAAAGGCTTTGAAGAGGTCTTGTGTGTTCATCTGTTCTCCTGTTTTGTGCCGTGTCCGGCGGTGTGATCGGCAGGTGGTCCGCGGCCCAAAACGAATCCAGAGGCACACCCCCAAAACGCCCCTCTTGGCCTCTTCCTGTGATCCGTTCGCAACATCGGCGGACCAGTCCCGAACACCCAACACCTTGAGTCTGTTTGTCTTTTTCACAGACAGACAGACACGAAAAAATCGACAGAGCGGAAAAACGACACCAGATCCGGCCAATCGCCGGGGACGGATCTTGGCAAAAGCCGGATTGCGGACATCTTCGGGCGCCGCCCGTTCTTGGTGTTTCGGAACAGCGGGATCAGGGTGTGAGAAAACATCACACCCCACACGCACACACACGAGGACAGGACAGAAAGATGGTGTGAGAAAACATCACACCATCCACAGAACCGCCGCAGAGGCCGCAGGAGCGGCCTGGAAGGGTTTTGGCTATGCGCACAGCCGAAAGGGCACAAAGCCCGCCACAGGCCATCCAAGCGGCCCAGAGAGGCCGCCGGGGTTGTAAAGACCCACAGAGCCGAACGCCCGCCCCTTTTACAACGCCCCACACCGCCGGGTGTGGGGTTTTCCCTTTGCCTGTTGGGCTTTGCCCAAGCCGTGAAGGGGTTGTTGTTGTAAAAGGGGGGTTTTGGTTTTTGAATCGAGAGAGCGATGGAGACCATCCCCCCACAATGACCGGAGGCCCCTCATCGGGTCCCCGGGCCAAGTGTAAAAGCGGCGGCAGGACATCGGCGGGGCTTTTGACACTTGCACAGACAGACACACACAGAGAAAGCCAACAAACACAAGGCAGGCCCAGACCTTTGGGCCAACTACTACTGTAAAGCCCCCCCGCAAGATTTTGAATCGAAAGAGCAGAGGCGCCCCCATCCCCACAATGCCCGGTGTCCCCATCCGGGGACCCTGAACATTCGTGTCTGTAATGCAGGGGTGGGCAGGCCCGATCGGTCTCTACTTGCGAGCAGAAAAAAACACCGTGTCGTGTCGCATTCGCAGAGCGAACACGGGACTCCAGGACGAGGCCCAACATTTCAAACTTTCGTCCTATAGATAAACCCTTGAAAACATTGAATCTGGAAAGACCTCCAGGACGAGCAGGACGAGTTTTCAATCCTTCCCCTATAGAACGCATGTTTCCCGAGAATTGACCGTTTTTTTATTCTTTCCATTAATTGTGCCAATTCTCGTCCTGTTCGTCCTAAAGAAAGAAAAAAGACAAGAAAAAGAGGGCTTTCCTATAGGACGAGAGAAAAGCCCTTCGTCCTGGTTCGTCCTGGTCGTCCTGGAGTCTCATCACATTTTACCGTGGTTTTGATTTTTTCCGTGGTATTTTTTGGATCTCCAGGACGAGTTCCCCAGTTGTCGAGAACACAGCGAAAAGAGGGAAACCCAATGCGCAAAGTTCTCACAATGAAAAGGCCCATTTTCTTGGGAGCCACAGCCCAAGCAATCGGAGCCAAAGCAACCATCGGACAACGACACGGACGAGAAGCAACAGCCAGATCAGCGGTTGCAAAGGCTTTTGAAGGCAAAGAAGTGATCTTGGTAAAGAACGGATCCCGGCTTTGCGTTTTCACAGACCCACAGATCCCCCAGGGCCTTGATTTGACCGCCGAGGGTCAAGCCCGGATTGAGTGGGCCGGCGAGGATGGAACGATCATCCTGACAGTCCTTGAAAACTGAACAGAGTCGAGGGCACAGACATGAAAAACACGATTGATCTTTTGATTGAAAAAGCCCGAGAGCGGGCAGAGAAAACCTTTGGTGGTCTGATTGAAAATGACACCGACACCGACACGATCGGAAACTTGCCCAAACACAAAGCCATCACCGCGATTTGTGCCATGTTGCCAGAAGACGACATCGGCAACGCCGCACGCCTTGTGTTGAGACACGGAAAAAAGTTCCGCTTTGTTGAAGGGAAAAAGGGCGGTGTGTTCTTTGTCTTTGACGGCAAGAGATGGAGCGGAAGCGAACACGGCCAAGCCGATCTGCAGGACTTCGCTCAAAACACAGTGATCAACATTCGCCATGAAGTGGAGTTTTTGAAACCCTCAAGCGACGCAACAAAAGAAGAGAAAGACAGGGCCGAGAGAGCGATCATCAGACGCCTGAAACACGCAGAAAAGAGCGGGAAAAGCAGTTCCATCACAAGCATGATCGCACAAACACGACCAGCGGTGAAAGACAGAGAAGAAAACTTCGATGTTCCCGAAAAGACCGCTCATCTGTTCAATGTTGCCAATGGGACGATCAACCTGGAAACGGGGAAGTTGAAGTCCCACGATCCAGCAGACATGATCACACAGTTGTCTGACATCGTTTTTGACCCGAAAGCCAAGGCGCCAACATGGGACGCCTTTCTGTGGTCCGTCTTTGAAGAGAACGCTGAGAAGGTTCAGTTTTTCCAGCGTTTTGTTGGCTACACAATGCACGGCCATCAAGATGAAGAAAATGTCATCTTCATCTTGGGGAACGAAAAGGCCGAGAAGACCAACGGGAGCAATGGCAAAAGCAAACTCTTGGAAGGTGTGCGGCAGATCTTCGGAGACTACGGGTGGAGTGTGAAGCCATCGCTGATTTGCAAAACAACACAGAGCACAAACAGACAGAGCAATGATGTGGCCGATCTCTACAAAAAGAGAATCGGAATCGGTTCGGAGTTCAAGGAGACAGAAACGATTGAGACCGACGCTTTCAAGAGAGCGACGGGAGCAGACAAGATCAACGCCCACCGGGTCTTTGGGGACGCCTTCGAGTTCTACAGCACAGCAACGCTTTTCTTCACAGCGAACAAGACGCCGTTTTTTGAAAGCGGCGACAACGGGATCCTCCGACGCCCGATCTTTTTGCAGTTGAATCGGGTGTTCTACAAAGCACATGAACACCCAAACGGAATCCCGGAAGGGGGTCATGTTGCAGACTTGAAACTTGCCCGCAAGTTGCGAGCCGAAGCACAGGGGATCCTTGCGTGGGCCGTCCGTGGCGCCGTGGCATACAACACCGAGGGCCTGAACACACCCAAAGAGTTGATTGAGGACCGAACGGCCCGCCTGGAAACCTTTGACCCGCTCAATGACTGGATGGAAGCCTGTGTTGAGTTCGATCCGACCAGCCAGGCCAAGCAAGGCGACATGTTCGAGTCATACCGCCGCTTTTGCGAGATCAACGCAACGGGGGACAGAAACATGACCGCACGGGCCTTTGGTGAAAAACTGACAGCCAAAAAGATCGTCCGAGACAAAAAGGGCGGCGAACCTTGGCGGTTGGGTGTTCGATTGAACGAAGCCGGGATCGGCTATTCCAAGGGCATGACAGCGACGACAGACACAAACAGACGAATCCAGCATTTGAAGAGAGTGGAGTGAGATTTTTTCATGGATTTTTTTGTGAAAGACACAAAACACCCCAAATGTCGTGTGGCTGGAGTCCCAACCTACACCCGCGGACTCTTGCCAGCAGGGAGCTCATGGTCCGGAATCGGACATCAAAAAATCAAACCCCCGCCGACTTGCCACGGCGGGGGCTTTTTTGTTCAAGACATTGGAGGATGAAATGGAAAAAGAACAGATGATGAAGATGATCGAGACAGCGAAGCAAAGAGCAAAACAAGAGATCAAGGGGTTTTCAAGTCTGACAGAAGACCAGAAAACCGCGGCCATTTGTTCGTTCTTTCCGGAGACCGACGGCGGCAACGCCGCACGCCTTGTTTTGCGATTTGGAGAGTTGATGGCATTTGTCGAGACCCCAGCCGGGAAGCAGTGGATGGCATTTGATGGGCGGCGATGGGTGGGCGGTGAAGCGGCGGAAGAGATCGTCAATCGGTTTTGCGAAGAGTCCGCCGCCAGGATCTTGGATGAGATCCCTTTTTTGAAACACCACAGAAAAATGCAATGAAGATTGTTGCGAAACACAAACAACGGCCCCATGTCGTGTGTGTCCTTGAACAGTTGCCCTCTGTTCGTTCTCTTCGCCCCCATCGGTTTTTTCTCCGCCGGTGGGGGTTTTCTTTTTGTTTTTCCCAGACCAAGACCCATCTTGTCTGTGATCTCCGTCGCATGGGCGGCTCACAAAAACCAAACCAAAGACCCCGCCTTGTGCGGGGTTTTTCTTTTCGGGACGCCGAGATCCTTCCATGATTCCAAAATGGAAGGTGGGAAGTTTTCTTTGGCTTTTCTTTGCGAGAAGAGACATCGAAACATATATGTTTAGCATGAGAGACGGGGAATTCACCCCGTCCAAAAGGACAAAGGGCAAGACCATGAACACAAACACCACAACCACAATCCGCCAATTTGTCGAGCACGGAGAATTCGTGTGCGGCGAGTCTTGGAGTTTCTATGTTGTCCGTTCCGCAGTTGATGGAACATGGACCGCAGGAGCATATCCTGCAGACCCAGGCAACGACTCTTGGAAGATTGTTTCTCTTCATGATAAACACTGGATTTCTGACGCCGACGAGGCGAACGAAGCCATCCAGGAGTTCATCGAGACCATCGAAAAGTGGGATGATGAAGAAGACATCCGGATCGCAATCCATCACATACAAAACGCATGTGATCGTTTGAAAGATCGCCTCTTTTACTGCATCGAGGAAGAGGACGAGTGAGACAGACAACGATGAAAACAGAGACCCCGCCCCTTCGGCGGGGTTTTTCTTTTGTCCCCAGCCCCACGAAGGCAGGGGACAAAACAGGAGGAGCCAACAAAACAAGGGGAATTGAAAGGGGTTTTTGGCAAGACGCACAGAAATGGACAGAAACAGGAGAAAGTGAGAGAATCTTTTTTTGTGTTTTGATGATCTTTTTTTGTCCTGTTTTTTGCGGTGTGGTGTTCCGAAACATATATGAATTTGGAGCGGTGGGGATTGTCCCCGCCCCACAAAAAAAGGGAACATCATCATGGAAATGAAACCAAACCAAATGCCGTCCTTCAGATTTTTTCAGCCCACACCCGTGTTCATGGAGATCTTCGGACACAAGCGTGTTGAAGCCTTTGTCCAGACCATCACAATGAACAACAATGAATTCCTCTTTGTTGTCCCGACTTGGGACAGCGAAGATGGGGATGATCGCGTTCACACATACCTCCTGAATCCTGCCGCCGTGTTTTCACTTGAAATTTCGAGTGAGGATCAGATGGAAGGCGGGGAGGAATATGTGCAGAAGCGCAAAGCCGACGCCCAGAGTCTTGTGTTGATCCAAGACACACGACCATCTTCTTCAGAAGACGACGAAGACCAAGACGAAGAATGAAACAGGGCCGCCCTTCGGGGCGGCCTTTTCTTTTCACAGAGACAGAGACACAGACAGATGAAGATCCCCAACCTTTCACCGCAGACACGAGCCGCCGCGTGGGACATCATGCGACGGACGACGCACAACCCCAACCCCGTGAAGGCCGAGGACTTGGCAAAGACACACAGCCGCGCACACATCGCCGCCGCCGTGCGTCTGTTGAACGCATGGGAGGCCATCAGAATCGAGACCGACGATCGAGGGCGCCGACGATACCACACGGCCCGCATGTCATCGGAGCGAAGGTGGGCCATCGCGGCAATGCTACGCAGACCCCTTCCCGAAGACGACTCCGCACACGCGAAAATCCGGGCCGCAAAACAGGCCCGAGAGGGCAAGACAGTGGCAGAACACAGAGCGGAGCAGAGACGGGCCACACGAGCGGCCAAGAAGATCTTTGCACACATCGCCGCGTGCGGCGGCAAAATGTGGGTGGGAGACGCTTTGGGTGTGTGTCCCGACGAAGACGACGCAACCGCCGGGATCGACCGCCTGTTGTTTCTGAAATTGATTGAGCCCTGGACCCAGCGCAAGAACGGCAGGAACCCCCGCCGCTTTTACAGAATTCGAGATCCGCAGACAGCCAGCGAGCGGCGGCGATTGGCCGACGCCATGAGGGGCGAAATTTGAAAGGGCCGGGGTTTCCCCCGGCCTCTTCATTTTTGTGGGCGCCGCTTTCCGCGTGCGGTGGGTCCTACATCTGGATCCATGGACCAGCCGCGGAGGGAGTAGCGGGCGCCATTTGTGAGGGCCCGGATGTATTCGAGAGACATCCCCGTCTGTTTGCACAGTTGCAAACGGTTTCCCGACACCTCCCCTTTTTCCAGGTGATAGAGGGTGAATGTTTCGGGACGCATACGAGTCCGAGCCGGAGCGGACGCAGGCACGGGAGCCGGGGCGACTTTGACGGCGGGTGTGGGTTTGTTCAGTTTCCAGGGCGGCGTGTGTGTTGATTCCATGTTGGATCTCCTTTTTGTTTCTGTTCTGTTCATATATGTTCCGAAACAGACAGACGCAAAAAACCACACAAAAAACCCGGTTAGTGTTGAATGTCAGAGGCCAGACTGTTCAAGAAGACCGCCCTGGACACCTTCGCATTTGTTCCGAGCCTTCCAGCCCTGTGCCAGCGCAAAACATTTTGAACGGGAACCACAAAAACATCAATCACAGGGAAGCCCACGATGTCCGACAGAATGAACCCCCTGATGTCCGCCAGTTTTTGTTGGAAGCCCTCTTCATTGAACGCCCGACCCGATCCGACTTGCGCCGAAGGGTTGAAATACACCCCGCCGCGGGTGATTGAACGGACTTCCCATTTTTGGCCATCTGGATCCATGAGGTCATAACCGGCCCCCTCCGAGGGAGCCAAAGACCATCCAGGATTTTCCCACTTGAGTCGTCTTTCAATGATGAAAGACACCCGGCGGCCATCTGTGAGGTATTCCCGCACATCGGATGTCTGGACCCGAAAGGCCCGAGCCAATTCCTGTTCATCCCAGGTCAATTTGAAGCGTTTTTCCATGTCTTCCCCTTTCACGCGAATCGAGGGGAAGCCTGACCGGAGACGATCGCCGGGTCAATTGCGGCGGAGAACCACAATCCTGTTTGTGTTTGTGCCCTTGGAGCCGTTCGAGACGCCCCAGCAGTTGGCCGTCTTGGTGAAGGCCTGATCGTTGATCATCACGCCGAGGCGTTCAAAAGGAAGCCCCTCCGCGGCGGACCAGACGAGCCGTTCCAACAACACCTTGCCGTTGCGAACTTCACCGACTTCAAAAGCCACATGACCGCCGGGACGCAGGATCCGGGCTTGTTCTTTGAGGACTTCATGAACCATCGCCCCCCATGCGTCTTCGGTCCTATGGTGGGCGATTTTGACGGACTGTGTGTCAATGCCAGCGAACCAACAGCGCAACCAGTTGTCTTGGGCGTATTGCACAATGTCGAGGAACGGCGGAGAGGTGATGACGAGCGAGACCGAGCCCGAGGGAAGACCCGGTGTGTCCCAGGCGTTGCCCGTGTGCAGAGACCAGCCCACGGACGCAGGAACGGGGCCATCTTTGAGCAGGGTTTTTGTCTTTTTGGCAATGATGGAACGGATGTCCCGAGGCGGCGGCGACACACCCAGTTTTTCGTTGATCTTCACTTGGGCCGCCACGGACACGGCTTGGTTCGGCGGCATGGAGCGCCCAGAAAAGAAGCCCGGAGAATGCCCGGACAGGCGGTTGATGGAGACCATCCGGATCCAGTCCGCGACGGGATCGGGGGTCATGTCATCAAGAGGAGCGGAGACAGACAGCCAGTCCCGAAGAGCCTCGAGACCTTTCAGCGTGTCCGGGTGATAGAAGGCCAACAGGTCATCACGCCGAACCTCACCGCCGGACAGGTCCAGAGCGGCCAGACGGCGGGACACATCGCCCGTGTTGATGGGTTGAAGCCTTGGGCGAGTCAGCAGGACAGACAAGGGGTTGATGTCGTTTCCCGAAGCCACACGGCCCATGAGAGCCGCTTGAACGGGCGTTGTCCCGCGACCCATGAAAGGGTCATGGACGGTTTCACCGGGCGCCGACAGGCGAGAGATGAAAAACTCCGGCAGTTGGGCTTTGAAACACGCCCTGTAGGAGACTTCATGGATGGAATGCGCTTGGCGTTGCCCAGCGGTCCAGAATTCGTTGATGAAGTAGGGGATCCCGTCGAGTGTTTCAGTCTGTGTGTCTTTCCCGAACTCACGAAAGCCGACCACAGCCCCCATGAAGTCATCAGGGGCAACAGGAGCGGCGGCGGGTGTGTCGAACAGGGAAAGTTGATTCATGGGGTTGGTTTAGCACGACCGCCGAACCCGTACAACCCAGAAAACACACAGGCCGCCGAAGAGAGCGGCACAGCAACACTGCAGAGCGAACACAGAGCAAAAACCGAGCAAAAACAGCGACCCGATCGCGCGGTGTTTTGGTCATGTCTTTGTTTTTGTTTTTATTTTTTCGCTTGACATCCGAAAAAATGGCGGAGACGAAGGGATTCGAACCCTCGAGACGGTTCCCCGTCTGCACCCTTAGCAGGGGTGTGCCTTCGACCACTCGGCCACATCTCCGCCTGCGGCAATACAAGGGAATGGGGAGGGGTTACAAGAAGAAAAACCGACCTTTTTCGCGCTGGGGTGTTGGTTGAGCACGGTGTTGGCGGCAATGCAGCGCGTTGGCGGCTCCGGGCATCGAAGGCGCGGGAGGGGCGACGTCATTGGAGGGGGCAGTGGGCAGCGCGGAATGAGGCCGCATCGGGGCGAACACAGCCGTTTTCGTCTGTTTTCCGCGCCTTGCAACCGATTGAAGGCGCGCGTGCCCTGGCGGCCATCCGGCCGGTGGTCAGGCGACCGCGCAGCCTGCCGGGCGATTCCGCCTGCAGATTCTCCGTTCCGCGTTCACCTTCGCTTGAAAACGGCTTTGAGTGTTTGCACCCGTGCCGATAGCTCTTACATTCCCCATGTCCGGGGCGCGCCCAGTCTGGCGCGTCTGGTTGAATCGAGGGGATAGCACATGACGTATCAGCGGGTCGGGGCGAGCAGTGCTCTTGCCGTTGCGCAGACCGGTGCGGGGTGGTCGATCCTGCGCTGGGTGAACATTCTGGGGTTGGCGCTGCTGGTGGCGGCGATGGCGCTGCCACTGCGCGCCCAGGATCGCCCGGTCAGTTTCGCCGATCTGGCCGAGCAGGTCAGCCCTGCGGTGGTCAACATCACCACCTCGACGACGGTGACGGCGAACCTGCAGCAGCGCGGACCGCAGGCGCCGGGCGAGATGCCGTTTCAGGATTTCTTCAACGACTTCTTCAACCGTGACGGCGGGCCGCAAGTGCCGCGGCCCCGGCAGAGCCAGGCGCTGGGGTCGGGCTTTGTGATTTCTGCGGATGGCTTCATCGTCACCAACAACCATGTGATCGAGGGCGCCGACCAGATCGAGGTCGAGTTCTTCTCCGGGCAGCGCCTGCCCGCGACGCTGATCGGCACCGATGCGGCCACCGATATCGCCGTGCTCAAGGTCGAAAGCCCGACGCCGCTGGCCTTTGTCGGCTTTGGCGACAGCGAGGTGGCGCGGGTCGGTGACTGGGTGCTGGCGGTCGGCAACCCGCTGGGGCAGGGGTTCTCGGTCTCGGCGGGGATCATCTCGGCGCGCGGTCGTGCGCTGCAGGGCAACTACGACGATTTCATCCAGACCGACGCGGCGATCAACCGGGGCAACTCGGGTGGGCCGCTGTTCAACATGGCGGGCGAGGTGATCGGCGTGAACACGGCGATCCTGTCGCCCAACGGTGGTTCGATCGGCATCGGCTTTGCCATGTCCTCGCATGTGGTCGAGCGGGTGGTGTTCCAGTTGCGGGAGTTCGGCGAGATCCGCCGTGGCTGGCTGGGCGTGCGCATTCAGGATGTCTCCGCCGATGTCGCCGAGGCGCTGGGCCTGTCACTGCCGCGCGGCGCCCTTGTGACCGAGGTGATGGAGGGGCCGTCGCGCGATGGCGGCGTGCTGACCGGCGACGTGATCCTGCGCTTTGACGGTGGCGAGGTGCGCGACACCCGCGATCTGGTGCGCCGGGTGGCCGACGCCGGGGTTGGCCGCGCGGTCGAGGTGATCGTCTACCGCGAGGGGGCCGAGGCCACGCTGACCGTGACACTGGGCCTGCGCGACGAAGAACGCCTGACGCCGACCAGTGGCAGCGGCCAACCGCGTCAACCCGTCGCGCCGGTCGAGGTGCTGGGCCTGACGCTGGCACCTCTTGACGCGCAGATGCGCACCGAGATGGGGCTGGACGCCAATGTCTCGGGGCTGCTGGTGCGCGACGTCGCTGCCGGCTCGGATGCCGAGGCCAAGGGCCTGCGCGCCGGGGACATCATAACCGAGGCCGGGCAACAGCCGGTGACCAGCGTCGAGGACTTGCAGACGCAGGTCACCGCCGCGCGTGAGGCGGGGCGGCGCACGCTGCTCTTGATGGTGCGCTCTGACGGCGATCCGCGCTTTGTGGCGCTGTCGGTCGAATAAGCGGATGTTGGGGCGGCCTTGGGGTCGCCCCTGCCTTTTCAAGGGGTTGCGATGCGCCTGACTGCCGATTACCCGCCCGTCTGGCTGGCCGCTGCTCTGGCGCTCACCTGGGGCATCGGCTGGCTCTGGCCGCTGGGGGTGCCGGGTGGACCAGCGGTTGGCAGGGCCCTCGTGCTGGCCGGTCTGGCGCTGATGCTGGCGGCTGCGGTGCAGATGGCCCTGCACCGCACGACGATCATCCCGCACCGGCAGCCCTCGGCATTGGTCACTCGCGGCGTCTTCGCCCTGACGCGCAATCCGATCTATCTGGGCGATGCGGCGGTGCTGCTGGGCGCGATCCTCTGGTGGCAGGCCCTGTTGGCACTGCCCCTGCTGCCTGCCTTTGTCTGGATCATCACCCGCCGTTTCATCCTGCCCGAAGAGGCCCGCCTGCGCCGTGGCTTTGGCCCGACGTTCGAGACCTGGGCCGCACGGACACCGCGCTGGCTGGGCTACAGGTCGATCACCAGCGGGCAGTGATCGGAAACCTCGGGGTCGCGCAGCACGCGGAACCCGGCAACCGGCCGATCGACAAAGGCATAATCGGCAAAGCGCCCCGGCTTGGCATACTGCGTTGTGCGGGTGCCCGGATGGCCGCCCCCGGTAACCAACTCCTGCAGCCCCGCCGCCGCCAGCGCCGCAAAGGTGCGGCTGCCCGGCTCGACATTGAAATCCCCGCAGATCAACAGCGGCTCTGACGGTGGCCCCAACGCAGCCGCCAGCGCCAGCACCCGCTGTACCTGCGCGTCGCGCTCGGGCGTATCGACCTTGCCCTGCATCGGGTCGCGCAACCCGTGCAGATGCAGCACCCGGCGCATCTGCCCCGCCGCCGCATCCCACAGCCGCAGCCCATGCGCATTGCGCGACCGCGGATGCGCGCCGAAATCCCCGGCGGCAAAGTCCTTGTGGATGAACTCCTGCACCTGCCCGGCGACGGCGAGCCCGCGCCGGACAAAGGTGGCGATGCCCCATTGCGACATCACCGGCACCGCGCCCCACCACAAGGGCCCCAACGCCGCGGCGCAGAACTGACCCTGATACCCCGGCAACACGGCGGCGATCTCGTCGAACAGGCGGGCGCGCTGCGGCAGCACGCTGTCGCCGTCTCGATACTCCAGCCAGTCCGAGGGGCTGTCCGGCGTATGCACCACCTCCTGCAGGCACAGAAGATCGGCCTCCACGCGGGGCAGTTCGTCCAGCAGCGCCTCGTGCAGGCGCCCGCCCCAGGTGTTCAGGCACAAGACCCGCATCAGGCGACCACCCGGCCGCCCACCCGCCGCAACATCGCATCGACGAACGCGGTTTCCTCGGCCGCCAGCACCTGCGCGCGCGGATAGAGCGGCGCCGCGCGGTCATCGCGTACCGGGGTTTCCCAACCGTCCGTGGTGGCAAAGAAATCCGCGGCCCCCGCCTGCCCGAACTCGCGCAGATACCCCTGCGCCACCACGTCAAGGTAACTCAGCAGGATCGGCGCCGGCTGCTCTTGCACCACCACCGTCTGCGGCGGCACGGCATAGACCTGCGCCGCGCGCACCTCACCCTCGACAGCGACCGGATGGCGGACATAGCCCTCTTCACGTAGGTCCAGCGCCGCCCAATTGCTGCCCGGCACAAGTGCCACCAACCCGTCAATCGCGCTGCTGGCGTCGCGCACCCCGGTCAGGAACGGCGCACCCCGCCCATCGGTATGCACCCAGGCCCGACGCCAGCCCAGCAACCGCGCGCGATAGGCTGGCGCATAGACATGCGTCGCACGGTTCACCAATGAGCCATAGCCAAAGAAATACGGATCCGACATGCGCGCCCCCTTGCCTGCGCCCATGGGATGCCCAAAGCCCCCCAAACCTGCAACCCCCATCTTTGTGCCTCAACTATCCTCGGGGGTGTCCAGAGGGGGCTGAAGGCCCCCTTTGGCGAGGGAGCGCGAGGGGCGAGCAGCCCCTCGCCCCCCCGGTCCCGCCCGCAGCGCGACGGCGCGTCGCAGGGCCCCTCTGACGCAGATCATGGCGCGATCCGGCCCAATCTGATCGCATCCTGCATGGCGAGAATGACAAGCGCCACAAGCGATGGAGGACGGAATGCCGGTGTTGCCTTTTCTGGATCATGTGCCAGTCCTGAATGCGTTTCTTTCCCCGGCTCGGGTTCTGCGACCGGTGCTGGGTCTGGCCCTCGGGCTCGGCCTTGCCGGGGTCGGCGCCCCTGCCGGCGCGTGTCCGCAGTGGCAGATGACGGGACAGCAGGTCAGCTTTTCGGCGGGCCAGTTGATGACCCCGCAAACCCTGTCGGTGGTGGCGGGAGGTGATGTGAACCTCGGGAATTGCCAAAGCGTGCCGGGGAATGGCTATGTCATCACCCAGCCCGACTTCGACCTCAGCCTCTCGGATCTCGGCGCCAACGCCACGCTGGTGCTGCAGGTTGCCGGTCAGTGCGATACCGTGCTTCTGGTCAACGACTCGACCGGGCGCTGGCATTTCGACGATGACAGCGCGGGCGACCTGAACCCCCGCATCACGATCACCGGCGCGCAGAACGGCGTCTATGACATCTGGGTCGGCACCTACAATCCGACGACCTGCCCGGCCACGCTCAGCCTGCAACTCGCCGGTGGCCAGATCGCGCCACAGCCGCAACCCCAGCCGCAACCGCAACCGCAACCGCAGCCGGTGCAGCCCAGCCCCTCGCAAGGCTCGGCGCCCTTGCCCACCTGTCCGCAGGGCTATGTGTTCGTGAACGGCATCTGTGATCTTGCGCAGCAGCAGCCGGTTTGCCCGCAGGGCTATGTCTGGACGGGGTCGGTCTGCCAGCCCACGCAACAGCCGGTCTGCCCGCAGGGCATGGTTTTTGCCAACGGGGCCTGCCAGCCCGGCCAGCAGGGCCAGACGCAGCCACAGCCGAATTCGGGCACCGAGGCCTGCCCCGCCGGACAAGAGCGCATTCTGGGCGTCTGCCAGAGCCCGATGGGAACCCCCGTCAACTGACCCGCGGTCGGCCTGCGGGCCGGCCTCGCTCCAACCCGGAGAGGTGAAAGATGAAAACCCTTCTTCAACGCCTGAACTTGGGCGCGCAGGACGTGCTGCGCGCGACTCAACCGACCCTTGGCAAAGGGCTTTGTGCCCTTGCCGGTGCGACACTCTGGGCCTCGGCCGCTGCCGCCGAATGCCCGGACCCGCGTTCCGGCGCCTCAAGCGTGACGCTCTCGGCCGGGGCGCTGTCGGCCTCGACCCGCGATTTTGCCGCACGCTATGTGGCAGGGCCTATCGACTCGGGCGATTGCCCCAGCGCGATCCATGTCGGCAACTTCAACCGTGTGCCCAGTCTGGCGCTGTCGCTCACCGATGCGGCCGGCGGCACGCTGCGTATCAATCTGCGCACCAATGATGACGAGTGCGACCCAGTGGTGCTGGTGCAGGCACCCGACGGCCAATGGTTCAACAACGACGACAGCGGCTCGCAGATCGGTCGGCACTGGGACGCGCTGGTTGATATCCCGGCGGCGCGCAGCGGGGTCTACAGCATCTGGCTGGGCCACTACCGCACCGGCGAGACCTGCGAGGGCACCCTGCGGCTGGGCTATACCGGCGCGTCCGGCGCTGGCGGGCAGCAGCCCCCGACGCCGGGGGGCGTGCCGCCTGCACCGGCGGGCACGATCTATACCGAATGGCACTCGGTCACCCGCGACCAGCGCCAGTTCGCCGCGCAGCCCGGCGGTGTCGACCCGATGCGCACCTGCGACGCCGCCAGCCGGAGTTGGGGTGGCGACTTTCCGATCGGGGCCTATGACATCTATGTCGGCAGCAACGGCGAGTCCGGGTTGGGCCCGGTCAGGGATATCCGGCGCTTCGCGGTCTCGCTCGAATCGCAGCGCCGCTATGCCATCGACCTCGGTGGCCCGAACGGCTTTGGGGTCGCGGCTGACGCGGGCAGCATGCTGATGTATCAGCAACCCGCCCCCGGCTTTGCGCGCATCTACATCCGCAACAGCAACATCATGTCGTGGCGCTCGATCTGCGTGTTGCCTTCGGGTTGGCCGCGCGCCTGGTGCGAGTTCGGCATGCCGTATCCCTGCAACGGTCCGGGCGACGTGCAGCACTGACGCCGCACCCTGCGAGGGGCGATCAGCCCCTCGCATCCCCCCTTGCCAGCCCGCGTTTCCGCCTGCTACCAAAGGTGCGTGAACACGGGAGAATCCGGCGCCTCCACCCCGCCGGTGCCGAAGGAGCAACCGCCCCAGGAATCTCTCAGGCGCAAGGGACCGCGTTCGCACCGAAACTCTGGAGAGTGGCGCAGCCGCGCCCGCCGAAGGGATAACGATCTCAGGCGCCCCGGGCGGGGCAAGGACAGAGGGGGCACCACCTGCGGCGCAATTTTGCGCCGGGTTTGGTGCCGGGCATCCGGCGAACAGCGAGAACCGGAATGACCGATCTTCGGCGAACCCCCCTTCATGCCCTGCATCTGGAACTGGGCGCCAGAATGGTGCCCTTCGCGGGCTATGACATGCCCGTGCAATACCCGCTGGGGGTGCTGGGCGAACATCTGCACTGCCGCGCCCATGCCGGGCTCTTTGACGTCAGCCACATGGGGCAGGTGATCCTGCGGCCAAAGGCGGGGCTGGCGGCGCTGAGCCTCGCGCTTGAGGCCTTGATGCCGGTCGATGTGCTGGCGCTGGCGCCGGGGCGGCAACGCTATGGCCTGTTCACCAATCCGCAGGGCGGCATCCTCGACGATCTGATGTTCGCCAACCGCGGCGACCATCTGTTCCTCGTCGTCAATGCCGCCTGCAAGGAGGCCGACATCGCCCATCTGACCGCACATCTGCCCGCCGATCTGGCCGAGGTGGTGCCGATCACTGATCGCGCCCTGATCGCGCTGCAGGGGCCTGAGGCCGTCACCGCGCTGGGCCGTCTGGTGCCGGGCGTGGCCGCGATGCGCTTCATGGATGTGGCGGTGCTGCCTTGGGACGGCGTCGATCTGTGGATCTCGCGCTCGGGCTATACCGGCGAGGACGGGTTCGAGATATCGGTGCCGGACAGCCACGCACAAACCCTCTGCCGCGCGCTGCTGGCGATGCCCGAGGTGGCACCGATCGGCCTCGGCGCCCGCGATTCCCTGCGGTTGGAGGCAGGGCTCTGCCTTTATGGCCATGACATGGACACGGTGACCACCCCGGTCGCCGCCAGCCTGTCTTGGGCCATCCAGAAGGTCCGCCGCACCGGCGGCGCGCGGGCAGGGGGCTTTCCTGGCGCCGCGCGTATCCTGGCTGAACTCGACACAGGCCCCCTCGCTATCCGCGTCGGCCTGCGCCCCGAAGGCCGCGCGCCGATGCGCGAGGGCACGGTGATCTGGGACGCCCCCGAAGGCGGGCGCAACATCGGCGGCGTCACCTCGGGCGGGTTCGGCCCCTCGGTCGGCGCGCCCATCGCCATGGCCTATGTTCCTGCTGGCACCACAGGCCCGCTCTGGGGCGAAGTGCGCGGCAAACGCCTGCCGGTCGCACTGGCGCCGCTTCCTTTCCACCCCACCTCCTATTGCAAATGAGGACCCCCGCGATGAAATTCACCGAAGAGCACGAATGGCTGCGTATCGAAGGCGATCTGGTCGTCGTCGGCATCACCGAACACGCGGCGGAACAACTGGGCGACGTGGTCTTTGTCGAACTGCCGGAACTGGAAACCCAGGTCACCCGCGGCGACGAAGTCAGCGTGATCGAATCGGTCAAGGCAGCGTCCGACATCCTCGCCCCGCTCGACGGCGAGATCGTCGCCATCAACGAGGCGCTGGTCGACGACCCCTCGCTGGTCAACAAGGACGCGCTGGGCGAGGCCTGGTTCTTCAAGATGAAGATCGAGGACCTGAGCGCATTGGACGAATTCATGTCCGAGGACGACTACAAGGATTTCATCGGGTGAGCACGTGACAGCTCTAAGGGTCAAAATCACCGGTGCGCGCGGAGACTGGACAGCGCAAGTTGAAAACCGGCGCTTGGCGGTCATTCACAATACTTGGCTCCGGGGAATGGGACGCTACTACGACCCCATGACGGGGGCAAAGCTAGACAGAAAACGGTATATCGATTTTCTTTCAGCGCTTCGGAGCAATGACCTCGTGGTGATGCAGCGCGATGTACCCGGCACTTTTACTCGCGATGGGTACATCGGTATCTTCTATTTCGAGAATCTTGTCGTGGGTTCAGACGGATCAGTCTCACTTCAGTTGACCGAACGTTATGCAAATCCACGCTGAACGCAGGTGATCATGCCCTATACCCCCACCGACTATAACCCCTATGACTTTGCCAACCGCCGCCACATCGGCCCCTCGCCCGCCGAGATGGCCGAGATGCTCAAGGCCATCGGCGTGCCCAGCCTCGAGGCGCTGATCGACGAGACGATCCCCACCTCGATCCGCCAGGCCGACCCCTTGCCTTGGGCGCCGCTGTCCGAAGGCGGCCTTTTGGCGAAAATGCGCGAGGTGGCCAACAAGAACCGGGTGATGACCTCGCTGATCGGGCAGGGCTATTCAGGCACGATCACCCCGCCGGCGATCCAGCGCAACATTCTGGAAAACCCGGCCTGGTATACCGCCTATACCCCCTATCAGCCCGAAATCGCCCAAGGGCGGCTGGAGGCCTTGCTGAACTATCAGACCATGGTGGCCGATCTGACCGGCCTGCCGGTGGCCAATGCCTCGCTGCTTGACGAAGGCACGGCGGCGGCCGAGGCGATGGTGATGGCGCAGCGCGTGGCCAAATCCAAGGCGAGCGCCTTCTTCATCGACGCCAATTGCCACCCGCAGACCATCGCCGTCATGCAGACCCGCGCCGCGCCGCTGGATATCCCGGTGATCGTCGGCCAACCGCAGGATCTGGACCCCGCGCAGGTGTTCGGCGCGATCTTCCAGTATCCCGGCACTTATGGCCATGTCCGCGACTTCACCGACCTGATCGCCGCCCTGCACGCCGCCAAGGCCGTTGCGATCGTGGCGACCGACCTTCTGGCGCTCTGCATGTTGAAAGAACCCGGCGCGATGGGTGCGGATATCGCGGTGGGCTCGGCCCAGCGCTTTGGCGTGCCGATGGGCTATGGTGGTCCGCATGCCGCCTTCTTGTCCTGCGCCGATGCGCACAAACGCCAGATGCCGGGGCGTCTGGTCGGCGTCAGCATCGATTCCCGCGGCAACAAGGCCTATCGCCTGTCGCTGCAAACCCGCGAGCAACACATCCGCCGCGAGAAGGCCACCTCCAACGTCTGCACCGCGCAGGCGCTGCTGGCGGTCATGGCCTCCATGTATGCGGTGTTCCACGGGCCGCAGGGCCTGCGCGCGATTGCCGAGCGCGTGCATTTCATGGCTGAACGCCTCGCCCGCGCGCTGAAAGCGGCGGGTGCCCGCGTCGAACCCGATGCCTTCTTTGACACGATCACCGTCGAGGTCGGCGTCGGGCAGGCCGGCATCCTCGCCGCCGCCCGGCACGAAGGGCTGAACTTCCGCAAGATCGGCACCCGCCATGTCGGCATCAGCCTCGATGAAACGACGGATGAGAACATCCTGCACCGCGTGCTCAAGGCCTTCGGCATCGACGGCGTGCCACCGCACCGCGCGCATCTGGGCTTCCCGCTGGCGATGGCGCGGCAAAGCGCCTATCTGACCCATCCGATCTTTCACATGAACCGCGCCGAATCCGAGATGATGCGCTACATGCGCCGCCTGTCGGACCGTGACCTCGCACTGGACCGGGCGATGATCCCGCTGGGGTCCTGCACGATGAAACTGAACGCCGCAGCCGAGATGATGCCGATCACCTGGCCGGAATTCTCCAGCCTGCACCCGTTCTGCCCGCCCGATCAGGCGCTGGGCTACGGCGAGGTCATCACCGACCTCTCGGCCAAACTTTGCGAGATCACCGGCTATGACGCCTTTTCCATGCAGCCCAATTCCGGCGCGCAGGGGGAATACGCTGGGCTGCTGACCATCCTCGCCTATCACAAGGCGCAGGGCCAGTTGCAGCGCCGCATCTGCCTGATCCCGGTCTCGGCGCATGGCACCAACCCGGCCTCGGCGCAGATGGCGGGGATGGAGGTGGTTGTGGTCCGATCCTCGCCCAATGGCGACATCGACCTCGACGATTTCCGCGACAAGGCGGCGGCCGCGGGCGAGCATCTGGCAGCCTGCATGATCACCTATCCCTCAACGCATGGCGTGTTCGAGGAAACCGTGCGCGAGGTCTGCCAGATCACCCACCGGCACGGCGGGCAGGTCTATATCGACGGCGCCAACATGAATGCGATGGTCGGGCTGGTGAAACCGGGCGAGGTCGGCGGCGACGTCAGCCACCTGAACCTGCACAAGACCTTCGCCATCCCCCACGGCGGCGGCGGGCCCGGCATGGGGCCGATCGGCGTCAAGGCCCATCTGGCGCCGCATCTGCCGGGGCATCCGCAGACCGGCGGCGAGGGCGCGGTCAGCGCCGCGCCCTATGGCTCGGCCTCGATCCTGCTGATCTCCTGGGCCTATATCCTGATGATGGGCGGACCGGGCCTGACGCAGGCGACGCGGGTGGCGATCCTCAACGCCAACTACATCGCCGCCCGGCTCAAGGGGGCCTACCCCGTGCTCTTCATGGGCAACAAGGGCCGCGTCGCGCATGAATGCATCCTCGACACCCGCCCCTTCGCCGAGGCGGGCGTCACCGTCGAGGACATCGCCAAACGCCTGATCGACAACGGCTTTCACGCGCCAACGATGAGTTGGCCGGTGTCCGGCACCCTGATGGTCGAACCGACTGAATCCGAAACCAAGGCCGAGATCGACCGCTTCATCACCGCGCTTCTGGCGATCCGCGAGGAAATCAAGGCTGTCGAGGCGGGCGAGATCAGCGCCGAAGCCTCGCCACTGCGCCACGCCCCGCATACGGTCGAGGATCTGGTCGCCGACTGGGACCGCGCCTATTCGCGCGAACAGGGCTGCTTCCCGCCCGGCGCCTTCCGCGTCGACAAATACTGGCCACCCGTCGGCAGGGTCGACAACGTCTGGGGTGACCGCAACCTGTTCTGCGTCTGCCCGCCGCTCGACAGCTACATCAAACCCGCCGAATGAAAAGACAGGGGCGGGGGCCTGAAACCCCCACCCCATCTTTGCGCGTCAACTATCCCGGGGGGTGAGGCCGTCAGGCCGAGGGGGGCAGCGCCCCCCTGCGCGGGCGTCAGCCCGCGCCCGGGTCGCCCAAGGCGGGCGTCAGCGCGCCGAGGGCGAAACCCTTAAAGCTCGATGATCCGCACCTGCTGGCCCTTGGCCGCCAGCGCCAACTCGCCATTGCACAGCCGCAGCGCATCGGCGCCAAAGATCTCGCCGCGCCAGCCGCTCAGGCAGGGCACGTCGCGCCGTCCGGCGGCGATGGCGTCCAATTCGCTGGTTGGCGCGATCAGCTTTTGCGCCACCCCGGCCTCGTCGGCGCGGGCCTTGAGCAGGACGCGCAGCAGATCGGCCAGCGCCGGGTTCACCTGCAGCGGCTCGTCCTCGGTCTCGGCGCGCGGCCAGTCCTTGGACGGCATCGCCAGCGCCCGTGCCACCGCCGCCAGAATCCCGTCGGCGATCTCGCCCCGCCGCGCTTCGCGCAGCAGCAGGCGCGAACGCCCCAGCGCGTCGATCGAATCCGGTTTCGTCGAGGCCAGTTCCAGCAGCGCGTCGTCCTTGTAGACGCGCGAGCGCGGCACATTGCGCGACTGGGCGAAATCCTCGCGGAACCGCGCCAGTTCGCGCACCAGCGCCATGAATTTCCCCGACTGCCCCCGCGTGCGGATCTTCTGCCAGGCCTCGTCGGGCAGGGTGACATAGGTCTCAGGCGCGGCGAGGATCGCCATTTCCTCGGCTACCCAGCTTTCGCGGCCGCTCTTTTCGATGTCGCGTTTCAGGTGCTCATAGACCTGCCGCAGATGCGTCACGTCATCGAGCGCGTATTTCAGTTGTGCCTCGCTCAGAGGCCGCATCGACCAGTCGGTAAAGCGCGAGGTCTTGTCCAGCGGCGCCTTGGCGATCTTCTTCACCAGCGTCTCATAACCGACCTGCTCGCCAAAGCCGCAGACCATCGCGGCGATCTGGGTGTCGAACAGCGGCGCCGGGATCACGCCGCCGTCGATGAAGAAAATCTCCAGATCCTGCCGCGCGGCGTGGAACACCTTGACCACGCCGGGGTTCCTCATCAACTCCAGCAGCGGCGCCAGCGACAGGCCCTCGGCCAGCGGGTCGATGATATGGGCGCGATCCGACCCCTTGCCGGGCAGCGCCATCTGCACGAGGCACAGCTTGGCGTAATAGGTCCGCTCGCGCAGGAATTCGGTGTCGAGCGTGACATAGGGCTCGTTGGCAGCCTCGGCGCACAGGGCGGCCAGGGCTTCGGTCGTGGTGATGATGGACATGCGGCCTCGCATTCGGTGCGGGGTCATCCCGCAAGTGACACTTCGCCTATAAGCGTGGCCGACAGGAATGAAAAGGGCGGGTCACTCGCGCGGGGACAGCCGTGCCTCGCCGCGCGCCGGGCCCCGGCTGTCGGTGCCGGTCAGGGTAAAGACCAGCACCTCGCCGTCATGGTGCAACTCGAACGAGGCGCCGCTGTCGGCCTGCAACCGCAACAGGCCCGGCCCGGACTGGCCCTGCATCAGCGGGGGCAGCTCGCTCTCGCCCTCGGCGCGGTTCTCGGCGCGCAGCGTGCCGTCGGCGGCTTCAAAGATCATGTAGGTAAAGCTCTGCTGCGCCTGCGCCGTGGCGCAGCGCCCGACAAAAAAGCTCTCGCCGGGCTGCACCGGGTTCAGCCGGATCTGGCAGCGCAGCCGTTGCGGCGGCTCGTCGCCCAGCGTCAGCGCGCCTTCGCCCATCCAGCGGCCCTGCATCGCGTCCAGGGTCAACGCCCCGGCGGGCCAGGCCAGCAGGGCCAGCAGGGGGACGAGCAGCGGCAACGGTCGGATCATCGCAGGCTCCATCGGATCAGGCCGGGCAACAGGAACAGGTCGGCAGCCAGTGCCAGCGCCACCGCCAGCGCGATCAGCCCGCCGTAAACCGCCAGCCCCGGCAGGGCCGAGGCCAGCGTCACCACCAGCCCGCCCAGCAGGATGGCCGTGGTCGCCACCATCGGCGGCGCGGCCTCGGCTAGCGCCTGATCGACGCGCTCGGCGGTCGATCCCCGCGCCAGCCGCAGCCGGTTGAGGAGATGCAGCGTATCGTCCACCGCAATGCCAAAGGCGACGGTCAGCGCGATCATGTTCATGATGGTCAACTCGCGCCCGATCAGCACCAGCCAGACCTCGACGCCCAGAATCGGAATTACGTTGACCACCAGCGCCACCAGCGCCAACCGACCTGAGCGGTAGACCACCGCCACCAGCAGCGCCACCGCAAGGATGGTCGTGTAAAGCCCCCAGCGCAGGCTGGACACCAGCCTTGGCCCCTCGGTCAGCAGCGCGTGACCGGGGCCAATAATCTGCACCTGCTGCGCCAGCCCTGCGGCCTCCAGCCGCTGGTGCAGCGCGCTCAGCCCCTGATCGGCCGGAACGTCGCCCGCCGCGATGGCCAGTTGCACCGGCAGCGCATGCGCCGTGCCATCCCCCGCCACCATGCGCGCCAGCATCGCCGCGCCGCTGTCGCCCATGGCCCAGTCGGCGCCGCCCGGCCCCCAGATCGCCTCCGCAGCGGCGCGCACGCGGGCCAGCGGCGCCGCCGGATCGCCCTCGATCACCACCAGCATGCGGTCCGATCCCAGACCGGCGGCCTCCATCGCCGCAAGCGCCTCGGTCACCTCGGCGCCGTTCGGCAGATAATCGCCATAGCGAAACCCCAGCCGCGACTGACCCTGCAGCACCAGCAGCCCCACCAGCAACAGCGCGGCGGCCAGCGCCACCCGGCCACCGTGCCGTCCGATCCGCTGCGCAACCGGCACGAGGGCGTGAAACAGCCGACGCCCGCGCGTGTCGCGCCGGGGCACGCCCAGCAGCGCCATCAGGATCGGCGTCAGCGCCAGCACCGAGGCCAGCGTCAGCGCCATGCCCAACAGCCCGGCCCAGGCCATCGCGTTCAGCGACGGTGACGCGGGCATCAGCAACGAGGCAAAGGCGATCATCGTCGTCAGCGAGGTCAGCGCGGCGGCGGGCGCGGTCTGCGACAGCGCGCGCGCCAAGGCGGCGGGGCGGTCAGCGTCGGATTCGACAGCATGCCGCGCGGCAAAGAACAGATGGATGCTGTCGGAAAACGCCAGCACGATCAGCACCACCGGCAGCGCCCCCATCACCGGGTCAAAGGGCATCTGCAGCGCGCCCATCGCGCCAAAGAACCAGCCCAGCCCGACAATCGGCGGCAAGGCCACCACCACGACGCTGCGCGCATCGCGCAGCAACAGCAGCGACAGCGCCAGACAGATCACCACCGCCGCTGGGATCAGCAACTCCAGATCTCGGATCAACTCGGCGGCGATGGCGCGCTGCACTTCCGATATCCCGACATTCGCCACGCTCAGCCCCGGCACGGCGCGCGCCGCCTCGGCCAGCGCGACAGCCAGCGCCTCGCCGCCCTGACCGCGCCCCGGCACGACGGCCAGCACGGCGGCGCCCAGATCGGCCGAGATCAGTTGCGCGGCCAAGGGGTTCTGTGCCCGCATGAAGGCCAGCCGCTCGGCAGGCGGCAGCGCGGCCAGTTCCGGCCCGCTCAGCCACGCCCCCTCGCGCCCCGGCGCGGGCAGGGCGGCCAGACTGATGACCTGCTCGACCCCCTCGACGAACTGCAATTCGAGGATCAGCGTTTCGAAATCGGCCAGCGCGTCGTCCGAGCCAAAGCCGCCCGGCGCGCGCACCAGCAACACCTCCTCGGCGCGGATCGGCGAGAACCGTGTCTCATAGGCCCGCATCGCCTGCGCGCTGGGCGTCTGGTCGCCGATCAGGCCCGACAGGTCGACCTCGATCTTCAGCAGGCTGGCCTGCCAGAGGGCCAGCGCGGTGACCAGCGCCAGCAACAGCCCCGGCACCAAGGGCCGCGCCAGCAGCGCCGCAAAGAGCCGCGCCGGACCAGCGCCCCCGCCCGCGTTTTCCTGATGTGTCAAGCCTGTCTGCATGGCCGGGACATTAGCACGCGCGCCAGCCTCGGCAAGCGGGGCCTTGCCGCTACGCCCGCCCGAATGCTAGCGCAGGGAAAACACAAAGGAATGCCGATGATCCTGCGCGATCGCCCCGATGGCACCAGGGTCAGGGATTTGCCCCGCCTGCGCCGCATCATGCCCTTCATCATGCCGCGCCGGTCGGATGCCGTGGTCTATTTCGAGCAGGTGATCGATCTGGACGCGACGCAGGACTATCTGGCGCGCTGGAACGCCGATCCGGCGCGGCCCCGGCTGACCCTGTTCCATATCCTGCTTGCGGCCGGGGCGCGCACGCTGCACCAGCGCCCCCGGCTGAACCGCTTTGTCGCCGGGCGGCGGCTGTGGCAGCGCAACACGGTCGAGATGTCCGTCTCGGTCATCAAGGCCAAGGACGACGACGCCAGACTGACCGTGGTCAAGCAGGAGTTTCCGGCCGGGCAGGGGCTGGCCGCCACCCGCACCCGCATCGAAGAGGCCACCGCCAATGGCCGCAGCCACCGGCCCACGGCCTCCGAGGTCGAGGTTGATCTGGTCACCCGCCTGCCGCGGTTCGTGCTGTCGTTTCTGGTGGCGCTGCAACGCTGGGCCGACCACTGGAACCTGCTGCCCGCCAGCCTGATCCGCAACGACCCGCTCTATTCGTCGCTGATGGTGACGAATCTGGGCTCCATCGGCATCGATGCCGCGTGGCACCACATGTATGAGCACGGCACGCTGTCGATCTTCGTGGCGATGGGCAAGGCCGGGCCGATGCCCTTTGTCACCGAGGACGGCGGGCTGGCGGTGCGCTCCGGGCTGAAGCTGTGCTATGCCTTTGACGAGAGGGTCGCGGATGGCTTTTACGCCGCGCGCTCGCTCGACTTGCTGCAATCGCTGGTCGAACAGCCCTGGTTGCTGGAGACTGCCGAGGACAACGGTCCGGGCGCCTCCGATCAGGCGTGAATGCGCGCCAGCGCCCGCATCAGGTCGGCGCGCAGATCGTCAAAGGGGCGGGTCGCGGTCTCGCCCGGCTTACCGATCAGCACATAATCCCAGCCGGGCTGGCCATGCTGGCGCAGGATGTCATGCGCAAGGGCGCGCAGCCGACGTTTCGCCCGGTTGCGCGCGACGGCATTGCCGACTTTCTTGGAGCAGGTAAAGCCGACGCGGATGCCCGCGGCGGGCTCGACCTCGGCGCGCAGCCGGGCTTGCAGCAGAAAACCCGCCACGGGGGCGCGGCGGGCACGGGCAGCGGCGAGGAATTCGCTGCGATGCTTCAGAACCTGCAGGCATGACAAAACCGCCGGGCCCGCCTGTTCGCCAGCATCAGGGCTGGTTTGGGGCGCATCCGGCGGCGTCATGGCATTGCCTTGAGTCTGGGCCTTGAGGCGTCGCCTCAGGCGCAGAGGTTCTTGCGGCCGCGCGCACGGCGGGCGTTCAGGACGCGCTGGCCGCCCTTGGTGGCCATGCGGGCGCGGAAACCGTGGCGCTTCTTGCGAACCAGGTTCGAGGGCTGATAGGTGCGTTTCATCGCTCCGGTCCTTTTGTCTTGGCCCGATTCCCGGATTGGAAGTCGAGGGCACTCATTCTGAAGGCCGGGCAATAGCCGCCCCTGCAGGGCAAGTCAACCAAGCCCGGCGCCCCAAGCCGAAAAAAGACGCGCGCTGCCGGGGCTTGTCATCGGGCGGATGCGGGCCACAGTGTAACAGGGGCGTCCCTGTCGCCGTAATGCCCGAAAAGGACCGAAACGCCCATGCCCCATGCCCTGCGTCGCTGGCTGCCCCTGATCCTGATCGCGTTCGGCGCGCTGCTCGGGCTGGTGCTGCTGCGCGAGTCTCTGAGTTTCGAGTCGCTGGCGCAGAACCGGGCGGCGCTGGTCGCCTTTCATCAGGCACATCCGCTGACCATGCCGCTGCTGTTCATCGGGGCCTATGCGCTGATCGTGGCCTTCTCGGTGCCGGGTGCCATCTGGGTCACGTTGACCGGCGGCTTTCTGTTTGGGCTGTTCCCCGGCGCCCTCTATAATGTCACGGGGGCCACTCTGGGGGCAGTGGCGCTGTTCCTCGCCGTGCGGGCCGGGCTGGGCGAGGGGATGCGCCGCCGGATCGAGGCCAGCGACGGTGCCGTGCGGCGGCTGTCCGACGGCATCCGCGCGAACGAAGTGCCGGTCTTGCTGACGATGCGGCTGGTGCCGGTGGTGCCCTTCTTCATCGCCAACCTGATTCCCGCCTTTCTGGGGGTCGCCACCTGGCGCTTTGCCTGGACGACGGCGCTGGGCATCCTGCCGGGGGGCCTCGTCTTTACCTCGGTCGGTGCCGGGCTGGGCGAGGTGCTGGCGCGCGGCGAGGCGCCGGATCTGGGGGTGATCTTTCAGCCGCATGTGCTGGGGCCGTTGCTGGGTCTTGCGGCGCTGTCGGCGCTGCCCGCTGTCTTGAAACGCCTGCGGAGGGGCTGAGATGATCGAAACGGACATTTGCGTGATCGGCGCAGGCTCGGGCGGGTTGTCGGTGGCGGCAGGGGCGGCGCAGATGGGCGCGCGAGTCGTGCTGATCGAAGGGCACAAGATGGGCGGCGACTGCCTGAACTATGGCTGCGTGCCGTCCAAGGCCCTGCTGGCGGCGGGCAAGGCGGCCGCCGCGCAGCGCCGCGCCTTTGCCGGGGTGGCGGCCGGGGTGCCGCAGATCGATTACGCCGGGGCCAAGGACCATGTCGCCCAGGTGATCGCCCACATCGAACCCCATGATTCGCAAGAGCGTTTCGAGGGGCTGGGCGTGACGGTGATCCGCGACTGGGCGCGCTTTACGGGCCCGCGCGAGGTGCAGGCGGGGGGGCAAACCATCCGCGCGCGCCGCTTTGTCATCGCCACCGGCTCGCGCCCCTTTATCCCGCCGATTCCCGGCGTTCACGACGTGCCCTTTCTGACCAACGAGACGATCTTTGATCTGCGCGAGGCGCCGGGGCACCTGCTGGTGATCGGCGGCGGCCCGATCGGGCTGGAGATGGCGCAGGCGCATCGGCGGCTGGGCTGCCGGGTCAGGGTGATCGAGGGCGCGTCGGCGCTGGGCCGCGACGACCCCGAGGCCGCCGCGCTGGTGCTGGCAAAGCTGCGCGCCGAGGGCGTCGAGATCATCGAGCAGGCGCCGGTGCAGCGGATCGGTGGCCGCGCCGGGGCCATCGAGGTCGAGGTCGCGGGCGGCACCCTCTTTCTGGGCACGCATCTCTTGGTCGCGGTGGGGCGGCAGCCCGCGCTCGACCGGCTGGGGCTGCAGGCGGCGGGCATCGAAACCGAACGCGGCGCGGTCAAGGTCGATGACCGGCTGCGCAGCACCAACCGCCGGGTCTATGCCATCGGCGATGCTGCCGGGCGCGGGCAGTTCACCCATGTCGCCGGCTATCAGGCCGGGGTGGTGATCCGCGCGCTGCTCTTCGCGCTGCCCGCCCGGGCCCGCGCCGACCATATCCCGCGCGTCACCTATACCGACCCCGAACTTGCGCAGGTCGGCCTGACCGAATCCGAGGCCCGCGCCCGTCATGGGGCCGCGCTGACCGTGCTGCGGCTGGGCTTCGACGCCAATGACCGCGCGCTGGCCGAGGGGCACGGCGAGGGCCTCATCAAGCTGATGGTGCACAAGGGGCGGCCCGTCGGCGTCACCATCGCCGGGCCCGGCGCGGGCGAAATGATCGGCCTCTGGTCGCTCGCCCTCGCCAATCGGCTGAAGCTGGGTGCGATTGCCGCGACGGTTTTCCCGTATCCGACGCTGCAAGAGCTTTCCAAACGGATCGCTGGCGCCTATTTTACCCCGAAACTGTTTGATAATCCTTTGATCAAGCGGGTTGTTCGGGGCGTGCAGCGCTGGATTCCCTGACAGCCCCACCCACAGGTCGGGCATGTTCTTTCGGACGCTTTCGGGCCGATTCCTGCTGTTGACACTGATCTTCGTCCTTCTGGCCGAGGTGCTCGTCTTTGTGCCCGCGGTCGCCCGCTTTCGCGAGGATTCCCTGACAGCCCCACCCACAGGTCGGGCATGTTCTTTCGGACGCTTTCGGGCCGATTCCTGCTGTTGACACTGATCTTCGTCCTTCTGGCCGAGGTGCTCGTCTTTGTGCCCGCGATCGCCCGCTTTCGCGAGGATTACCTGCTGACCCGTCTGGAGCGCGCGCAGATCGCCGCGCTGGCGCTCCTGGCCTCGGACGGGCAGATTTCCGACAAGCTGGCCGAGGAACTGCTGGCCACTGCCGGGGTCTATAACGTCGTGCTGCGGCGCGATGCGGTGCGCGAACTGGTGCTGTCCTCGCCCGTGCCGGGGCCTGCGGTGGCGACCTATGACCTGCGCGACAGCCAGCCCTTGACGATGATGCGCGACGGTCTGGCCTCGCTCTTTGCGCCTGATGGCACCATCGTCCGGTTGATCGGCGACCCGGTGCAAGAGGCCGGTCTGCTGATCGAAGTCACGATGAACGCCGACCCGCTGCGCGATTCGCTGCGCGACTATGCCCGGCGCATCCTGCTGATCTCGGGGATGATAACACTGGCCATCGCGGCGCTGCTGTTTGGCTCGGTGCGCTATCTGATCGTGCGGCCGATCCGCGGCGTCATGGCCTCGATGTCGGCCTATGCCAAGGCGCCCGAGGACGCCCGCCGCATCATCGCCCCGGCCTCGCGCGTGACCGAATTGCGCGCCGCCGAAGAGGCCCTGCAACACATGCAAGAGGATCTGACGGCAGCCCTGCGGCAAAAGGAACGCCTGGCGCAACTGGGCGGCGCCGTGGCGCGCATCAGCCACGACCTGCGCAACATTCTGGCCACCGCTTCGCTGGTCGCCGACCGGATGGAGGGCTCGTCCGACCCCGCCGTCACCCGCGCCGCGCCGAAACTGCTCAATTCTCTGTCGCGCGCGGTGAACCTGTGCGAGGCGACGCTGGCCTTCGGCAAGGCCGAGGAACCGCCGCCGCGCCTGACCCAGTTCACCCTGCGCCCGATGGTCGAGGATCTGGTCGACAGCGAAAGACTGGCCTGCGCGGGGGGCGATTGCCCGGTCGAGCTGCTGATCGACGTGCCGCCGACGCTGACCCTGCGCGCTGACCACGAGCAGATCTTTCGCGTGCTGGGCAACCTCGTGCGCAACGCCCGGCAGGCGATCGAGGCCACGGGCAAGCCCGGCTCGGTTGAGGTCAGCGCCCGCGACCTCGACGACGCGACGATCATCCGGGTCATCGACACCGGCCCCGGCCTGCCCGCGCGCGCAAAAGAGAACCTGTTTGCCGCGTTTCAGGGCGGCGCACGCAAGGGCGGCACCGGTCTGGGGCTGGTGATCGCCGCCGAACTGGTGCGCGGCCACGGCGGGCGGCTGGACCTCGTGCGATCTGACGCCGAAGGCACCGAATTCTGCCTGACCCTGCCGCACGGCGCGTGAAAGCGCCGCCGCGCAGCCGGCAAAAAACCTTGCGCGATTCTCGCAGGCCCCCCTTGCGTTGCCTGAAAGACGGCGATAGATCACCCCCACTGCGCGCCCGTAGCTCAGCTGGATAGAGCATCAGACTACGAATCTGAGGGTCGGACGTTCGAATCGTTCCGGGCGCGCCAGTATCTCCAAGGACTTAGGTGGGAATCGCTCAGGGCTTGCCTTGGCTTGGCTATCGCCCGACGTGCGGCCTTGGCTCTCTGCTGACAGTTGAACCATTCGCGGACCAGCGCTCATGCGCGGGACTCGAATCCTCGGATGGCATCGATACTGGCCCCGGCACAGCCCGTGCCCATCTGGCGCATATGCTCCTTTTGCCGCGTGCGGCAAAGCCCGGCGATCTCCGCAACTCCCTGCGGGGGCCATGCGCGCGATTGCCGCACAACTGGCCTGCGGCAGGACCGCGCCGCATCACACGCCGGACGGCCAAAGCCGGACCTGCACGACCGCGGGTATCCGTGCCCTGTGACCCTTGCCCAGCAGGCTCAGGCCGGGGCAGGGGTGTCGGAACCTGCAAACTGCGCACCCCGCCAGCGGATCTGACGGCGTGCCAGCGCGGCAATCGTGATGGCCGGGATCAGCACATCGCGCAACGGCAGCGCCGCCAGATCGCGCGCCGAGACCGGCCACCCGGCGGCCCGCATCAGCGCGGCTTCGGCGCCATACCAGAGCCCCGCGAACAGCGCAGGCACGGCCAGCGGCCAACCGCCCAGACCGGTCGCGAGGCCCACCGCCAGCAGCGGCGCCAGCGCCCCGTTCAGCGGCTCGAGCAGGAACAGGCCGGGAAACCCCTCGCGGCGGACCTGCGCCCAACGCACTTGCCGGTCCCAGACCTGCCGCAGGCTGCGCCGCCCGATCGGCTGGGCAAAGGGGCGCGGGGTCAGCGTCACCTGCAGCCCCATGGACCGAATGACCTTGGTCGCGTTGACGTCCTCGGCCAGATGCCGGTCCAGCGCCAGCAGCCCGCCCGCGGACTCCAGCAACGGGCGATTGAAGAACAGGGTCTTGCCCTGCGCGAACCCCGCCCCCAGCGCATCGGCAGCCAACTGCAGCCGCGCCTGATTGGCGTTGAGGAACGCACACTCCAGATGCCCGCCCAGGCCCCTTGGCTGAATGCCCACCGGCGGGGACGAGACCAGCCCGGTCCTCGGCCCCCAAGAGGCACACAGCGTGCTCAGATAATGGCGCGGCAGCAGCAGGTTGCTGTCGGTCAGGCAGATCCAGTCGGTTTGAGCCGCGTGCCAGCCCTTCCAGACATTGCGCAGCTTGGGGTTGCGCAGCCCTGCCGCTTCGCCGATCAGCAGACGGGCGGGCACCTGCGGATGCTCGGCGATCAACCGCCTGACCAGCGCGACCGCCGGATCGTCCGGGGTCTGCGCGCAGAAGATCACCTCATAATCGGGGTGGTCCTGCCGGAACGACGAACCCAGCGTCATCGCGTCAAAGGGATCGACCCCGCAGACCGGGCGCACCAGCGTCACCTTCGGCGTGCCGATCAATCGCGGCAGCGGACGGACGACCCGATAGCGGCGCAGCGCCAGTGCCGTGCTGGCCAGATGCACCACCAGAAAAAGTCCGGCAAACAGCGCCAGCGCGATCATGCCTGCACCAGAACGGGGGCCTGCGTCGCCGCACCCGCCAGCACCGAACGACCGCCCCGCAGCGTCAGGCGGCCATCGTGGCTTTCTTCCAGCAGGGTGAAACTGTCGACCCAGTCGCCGCAATTGGCATAGGTCAGCCCGTGATCGTCATGCAGCCCGGCGATGTGGAAATGGCCACAGATGACGCCGTCCAGCCCCGCCTGCCGGGCCAGAGCAACCATCGCACGTTCGTGCGCCCGGCCAGAATAGGCCAGCGCGTTGAGCGAGGTGATGGCGGCCTCGATCACGCTGCGCGCCTCACCCGAGCCTTGGCGCCGCAACCGGCGCAGGCGGCGGTCCAGCCGCAACAGCAGATGGTGCAGCAGACTGCCCAGCCGGGTGGCCAAATGGGTGCGCACCAGACGGCTGTCAGCCTGATCGCCATGCACCACCAGAAACCGCCGCCCGTCACCCGCCGCATGGACATGCGCGTCGACCGGGCGCGCGCTCAGCCGGGCATGCAGCGGCGCCGCCTCGGGCGCAGGGTCATGGTTGCCGCGGACATAGACCAGATCGGCCCCTTGCGCCGCGCGGGCGTTCAGATGGTCGATGACCGCCTGATCGGCCTCGGTCCAATGCGGCAGCAACGGGTGCCACAGGTCGAGGATATCGCCGACCAGCACATAACGCTCGGCCCGCCGTGCCCGCAGCCAGTCCAGCAGCAGGTCCGGCCGCGAGCCGATGGCCCCCAGATGAAGGTCGGACAGAAACAGCGTGCGCAGCGGCGCGGGCGGCGGCGGGGGGAAGGGGCGGTCAAAGGGCAAGATCGGCTCCTTGGCGGTCTGGCGCCAGTCTGCACGCCGCCCTGCACAGAACCATGACAGCCCGTCGTCGGTTTGATGACAGGGCGCCCGTCAGGCCACACGCACCCCGGCGACCCAGACGCCCCGCAGGCTGGCCGACGCACCGAACCGACGCAGCCGGACCAGATCGGCCCTCAGCCCGGGCTGCAACCGGCCCCGGTCATGCAGACCTGTCGCCGCTGCCGGGGCCGCCGTCACCGTGGCCAGCCCACGCGCCATGTCGCCCCAGAGGTCGCCCAGCATCAAGGCCCCGGCCAGCAGCGCCGAGGGCACATAATCGGACGACAGGATGTCCAGATACCCGGCCACGGCCAGATCCCGTGCCGCCACGTTCCCCGAATGCGAGCCGCCCCGGATCAGGTTCGGCGCCCCCATCATCACGGCGATGCCCTGCTGATGGCAGGCACGCGCGGCCTCCATCGTGGTGGGAAATTCGGCCAGCGCCACACCATGAGCGGCCGATTGGCGCACATGGTCCTCGGTGGTATCGTCATGGCTGGCCAGCGCCGCGCCATAGCCGCGCGCCGCGGCCACCGCGGCGGCCTCGTGCCGGTCGCGCAGCCGGTTGCCCAAGGCGGTCTGCACCTCGACATGGGCCTGAAACTCGTCCTCGGTCAGGCCGTATTTGCCGCGCATATAGCGGCGCAACTGCGCCAGATCGGCAAACTGGCGCTGACCG
>Ga0209573_1000994_pt1 | contig 49178 bp, 49 predicted proteins | sample TNRBio252014_DNA_FD_185870 | JGI IMG/M metagenome (GOLD analysis project Ga0209573, IMG submission 185870) | Wastewater treatment Type I Accumulibacter community from EBPR Bioreactor in Madison, WI, USA - TNR Reactor_6/25/2014_ DNA (SPAdes)... | ecosystem: Engineered > Bioreactor > EBPR >... | reverse complement strand
TCGCGGAAGATGATGCGCGGATGACGCCCCGCATCATCATTCTGAGTGACGGCCACGCCAATGAAGGGATTTCCGATCAGAACGAGCTGCGTGAACATGCCGGGGAACTTCGGCTGCGAGGTGTTCTGACTTCAGCACTCGGCATCGGAGACGGTTATGACGAACAGCTCCTGCGGGGCATTGCAGGTAACGGGGGTGGCCGACTTCATGACGCGGAACTCACAAGCGAAATTTCCTCGGTCCTTCTGGGCGAGCTTGATGACATCTTCGGCACCCTCATCGAAGGCGCTGAGATCATGCTGACCGTGCCGCCCGGCGTTCGCGTCGACGTTCTAGGCAAGGGGGACGCCGAGGTCCGCGGTGGTCGCGTCGTGGTTTCCACGGGCCCGATCCAGAATGACGTTACGCGCTTCGCTGTCTTCAAGGTTACTTGTCCCAAAGCTCGGCGCGGTGAGGAGTTCAAGTTCGGGATGGTTGCGACCGGGCGCGCCGTCGCTGATCGGAATACGCTTGAGACCAGCTCGGTGTCAGTAAACCTCGTTGCCGTGGACAGCATGGCGAACAAGGACCAGGCCCGTGATGCGGAGATTGTCGAGATTGTTGCGCGGACGTGGAGTGCGCAAGTCGTTGCCACGGCCGCAAAGATGAACCGTGACGGAGTCTATGAAGACGCGCAAAAATACATCGAAGGGGAGCTGCGCCACTTTCGCCGCTACGTAGAAGGCCTTCCTCGCGGGCAGGACATGGTCGGTGAACTTGAACTCTTGGCCCGCCGTGTTGGCCGTGAGTTTTCTTCGAGGATGCGCAAGGAAATGGTGGTCCAATCAGCGCTGGTCATGGAGAGCAGGATGGACCGTCGTGGTGCCGGGAAAGCGGCTTGGAGCGCACGGATGGAGCGGGGGGACTGACGACCCTAGGGTTAGGGTGGGGCGGCAGAGTGTAATGCTTGTGGGGCAGACGGTGATCTCAGCGCTTCGCTGTTCGCCCAACGTCAAACCCGCGTTGCGGCTGCTGCGTAACTGATAACTTCCACTGGATTTAAGCTTTTCGCATGAATGACAGCGTGCTTTGGATTGTGTTGCTGCTCATCGCAGCCATTATCCTTTTGTTTTTCGGTTCTTCTGCCAAAATTGAAGCGTGCCCGCGCGGAACGCGAAAGGCGCGCTGCCGAAGAAGCCGAACGCCTTGCCGCAGAGCGTGCGAGACTGAATGCTGAACGCGAAGACGTATTGAAGAAGATCCGTGGCAAAGCCCCAGATTTTATACTGAAAGCGCGACTTGAATTTGAAAGAGAATATCGGGCAGGGGGCGGTGAGGGTTTCTTCGGTCTGGAAATGTCGCCGCTGGTGGGCTTTGGATACAGGGTTGGTACAACCAATGGCCGGACTGAAGCGGAACGCCGTGCAATTCTTGAGTATGCAGTTGCCGCAGATCTGGATGCAACGCTGCCGTTCTTGCCTAAACCATACAGAGACGAGTGGGGGCGCCACTCAGCTTGACGAGATTCAACCGCATCTACACCCATCTCAATAGTATGGCTGACCTACGTGACGGGCGGCGAAACTTCGAAGTTGCTGTGTCTCACTGGCGTGCCGATGCTTCCTGGTTTCATTTGCATCAGATTCAGCTGGTGGAGAAGGTCCGAGCGGTCTAGGCGCTTCGGGAATGCCTTGATGTTCGTGCTACCGGAAAATCATTCCGCCCCCCAGCGGAATGGTGGAAGCACGAGGGGGAAAACCGCTGCGCAATCCCAATAATTCCTGCGAACATTGGCTCTCGTGCCCTCTCTCGCAACTGGCGGAAACTCTGCAACAACTCGCGATCCTGTGCGATTGTTTATGGTTTGTTCGATACGGAAACGCCGCGCGTCGTCGTCTGCAAGCTGATCGACCGCTTCACCTCATCCATCCATAGCCGCCTCGTCCGACGCGCCATTAAGCACCAAAGTGTCCACTATCGATGGTGGACACTATCCGGCACCATTATCAAACGGCAGTGCGGTCAGGCCGGACGCTAACCAAAAGACGTCGCAAACGACTTCGCTATGCACGTGTGTTAGGAGCTCACGCCGAAATATGGCAGGCGGTGCCAATCGGGCCGTTACGGTCGGCGTCGCGCTCACGGCGCAGGCACCAGTGCGATGATGGGCCGTGCCTTTGGGTAGGTGAACCCAAACGATCCCGGGAGTTCAGATGCTTCAAGCTGCATCGACAGCCCGCGCAACGTCGCTGCATGTTCTACGGATAGTTCGGTTGGTGCCGCTTCCAACCCAGTGCAGCGATTGAGCAACGACAACAGCTCACCGTCCCGCAGGATGGTGGACTGCCCGTGTTGCACTCCGAGGACGATGCGATGAACGGTCGCCTTCGTTCCCGTCAATTCGTCCTCCACCCGTGCTAGCAGGATCGTGTTTTCGAGATCCTTGAGATATGCGGCAAAGACCGGCTGGTTGACTGCATGCTCCAGAAACTTGTCGACAAGGGAATGCCCGATCCCCATCATTCGGTTCATCTGCTCCTTCGGCGCGAGGTCGCGGTCGAACGTCAGCCCATCGTATCGGGATTTCAGATCCAGATCGTTGCGCCAGATCTCGGGCGTCGCGATCGAGAGACCCGCCTCAGAGGTTGTGACCCTGCGCCCGTGTGTCTTGGCGGCGTTCCTGAAGAACGGCTCGAGCTGTGGGAGATCGAGTTGCGGGATTTCCTTGGCCATCGTCGCGGAATCGAATTTTGATGCAGAGCCGAAAAGGCTTCGGGCCGTCGCGAGCGCATTGTCGCCGCCGAAGCGATTGCTGTTGGCTGTCCACCAAGTTCTCAGGGTTTCTCGGCCTTGTTTCGAATACCCCTCAGAATACAGCTCGTCGAAAACCGAGGATCCAGCCATGCCGATCACGAGCTGGGCAATGTCCTCGGCTTCCTCCATCGATGCACTGAGCGTGGCTTGGATACGCGCGAGCTTTTCTTCGAGAAGGGACCATATACGTGCCTCGACGGTTTCGGGGTTTCGCAGCAGGTAGACGGATACGGCGCGGGTCTGCCCGTAACGGTTGAGGCGACCGACTCTCTGGTGCAACCGCATCGGGTTCCAAGGAAGATCAACATGCACCAGCGTGGCGCAGCGGTGCTGAAGGTCGATGCCTTCGCCACCCGCCTCGGTCGAGATCAGGAAGCGGGTGCGTCCGGCATTGAAATCCTCGGCAGCCGTTTCGCGAGACAGGCGGCGGGTCTCGGCGATACCGCTGGCTCCAAGGAGCGTGAGGCGTTCGTCACCGTTGATGAAACCTGTGCTCCCTTCGCCGAAACGCGCTTCCAACGCGTTCAGAACGAGGGCTTGGGTGGCCTTGTATTCTGTGAAGAGCAAGACCGGCTCGCCGACCGGGAGTTCGGTCTCGATCAGGTCAATCAGCCTCTGGATCTTGGTTTCATCGGTGATTTCGTCGGCGCGAGCAAGGATCTCGTCGAGGCGGGCGATCTCGTCGGACATGAGCGTCGGGGAATTTTCCCCAACGGAGCTTTCCTCGCGCTGGGACCGTTCGTCGTCCTCTTCATACTCTGGCGGCTCACCGATCTGGGAGGCGCTGCGTCCATCTTGCGCAATCGTCGTCGCCAGCATGCCCCGTCGTTTCGACAGGGCGCTGCGGATCGCCGCGATGGAACTGGCGGCAAGTTTCTGGAGTGCGATGAGCAGGAGCATGCGAGAGGAGCGCTCACGGCCGGCAAGGTCGCTCGCATAGGCCCGACCGTCGAGGATGAACTCGCTCATGACGTTGTAGAAGTCCGCCTCTGCCTCGGTATAGCCGTAGTCGACGGTCTGGGTTTTCACCGGCTTGAACAGCGGCTTGCCTTCAAGGTCGGTCACCGTGGCCTTGTTGTTGCGGATCATCGCTTCGGGCAGGTGCGCAAGCTGCTCCTCGATGTCACGCTGGGGGTCGAAGAGATCGGGCCGCAGGAGGTGCATCAGGGCGAGGAAGCCGAAGTCTTTGCCCCTATGGGGCGTGCCGGTGAACAGTACCAGCGAGCCGATCTTGCCCGCTGCCTGCATGTCCTTCAGCAGGTTATATGTCAGGGTTGCGCTGCGTTCGACCGCTTGGAAGTGGTGCGCTTCGTCGACCAGAACCAGATCCCACGGCTCGGCCTTCAACAATCGCTCGCGCGCCTTGTCCATGCGGAGCGTATGGAACGAGGCGACCACTTTGTCGGCCGTCTCCCAGTAGCTGACCCTATCGCGATCAAGGTCAGCGGAATAGAGGTTGAGACGGATGTCGAACATCGTCTTCATCCGGTCTCGCCACTGCGGCGCGAGCCGGGCCGGGGTCAGGACGAGGACGCGCTTCACCCGATCTGAGGAGAGCAGCGGATCGAGGATCAGGCCCGCTTCGATGGTCTTGCCGAGGCCGACGTCATCGGCGACCAACCAGCGGGCTGGCCAGTTGCGCGTCACCTGGCGGCAGACCCAGAGCTGGTGGGGCAGAAGCTTGACCCGGGTGCGCGTAAAGACGCCCCATTGGTCGTTGATCGACCTGATCAGGAGCGCCTGCGCCTTTGCCAACGTGGCTGTCGGGTCGTCCGTAGTGAGGTCGGCAAGGCGATCCTCCAGCGACTCGATGCGCATCAACTGGGCTGTCTCCACCCTGTGGATGTCCGTGCCGAACTGAACGAGGCTGAAGATCCCCTGATCGACCACGATACGGCCTTCACCATGATCAGTATGCCGAACGGATTGTTCAGGGGCGAAGGTCGTCATGCGATGAAATCCTCTTCTTCGACATTGTCTTGCGAAATCCTGGGGGTATCAGGTCCGAAGATGACCTCCTGCGCGCCCGCGTGCTTCTGGGTCATCAGCAGTTGAATGGGAAGGTCAAGTGCGCCACCAAAAGACGCGCGGTCCCTGAGGCCTGCCTCGAACTCGGAATAGATTGCACGTGAGGCATCCATTCCGGCCAAGCCACGGAGATGTCTCCAACCTATCCGATCCGCAAAACGTCCCATGGCCTCGGAATTTGCCCAGCCGTAGCCGTGCATGTAGCCGCCGAGATCGCCCCAGATACCAGCTCGCACGCCCTCGCGGATCATCCAGTTTGCGCCGGTTCCAAGCGCGCGGATCAACGAAGCCCCCTCGGTGCCGCGGCGCTGATGCGACGGCGAGGCACTCGGCCACCAATGATCGACGAGGCTGATCGCTCCGTCGCGTTGCACGAATCTTGGCAGGTTCTGGTAGACGTCGACATAGTCGGGAAGCCACCGCGCGACGACGTAAAGCTCTCCCAGCGCTCGGCGCCAGCGGCGATAGTCCTCGGCCATGCCATCAATGCTGGCAAGCTCGTCGAGCCGATCCGTCCACGGCTTGTAGCTGTGGACCTGCGAGATGCGGGCCATCTCGCCCCACCATCCGGTGCGTTTGGCATTGTTGATGAAGTTGCGGCTGGCGGTCTCGTTGCCCCACTCGATGGTTCGGAAGACGGCCTGGGCGAAGAAGGTGAACCATCCCTCGGGATCATCGTCATAATGCTTGTCGCGGAGCCGTTCCGGCTTTGAGTTCGTCGGATAGGTGTCAAAGTTGTATTTGCTGCCAAGCTCTTGGGATTTTCGCGTCCACCACGCATGCAGATGTTCGAGCACGAGCGCGGGATCTGGCTGTTCAACGACCTCGGCAATCCCGGGATACTCGACCGTCGGGGGCGTCTCATGCCTCGCGTCGAACCGTTCTTCGAGTTCACCCGCGTAGAGTTGCGGAATGATGTTCTGGAGCTCCGAACGGCTCAATCCTTCCGCAAAATCGCTGGCGCACAACGCCTCGAAGGTTGGCGGTAGCCAGTTGCATCGCCGCGCCCTTAATTCCTCAGCAAGTCTGCTGCCTTTCTCACCGCGCAACATGTAAATCAGGACAGACCGCTTCTGTTCTGTCGATTTACAATCGCTTGCGTACTGGGCCAGCCTTGACGGGTTCAAAAGTGAGCCGAAATATCCGCCACCCCGTGCGAGATCGTATAGGTCGAGGGCCGCTTCGCTGTAGTCGCCGGACAGAACATGGCGCGAAGAAATGAAATCTCCCATCAATCTCTCGTCTTTGTTCTTCTCCATTTTCATCCGGTCGCAAGACTTCGGCAGAAACGCCGCAGTATTCCAAGTTCCATCCTCCATGCGGAACTCCGCGTCGCGCAACTGGGCAAGGATTGCTGCCCGTTCTTGCCCGTCCATTTTCTCTGTCCGCTCGGCTGTCAGGATACCGCCAACCCAAGAAGCCAGTTCCGGATCAATGCGGCGAGACACCCCCATAACCTCTTTTAGAAATCCGCCAGCATGCAGCGGACTTGGCACCCGGAGGCCGATGCGTTCAAGCGTGCGGGCTGCTTGCCTTGACACGCTCCGTGACAGTATCCGCTGGGAGATGGGATGGCCTGCAAGCTGATCCGCAGCACCCGGCAAGTCCATGATGCCTGCAACTTGCCAGTGGACTTCCGTGGCTTGCAACAGGGGCGTGAAGGGAGCGGCGAGACCTGTCGGGAAGACGGGCACATCGCTGACCAGACTCGCCCAGCCGAGCCGGGCGGTGTCGGGGGCCTCGTTGGTGATGCCACGCGGTTGGGTGTCGTCCACGTGGAGCGACCCCAGCAGGTCGTGACGCAGATCCGGTGTGAAGCTGTCGGCCAGGGCGGTCCAGAACAGGCTTCGTCCTTCGTCCAGGCCCGGGTTGGACAAACCGGCCTTGTGGGCGAACGCAGGCCAGTCGTTTTCTAGCAGTTTTGCCAAAGACTTGAGCCTGCGCGCTAGGCTGGTGCCATGCTTGCGGAAGAGAGCCTTACGTTCGTCCAACGTTCCCCTCAGGTGCCCCCGGCCCGGATTGACCGCAAAGCTGCGGCTGTTCATCAGCCAGCGAGGGCGCGCGTCGACATCCAAAGGCGCCAGCAACCACAGGCCGGGCGTGCCTTCGGCGGGCGGAACCGGCCCGGTCGGACCGAGGGGCAGGAACAGCGTCGTATCCTCGTCCAGGTCCAGGACAAGCGCCTTGCCGGCTTCGGTTCCGGTCAAGGTCAGGACGCGGACGTTCTCGGCTCCCGTGTCTTCGAAGGAGGCACCGAAGGTCTCGACGAGAGCCTCCTTGCGGATATCGACCTGCCGGATGCCACGCGCCATGGCGGGCAACCAGCGCGCAGAGCGACGGAATGCGTCCCACGCTGTGTTGTAGTCCTGTCCCGCGTTCTGATCGAATTCGATGATCGTAGCGGGCCGGCCTTGGCTTGTCGCTTCGAAAGAGCGCTCTTTTCCCTGATCCCAAGGGGCGGGCAGCAAGCCGCCGCGAACGTGGCAGGCGACATGTCGGCTGGCGATGCGCACCTGATCGGCCAGAAGATGGACTGCCTTGAAGCCAAGGCCGAACTTCCCGGTCACGGCCTCCGCGCGGTCCTTGTCACTGAGGTTGAGCAAGAGCATGTGGTACAGGTCACGGTGCCAACCCATGCGCTCGCCGTGATTGCCTGCACCGACAACGTTGATCAGCCTTCCCCAGTGGTTCATCGTGGTCGTGCCACGATCTCGCGACAACTCGAACCGTCCGGGAGCATCGGTCCAGGCCGGATCCTGCTGCCATGCATCGTCCGCGTTCTGGAATAGCTCGAAAAAGATCCGTACCGGGGCGTATCCGTCCTCCGTGATCCTCGCCCGCACCCTTTCGAGCAACTCCTTGTGTCCGGCAGGTTGGTCGACTTTTGTCCAGAGCTGGTCCTTGAGACCCTGGCGAATGGCATCAGCACCGTCTCCGGCGCCGCGCACCGCATCCTCGTAGTCCTTGCGCGCGCGTTCCAGGGAGCCGCCGGGCCTCGGCTTCATCTCGCCAAGGATTTTCGGCATTTGATCACGGATTTCGGCCCGGACCGCACTGGCGACATGTTCGGCAAACCGCGCACGACCTGCAAGCAGCGCGTCCAATGCTTCGCGTGCTTCGGGCTGATCCTTGACACTGCCGACGTATTCTTCGGCGAGGGTTCTGCAGAATTCAAATACATGTCGATCCGTTAGGCGCACATCGTCGGGCAATACAACGTCGAGAGCGCGTCGCCTCGTCAGGTTATGCAGGTCCTTGGTTTGCTCGTTCTTCCAGTTCTGTCCGATGGTTCCGACGATCTCCAACGGCTGTGCGTCCCCGAGCGGGAGAGTTACCATTGTTCCAGCGATGCTGATAAATTCGCCCTGACCTTGCAGATCGCGTCGCTGACGGAACTGGATGCGCATTCTGGCAGACCGGGCCATTAGGGTTTGATCGCTACCTTTTCGGTACACCGCCTCTACCTGGTTCTCGAAATCGCGCTCGATCCCCTCGATCACCGGGGCGGCCAGCCCAAGCTCGTCACGCATTAGCGCCCGCCAGCAATCCGACCGACCGAGCATCAGCACAAGGACAGCGAGCATTTCGGCGGGAACGGCAACTTTCGCACGGGCAAGGATCGGCATCAGGCTATCGGCGGACTGCTTTTGCGTCAGTTCAGCGGGCGCGTCGCTTGGGCGAAGCTTTCGCGGGTCGTCGCTCGAACACTGAGCGGTTTGCGGGAGCAGCCGCGACAATTCGGGGTCGAGACGATGCGGGAAGGCAACGGCACCGCCATGCGCGACCACCTCGGTGGCGGCACGCCAGGTTCCGTCGCGCGTTGGCACCAGTGTTCCGGAAAGGATCTTCGCGATCTGACCGATCGACGTCCTCGCCAGAAGGCGGAAGCCCGAGTCATAGACGGCGCGAGCGGCGTGGCTTCCTGACGCGGCGATGCGTGATAGCGCATCCATCCAACCATGGAAGTTTTCAGGGTCCGGTGCTCCGTGCTGCTGGACCTCGCGCACGATGGTCAGTGCCTCGGCGCCTGGTGCCGACAACAGCCAGGCCAGAAGGGGCCATCCCGGCAAGTTCAGGTCCGCGCCGTCTTTTGCTAGGGATTGCAGGTAAGGGGCGATGTCACCGGGCCGCTCGCCGATCCAGCACGGGAGGCTTCCATCAGAGAGACGTTCCAGAAGCGCACTTTTGCTTGCGGCGGTGTCCTTCAGCACACCGTCCTTCACCAGAAGACGCAGGGTGTCCTCGTCGAGCAGGCCGACTGGTACATCCTTGCGTGTTGCCATGTCCGAGGGGAGCAGGCCCGAATTCAAGCCAGGTAGATCCATTACGGCTGCGGGCGCGACTGTGCGCCCGTCGATCAGGGTGAGCCATTGCGTCTCAGCAATCAGAGGTAGCGTTTCCGCTGTCCTGCCATCCCGAATGGCTGCGATGATTTGTGCAACATGTTTTGCAGGCTCGGGTTGGCCGAGCAGGAAGGCAAGTTGCCGCTCCGCGGACCAGATGCGCGCCGAAGTGATCCGGCGAAACTGTTCCTGCGCCGCGTTGCCGAACGGGGCGTGCAAGATCGGCACGTCGATGCCGTCCGGAAAGGGCAAGTCCGGGTTCTGGCGAAAGCCATGCACGGCAGCAACGCGCCCCCGGTTGGTCTCGAAGATCGGCAGAAGTTCGAGATCTTCGTCCGGGATATTCGCCGTGAAAAAGGCCGAGAACAGTTCGGGCGAGATCGGAGTGGCTGCGATATGCCTCTGATTGGCCACGAACTTTTCGCCAAGTGTCGCACCATCGAACTTCCGGACGCCAAGCTGTCCCTGTTTCACGGCGTCAATGCGCATCATCAGGGTCGAGTTCAGCAGGATGGTCTTGTCGTCTCTTCCGACAAGGCTGCGCGCAAAAGTGTCGAGTTGGCCGTTCCCCCCTTCGATCCACAGCAGGTCGCGGTCATCGAAGCGGGCTTCGCGGCGTCCGGCAAGGAGCGCGCGCAGGTACGGGCGGAACTTGCTCTCGGTGCTCCAGAGCTTGTGCATCAGGTCGAGACGCGCTTCATCTGGTCCCGAAGCATCTGCCTCTGCGGCAAGACGCGCCGTTTCGTAGGAAGGATCTTTCGCATAGGTCAGGCCGGCTCCGAGCTCGGTCAGGAGCTGGGCAGCCTCGGCGTAGTTGATCATCATGGCGCCGGCACCGGGAGCTGCACGTTCCAGCAGCTCGACAAGCTTCCGGTTCTCGTTATTATAAGCGAAAAGGCGACCGCTGCTTGCTGCCTTTGACAGATCGTCGAGGCTGGCGCTGCGCGGGAAGCCAAGCCCCTTGTCGACACGGACGATGTGCAGTGTCCGGAACTCCGGATCGCTCTGCGCCTCGGCCAAATTGTCTCCCATCGCCTTCAGGATGGCAATTGCGGCGGTTGCGGCCGCGTCCTCGGTCGCGGTGTCCTTCAGCAGCGATTGCAGGGCCGTCAACAGGACCTTCGCTTCGATCAGCGACAGGGTTCGGGCTCCGAAGCTTGTCGGACGCCAGTCCTGGTGAATACACAGCGGCGCGGCCTCGACCGAGGCTAGCGTCCGGCGCATCTGGCTGCTGCGCATCACGCTGGGTGGCATGGGCAGCACGCAATCATCCGGAAGATGGCGAAGGACCATCCGGATGTGTTCGCCCTGTGCCATATCGACATCACGCTTTGTCATCGCCTGGCGAAGCAGGCTCAGGACAGGCGCGACAAGCGCTGCCGACTTGTCCAGACGCTCGCGGCGTGCAAAATCAAGGAATTCGCCGAACCGTGCGAGCTTTCCCCCTTGACCAAATGCAGCGGCGGTCAGGAGCCCGGCCATTTTTGCAAGTTCCTCGTCCTGCCAGGCCGCGGCAACCGGCGCCAGGACTGCGTTGGACCCCACTGTTGGAACAAGGTTCCACTCAGCCATGCGTTGCTCGAGGTCGGGGATCAGTTCCAGGATCCGGGGAAGCCGGGTGTCTTCCGGCGCGGGCAGTGCCCGGAATTGAAGACTCGGCGCGTTCAGCGTCCAGCCGATCTTTCGGTTGTTCAAGGTCCGCGCCAGAACCTGCCGCGACGAGATTACATTGCGATGTTTCCTTATGAGCCCGGACGCATTCAAGCCGGATACGACTGCCTGTAGCCTCACCTCGGTCAATGCGTCTGACTCGAGCGCATCCATCAACAAACCCGGCAGCAGAGGTAGCACGAGTTCGTCGCGCACCCGCGCGTTCCACGCGGCGCTCACGTCGTCCGGCGTGTCCTTGTCATGACCGAGGATGGCGTCCCGTCCGCTCGTTACGAAGAAGTAGCCATGCAGGAACAGCCGCACCTGTCCGGTCCCGACGACGCGGGGCGCGCTTTCGCTCGCGACCGGAAGGAAAACGGACCACGTGATGTCGAGTTCATCTTGCCCATCGGGATCGACGAGAAGCGCTACGGCACCATGCGGCAACGCCTTCTGTGGAACCATGGCATCGTCCTGCCGGTCGAGGGTATCCGGCCAACCTTCCGAGGCGGTCAGATCGGTGCCAAAATCCGCTGGCGCCATCATTTCTTTGCCGACGCTGCGGATTCCGGCGCACAGTGCACCACCGAAATCCGTCTGCCCCGGCGTTGCAGGATCAAAGCGCAAGCGCGGGGAAGCGGCCCGATCAATGACACTGGACGTGCCATCGGTCACGATAACTTCGAGTTGCTGGACGTTACGCAACAGCGAAACGATGCCAGACAGCCAGAACGGGTCGTTGGCATCATCCAGCAAGCTTGTGTCGTAGGACTTGGGTAGGAAGCCGCTGGTGGTCGTCTTCGGTTTGAGGGTTGGGCTCCGGAGGGGATACCATTGGACCATCTGACGGGCGGAGCCTGCGAGGCCACTGCACAGAAGCAGATCACGGTCCCGCGTGGTCAGTGCGGCTTTCCATTCGACGCATGCATCACCGGGTTTCCCGATGACGATATAGGGATTAACCACGAGGGAGGGCACCTCAGTGTCGTGCCCATCAGAAACAACGAGGAAAGCATCGCAGACGTGGAACGCCGTCTTCTGTCCCATCCCGAACCGCCCGATGGCAGCGGTGTCGGTGGCCTTGATGCTGCCGCCGAAGCGCGCAATTCCTTGCGCTGATTCCGCGTCATATCGGCCGTCGTTCGCAACCATCAGCCCCGGAACCCTCAGGAGCGGGTGATCTGCCTCGGGCCAGCCGGGCAGGACTGCGATCCTGACTTGCTCTGAACCGGAATCATCCGCGTTTTGCAGCAGTTCTCGCAGGAGCGTCCGTCCGCCCTCGAAATGGTAGCGTTCCTTCAGGTTGGTCCGAAGGTCCTCGATGATCGACCTGTCGTCGCGGTGCATCGTCATTGGGAACAAACTCTTCTGAATAAGCGAAGCGGTAGAAATAAGTTATGGCGACCCGCGCTGCTGATTTCCATCGGCTCTGTGGATCATTGCAGACCCACCTTGGCACATCGATGCCGTCGGGGGCGGTCATATCATCAGAGCCACCGCAAACTTCCGGCAGCACTCACTTGGCGATACGCCACATCCGGTACCGCCCTTGCCCAGTGACCTCGCGGATCAGGCCGCGCGCATCCATCCAGGCCAGATTGCGCTGGACAGCCGTACGACTGGCTCCGGTCAGGACCTCAGCCATTGGGGCAGAGACAAGTTGCCATTCCGTCAGCACAGCGCACAACGTTGATGGCGTTTTGCCCGAGAGCCGCGCCGTCTCGGTTCCTGCCCGCACCGACCAAGCCTCTATATCGTCGAGCTGCCGCATCGCGGTGAGGCATGCGGTCTGCATCCCGTCCAGCCATCGCGCCAGGCGGTCAGCCGGTGGGCCACCAGCGCGTAGGCCCCCTGCCCCGCCCGTGGCGAGAGGCGCAAAGACTGCCCCTCTCCCCTCGCTGGCCGCAATCCGTGCGGCTGTAACCGCCGCTTCCATTCGGTCGCCGTGTTGTCCGAGGCCCGCGAGGCTCCAGAGGTGAAAGCCCAAGCAAGAGCGGGTGATCGGATGCAGGTCGGCGGCTTGCGACATGAGGTCGAGCCAACCGCCCGCACGATCCGCAAAGAGCTCGGCATCATCACCGAGGTTTTCGGGGTCGCGGCGGTCGAGGAAGGCGGACAGGTCTACTTCCGGCCCCGGCCCTCCTGTCAGTCGCCGCACCGCCCATCCGACACGCGCCAGCGCCGCCGTGTCATCCTGAACGCCGGACAGGCGCAGGGCGATCCAGAGCGCCAGCCGATCCGGGCCGATGCGGTCGCCTACAAACCAGCTTAGGTCAGCCGCCTCTATCAGGGCGAGCCTGTGCCGCCAGCCCCCCGGGGCACGCCGCAGCCGATCGTCCAGCGCGCCGAGCCTGGAGGCCACACGGGCAAGCCGCGCGGCATGTCCCGCCTCGGCCTTCCGCCAGTCATCGAGAAGCGCAGTTTCGCGGGGGTCCGCCCTTGGCCCGGGCAGCAGATCTTCAGGCCGCTCTTCGATCGGACCGGGCATGAACCATAGATCGTTTTCGGATGCCTCCTCGATCTCTTCGACACTCGCGAGAGGATCGTCAAAATCATCATTTATGGCAGATGCTTGAGGCTTCATATGTGCAAATTACGGCACTTTTGCACTTTACCCAAGGGTTTTCTCGCGGCGCTTCTGAGTACCTTTTATTGCATGCGCTCGCCACGGTCTGCGGGAAATCCTTGATCAAGCTCAAGCTGAGAAAACCAAGAGCTTTCTACAAGTCAGTGCCACAGAGATTGCTCTTGCATCCGTTTCTAAACGGTCGTTTATTAGTGGTATATGAAATTGCAAACGGCATATTTTGATGCCCCTGATCGGCTATGCACGCGTTGTCTAATCGCGGCTCATCCGTCAAGCGACCCCTTCTTCCTTCCCGGCTTTTTCGAGCAGATCACGGCCTGACGTCTTCAGGGACCCGTCCGCGTGCAGGTAGTGGTAGAGGGTTGACGGTCTGATCCCGCCCAGTTCCCTGCAGATGTCAGGAATGGACCGCGTGCTGTCTGCCATGAGATGGCGCGCATAGCGCAGCTTGTCCGGCGTCATGACCCTTGGACGCCCTCCCGATCTGCCGCGCGCCCGGGCTGCGGCCAGCCCTTCGTTCACCCTTTGGCGGATGATGTTGCGCTCCATCTCGGCAAAGGCGGCCTGAATCTGCAGGAAGGCCCGCCCTGTGGGCGTTGTCGTGTCCATCGGCGCGTTGAGCGCGCGGAAGGCGATGCCACGGCCTTCGAGCTGGTCGATCATGGTGATCAGTTCGCCCGCAAGTCGCCCGAGCCTATCCAGGTCGAGAACCACGAGCACATCGCCCTTGCGCAGGAAGTCTAGGCAAGCCGCAAGGCCGGGACGCTCGGCCTTGGCCCCTGATGCACGATCCTCGAAGATCCGCTCACAGCCGGCGGCGTTGAGCGCATCGAGCTGACGGTCGAGAACCTGCGCGCCCTCGATCGTGGAAATCCGGGCATAGCCGATCAGGCCCATGGTCAAGTCCTTTCACCGCACCCTTGGTTTCACGACAAACCTATTCAGCTCTCCTGTTTTCGGCAAATGATTAATATGGGTTTTTCGCAAGACCGCACGCGTGCGAAACCCACCCGCTGACCGACGGTTGAGCCTATCACGACAAACAAGTGTTTTTCGTAGCCTTTTCGAGGTGCAAGGAAGCGCGCTTTCTGGATGGTGCCGTAGGATGCATGGCCGGGGTCAGGGTTGTCTACGCGGTCAGACTTGCCTCCGCCGCATCATGATGTTCGAGACGGACCCCGCTATGTCTCGAAGCGCAATTCGTCCGAAAACGATTGCCGCGCGCATATCGCGGTGGTCCTCATGTCTCACGTCCCGGTGGACGCACCCGCAGCTGTCAGGCAGCGGATCCCTTGGCGGCCCTACCTTTCGGGGACCTGCCTTTGATATGTGTTCATCCGGTTGCGCATCCTTCCGCTTCGAAGGGCCGCCCGCTCCGCCACATCGCGTGCAGCACCACAGCCAGCTTTCGGGCCACTGCGACGTTTGCTCGCTTGAACCCGATGCGGTCGCGCAGCTTGAGCCCCCAGCGACGAAGAGCGCTATCCTTGCTTGATCGAGTCAGGATGTGGGCAGCGGCCTCATAGAGATAGGCTCTGAGCAGCTTGTCCCCCTGACGAGATATCCTACCCTGCTGATTGATCGTTCCGGACTGGTAACGTCGTGGTGTGAGCCCAATCCATGCCGCAGCGGTCCGTCCCGATCGAAACGTCTCCGGATCGCCAATCGCTCCGACGAACCCCACAGCGGTCAGATAGCCAACACCTGGAACCGTCATCATCAACTGGCATCGCGGGTCAGACCGCACAATTGCGCGGATGGCTCGTTCGTGGCGGGCCACTTGCGTTCGTCCGGCACGCCACGCCTCCAGCAATGGAACGATGATGATGGCGAGATCTGCGCGGGCGGTCAGGCAAGCAACAACTCGGCGTTCAAAGGTCTTTGCACCTCCATTGCCCGTTCCCGCTGGCAGCGAAATCCCGAAGGTGCGCAATGCCCCGCGTATCGCATTGGCCAGATCAAGCACGCAGCGTAACATGGTTGACCGCGCCCGCAACAAAGTGCGCTTTTGCATGTCCTCCCAGCCTTTGACCCGTACCTCCCGGAAAAGCCCGGTCCGAAGCAGATGTGCCAGCCCCTGGGCGTCGTTGGCATCGGTCTTGTTGATGGTGACCGAAAGGGCGGCATGCGCCTGACGCGCGTCCATGCAGACCATTGGAAATCCCCGCTCGGTCAGCTCATGCCAAAGCCAGGTCGTCCAACTGCCGGTTTCGAGGCCAACGAGGGCAAGGTCATCAGAAAACGGTGACAGTGCTTCGGCCAAAGCATCTGGGTCGGTGAGGGTTTTGCCTCGCCACAAGCAAACGCCCTTCTCATCAACAATATGAATTGACGTGCTTTTCTTCGACACGTCCAAAGCAGCAAAGGCAGCCATGCCATCCTCCTGTGAAAAACTGCAGGACCGCAGGATGCACCACCCCGGCGAAGTTGTGCGCCCGCGATTACGTCATGTCTCAACCGAGGATCAGACCCCCCTGCCCCAGTCGCAGGCCCTGAAATCCGCAGGCTGCGTCGAGATCCACGAGGAGCAGGCCTCGGGCGGAAACCGCGCGCGGCCCGTGCTGGCCCGGGTGCTGGAGCGGATCGGCAAGGGCGACACGCTGGTGGTGGTGCGCATCGACCGTCTGGCGCGGTCGCTCTCCCACCTCCTCGAGGTGATCGAACGGCTGGAGGCCAAGAACGCCTTCTTCCGATCGCTCACCGATCCGATCGACACATCCTCCCCGCAGGGTAAGTTCACCCTCCAGGTCCTCGGCGCCGCAGCTGAGTTTGAGCGCGCCCTGATCCGCGAACGCACCAAGGCCGGCCTGGCCAGCGCACGAACCAAAGGCCGGGTTGGCGGCAATCCGGGCCTGCGCGTCCGGGATCCGGCGGCGCTGCGCAAGGTGCGGCTGGCCCGGCAGGACGGCTATATGGAACGCCTGAACGAGACGGCGCAGGACTGGGTGCCCCATGTCCGCCGCCTGCGGCCCGACTTGGCTTGGGAAGATGTGGTGCGCATCGTCAACGGCCCCCTGCCCCGCGAGCGGCATTGGACGCAAAGCCGACTCCTGCGCGCGGTCAACGCCTATGTCCGGGACGGCTTCCTACCGCCCACGGTACTGGACCGCGCCGGCCGCCGCGAAATCGACGACCGCCTGCCCGCCATTGTCGCCGCCATCAAGGGCGCGGACCCCGAGATCACGCTTCAGGCGATCTGCACCAGACTGGAAGCGATGCGCGAGCGCACGCCCCGCGGGCGGACAAGCTGGCAGCCGTCATCCGTGAAGATGCTGCTGGAGAGGGCTGAGAGACTGGGGCTGCTTGAGTAGTCGCGCTACCTTGCAAATCCTCCACGACATGGAAGGATTACAAGGCTGTGGTCAGGACCACGCTCAGTAGCTGTCCGGTCATGTAAAGGGGTTGACGATGCGAAGCTGGCCTTCGACCAGCAGGCCATCTTGCATGTCCTCGCTCCACAGCGTGGTGCAGCCCGCAACCAAAGCGCTGGCCACGATCATGGCGTCGTAGATCGAGAAGCCGTAGCGTTCCGCCAAGGCGCGGCCGACGTCGTGGGTCTGAAGGGTCAGGTCTTCGACGGGGCACAAGGCGCGAATGCCCTCAAGAAACGTCCCTGCTTCCTCCCACCTCAGGCCAGCCTTGCGGCGACAGTTCACCAGCGTCTCGTTCAGGACCTGAACGCTGATCCGGGGCCCCTGCCCCAGGATGACCTCGGCGCGATCGGCCTTCGAGCCGGTGTCGAGCAGGTAAAGAACGACATTCGTGTCCGCGAACTCAGCGCTCATGCGCGTCATCGCGGCTCAGGCGTTCCGCAGCGGGCAGCTTGCCCCGGAAGCGGCGCAGACCCGTCAGCACCTCATCCGCGCGCGCCAGACGACGGACTCTGACCTGGCCGTCGTCCTTGACCAGGTCGATCTGATCGCCTTCCTTGAGGCCAAGTTCGCGGACAAGCTCAGCGGGCAAACGGACGGCAAGCGAGTTGCCCCATTTCGCGACCTGCATCGTGACCTCCTGAGTGGATATACGATCAAGAATGTATATCATGCTGGTTGCATGGGCAACCCTGTCCACGAGCCCAGGCTACTCTTGTGCGTCACGCAGTGGCTGACACCAGATTTAGAAAGAGCTTGCACGAATCTGAGTCCTCCGGCAATAGTCACGGAAAAGGGCGACTAAACGCCAAATTCCGTGAACACGCCACGGGCGCGCGAGGGCAGATGAGCAGAGCCGATACACAGGAAGACCTGAACGCTGTGATCCGTCAGCATTCCGAGGTGCTGGCGGCGCAACTGCATTCGCAGCGTGAGAGCCTGTTCCCGCCCGACGCATCCAAGTCTATGCGCAAATTCACCTCTGGGGAAGCTGCTGCTCTGCTGGGTGTCAACGACTCATACCTCCGAAAGCTTCACCTTGATGGCAAGGGACCGTCGCCAGAAGTTTCATCGGGGAACCGGCGGCACTACTCAGCTGACGATATCCATAACTTACGAATTTTGTTGGAGAAAACGGCTCGAAAGCCCGGAGATTACCTGCCCGGTCGTCGCGCCGGTGACCACCTGCAGATCATCGGCGTGATGAACTTCAAGGGTGGGTCCGGAAAGACGACCTCCTCGGCGCATCTCGCCCAACGGTTGGCCCTCAAGGGTTACCGTGTCCTGGCAATCGACCTCGATCCGCAGGCTTCGCTTACGGCGTTGCATGGGGTTCAGCCTGAGTTTGACTTGCTGGACGGCGGCACGCTCTACGATGCGATCCGTTATGAAGACCCGGTTCCGATCGCCGCGGTGATCCGCAAGACATACATTCCGAATCTCGACCTGATTCCTGGGAATCTCGAACTGATGGAGTTCGAGCACGAGACGCCACGGGCGCTGTCTCGCGGCAACGCGGGTTTGTTCTTCTTCCGTGTGAAGGAGGCGCTGGCGCAGGTCGATGAGCGGTATGACGTCGTCGTCATCGACTGTCCTCCGCAGTTGGGGTTCTTGACCATGTCCGCGCTGTCGGCCGCGACAGGCGTTCTCGTGACGATCCATCCCGAGATGCTCGACGTGATGTCGATGAGCCAGTTCCTCAGAATGACGGCCGACCTGATGGACGTCATTGCCGACAGTGGGGCTGACATGTCGCATGACTGGATGCGGTATCTCTTGACCCGGTATGAGCCGACAGACGCACCGCAGAACCGTATCGTCGCCTTCTTGCGGACGATGTACGGCGACAAGGTTTTGAACGCGCCGATGCTCAAGTCGACGGCCATCTCGGATGCCGGTTTGACCAAGCAGACCCTTTACGAGGTCGAACGCAGCGCGTTCACCCGGACGACCTATGACCGGGCCATTGAAAGCCTGAATGCGGTCAACGACGAGATTGCCCAGCTCATTCAGAAGACTTGGGGGCGCTGATGACCGACAGCAAGAAGAAGCGCATGTCCATGCTGGATAGTCTTGCAGCGGCGGGGACGCCCCCTGCTCCCGGTAGCATGATGTCTAGCAATCGGGCCCTGCGGTCGGCGCGTGATGCTGTCGATGCTCACCATGTTTGGGAGCTCGATCCGGCTGAGATCCAAGACGAGCGATACTCGGATCGCCTCGACCCAAAGGATGTGCACGATCTTCGCGCGTCGATTGAACAAAACGGGCAGACTGTGCCCATCCTTGTTCGGCGCCATGCGACCGAGCCCAATCGGTATCTCCTCGTCTATGGACGCCGCCGTCTTGAGGCCATTCGTGCCTCCGACAAAGTGAGCAAGGTTCGCGCCCTCATCGCTAACCTGGACGATACGGCGGCACTGCGCGCTCAAGTTTCAGAGAATACTGGTAGACGTGACCTGAGTTACATCGAGCGCGCCCTCTTCGCTCAGGAACTGCTCGATAGTGGCTTTGGCTCGCAGGCACAGATTGCCGAAGTGCTCAACGTGACCCGTTCGGCGGTATCGATGTCGATCTCGGTTGCCAAGGCGATAGGAACTGCACTGGCCCATGCAATCGGACCGGCGCACGGCGTCGGCCGTCCCAGATGGGAAGCTTTGGCCAAGGAGCTTGCCGACAGCCGGATCGAGAACGACGATCTCTCCCGAGTTGCTCTTGATGTTCGCGCCAAGGCGGCCGCGAACGAAGAGGCGGATGAGGATCCGCAGGTTGATCCTTCGGTGGCGGCTTTTGAGGCCGTTGCGCGGCACGTAAAAAAGAGTGTGAGCTCGACGCTCGGCAAGAAGCCGAGATCGAAGACCACTGCCCTTGTGATCGATGGCACCCCCGTGGGCGCTATCAAGAGATCTGGCCGGGCGCTTCGCCTGGACCTGACGGATGTGGATGATGCCTTTGCGGAGTGGCTTGATGCCCGCGCGCAGGACGTCCTCGAAGAGCTTCACGATCGCTGGAAAGGCGAGACATGAAGAGAGGCAGAGCAGCAACAAAAAGGAGGCACGGTACAGGCTAAAGAAAAGGTCCCGCAAAGCTTGCGCTCCACGAGACCCCAACTTTGATCTTAGCACTTTCAAGGTAGTGGGCCGGCGCGCAAACCGCAAGTCATATGTGATTCGCGGACCAGCTTTTCTATGCCTTCGTGAATGACATCATGGAGTACACACCGATTTCGCCGTTTATGCGGCCGATCTCGCATGCCCATCTGCGCGTGGTCGAGCGGCCTGAGGCGTCTGTTCCGGGCAAGCCCGTCAACAAGTGGGAGCTCCTTCGCGAGCTGTCCAAGGCGCAGGCGGCCTTTGGGGTTTCCGAACGCGATCTGACCGTTCTGCAGGGGCTTCTCAGCTTCTTTCCGGATGACGCGCTTGGCGGGAATACCGAGATGGTCGTCTTCCCGTCGAACAAGGCAATCTGCGAGCGGCTGAACGGCATGCCCTGCTCCACGATGCGCAGGCACATTGCCCGCTTGGTGGATGCTGGCTTGCTCATGCGCCGCGATAGTCCCAACGGCAAGAGGTATGTCCGCAAGCATGGCGAAGAGCGCGTGGCCTTCGGCTTCGATCTCTCGCCGCTCTACTGCCGCTCCGAAGAGGTGGCTCGAGCCGCAGAGGCCGTGCGCGAGGGCGAAGACCGAGTGCGGCGACTGCGGGAGGTTGTGAGCCTCATGCGGCGCGATCTCGCCGCCCTGGCGGAATTTGGAGAGGAGATCCAGCCGGGCCTTGGCCTCTGGGATCAGCTGCGTGACAAGGCTGTCCTGACAGCGCGCGCCCTGCGCCGCAAGCTGACGCTCGATGAGCTCTTGGCGTATCGGGCAGATCTCGAAGCTCTTCTCGATCATGCACGCAACGTCATTGATGGCCCTGAAACAGAAGAAATGAACACCAATGATGCCAGTTTTGAGCGTCACCATCATAATTCAAATGAAGAATCTATAGATCTTGAACCTGCCTTAGAAAAAGGCGGAGCAGCGGCCGGCGCGCCAGATTTTGAAACGGATGCACCTGTTGCTGACGTGGAAGAAGCCGACACAAGACGCGTGCCAAAGATCCCGCTCCATCTGGTGATTGCGGGCTGCCCGTCGCTCAAAACCTTCTACCACAGCGACATCCGCCACTGGCATCAGCTTTTCGACGCCGCTTGTCATGTGCGGCCCGCCATGGGGATCAGTGCGTCCGCTTGGGAAGAAGCGCAACGGTTCATGGGCCCTGAGCAGGCATCGATCGTTGTTGTCGCCATGCTGGAACGCTTTGCCGACATCCGATCGCCCGGCGGATACCTCCGTGCGCTGACTTCGAAGGCGGCGGCGGGCGAGTTCTCTTGCGGGCCGATGGTCATGGCGCTGATGTCCCGGCGAAACGCGGCGTGATGTTCACAGCTGTGAACATTCTCCCCGTCGACGCCCCAATCGACGAAGTTCACAGCTGTGAACTCTCTGCGCCGTCTGATGAGCAACCAGCAGACAGAGGGAAAGGTTGGGGGTTTGAGGGGTGACGGGAAGTGAGATCGGGAGAGTGGCTTCCGGCGCCCGTCGTGGAGAAGATCTGATGGCGAAAGCAGCCCAGAAAATCACGCTGTCCCCCTCGCGGGACATCCCCTTCGACAAGCTCGTCCTGAGCCAGTCCAACGTACGGCGCATCAAGGCTGGCGTCTCAGTCGAGGAACTGGCCGAGGACATCGCGCGACGCGGGCTCTTGCAGGGATTGAACGTCCGGCCCATGCTCGATGCCGATGGGGTCGAGACCGGCATGTTCGAGATCCCGGCCGGTGGCCGCCGCTTCCAGGCGCTGTCGCTGCTGGTGAAGCAGAAGCGGCTGGCCAAGACCGCGCCGATCCCCTGCATCGTTCGGGATGCCGCGTCGGATATCCTGCCCGAGGACGACTCGCTGGCGGAGAACATGCAGCGCGTCGCCCTGCACCCGCTGGATCAATTCCGCGCCTTCGTGGCTTTGCGCGAGAAGGGTCAGGGCGACGAAGCGATCGCGGCGGCCTTCTTCGTCACGCCCCAGATCGTGAAGCAGCGCCTGAAACTCGCGTCCGTGGCCCCTGCCCTTTTGGAAGTCTATGCCGAGGATGCCATGACGCTCGAGCAGCTGATGGCCTTCACGGTGAACCCGGATCATGCGCGTCAGGTGCAGGTCTGGGAAGCGGTGAAGAACTCCTGGAACAAGGAGCCCTATGCCATCCGGCGCATGCTGACCGAGGCCTCGGTTCGGGCTTCGGATCGTCGCGCGGTCTTCGTTGGTGTCGATGCCTATGAGGCGGCGGGCGGTGTTGTCCTCCGTGATCTCTTCCAGGGCGACGACGGTGGCTGGCTGGAGGACCCTGCCCTGCTCGACCGCTTGGTCGCCGAGAAGCTCCAAGCTGAAGCCGAGGCTCTGGCCGCCGAGGGCTGGAAGTGGATCGAGGTCGCGACCGACCTGCCCTATGGCTACAGCCACGGTCTGCGGCGTCTGGCCGGTGATCCCGCCCCGATGACCGACGAGGAACGCGCGGCCCATGCGACGCTCCTCGCCAAGTATCGTGCGCTGGAGGAGGAGTACTCCGGCCAGGACGAATATCCCGAGGAGATCGATGCCCGGCTCGGTCAGCTCGAGATGGCGATGGAAGCGCTCGAGCAGCGGCCGCTGATCTACGATCCGGCCGAGGTCGGGCGCGCGGGCGTCTTCGTCACGCTTGATCGGGACGGCAGTCTCGCGGTGTATCGCGGCTATGTCCGGCCCGAGGACGAGCCGCGCGAGGAGACCGCGGTTCAGGATGCCGATGGTGCGGATGTCATGGGGCAGGGGGGTGATGTCGGTGTTTCCAGTTGGAAACCGTCGGCGACCTCCGCCGGGGGCACGGTCATCACCTCGGGTGGTCAGCCGATCGGTGCCGATCCGACCGAGGAGGACGATGACGGCGCGATGAAGCCGTTGCCCGAACGGCTGGTCATAGAATTGACCGCCCACCGGACCTTGGCGTTGCGTGAGGCCATCGGACGTTCGCCGGACGTCGCGCTGACGCTCCTGCTCCTGAAGCTGGTGACGGATACCTTCCGCACCTCCTCTGCCTCGGACAGTTGTCTCGAGGCCTCGGTGCGTCACGTCTACATGTCGGCGCAGGCGCCCGATCTGAAGGACAGCATCGTGGCGAAGCTGGTCGATGAGCGGCACGCCGCTTGGGAGGCCGATCTGCCTCTTGGTGACGATGCCGCGCTCTGGGACTATCTGACGGTCCTCGACCAGGGCAGCCGTCTGGCTCTGCTGGCGCATTGCCTCAGCTTTGGGATCAACGCGCTCCATGAGAAGGTGAACCCCTATGGTGCGGGCATCTCCGCCAACGGTCTGACGCGCCGCATGGCCCATGCCGATCTGGTGGCCCGCGCAGTCGATCTCGACATGGTCGAGGCTGGTTGGGAGCCGACGGTCGATGGCTACCTCAACCGCGTGCCCAAGGCTCGGATCCTCGAGGCCGTGCGCGAGGCGAAGGGGGAGGGGACCGCGCAACTTCTCGATCACCTGAAGAAGGGCGAAATGGCGACCGAGGCCGAGCGGCTTCTCAAGGGCAGCGGCTGGTTGCCCGAGGTCCTGCGCCGGGTCGATCTCGCAGCGCGCGACGGCGAGGCGATCGCAGAAGGGCAGGGGGAGGATGCGGCAGAACCCGAGGATGTCGATCTCCCGGCTTTCCTGACGGCTGATTTGCCCGACGGCAATGCGTCGATGATGGCGGCAGAGTGATCTGAGCCATCCGGGGGGGCGGGGGTGCCCGCCCCCTATCTCACAAAATACAGCAATATCAATACGATGAATGCGAATATTCGCATTCGGGATGAGGAATCATGTCTGCAACAACCATCATCGACACAGCCCCTCTCGGGGCGCTCATTCGCTACACCGACGGCAGTCCCAAGCCGCCGGCACGGTTCACGAAGAAGCTCGCGGCCTGGGAGCGTTCGAACGGCGTCGGTCGACTCGTGAAGAAAGAGCCGCCCCGGGTCTATCTGACCTGGACCGCTCCGGCCTCCTTCACGCTGCATGAGGGGAATTTCTCCTCGGACGGGGTCATCCTCGTCACCATCATGCGCAGCCACTCGGCGGACAGCCGGCTGGTATTCGAGGTCGACGAGGAGCCGAAGCCCGGGCAGGTCCGCGTACTCCTGGACTTCGGAGGCAACACCGAGCTGCTGCATCTTGCGGAGTCGATCACCGCGGCCGAGCTCTGGATCGCGCGGGAGGGCTACCGAAACGCGCGGCTCGAGATCGTCGGTGCCGAGGACGGCGATAGGGCAGGGGGCGCGGACCTGGCCGCCTGAGCCCTGACAAGGCGTGAGGGGCCCACCCATGTGCGGGCCCCTCACCGACCACATGAACCTCGTCCCGCGATGCCGCGGGGCGCAGAGTTATCCATCCCCCAATTCGGAGGTTTTCAACCAAGAGTCTGCCCGGGAGGTTGGCGGCGTTAGCAACATCAGCGGGACAATTGGCTCCAGTCGTCAGGGCACCTCCCCCGCTCGCCATTCCCTTCCTTGCCCCGAACCCTGTCTTCGAGATCAACCCGCGAGGGGTCGGACTACGGGCGAGCCCGTGCCGCCGGGTGGATTCGGGCAAGCCGAACGCACCCGGTGATGTCAGCCAGTCTTCGGGCCTGCGGGGTCCTGTCGCGCGGGGGATGGTCCCCCGCCTCCAAGACAGGAGCCAAACAGATGTCCCGTAAAGATGCTCACGCTTTCGCCGCCTCCCTCGCCGCCACGCTGATGGTCTCGATCGTCGTCTTCCAGGCAGGGGATGGAACCTTCGGCGCCGTCCCCGCCGATGAAATCGACGGCGACGAGGTCGTGATCGTCTCGGAATACGATCCCTTCGGGTGAGGCTTCGGCCTCACTTCCCAAGGGCCCGGGCACGGCGCTGGTGCGCCTCCGGGCCTATCGCCGACCGAGTGGCCTTGCGCCGATCAAATGGACGGTCATCGAACTATTGCGCGCCTGCCATCAATGGCAGGCCATCCTCGCGCCATTCCGGCAAACCGCCGTCAAGGCGGCGCGCATTGAGGCCGTGTTTGCGAAGTGCGGCGACAGCCTGGTGGGCATAGATGCAATAGGGGCCCCTGCAATAGGCCACGATTTCGGTGGCCGGATCGAGCGTCGGGACGATCCGCTCGATCTCCGTCAGCGCCATGTTGAGCGCACCCGGAATGTGGCCCGCGGCGTATTCGTCGGCCGGCCTCACGTCGAGCACGGTGACGGAGCCTTCCGCGAGCCGTGCGGCGAGGTCCGCGCGGCTGACGGCTTCGGGGGCGTCCTTGCCGCCTGAAAGCCCTCGCAGGATACGCTCGACTTGCGCGAGGTTCCGTTCTGCCACGATGCGCAGCAGATCCATCAGCGCGAGTGTCTTGGCATCGGTCAGCCGATAGATCACTGCCTTGCCGTCGCGGCGGCTGGTGACGAGAGCGGCGCGGCGCAGCTGTTGCAGATGCTGCGAGCAGTTGGCGATCGTGAGGCCTGTCTTGTCCGCAAGTGCCTCCACCCCGCGTTCGCCTTGCGCGAGTTGTTCCAGCAGCATCAGACGCGCCGGTGCTGATAAGGCGCGTGCGACGAGGGCATATTCCTCCAGCAGGGCCAACTTCGGGCTGATTGACAAGGCCTGTCTCCTGACGCTAGATCATTCAAGCGATAACTTGAATAATAGCGATTCCATCGCGCCCCACAAGCCCCAAGGCCAGCGATCCATGTCCGAGACCATCCTTGCCACCGAGGCGACCATCCGTCTTGCCATCTTTCTGGGTGTTCTGGCGGGCATGGCGCTGTGGGAAGTGGCGGCCCCGCGGCGCAGGCGAGAAATCCCGCGCGTCATCCGTTGGACGAACAACCTTGCTCTGGTGGTGGTGGATACGGTCATCCTGCGGCTGAGTTTTCCGATCCTCGCGGTCGGTCTGGCCGTCATGGCCGAGGATCGTGGCTGGGGCCTGTTCAACAATCTCGATGTGCCAGTTTGGGTCGCAATCATCGTCTCGATGCTGCTGCTCGATCTGGCGATCTACCTTCAGCACGTGATGTTCCACGCCGTGCCCGGGCTCTGGCGGCTGCACCGGATGCACCACGCCGATCTCGATTTCGACGCGACCACGGGACTGCGTTTCCATCCCGTGGAGATCCTCATTTCCATGGGGATCAAGCTGGCGGTGGTCGCGGCGCTCGGCCCCCCCGCCGTCGCGGTGCTACTGTTCGAGGTGATCCTGAACGCCACCGCGCTTTTCAACCACGCCAACATCGACCTGCCGCGCCCGGTGGACCGCGTGCTGCGCCTCATCGTCGTGACGCCGGACATGCACCGCGTCCACCATTCCACCGACCCGCGCGAGACCAACTCGAACTACGGCTTCAACCTGCCGTGGTGGGACAGGCTCCTCGGCACCTACATCGCCCAGCCCGCCAAGGGACACGAGGGGATGGAGATCGGCATCGAGCAGTTCCGGACACGCCGCGATCTCTGGCTCGACCGGATGCTGGTCCAGCCGCTGCGCGGACCGGCATCGGGCCATGCGCTCGATCCCCGGAACACGACAAGGAGCCCGCAGAATGACCGCAAGTGAATTCACGCGCGGCATCCGCGAGAATAGGGTCCAGGTCGCGCATCAGCTGATCCAGGTGATGCTGGTGGGTTTCGCCATCGGCATGACTCGCACGGTGGTCCCGGCGCTGGCCGAGAGCGAGTTCGGGCTCGAGCGCGGCTCGTTCCTGCTGCTGGCGTCCTTCGTCGTGGCCTTCGGTGCGGTCAAGGCGGTGATGAACTTCGTCGCCGGGCGCTGGTCCGAGCGGATCGGTCGCAAGCGGGTGCTGGCCTTCGGTTGGGTCATGGCGCTGCCGATCCCGGTGATGATCTGGTACGCGCCCGACTGGAACTGGATCGTCGCGGCGACCGTGCTGCTGGGCGTCAACCAGGGCCTCTGCTGGTCGATGACGCAGACCGCGAAACTCGACATCACGCGCGCCGAGGAACGCGGCCTCACCATGGGGCTCAACGAGTTCTCCGGCTATGTCGGCGTGGCAATCGCAGGCATCCTCACCGCATATGCCGCGGAAGGGCTGGGCGCGCGGACGGGCCTGCTGGTCTTTGGCATGGCCGTGGTCCTGCTGGCGCTGATCCTGACCGTGGTCTGGGTGAAGGACACGCTGCCTTGGGCCAAGGCCGAGACGGCCGCGCACAAGGCAGCACCCCCGAAATCCCTGCCGCGTTATCCGCAGGGCAGCTCCGAACACCCGACGACGCGCGAGGTCTTCGCGCTGATGAGCTGGCGCGACCGGCGGCTCTTCGCGATCTCCCAGGCGGGGCTGGTCGAGAAGTTCGTCGATGCGCTGGTCTGGGCGCTGTTCCCGGTCTTCCTTGTGACCCAAGGCGCGACCCTGACCGAGGTCGGCTGGATCGTCGGCACCTATGGTTTCGTCTGGGGCGGCTCGCAGCTCTTCACCGGGCGGCTGTCGGACCATGTGGGCCGCTTCTGGCCCAACGTGCTCGGCATGTGGATCTGCGGCGCGGGCGTGGCGATGGTGGTCATGGGCACGGGCGCGCTCTGGTGGTCGGTCTCGGCCGGGGTGGCGGGCTTCGGCATGGCGCTTCTCTATCCGAACCTCTCGGCGGCGGTTGCGGACATCACCCCGCCGGCCTGGCGCGGCTCGGCCATCGGCATCTACCGCTTCTGGCGCGACCTCGGCTACGCCATCGGCGCGCTCGGCCTCGGGCTAGCGGCCAGCCTGACCGGCGCTGCGGAAGCGGCCTTCTGGTTCGTCGCGATCTCCATGTTCGTCTCCGGCGGCCTGCTCTTCTGGCTCGGCGAGGAGACGCACCCGCGTCTCAACCCCGCCACCCAAGAGGCCCCTGCATGAAACACCTGATCCTGCTGAACGACCCACCCTACGGAACCGAGCGCAGCTTCAACGGCCTGCGCATGGCCTACGCACTGGCGAAGAACGATCCCGAGGCGGATATCACCGTCTTCCTGATGGCCGACGCGGTGCTCTGCGCCAAGGCGGGGCAGAAGACGCCCGATGGCTACTACAATCTCGAGCGCATGCTCCGCCGGGTCCTGTCCGCCAAGGGGCGCGTCCTGATGTGCGGCACCTGCCTGGACGCGCGCGGCCTTGCAGAGGGCGACATGATGGAGGGGACGAGCCGCTCCACAATGGACGAACTCGCCCAAGCGACGCTGGCCGCCGACAAGGTCCTGGTGTTCTGATGGCCGGGATGCTTACGCTCGCCGCCCTCGCGGCCGACCCGGATCGCTTCCACCTGATCGACGTCCGCGACGCGGAAGACTTCGTCGCCGCCCATTTGACGGGCGCCGTCCATATCCCGCTGGCCGAACTCGAAGACCGGGCGGGAGAACTTCCTGCTGGCAGAACACCCGTGACCATCTGCGGCAAGGGCGGCGGTCGGTCGGCAGAGGGCGCGGATGTCCTGAACAGGCTCGGCCACCCGGACGCCCTATGGCTCGAAGGCGGCACGATCGGCTGGCTTGCGCAGAACACCTGAACACCAAGAAACCGAAACGGAGGAGACCCCCGGATGACCCTGAAGCACCTACTTTTGGCGACAACCGTCGCGCTCGGGATGCACACATTGCCCGCCTTTGCGCAGGACGCGGCTATCGACGCCATGCAGGAATACATGATGTTCTCGGAATACGAGGCCGGCATCATCCTGCCCCAGCAACTCGACCAGACCGTCTTCGAGACCGCGCTTTTCGTCGACACCCGGGACGCTGGCCAGTTCGAGGCAGGCACGATCCCCGGCGCAGTCAACATCGAGTGGCGCGAAGTGCTGGACCGCATCGACGAGATCCCCGAGGATCGGATGACCATCCTGTTCTGCAACACCGGCAGCCTGTCGGCGCAGGCGGCCTTCGCGCTGCGTGTTGCGGGCAGGTCGAACGTGGTCGTCATGCAGACCGGCTTCACAGGCTGGCAGCAGGACGCGGCCTACAGACCCTGATCCGTTAACCCCTCGGTCGGGTGATGGCCCGCTGGGCCCGCCTCGCAGGAAACACCATGTCCGACGCCAAAAAGCCGCTCCCGCCGATCCTGTCGGACAAGCATCATGATGCCCCGTCGGCCTTCACGCCCGAAAGCCTGCTGCGCGAGGCACGCCGCCAGAAAGGGGCGGCGGCCGTCACGGTGCCAAGGATTTGCCTGCTTGACCCTGACGGCGATATTGTCCGCCAGCTCCGTATCGAAGGCCGCGCGCGGCGGAATGAGGGGTGGGTCTGCTACCACACCGAGATGTGGGTGTTCGACCTGGATGGCCATGACATCGGTGTGGTTGGTTGTGCCGTCGGCGCGTCATTCGCTGTACTGGTCGCCGAGGAGATGTTCGCGTCAGGTTGCGAACTTCTGATCAGTGTCACCTCATCGGGGCAGATCACGCCACAAGGCCCGCCGCCGTACTTCATTGTGATCGAGCGGGCGCTGCGCGACGAGGGCACGAGCTATCATTACATTCCTCCGTCTGACTGGAGTGAGGCGCCCTCGCACTTGCTCTCGCAGCTGACGGGCGCGTTCACCGAAGGCCCGCGTGTGCTGACCGGTGCGACTTGGACCACTGATGCGCCGTTTCGTGAGACCGAAGTTGCAATCGCCGCAGCGCGCGATCGTGGAATTCTCGCGGTCGAGATGGAGGCGGCAGCGCTCTACGCCTTTGCCCAAGCGCGAGGGCGGGCAGTCATCTGCCTGGCACATGTCACAAACCAGATGGGCACGATCGAAGGTGATTTTGAGAAAGGCAAAGCGAACGGTACGTCTGACGCCTTCATCGTACTTTCGCACATCGCCAAGCGCTGCGGATGATGACGTCGCCTTGATCTTGCATCATCTCGCAATGCTCAACCAATAGCCAAATCAGCTGCAGTTTTTCCGCCCGCCAACGCCTCAACGAACCACTGCGGTTTGCGTCCCCGGCCGGACCAGGTGAGCGCCGGGTTCTCAGGGTGCCGGTATTTCGCCGCGGCCGGTGCACGGGAGGACTTCGCCTCGGTTCCGACAAGTTCGGCCAGGGAGTAGCCGAGGTCTCGGGCGAAAGCTTCCACCTTGGCGCGGGCTTCCGCCTTCTGCCGATCCTCGAATGTGGAAATCGCCTTGGCGACGTCCTTCTGCATTTTCTTCAGCTCGCTGAGCGACAGTGCCTCGAGATCGTAATCAGCCATTGGTGCGGTCCGTGTCCTGAATGATCCGGTATCGATAGCCCGTCGCGGCAGGGCGCCGCAACTCCCGGAAGGCTGGGGCAGGGTTGGCGGAGGCTGTTGATCGCCGTTTCGTCGCCAGTAAGGGGCTGGACTGGGGGTCAGGCTGTTCCGATGGGCAAGGTGACGGGTTCAGGCATGGGCTCCCCGCGCATCTCTTTCTTCTGGGCCATCCCTTCGACTGACAATCCCCTAATCCCGTTCGTTTGCCTGCGTGCAACCCCGCGTCGGTCCGGGCCGTGTTGCCCCTTCGGGGCTGCCCGCTCCACCCCGGTCCTCTGGGGGTTTCCGGCGTCCGTTCCGTCCACCGTGCACGCGTCACCCGACGGGCTTTTTCCGGGTCTTGTCGAAGGGACGGTCCCGAAGACAGGAAACACAGGAGCTTAACATGCAGAACATCGTCATCCTCGCCGGCAACATCGGTCAGACCCCCGAAGTCCGCACCACCCAGGGCGGCACCAAGATCACCAACTTCAGCCTCGCCACCTCTCGCCCCCGCCTCTCGGAAGGTCGCGTCCTGCGCGACGAGAACGGCTACCGGGTCATGGACACCGAATGGCACCGCATCACCTGCTTCAACGGTCTCGGCAAGACGGTCGCGGAGCATTGCGAAAAGGGCATGAAGGTCCTCGTCCACGGCCGCATCCACTACACCAAGTGGATCGACAGCATGGGCAACGACCGCTACGGCTGCGAGATCATCGCCGAGAAGGTCGACTTCCTGAGCCGCCAGAAGTCGGCCGAGAACGAAAACCCCGAGCTGGTCGACCGCGACGACGAGATCCCGTTCTGAAGAGAACGGGGTCTCCCCCTCGGGCCCGGCGGGGAAACCCGCCGGGTTCGGGCGATCTCGGCTATAAGCCGACCATCATCATGCTCGGTCTCGCGCGCCCGAGACCGGGCATTCGTTCATGCCGCAGTATGCCGCGGCTCACTGTGTGATGGGAGCCTCTGGCTGAGAGCCTCGCCTCCGCTTCTCCATCCGGAGCCTCGGATTGTCGCAGGACAAGTCGGTCCGAGGAGGGGTGACGTTCGACCCTTGGCCAGTCTGGACAACGGAACCCCCTACGCCCTCGGCGCGAACAGGATGACGGCGGCACCGGCGAGGCAGATTGCGACGCCGGTCATGTCCCAAGTGTCCGGGCGTTGCTTCTCCACTGCCCAAAGCCAGACGAACGACGCGGCAATGTACACGCCACCGTAGGCCGCATAAGCGCGCCCTGCGAAATCGGAGGGGGCCAGGGTCAGGAGCCAAGCGAAAACGGCGAGGCTGAGGAGGCCCGGGACCAGCCAAAGCGGGCTCGCCCCTTGCCGCATCCAGGCCCAGACGGCAAAGCAGCCCGCAATCTCGGCCAAAGCGGCACCGATGTAGATGGCGAGTGTGCCCGGCGCTGTCATGACTGCACCTCGCTTTCCGGATGGCGGTGATCAGTTGCGCAAAGGGAATGGTCGCTCAAAACCTCGATCACCCGGCAATCGGCAATGCTCCCGCCCGCACATTGCACGACCATGCGTTCCAGTTCGGTCTTGAGGGCGGTCAGGCGCGCGAGCCGGCTTTCGACCTCGGCCAGTTGCGCCTTGGCGATGGCATCGGCGGCGGCGCAGGATTGGTCAGGTCTGTCGGACAGGCTGAGCAGGTCGCGGATCGCCTCCAGCGTGAAACCCAGATCGCGGGCGTGGCGGATGAATGCCAGCCGTTCCTGCGCCTTGCGGCCGTAGAGCCGCTGGTTGCCCGCGCTGCGTTCCGCCTCGGGCAAGAGGCCGATCTGCTCGTAGTAGCGGATCGTCGGAACCTTCACCCCCGCGGCCTCGCCCAGTTTTCCGATGGTCAGCATCAGATTCCCCTTGAAGCTATAGTTGCTAGAGACATTAGGTTCCTGATTCGATGAAAGCAACTGCCCGCACTGCGGCAGGAGGAATGACGATGTCGGAAGCTGCACGCGAAACGTCCTGCGACTGGACTGTGACGGGCATGGACTGCGGATCCTGCGCGACCAAAATCAAGGATGCGGTGGCTCGCCTGCCGGGGGTGAGCGGCGTCGAGGTCGGGATCATGACGGAACGCCTGCGGCTGACGCTGGATGAGGCGCAGACCGGGCGGGACAAGATCGAAAAGACCGTCCGGGCACTTGGCTACCAGATTGCGCCGCGCGCTGCCGGTGCGAAGAAGGATTTTGTGCTGCCTGATGCCCACGATGGGCATGACGATGACCATGCGACACATGAGGGCCACGATCACGCCGGGCACGACCACGGCCCCAAGGTCACCAGCGCAAAGCGCGATGACAGTGGCCACGGCAGCCCCGGCCATGTCCATGATGACCCCGCTGACCGGGGCAAGCGCTGGTATCAGACGGCCAAGGGCAAGCTGGTCATCTTCACCGCGTTGTTGCTCGGTGCCGCCTGGGTTATCGAGTATCTTGCACCCGAGATCGGCAAATGGGCCTTCGTCGCTGCTTGTCTGATCGGGGTAGCCCCAGTAGCGCAACGCGCCTTTGCAGCGTTGCGGATGGGTCAGCCCTTCACCATCGAAAGCCTGATGACGATTGCAGCCGTCGGGGCCTTGTTTATCGACGCAGCCGAAGAGGCGGCGTTGGTCGTCTTCCTGTTCGCCGTGGGCGAGGTTTTGGAAGGCGTGGCCGCAGGCAAGGCGCGCGACGGCATCAGGGCCTTGGCGAACCTTGTCCCGAAGACCGCGCAACTGGTCACCGGCGACATCACGCGCGAGGTGCCGGCCGCAAGCCTGACCATCGGCCAGACCGTGCTTGTTCGCCCCGGCGACCGGATTCCGGCCGATGGCGAGATCGTGGATGGCACCTCGGGCGTGGACGAAAGCCCGGTCACCGGCGAAAGCGTCCCCAAAACGCGCGGGCCGGGGGATGCGGTCTTTGCAGGCGCAATCAACACTGAGGCGGCGCTGCGGGTGAAGGTCACCAAAGGCGCGGAAGACAACACCATCGCGCGCATCATCCGGCTGGTCGAAGAGGCCGAAGAGGCCCGCGCGCCGACCGAACGCTTCATCGACCGCTTCAGCCGCTGGTATATGCCCGCCATCGTCGCGGTTGCCGCGCTGGTGATCGTGGTGCCGCCGCTGGCATTTGGTCAGCCTTGGGACACGTGGATTTACCGGGGGCTTGCGCTTCTCTTGATCGGGTGCCCCTGCGCGCTGGTCATCTCAGTCCCCGCCTCCATCGCCTCTGCCATGTCCACCGGCGCGCGGCGCGGGCTCTTGATGAAGGGTGGTGCGGTGATCGAAGCCGCAGCGAAGGTCGATGTCGTGACCTTCGACAAGACCGGAACGCTGACGCATGGCCGCCCGCAGGTGACGGATGTGGTGCCGTTCGGGTCAACGACCGAGGCCGAGCTTCTTGCCGTTGCTGCGGGCGTAGAAACAGGGTCGAGCCACCCGCTGGCGATTGCGATCCTGAACAAGGCCAAGGATGCGGGCGTTTCCGCGCTGCTCTCGCAAGACGCCAAGGCGCTGATGGGCAAGGGCGTTGTTGCAACCGTGGGCGGCGCTGCGGCCTATGTGTCCTCGCCCCGTTATGCGATGGAGCATGGCGGGCTCGATGGCTTCGGTCTTCGGCAGGCCACGATTTTTGAGGAGGACGGCAAGACCGCCGTCGCCGTGTTCCGCGAAAAGACCCCGCTTGGCCTGATCGCCATGCGGGACGAGCCGCGCGCGGATGCCAAGGACGCGGTGCGCCAGTTGACGGCGATGGGGGTGACTTCGGTGATCCTGACCGGGGACAACCCGCGCACGGCCGCCGCCATCGCCGGAAGCCTCGGGCTGAAGTTCGAAGCCGACATGATGCCCGAGGACAAGCTTGCCTACATCCGCGAGATCGGCACCCAAGGCGGCGTAATGATGATCGGCGACGGTATCAACGACGCCCCCGCGCTGAAACAGGCGAGTGTCGGCGTGGCGATGGGATCGGGCACCGACGTGGCGCTGGAAACCGCCGATGCGGCGATCCTGCGCGACCGGGTGACGGACATTCCGGCCACGATCCGCCTGTCGCGCGCTGCGATGGCCAATATCCGCCAGAACGTCACTATCGCTTTGGGGCTGAAGGCGGTTTTCCTGGTGACCTCGGTCTTCGGCTTGACCGGCCTCTGGATCGCAATTCTGGCCGATACCGGCGCGACTGTGCTGGTGACGCTGAACGCCCTGCGCCTGCTGCGGTTCAATCCGGAACGGGAGGCGTAAGGCCATGATCTCCGGTTTCGGCTGGGCAGCATTGGCCCTTCTCTTCGGCTATCTGGCTCTGTTCTTCTGGGGCAGCGCGCTGGCCGCGAAAGCGGTGGGTCGGCCGGTCTGGCTGTTCGCCCGTGCGACCGGACGCGACCGGCTGGCGGCAATCGGGTTCCGCGTGGCCTTTGCGCTCGCCTTCTTCGGGCCGCTTCTCTGGCTCGCCGTGCCTATCCTGCACAAGATCGATCCGCTTTGGACCGAGGGGCGCGCCGTACTTCTTGGCTTGGTCGGGGTCTTTGTCGCAGGGCTCGGCGCGATGGTGGCCTTTGCCGCGCAGATGTCGATGGGATCCTCCTGGCGCGTCGGCGTCGTCGGCGGCGAAACCGGCGATCTGGTCTCCGGCGGGCTTTACCGCTTCAGCCGCAACCCGACCTTTGTGGGGCAAGCGGCGCTGCTGGCGGGTGTTACCCTGGCAGTGCCCTCTGTCCCGACGGTCCTAGCCCCACTCCTGTTTCTCTGGTCCGCCACCACGCAAGTCCGGTCAGAGGAGGCTGCCCTGCGCATGGCAATCGGGCCGGACTATGACCGCTACACCGCATCGGTTCCTCGCTGGATCGGCATGAAGAGCAAGGCTGCGGAATGACCAAGATGACGCTGATTTCGCTGATTGCTGCCGCAGTGGTGGCAGACCAGTTGACCAAGGCAGCGGCACTATCGCTGCTGTCGCAAGGGACGGCTGTCCCTGTCTTTCCGAGTTTCAACCTCTCCCTCGGGTTCAACACAGGCGCGAGCTTCGGCATGATGGGCGGGATAATGGCGGGTAAGCCCCTTCTGATGGCCGCGCTGACGGGCGCACTGACCATCGCCTTCGCCGTCATGGCATTCCGGGCGCAGCACGCGCTGGAACGTGCCGGCTTTGCACTGGTCGTGGGCGGGGCGCTTGGCAACATCATCGACCGGCTGCGACAGGGTGCCGTGACTGATTTTCTCGATTTCTATTGGCGTGACTGGCACTGGCCCACGTTCAACGTCGCCGATATTGCGATCACCCTGGGCGCGGTCCTGATCCTCGCCGCATCTCTTCCCGTTCGCCGCCGCAAGGAGCCGGTTCTTGACCAAAGCTGACTCGGAAACCCTGTCGCGCGACGACCTTGCCTTGACTGCGGCCTTCCTGATTGCGCTGGCGGCCACACTTGGCGCGCTTTTCATCGGTGAGGTGCTGGGCCAGATGCCCTGCACGCTCTGCTGGTATCAGCGCATCGCCATGTTCCCGCTGGTGCCGATCCTTGGCTTGTCACTCTGGCGGGGCGACGGCGTGGCGCGCGCCTACGGCTTGCCCCTGGCCCTCGCCGGGCTGGCGCTGGCGGCGTGGCATTCGGGCCTTTACGCTGGGTTTTTGCCCGCGCCAATCGTGCCCTGCACCGAAAATGGCCCCTCCTGCACCGGTGAGGCGCAGATGATCCTTGGCCTGCCGATCCCCTATCTTTCCGCGGTCGCCTTTGCAGCGATCCTTGCCTGTCTCATCCTTCCGAAAGGACACCGCCCATGAACCGCCGCACCCTTCTGATCGGAGCCTCTGCGCTTGGCCTTGCCGCCTTCGCGGGTGGCGCCTACGTGCTGAACCAGCGCCGCGCCGCCGAGGCAGAAGTGGCGGCCGCTGCCGCGCCAACAGCCGATCAGGCACTACTGATCCGGGACTACTCCCCCAGCTTCGGTCCTGCCGATGCGCCCGTCACACTGGTTGAATTCTTCGATCCGTCCTGCGAGGCCTGCCGCGCCTATCACCCGGTGGTGCAAGAGATCCGGCGGCAGTTTCCGACTCAGGTCCGGGTCGTGCTGCGCTATACCGTCTTCCACGAAGGCTCGGACGAAGCCGTGCGCATCCTTGAGGCTGCACGGATGCAGGACAAGTTCGAGCCGGTACTGGATGCGCTGCTGGAACAGCAACCGGGCTGGGCCGTGCATGGTTCGCCGCAGCTGGACGTGGCCTGGGAAATCGCCGGGGCCGCGGGGCTCGATCTCGAAAGGGCGGAAAGCGACAAGCTCTTTCCGGGGATTACTGGCATCCTCAACCAGGACGCAGCCGACGTCGAAGCCTTGGCCATTCGACAGACGCCGACCTTCTTTCTGAACGGCAGGCGGCTGGAGAACTTCAGCGCAGACAGCCTGATCGCAGATGTGCGGTTTGCAATCGAGAACAGCTGATGCCGATCAGGACCGATTGGCGAAGGCCGCGAAGAGCGCCAGCGTTCGTTCGCTGACGTGATGCTCGATGCCTTCGGCGTCGCGCTCTGCCGTCTCGGGGTCAAGGCCAAGGCTGATCAGGAACCGCAGCACGATCTCGTGCCGCCGCCGACATTCCTTGGCCAGCGCGCGGCCCGTGTCGGTCAGAAAGACCGACCGATACTTTGCGCGGGTGATCAGCCCTTCGCGCGCCAGCCGGTCGAGGGTCTTGCTGACCGTCGGCACCTTCACGCCAAGGCGGGTGGCGATGTCCACCGGGCGCGCCTCGCCCTGTTCGTGGATCAGCTCAGCGATCAGTTCGACATAATCCTCGGCCAGTTCATTCCGCCGTGCCTCGCGCACGCCCTGAAACGCTTCGGTGCGCGGGTCTGCGGGGCCGTCGAGCGGCGCGGTGCGGGTGTCAGGGTGGAACTCGGTCATCTGCAGAGTGTCGCATGGGATGGATTGACAAGTAAAGTCGCGGGGCAGATTGTTAGCACTGTCTAACTTTATGCGCCACGTCTTGTCGGGATCGTGACGAAACCCGGGAGCGCCCTAAACCATGTCCATCCCAGCCTGGCGACAAGAGCGCGAGACGCCCTCACTTTCCGAGGTCTTCCGCACCATTGCGGTCGGCAACGGCGGCACCAGCCGGTTCCGCCGGTTCCTCGCCTTCATCGGCCCCGGCTATCTGGTGGCCGTGGGCTACATGGACCCCGGCAACTGGGCGACCTCGCTCGCCGGCGGGGCGGCCTTCGGCTACACGCTGCTGTTCGTAGCCCTTCTGTCGAACATCATGGCGATCCTCCTGCAATCGCTCTGCGCGCGGTTGGCGGTCGCCTCGGGTCGCGATCTGGCGCAGGCCTGTCGAGATGCCTTTCCGAAATGGATGTCGGTGCCCCTTTGGGTTTTCGCCGAGCTAGCCATCATCGCCACCGATCTGGCCGAGGTGATCGGCACCGCCATCGGCCTGAACCTGCTGTTCGGCATCCCGCTGGAGATCGGCATCTTCATCACCGCCGCCGACGTGTTCCTGATCTTGTGGCTGCAGAACAAGGGGTTCCGCTGGATCGAGGCGCTGATCATCTCGCTGATGGCACTGATCGCGGCCTGTTTTGTCGTGCTGATCGCGCAGTCCGATCCGGTCTGGGGCGACGTCATCGCCGGGTTCGCCCCGAGCCGTGAGATCGTCAGCAACCCGACCATGCTCTACCTTGCCCTTGGCATCATCGGAGCCACGGTCATGCCGCATAACCTCTATCTGCATTCGGGCATCGTGCAGACCCGCGCCTTTGGCATGGACCTGCCCGCCAAGCGCGAGGCGTTGCGGTTGGCGACTTGGGACAGCACCATTGCGCTGATGTTCGCGTTGACGATCAATGCCTCGATCCTGATCCTTGCCGCTGCCGCCTTCTACACCGTCGGCGAAAATGACGTGGCCGAGATCGACAAGGCGCACCTGTTGCTGGAGCCGCTGCTGGGGTCGTCACTGGCGCCGGTCCTGTTCGGGGTGGCGCTTTTGTGCGCAGGCCTGAACTCCACTGTCACAGCCACGATGGCCGGGCAGATCGTGATGGAAGGCTTCATTCGGCTGCGCATCGCCCCCTGGGCGCGGCGGCTGATCACCCGCGGCCTTGCCATCATCCCGGCGGTCTTCGTGATCCTGCTCTACGGCAGTGAGGGCGTGGGTGAGCTGCTGATCCTGAGCCAGGTGGTGCTGTCCTTCCAACTGCCCTTCGCCATCGTGCCTTTGGTCATGTTCACCGCCAGCCGCGCCAAGATGGGCGAACTGGTCGCCCCACGCTGGCTGACGGGCCTCTGCTGGTTGATCGCCGCCGTCATCATCGTGCTGAACGTGAACCTGTTGTCGACCGTGCTTTTGGGCTGACCCTTCACCCTTCGGTGAGAGCACGAATTCGGGCTTGAACCTCAAGCGGCTGGAGGTTTTAGACAGAGAGCAATAAACAGGCAGGTTACGGATGCGGTTGACAAGGTTACAGAAAATCCTCTGGGCGGCGGCGGGACTGGCCACGCTGGCCTATGGGCTGCTCGTGCTGTTGCCAAACCGCGCGTCGGAGGCTGTCCCGCAAGCCGCCTTCCGACCGACCTTCACGCTGCCGGATGCCGAGGGTCGGGTGCGCACCCCTGCCGAGTTTGCGGGCCAGCATCTTCTGGTCTTCTTCGGCTTCACCAACTGCCCGGACGTCTGCCCGACAACACTTTCCGAAGTGGCGCAGGTGATGGACGATCTGGGCGACGACGCTGCCCTTGTGCAGCCTCTGTTCATCTCGATCGATCCCGAGCGGGATCGCAGACTGGGGCTGGCCGAGTTCACTGCGGCGTTCCACCCGTCGATCATCGGGCTTGCCGGGGACGAGGCACAGACCCGCGCCGCGGCGGACAGCTTCCGCATCTTCTACGCGCGCGAGGGTGATGCCGCCGCCCCCGACGGCTACACCATGTCGCACAGCCCGGCGCTCTACCTCATCGGGCCCGAGGGTGACTGGCTGCGTCAGTTCACCTACGGCACGCCCGCCACCGATATCCTTGCCGACCTTCAACCCAGATTGTGACCGCCATGAAATCCCTGATCCTCTCGGCCCTCCTCACCCTATCCGCCGCCCCCGTGCTGGCCTGCGAAACCTTCACCCTGGGCGATCTGAATATCGAACACGCCTGGTCCCGCGCCACCATCGGCGCGGACCGGCCGGGGGTATTCTATGTCGAGATCACCAACAACGGCAGCACAGATGATGCGCTGATCGGCATCGCGACCCCGGCTGCTGGCATGCCGATGCTGCACGAAACCGTGGTGACCGACGGCATCGCCTCCATGCCACACGCCATGTCGATCCCGGTTCCGGCTGGCCAAACCGTCGAGCTGGCGCCCGGCGGCTATCATGGGATGCTGATGGGCCTGACCACGACACTGGCCGAAGGCGACAGCTTCCCGGTGACACTCTCCTTCCAGAATGCCGGGGAAGTCGTCGTCAATGTCGAGGTTCTGTCGCTACGGGCGGAGGGTCCGGATTGCGACGACGCCAACTGATCCTTGGTCTGGGAGGCGCGAGCGGTGCATTGGCCTTCACGCTCGGCCTCGGCTGGTTGCAAAGCCGCGGCCGCGCGCAGCCGCCCGCCGCGCTTCTGCCACTGCCCATCGGCGAGATGGGCTTTGCCCTGACCAACCATCGCGGTGAACCGGTGCGCCCGGCAGACTGGATCGGCCGCCCGACCATGGCCTTCTTCGGCTTCACTTGGTGCCCCGATGTCTGCCCAACCACCCTCAGCGACATCTCGGGCTGGCTGGATGAGCTCGGGCCCGACGCCGACCGGCTGAACACCGTCTTCATCACCGTCGATCCCGAACGGGATACACAGCAAGTTCTGGCCGACTACCTGGCAAACTTCGATCCACGGATCACCGGCCTGACCGGCCCGCTGGCCGAGGTCGAACGCGCCGTCGCAGGCTTCCGCGCCCGGTTCGAAAAGGTGCCCCGCGACGGGGATTACACCATGGACCACACTGCCGGTGTGTTCCTGTTCCGCGCCGATGGGCGCTTTGCCAGCATCATCGACTACCACGAGGACCGCCGCTTCGCCCTGCCGAAGATACGCAGGGTTCTGACCTGACAGCCACACCTGTTCCGGAGAGCCACATGACCAACACGCCCCTTCTGACCCGCCGCACAATGCTGCTGTCCGGCCTCGCCGTCGCGACTTTCGCGGCCAGTCCGGTGCGCAGCGCGGGCCCGTCGATCCATGTCGTAAAGGGAACCGGCTGCGAATGCTGCAACGCCTGGGTCGCCTATCTTCGGGACGAGGGTTTCACCGTGACGGACGAGGAGCGCTACGGCACGCTCCTGATGACCTACAAGGCCGAAGTGGGTGTGCCTCAAAGAATGATCTCCTGCCACACAGGGATGATCGAGGGCTATGTGCTCGAAGGCCATGTCCCTGCGGCCGATATCCGGCGCCTGCTCGAGGAGCGGCCGGACGCGATCGGGCTTGCCGTGCCTGGGATGCCCTATGGATCGCCCGGCATGGGACCGGAGGACAGCCGCGAGGCCTACGACGTCCTGCTGATCGGCCGCGATGGCTCAACCGAGGTCTTCACCCGCTATCTGGCCGCCTGACAATTGTGTCGCCCGTGCTTCATGCCGCCTTCGGCCAACGGCGATGCAGGGTGTCGATGAAGACGGCATGGGTGTGGTGGGGCCCGTGTTCCGACAGGTGGAGATAATCGGCGGACAGGTCAGGAAGGTCGTGCCGCAAGAACGTCTGATCGTTCGCGGGCCAGAGGCGCAGCACCGCAACGAGGCCAGCCGCGCCGATGAGCGCCGTGACGCACAGACCGGGCACCGGCGCCGATCCCGCCGGCCAGCGGGTAGGTGACCAGCCAGCAGGCGCGCGAGAGGGCGAAGCTGCCATTCATGATGACCTTAGCGACTGACCGCCTTCTAGAGTGAGAGGAGTGCCGGTTTCCCGGTGACGGGTTAAAGGCTCGGGAGAGTGGCTCCCGGCGCCTGTCACGGGAGATAGCCGATGGGCGTTGTGGAAGTTCTGGATCCGGTCGCGCCGGCGCGAGCCGGTGGCTGGAAGGTGGATGTGAGCCGGGGTGAGCGGAACGGGCGAGTGTCGTCCGAATGGTTCAACCGCCCCGACGACGAGCGGTATCTGTCGCTCGACGATCTCTGGGCCAATGTGAAGGGTCGGTCCGAGCGCAGCCGCAGCCGGGTGGTGCAGACGGCGGACATCCGAGTCGAGGCCGCGCGCGACAGCGCCGAGCGGCTACATCTGGTCCTGCCGAAAGCACATGAACCGGTGGCACCTACGCACTGGGCCTTCGGCCAGCTTGCCAGCATCGTCGGCGCACCGGCCTCCTACCTGCGGCAACTGCCCGCGCCACTGGCGGGGATCAACCTGCAATACGGCCTAACCAACCACCGCGCAGAGCAGGTGAAGACCTTCGAGACCGAGGATGGCCGCACTGAATTGCGCGCGGTGACTGGCCCCGACTACGGCCGCATCCATGACCACGAACTGGTCGAGGCGGTGCAGCGCATCGCGGGCAATGGCACCGGCGACACGCGCTGGAAGGTGCCGGGCGTGCTCGACTGGTCGACCGGGGTCTACAACCCAGATGTCGAGATCAGCCGCGACACGACCACGCTTTATGCCTCTGACCGCGATGTCTTCCTGTTCCTGGTCGACGATCACAATCCGATCGAGGCGGGCCGCCTGCCTGATGGCTCCCCTGATCTCTTCTGTGGTTGCCGCCCGTGATGCAAGAGGCTTGTGACCGTGTCGGCATGTGATCGAAGGCGCTCTTCTGTCAGGCCTTTGAGTGCGGCACATTCAGAAGCCGCTGGCCGGTATGGTGATCCGCGGATCAGGTCCGAATCTACTTCCCGAGCTTCAAACTCGTAGAGATCGTCTGGTTTCCCCGACCCAGATCTATTCGATCGTTGTGCCCATTCAGGTCGTCGCTCTCTCACACCCCCCGTTGTACCGACGTGGTTTACTGCGCTGTGATACTCACATCGCAGCTGCCATCGCCGGATCCCTGTAATCTTCGTTCCTTGTCAGCATCGCCCAAAGCTGCCTGGCCATCTTGTTCGCCAGTGCAATTCCGACCAGCATTTTAGGCTTCTTCGCCAGCATGCGGCCGAGCCAGCTCTCAGCAGGACCCTTGTATCGTGCGTGCGCCAGTATGCGCGTCATTGCTCCGATGATCAGAAGCCGACGGATGTCGGTTTGGCCGGCCTTCGAAACCCGTCCCAGACGCTCCTTTCCTCCCGAGGAGTGCTGCCGGGGCACAAGGCCGAGCCAGGCCGCGAAGTCTCGGCCGCATCGGAACTGACCCATCTGAGGGGCAAAAGCCTCGACCGCCAAGGCCGTCAACGGACCGACGCCCGGCATTGTCTGCAGCCTGCGTGCCGTATCGGTTTCATCCGCAAGCGCCTTGAGCCTCTTGGTCTTCATAGTGATCTTCTCGGTCGTCTCCGCGATCTGCGCCAACAACTCCTGGCACTCAGTGATGATGAGGGAGGGAAGGTCGCAGTCAGGGCCCTGGACCAGCGCGTCCATTCGCTTCAGATGGGCCAGGCCGATCGGAAACACGTAGCCATACTCATACAGTGCTGACCGCAGCGCGCTCACGAGCTCAGTCCGCTGGCGGACCAGCCGTTCGCGGTTGCGGAACAGCACAGACTTGGCCTGTTGCTCTGCCGTCTTCGGTAAGACAAAGCGCATTTCTGGCTGACGCGCCGCGATCACAATCGCCTCGGCATCGGTCGCGTCATTCTTTTGGCGTTTCACGAATGGCCGGACGTACTGAGGGGCGATCAGCTTCGGTTCATGGCCCAGCTTCTCCACTTCCCGGGCCCAGTAGTTGGCGCTGCCGCATGCCTCGAACACAACGATGCAAGCTGGCTGTTGGGCGATGAAAAGCCGGAACTGTTCGCGGGTCAGCTTCTTGCGAAACTTCACCTCTCCAGCGATCGATGCGCCATGGACCTGAAAAACCCGCTTTGCCAAATCCACCCCGATTATTGTATCCTTCATCTTGCCGTCCTCTCCGATTTTGTGGCTCTCACATCCACATTCTTGGCACATTGCGATGCCGTCAGGGGAGGGCGGCAACCATCCCATCTACTTCCGGGGCTTCTATTGCTGGAACTCCGAGGTCGGGGCCAAGACACTCGGCATGGCGAGCTTCTACCTGCGGGCCGTCTGCCAGAACCGCAACCTCTGGGGCGTCGAAGATTTTCAGGAGATCAAGATCCGCCACTCGAAATACGCCGCCTCGCGCTTTGCCCATGAAGCAGCACCTGCGCTGACGCGGTTCGCCAATTCCTCGCCGCAGGGCTTCGTGAACGGCATCAAGGCGGCGCGGCAGCAGATCGTGGCGCGGACGGATGAGGATCGGGATGATTTCCTGAGGAAGCGCGGTTTCTCGAAGGCCGAATCCGGCAAGATCATCGAGAAGGTGCTGATGGAGGAGGGCCGCCCGCCCGAAAGCATCTTCGATTTCGTGCAGGGCATCACGCGGCTTGCGCGCGACAAGACCCAGCAGGATGCCCGCCTCGACATGGAGGGCCGGGCCAAGAAGCTCCTCGACCGGGTCGGCTAACGCCGGGCCCGACATCGCGACCGCCCTCGCGCGCGGCGGTCGCGCACTCCCCTTCCACACGCACGCTACTGGCCTCGCCCCGAGAGGGCAGGGGGCTTCGGCCTGCGCATTTCAGCGAGAACCCCCATGACCCCCCAGGAAGAAACCATCGTCCTCGAAGCCCGTGATATCCTCGGCCGTTACCTCAGCCAGAACCCGGTCATCGGCAGCTGGCAGGCGTTGATGGACTATTGCGCGCTCACCGTTCGTGGCCCCATCGAGTGTTTCCACGTCCTCTATCTCGACCGCAAGAACCGCATCATCTCCGATGAGCTTCTCTCGACCGGCACGGTCGACCATGTCCCGGTCTATCCGCGCGAGGTGATCAAGCGGGCGCTGATGCTGAACGCCAGCGCCCTGATCCTGATCCACAACCACCCGTCCGGCGATCCAACGCCGTCGGAGGCCGATCTCAGCATGACCAAGGAGATCCAGAAGGGGTGCAGGTATCTCGGCCTGACGCTGCACGACCACATCATCGTCGGCGCCGGGACGGAGCTGAGCCTACGAGCCTTGGGCAAGCTCTGAGGGCCCATCGGACCCGTCACCGCTGCCCCTTCGAGGAAGAGGGCGGCGGTTTGGTCTTTGACGGTTTGAGGTGGGGAGAATGGCTTCCCGCGCCGTTGGAGATTTTCCCATGTTCGACCTGCCATTGCCCATCCACCCGACCGCTTACGCGCGGGGCGTACCGCCGCATTTTCCCTCGGGCGACACCGACCCCAACCACCCCTTCGCCCTGACCCTGTCGCGCCGCGCACCGGCTGATCTCATGTCGGGCCGCGCGGCTCCGCTCGTCCTCTCCCGTTTCGCGACGCTGGCCGAGGCCATGCAGGACGCGATCGACCACGCCGAGGGGATAGCCCCTGATGCCGCGCCGCAGCTTCTGGCCATCCTTGACCGCGACGAGCGGCTTGTTCTGGCTGGTGCCGCCAGCGACCACGCCGTCGCCTGGTGCCACCCGGTCACGAGCGCAGCCGAAGCGCGGGGCGTCGTGACCGAGGCGAGCCAGCTGCGCGCGCAAGCGGGCCGCGCATCGGCCTGGGGTGAGCCCGATCTGGCGGCTCGGCTGCGCCAGCGTGCCGATCTTCTGGATGCGCGTCTCGTCGACCCGCTCTGGCGCGCCTTCGCCGCCCGGGCGCTGCAGGTTGCTGCGTGAGGTCCGAGAGACAGAGAGGGGCAGGGGGGATTTGGAGCTTGTCCGGGGGAGAGAGATCGCCCGGCCCGGCTCCGATCCTTCCCCTTACCGGAGACACCCGATGAACCTGACTGAACCTACCCTCGCGCCGCCGATGGCACCCCCGACCGTCGACATGGCGCAGATCTTCGCGGCGCATGCCGAACGCGCGGCCCGGATCGAAGCGCTGCGCCCCGGCAACAAGGACCGCCTCTTCGATGGCCTGATGGCTGCCGGCATCACCCATGTCACCGTGACCTTTGACGGCGCCGGTGACAGCGGCCAGATCGAAAGCATCGGCGCATGGTCCGGTGAGATCGCCGTCGATTTCCCCGCCACCGTGATCGCATACGCCGCGCTCACCTGGGACGATCCCGAGGTCGAGATGCGGCAGCTCTCGCTGGAGGATGTCGTCGAGCAACTGGCCTATGACTTTCTCTCCGACACCCATGGCGGCTGGGAGAACAACGACGGCGCCTGGGGCGAATTCTGCTTCGACGCCGCGGTCCGCTGCATCCACCTCGAGTTCAACGAACGGTTCACGTCGTCCGAACTCCATACCCACGATTTCTAAGGGGGCGGCGATGGCACATCCCTATCACCACGCCCTGTCCTCGGTGAAGAAATGGGGCGGCACGGTCGACGACTTCATCGCGGTGCATGCCTGGTTCGACCAGAGCAAGGAGATCACAGCGGACTTTCGGCACCGGGCCTTGCGCCACCATGCCGAGGGCATCTTCATGGCCGAGACGATCTTCGGTCGCACCCTCACACTCTCGACCGGGCGCATCATCCCGACCCGCTGGGTCGGTGAGCAGCATGTCAAGGAGGACCTCGGCTTCATCCCGAGCTTTGCCGACTGGGTGAAGGCCATCCGGCCCGAGCCCTGGATGGGCCGGTCGGCGCGGATCGAGGCGCTGGTCGATCCGCATCTCGCCTCGCCCGTGGTCGAGGTCACCTGAGATGACCGATCCAGCCTATCAGCGCCTCGGCGTGCCAGCGACGGCTTCGCCCTTCGCCGTCCTTCGGGCAGCGGTCCGGGCGCTGCACCCCGACACGCGCGCCGTTCGCGGCTTCCGGGCCGCGCGCAAGCGCTTCTATCGGCAGATGCTCTGCGCCCATGCCGCGCGACAGGCGGCGGGCGACAGTTCCACAGGCTAATCGCCCCCGACCACCCCTTCATCCCAATCGAGTGCCCGGCCTCTCGGCCGGGTCTTTCCCATTCAGGAGGTCCCCATGGCGGATTACTTCACCCATTTCTCGTGCCTGCTCGATGTCGGCACCCCCGACAAGGCTGCCCGCGCGCTCGCGCTGTTCCAGGAACTTCGCGCCGCAGATCAGGACGCAGACGACCCGGAGGTCGCAGGCTTTGATCTCGTGCTCCAGGACGCGCCCGAGGGCAGCGCCATCTGGATCCATGACGACGACCACGGCGATGTCGAAGCCGTCATCCGCTTCGTGTTGCGCCTTGCGGAAGAGATCGACCTCGCCGGCCTCTGGGGGTTCCAGTACGCCCTGACCTGCTCCCGGCCGCGCCTCGACGCCTTCGGCGGCGGCGCGCATGTCATCGATCTCGGTGCGCGGAAATCCTTCGGCTGGACCAGCAGTCACGAATGGCTGGCCGCGGCTCTCAACGGGGAGGACATCGATGCCTGAGCTCATCTGCACCACCGTCTACCAGTTCCCAGAACTTTCAGATGCCGCCAAGGAAAAGGCCCGCAGCTGGTATCGCGAGCTTGGCCCCCACGACGATTGGTGGGACGCGGTCTACGAGGATTTCGAGCGGGTCTGCGAAATCCTCGGCATCCGGCTGAAGACCACCCCCGTCCGCCTGATCGGCGGCGGGACGCGGGCCAAGCCCAGCATCTGGTTCTCCGGCTTCTGGAGCCAGGGCGACGGAGCCTGTTATGCCGAGCGACGGATTATGCGGAGCGGTCAGGTCATCACGCTGTAAACGCGAGGGATTTTCGACAATCCGCTCCGCATAACGACGCACGGATTCAGGTCAGCGTGTTTTTCCTTCCGGTCATCAGCATCGCAATCAACGCATCCGGAGCCTTGAACTTTCCGCGACGCAGCTCGGGCGGGATGACCGCCTCTACAGCCTCGAGCTTTTGGGCCGCATCAACGCGCAGATAGGTCTCGGTCGTTCGGATGTCCGCGTGTCCCAGCCACAGCGCGACCTTTCGGATGTCGCGGGTCGCTTCCAGCATGATCACGGCGCAACTATGCCTGAGCTGGTGGGGCGACACTGAACGCCCCGCCAATGATGGGCAGTGCTGAGAAGCTTTCACGACGTGTTTTTCGAGCACATACTCGAACCCGGATCGCGTCATCGCTCTCCCTTCGGCATTGACGAAGATCTCCGGTGTAGGCGCAAGCCCCCGCACGGCAAGCCAAGCCCGCATGTCTGAGGCTGTCGTCTTCCAGAGTGGAAAGTGCCGATGCTTTCGCCCTTTTCCTCGAACCAGCAGGCTTGGAGCCTGGCCTAGAACCAGATCGGTCAAGGCAGCCCCTACGAGTTCGGACACGCGCAGCCCTCCCGCAAAACAAAGGTGCATCATGGCGCGATCCCTGGCACCCAAGCGCGTCGTGACATCGGGAGCATTCAGAACTGCCTGCACCTCGTCCTTGGACAGGTGCTGGACCAGCTTGTTCTCGCAACGTTTTGTCGGGATCGCCCGGATTTGCGCGACTTGAGCCAGGAGGGCTGGATACTGGTATTCAACGAACCGCATGAACGACTTGATGGCCGCGAGCCGTGCATTTCGCGAAGTGGCGCCATTTCCTCGATCAGTCTCGAGATGATCCAGAAAGGCCAGGATCAATGGTGCGTCCAGCTGCTCGATACTGAGCTGCGACGGGCTGGATCCGACACGCCTCGCCGCGAACTGGAACAGCAGTTTGAAGGCATGCGCATAGGTTTCGCTGCTGTGGGCGCTGAACCCGCGCTGCCGAGGCAGGTAATCCTGCATGAACTGCGTAATGACCGGCGCAAGGGCTGTCATGAGCCGCCCTCCGTCAAAAGTTCCTCGGCTGCGGCAGAGATTTCGGCCAGAAGTTCGGGCGTCCGATGCAGATACCAGTACGTGTATCTGAGGTTGGAATGCCCCATGTAGGTCATCAGCGCGACAGCATTGCGCGCGATCGCGTCGCGCCCGGCTCCAGATTTTTCCAGCACCCGTGTCGCGAAGGTGTGGCGCAGATCATGGATGCGAGGGCGCCTGGACCGACCGGGCGCAATCGCCGCGATGGCAAGGATTTCGTGGAACGCTTTTTGTGGGACAGAGTAATAGATCTTCCTCTTTCCTTCGGAAAGGAAGAGGTGATCGTCGTTGGCCGCGACGGCCAGCCTCAGCTCCATATACCGGTCGAGAATGGGCATCACGCTCGGGTGTAGCGGCACCATCCGGCTCTTGCCGAACTTGGTCTTTCGGATGTGCAAGATGCCATCCGGCAGAACATCAGTCAGGGTCAGGTTCAAAGCCTCCGATATCCGTAAGCCTGTCGATGCGATCAGACCAAACAGGACGGCATAGATTTCGCGCCGAACTGGAGAGCTTTCGTCCTGTTGCCTGACTCGAGCTGCAATGATGAACTTCGCCACTTCATCATCCGTGAAGATGTAAGGGATGAACTTGGTCCGATGCGCCTTGAAGACGCCTCCCGGCGGAATCTCATGTGCAGCGTCTTCTGCGTGCAGAAAGGTTGCCAACCGGATGACATCCGTGATGCGGCGATACCGAGTGTCTGGCGTCGACGCACCTTCAGCCCAGGCGACCGCTGTTGCCGTCCTGACGTGTCGCTCACCTCTGGCTTCGACGAACTGGCCGAACGAAGCCAAGTTCTTGGCTGTCTCCTTGAGCTTGAAGCCAAGCGACCTTCGCAATGCGACGTAACGATTGATTTCCTCGGTCAGCATGCGGCCTCCCCCGCCCAGGGCTGGGCAATTTCGCGGAGCAGAGCGAAGTCAACCTTCGCATATTGCATGGTGGTGGTCAGCGAGCGGTGCCGCAGGACCGCTCCGACCCCGGCAAGGTTGACCCCATGCCGAAGCATCGCTGTCGCCGCCGAATGACGAAGCAGATGGGAACCGCGTCGACCACTCTGGATGCCCGCCCGGTCAAGAGCCGCCTGAACCAGACAGTTGACAGCAAACCTCGACATCGGACGCATCGGATTTTGCGCTGTGACGAACACGCGCGGCGTGGCCAATGACGGCCGTCCCCTGTCCAGATAGGCCAGCAGCGCTTCGCCGACTTCTTGAGGAAGAGGCAGCCATTCTTCACGACGGGACTTGCCACCCCTGATGGCAATGCGACCATTCCGCCAGTCGATGTGATCGAACTCAAGGTTTGCAACTTCGCTGGCGCGTAAGCCGAGTCG
>Ga0209573_1000993_pt1 | contig 49197 bp, 53 predicted proteins | sample TNRBio252014_DNA_FD_185870 | JGI IMG/M metagenome (GOLD analysis project Ga0209573, IMG submission 185870) | Wastewater treatment Type I Accumulibacter community from EBPR Bioreactor in Madison, WI, USA - TNR Reactor_6/25/2014_ DNA (SPAdes)... | ecosystem: Engineered > Bioreactor > EBPR >... | reverse complement strand
AAGCGGAGCCTGCAACGTTTATCTGAAAAATTAACTTGCTGTAAAATCGACAAGGCTATCCCAGATCTCCGTATTGATCTCCTTGCGTTGAGACTGCGCAAATTTCCAAAACAGCGACTGCGCCCGCGTGAGTGGGTTGTTCAAATTTCTGGAGATATAAACCGTGCGGCTCAATTCCAATCCCTGCATTTCCACCCTCTTGATGCGCCCAAAGGCAAGTCCGCGCGCCGCCACCATCTCAGAGACAAAGGCGATTCCGACCCCGCGCTCGACCGCCATCTCGATCGCCTCAGGGTTGCCAAGTTCCATCGTCACATTCAACATGTCTGGCGTGATCCCATAATTTTTCAAACCCTGCATTACGGTGTCGCATGTACCCGACATTTCCTCACGCATGATGATGGGTTGGTCCAAAAGGTCGTCTGGCAATGCTTTTCCATACTCTGCCCAAGGATGATCCGTGGAAACGATCAAAATGATGCGATCATCGAACAACGGTTGACACTCCAGGTCGCGGTGTTCGAATATCTTGCTGGTCACACCAAAAGGGATGGCATTGCTTAGCAAGCGGTCATGAATGCTGTCACGCCCCATGATCTTGACGCGCGGGCGCACCGCCGGGTACTGCCTTTGAAAATCCGAGAGCAGGACCGGCAGCAAATACTTCCCGGCGGAGGTGGAACAGCCGATCAGGATCTCACCACCAACCTGATCGTGCAGGTCATGAAAACCGTCTTCAAGCATCCGCGCAGCGCGGAGTACATCCTGCACCATCGGCAGGATCGTTTGTCCGGCTTCACTTAGCTCCACTGTCCGTCCGCGACGGATGAATAACTCCACTCCATACGCTCGCTCCATGGATTGAATATTCTGGCTCACCGCCGACTGTGATAAATGCAGCCGTTTTGCCGCATTGCTGAAATTCTTCTCTTCCGCGGCGATGAGAAAGACCTGTAAAGTCGAAAGCTCGACCATGCGCTTCTCCCTGATAAATAAGGTTTGATTATAGTTACCTAGCATAAGAATAAGCCTTTCTCATCGGTCTGACCAGTGAAAATTGTCATCTTTCGGTATGACACACGCTCAATGCACTCAATGAATCAGCCTGCGAGTCCTCCTCGCAGGCTGATGTACTACCTCAGGCAGGAGCAAGCTCCTGACAAATTTCTACTACTTGACGACGGGCAATTCCGCCGCGATCCAGGCATTTAAGCCGCCGCCCAAATTGCGGACATTGGTATAGCCGAGGAATTGCAGATACATCTGTGCCAAGGCGCCGCGATGACCGGAAGCGCACATGATTACGATTGGGGCAGCCTTGTCAGCGGGGAGTTGGGCGAGGTTGGCGGGCACATCGATCACAGGCACGTTCACAGCGCCTTCGATGTAACCGTTCGCAGTCCACTCTTCAGCAGAGCGCACATCGAGGATGAAGGGAGCGGTGCCGCCCACGATCTCGGTGTTCAGGTCGGCGGGTTTGACGGTGTTAAAACCTTCGGGGAGTGCAGCCAGATACGCATCCAGCGCGGCGAGTTTGCCAGCATCCACTTCAGGAGCAGTTCCAGCAACAGCTTCGGCGGGCAGACCGGCTTCGAGCGCAAATTCAGCCTTGACCCAACCATTGATACCGCCATTGAGGTTGACGACATCGGTGTAGCCAAGCAGGCGCAGAGCCATCATGCCGTAGGCGCCGCGGTGACCGGAAGCGCAGGTGATGACGATCTTCTCATCTTTGCCGGGAAGTTTGTCGAGGTTCTGGAGCAGGGTGCGGATCGGGAGATTGATTGAACCGGCGATGTATCCAGTGCCTTCGATTTCAGAGGGTTCACGAACATCCACAATGAAAGGCGGGTTCTCAACCAGCATTTCATTGAGTTTGTCGTTCTTGATGCTGTAATAACCGGCATCGGTGGGCAGGGTGGCGAGGAAATTCGCCATCTCGCTGACCAAGCCAGCTACGGGCAAACCAGCAGCTTTCCAGCCATTTAAACCGCCAGCGAGGTTGGAAACATCCGTATAACCCATCAGGCGCAAGCCCATCATAACTATGCTGCCACGATGACCGGAAGCGCACAATACGACGATCTTGGCATCCTTGTCTTCGGGGATCTGGTCGAGATTGGCAAAGAAATCACTGAACGGCAGGTTGATGGAACCTTCGATATAGCCGTCTTTGTCCCATTCGCCCTTGCTGCGCACATCCACAATGAAGGGCGGGTTTTCGACCAGCAACTCATTGAGATTGTCTGACTTGACCGAGTAAAAGCCTTCGGGCAGGTTGGAGAGGAAGTCGTTCAACAGGGTGTAGAGCGCTTCGTCTTCGATGACAGCAGTGCTGATGGCAGCCGGAGCTTCGGGCATGGACCCGGTGACCACGGGGTATTCGGATTTAATCCAGGAGTTCAAACCACCGTTCAGATTGCGGACATTGGTGTAGCCCAACAACTTGAGCGCAGCCTGCACCATACCACCACGATGACCAGAGGCGCATGTCACAACGATCGGTTCGTCAAGACCGGGGAGTTTATCCAGGTTGGCAAGCACTTCGCGCACCGGAATATTAACAGTGCCTTCGATGTAGCCATTAGCTTCCACTTCAGAGGCTTCGCGCACATCGAGGATGAACAGGTCTTTTTCAACCAGCTCTTCATTCAGCGCGGCAGGCTTGACAGAGCCGTAACCCTTGTCGGCGGGGAGAGAGGCGGTGAGGTCGGTGAACAGCGCCAGAACATCAAGTTCCGCTTCTTCTTCAACCACGACAGGTTCTTCGGTGACAACTTCTTCCACAACCGCTTCAGTTGCTTCCACTTCGACAACCGGTTCGGCGGGGGTAGCACATGCTCCCAGGATCATACTGAGGGTGAGGAGCAGGGCTAAAAACATTTGAAACTTTTTAGACATTTTCTTCTCCTTTTGAAGAATGATTGATTTTATTGATCAAGCGCGCTAGGGCAGCTTGTGACATCCAGAGCAACTTTCGTTCGAGAACCCAATGTGATCTTCAGGGTACATGGGGGAGTTGCGAATTCCCGTTTCATGGCACGCCACACACGAGTCGCTGACCAATTCAGCATGCGCTGCGGGCTGCGGCATGGCGGCGAGGAACAACTCCACTGCAGGGGGGACCGTCTTCACGATCACTGATGCGTTTGCATTTTGTTCCACCGCCTGAACCTTGTCGGCTGTCAGGAAGATCTCAGGGTTGGTGTGACAGGCTTCGCACGAGGCGTTCTGCGGGGTATTGCGTTGAATGTTGTGCGGTGTGGTGTACACCCATGTTGGCAGCACATCAAAGTTACGGAGCAGGTTTTCACCGTAAAACTCATAACTGGTCGGCGCTACCGGCACATGGCGCACCGGAACATACTTGGCAGGGCGGTCTTCACTTCGGATCGGGTTGAGACCGATGAAGAAGGTGTGGTAGGTCGCATCTGTTTCAAAGTACGGATTTCCACTCGTCTCGCTGACCGCCACATGGCAGCCATCACAACTGGTGTAGGTTACCGAGTGACAGACCTGGCAGGAGAGTTCCGTGCCATCGCCATGCTGAGCGTGCATTTCAATACTGTCAGAGCCGTCTGCCACATATTGGTGACAGTCGATACATTGCGGGTCTTCCGCGCCGCTGTAGCGATGTTCTGCCCCGGCTGCGGTTTCGGTCATACCATGCAACTCTGCGCCTTCGTGGCACTTCACGCAACTCATGCGCGCTTCACGGAAATGCACATCGCCGGGAATACCCTCATTCTTGCCGAGGAATTCATTGCCCACACGGCTGCCGTGACAAGCTGTGCAAGAGCGTGTCATGGGCGGGGTCTTCTCGAAAACGTGACCGGTGAACAAACCACCACCTACATTCTTTGGCTGGCTTACATGACACTCGCCGCACGAAGTGTGGCAGGATGCGCAGTGATTGCCAAACATCTCTTCCAACGCCGGGTGATCTTCCGGGATGCCCCCATTGCGGGCGTTGATCGTCGTCCAATAGCCTGCCTGGGTGGCGTGCAATGCGGCTGGGTAGGCGGCACTCTCTTCTTCGTGGCACTCTGCGCAGTACACATCCGGTTGTTCGCTTGGGCTGGCGATCATCCCAGCATGTGCTTCATCCTTATTCGAAACGTTCGTGCCGTTGTGACATTCAATACAGGTCAATTCGCCGTGATCAGTGGCGAGGAAGGCTTCAGCATCTACAAGAACTTTCTCCCATGGCTCCAACGGAGCCACCTCGCCCCCTCAGCCAACTCCTTTCGATTCGGCTTCATGATCGGCTTCTTCGGGTTTTGCAGTGTCAATCAGTTTCTGCTTATCGGTATGGCATGCCAGACATTCACTCGCATCTGGCGCGGACTCGACGACTGCTTCTGTTTCCACCGGGGTTTCCACCACCGACGGAGTTTCCTCTACGCTCGCTGCGCACGCGGAAAGAAGCACCCCCACGGCTAATAGAATACCTGCGATAAACCTCTTGTCCATGCGATTCTCCAATTGTGACATATTTCACAATGCGAATTCTATCCCAAACCTATATTCATGTAAGTGATATAAATAATATTCAAGTATTAGATTCGCTTATTACCTTGTATAACTGTGGCAATTGGCTTATAAGCAAATACCCCCATTGTCGATCTACTTTCAATTTAAAAAGACCGGAGCGCGCCAACACAAAACGGGTCTTGCCCCCGCGCATCTGCTAACGCGAGGAAAGACCCGCTTCGAAGATTAAGAAAAATCGCCCCACTGCGAATTTAGATGGAATTCACACGAGGGAGACTACTCGCCTATTTCAGGGATCAGACAGCGCGAGTCGACGTACGCCCAAAGTTGAACCCGATCACTAAAACCGCCGGTGATGGTAATCGTTTTGGTATCGGACTTGCCCGGGTCAAGATTGGTAAAGAAATCGGAGCGATAGTAATCTCCCGCAATCGGACAGCCCGTGCCAGGGTCGAGTGTCGTAAGCGGATCAAGATCAACGTAGATATCGCGATAAATCGTGACCGGTCCTGTGGCGCCGCCCTGATTTTTGATGGTGATGATGACATCAAAGGTTTCATCCACATCCGGCGTCGTGGGGGAAACCACAACACTGCTTATAATCAGATCGGGTAATTGAGGTGCGGCTCCCAGCGAATTGACCGCAGCGGCGGCATTCAAGATTCCGCTCCCGCAAATGGATGTCGTGCAGGAACTGCCGGACGGGAAAGCAAGAGCCGTGGATTGCAGGATCGACAAGATCTCGGCGTAGGTCAGTGTCGGGTCGATGGAAAGCAACAAGGAGATCACACCCGCAACGTGTGGAGTCGCCATACTGGTTCCGGACAAGTATGCGTACGAGTCTGAAGCGGGAGTGGTCGTGCCCGAGTTGTACGTTGAGAAGATCGAATTGCCAGGCGCGCTGATCTCCACCACCGATCCATAATTGCTGTAGGAAGCTTTATTTCCAGCCTGCGAGGTGGCAGCGACGGTGATCACTCCGCTGCAATTCGCCGGCTGGAAATTGCTCGCATCTAGGTTACTGTTCCCAGCTGCAACCACCACAATAGCGCCTGCTGCATTTACGGCGTTGATGGCATTTTGATAGGTTGTGCTGCACGAACCCGCCCCGCCCAAGCTAAGATTCAATACTCTGGCGGGATGAGGATTTGCCGGCACGCCGCTCACGGATAATCCCGCCGCCCAGCGCATCCCATCGCTCACATCGGACAAATAACCGCCGCATTTGCCAAGCACGCGCACCGGGACAATGGGCGAATTCCAATTGATGCCTGTCACGCCGGTCGAATTGTTACCAATAGCGCCGATCGTACCCGCCACATGGGTGCCATGCCAGCTGCTATTCGAAACATCACACCCAAAAAAGTAACCTGAAGCAGATTCGGCAGAAGTGATCCAATCGCCGGGGTCGCGCGGGTTTGAATCCCGTCCATTTCCATCGTTTGCCACCATTGTATCGGCAATAAAGTCGTAGCCGCCCACCCAGCGCCCCGCCAGGTCGGCATGGTCGACAATTCCCGTATCGATCACTGCAATGTAGGTTGTCGTAGAGCCTGTGTGGATATCCCACGCGCCCGGAAGATTAATTCCATATGTGCCAAAATAATGCCAGTGGCTGCCATAGTACGTATCGTCTGGGGTTACAACCGGCATCATGATGTAATCCGGTTCGGCGTATTCCACATCCGGGTGGGATTCGAGTTCCTCAGCAAGCGCTTCCAATTCGGACAAAGTGAAATTTTCCTGCACCTGCAAGACATGCTCCCCGCCAGATGTAGCGCGGACATATTCCAATTCTTCTCCAGCAACTTCTCCCAAGGATCGTATGCGATCTTCGCTCGCTGGTGAAACCCGGCTTTTCTGTTCCGCCTCAAGCGTATATTTCACGATCAACCGATTGGTGGGCAAACCGGGTATATCCTCTTCAGCCACTGAAGGAGCAGGCTTCGCCGCTTCTGCGCCTGCCATCCCACTGGTCAATGCAAAAGCAAGCAATAACAATAGCGCAACGACGAAGTAAATAACCAGATTTGGAATTGTTCCAAACCAGTATGGTAACGTAGGACCAAAAACGTTCGTTTGTTTTCGATCTGTGCCGGGTTTGCTCTTCATAAAATCTTAACCTTTATCTGTTCAAAGACGCACATCAGGAATTGTAACCAAAAAACGAACCGAGCCATTTTGCAGAATTGCAAGGGGGCGACTCATTATTACGTGATCGGGATTTTTTTAATTATGCCAGAGAAATGGCATCGCCACCTTGCAAAAATAATTCAGAATGGTATAATCTGCCCGCTATTCGGGGTGTGGCTCAGACCGGTAGAGCGCACGGTTCGGGTCCGTGAGGTCCGGGGTTCAAATCCCCGCACCCCGACAAGCAGTATGCACCGCCTTACCCGAAGGCGGCAGGTGCCAAGCAAGTTTGTACGTTTAATAGAGCAGGGGACTCATAAGCCCTTGGTCGGGAGTTCAAATCTCCCCCTCGGCACCATCTGCAAATGCCACCTACCCATGTGGCGCTAACGTTGCCTTCAGGTAGGTCTGAAGGCAACTGCGCTTAAAACAGGCGTCGCTTGTATGCTGTAACACACAAGCGACGAAAGAGGATGATAGTTTGCACCCAACATCCATAGAGGTTTTAACACTTATTTTATTTTCAATGGCGATTACTTCTTAGAGCAGGATGAACAGAATATATGGTTACTATTTGTTGATGTCAACCGGTATTGGTTTGTTGTATTAAGGAGTTTATTATGGCTGCTCTCCCCCAGATGATCCCTCTGAAAGCTGCCGTGAAGAAAGTTCGCGGCGCAACCATTGAAGACTTGCGCCCCCTTATTGAAAAAGGTAAGATTAAGGGCGTTGAGATCAATGGAGAGATTTACGTGGAAACAAAAACCTTACCAAAGTCCATTACGCGCAAAACAGACGTGCCTGAATACAAGAAACTCAAGCACCTTCAGGGTATTGGCATAAGCCTTAGCGCCGCCTCAAGAAAATACAAAGTACCGATCCAGACAATTTTTAGATGGAAAAAAAGAGGGCTGGTACGCCAGGTTGGCGTAGAGAAAAATAAGGTATTAATTGACGAACAAGACATAGCCTATTGCGCACATTTTTACCACCTCTTAAGCGAGACGCAGGGACAATGGTTATTCGATTCAAACGGTGTTCCGCGAACACGAGATTACGCAACCGTATAATTTTGACAGCGGTTTTCTACAAGGAGCTTCACGCGATGTGAAGCTCCTTGTAGTTTAAGTACTCCATGCCATCTTGTGTATCAACCCAAGCGTTGCTAGGCAATCCCCTTTAGCAGTGTGATCACCTTTGGGCAGTTTTTGCCAGCGATAGTTTCCGTAATAATGATTCCACTCCCCAAAGTATGCCGCATATTGGATCATGGCACATTGCCAGGGTGATATGCCGTTTTGTACGACAATTTCTTTGTAAGGCACTTTATATCGGTAGCATGTTGCCATCAACATGCGCTCGTCGAAGTCTGCATTGTAGGCGACGATCAATTTACCCGCCAACACATGCTGGATCCGCGTGAAAATATCGGAAAATAAGGGAGCGTTGGCAACCATCTCATCAGTAATGCCATTCACAGCGGAGGCGTCCTGGGATATGCAGATGGAAGGTTTCAACAAGGTATCGAGCAAAATTTCACCAGCGGGAGACATTATGGTGATGGATATGATCTCAGCATCACTTTCAAGCCCGGTTGTTTCCGTATCAAGGATTACCCAGTCGTCACGTGCGAGCAACTCTTGCGCCCACTCAATAGCCGCATTGCGATCACGCACTAACATGTCCTGGAATTCGCGCTCCTGCGCGTCCTTTCGTTCTCTGGCGATCCGGGTTTCACGTTCCAATACGGCAGGTAGGCATTTATGGCAGACCTCATATTCCCGATCCCATTTCTCCCGACGGACCTGGGTTTGGCAGTGAATGCAGAGTTTGTATTGCGCCTGGCGCGCCTTCTCTCTGATCGCAGCAATTTCTTCTTCAGAAAGTGGCACGGCTTCGTTTACATCGAAGAGATCCCATCGTCCTTTCATTCTTCCTTCCACAATGGCGCGCCGCGGCGCGCCAGGCTTGAGTTTCATCTTGCGGAGCTGTGCCTCGGTCTTCAAGTGCTCTGGCGCTGTGTAATTTGCATACCAGGTCACACCTGGGCAGGGATAACTAGCTCGCGGCTTGGCTTTCCAAGTGCGGGTGCAGACCTTGCATTGATATCCGCTTTCGATTTTTTGTAGGTCGTGTTGCATAGGTAAAATCCTTCGTACGTGCTTAACCACCAGTTGTTGTTCGACCGTCAATGAAGTGACCAGCCGCCTCAGCAACCAGCTTCATGGACTCCCCGTATCCCCAGGGATCACCTGCGCAGTACCAATCTGGCCATGGTCCCAAATACCCGGAAGGAATTGGCTCGCCGGTCTGGATGTAATCACGCAGCGCGATCACAAGTGAACGCAGCGTCCCACCTTCACTAAAACCACGCCAACGACCATTGGTGCGGTGGGTATAAATACGCGCTTCATTGTAGGCATCTACAAACCACACCCGCCCACCTGTATCGAGCTCGAAGCGCGAAACCCTGCCCTGGTGCGCAAAAAACCTGCGTCCGCAGGAGGCAATCACCTTCAACAGTTGGTTTGCTTTTTCGAGCCGCAATTGTTTTTGCAGTGGCTTTAGCAGAACACGAAACCCGGGTCTTTCCAATTCGCTTTGTTTGGAGACAACACCCTGGTTTTGCAATTTCCCTAAGAGCCAGGCAGCCCCAGCATAGCCGCAGCGTGGCATATGGCGCTGCAACAGGGACACTGAACAAAGCTCCCATTGCTCTTTCTGAATTAATTCCTTTGCCTCGTAAATGCGTTTCGCAAAGTAGTCTGTCATCTTCTCCTCCAGCCAGGCATAGGCCTCATCATAGGTTGTAAAGGTCTTGGGCAGATCAGGAAATTCGTTGGACGCAACAATCCATTTTCCATATTTCCAATATCCCTGTTGCGCCAGGAATATGACCTTCGCCTCGGCGGTCTTTTCGATTTCTACAATCGCAAAATCCCACCATCGAAAAAGCCGTTTCTGCGATGCTTCGTTTCGATATCGTTCAAGGTAGCCCATATTTCCTCCACATAACATCCAATTCCAGGTTTAACGAGACTTTGGTCGCGCCCTCGAATGTCAAGGCCGTGTAGATGGGTTGATCATCCACTGTGCGCTTGCCAGTATCCATGCGATACGACACCCAGGCTGGCAGCAACGCGACACCTGCCAACTTTGCCGCCGCCACCCTGCGATGCCCATCTGTAACGCGTAGAGATCCACAATCTGTCTCTATAACGGATAGATGACAAAACAATCGTATTGCACACCGTCTACTGGCGCAGATGCACCATGGTAGTATTCAACATGGATCGCGCCTTTAGAAGAGCAGCCTTCCGCGTGTAGTTTCTTTATGAATTCACGGCACGCGGAATCATCTCTGTATCCCGGATAGTTCATAACAAACGAGCGAATCTAACCTGTCATTCAATCGGACACGCTTTACCGGCGCACCGTGTAGTAAGTTATTGCTGGACGGACGACGCCGAAGGCACGTCCGGTGCAAGCCGTAGTTGTGCCGCGCGTTTGTTGGCAAGTTCAACAGCCGCGCCATCGTGCGGGGCTGTAATCACAAACGATTTTCCTTGCGCCATGTGGACGGTATATTTTGAGTTACGCCCGACGCGGCGTCGCCCAAATGAACGCCTGATATAAGACCCATCGGCAGCGGTGCAAACACGTTGCGCCAATGCCTGCTCAATTCGCTGACCTGTTTCTGTTGGCAAAGTAAACATATTTCTCCAAGAGCGGTACAACTACCTTTTTTATGTAATGACGATTTTTGTTATTTATCCAGGGCGAAGAAGCCTGTTTTTCCGCGAAATCCTCTTCGCATGTTCAGGATACAGGTTTGAACGCGCGAGCCCGGAAAGACCTCGCGCGGCAGGTGAATGACTTCTCGCAACCCAAATGTGCAGATCTGTCTGGTCCTGTGCTTCGAATTGATCAGTGTCAGCCAGGGCATGAGAGCAATAATGACATCAGACATTTCCATGACTGCGGATAAAATTCGATACCCTTGGGTCATTGGGGTAAAAGGCGGATTCATGACGACCGCGTCAAATCTGCCTGACACATCCCAAAATTCTGCAGGAGCCGTTACCTGGTATCCTGCCAGCGCCCGGACCAGGTTCCCCTGCCCCGGGGTCGGTTCCAGAACAGATACTATCGTTTCAGGCGGCAGAAGCGATACCATATAGTTGCAAATCGTTGGCGGGGTTTGAAAGTCGTTCGTTCTTTTCTGCGACATGACCATCACCCTTGTAATTCAGAACGACTTCCAGCAATCTGGTTGAGCTGCTTCACCAGGTCCACCCGGCAAAATTCTAAATGCAAGTTCCCATTTTGATAGCACTTGAATTTGAAGTAATCTGTCTGCCCCTCCCCTTCACTGGTATTAATCGCGTCCATCAGCGGAGATAGATAACCATCCGTCATGCCTTTGCCATCCAGGGCATGGAATACGCGGTCGATCGAGCGCAGCTCATCAGATTTTTTATAGCTGCAGCGCATCACCGTGGTGCCATACACCTGCTCCAGATAACCAGACAGAATTACCTTTTTGCCGATTGCATAGCGCCCATGTTTTTGGTTGGTCTTCCAGGATGATCCAGCCTTCTTTGCCCCAGGGCGTAACAGCTCGAAGACTTCTACAACCGCCTCGCGCACAAACTCCGGGGAATTCTGACGAAGGGTTTCAATGGTCTCGTAAATAGCCTGGGTGGTAATTTCGGGCATCTCGTTCTTTTCAAGTTGTTTGTCCAAATTCTCCGATCGCTGGACAGACAAAAAGCGGCGGATGTCCAACAGCCTGACAAGCTGAAACCATATCTTCTTCTTGATCTCTTTGCGAATGTGGGCGTAGCCCTTCTGTCCGAAGTCCAGGTGTTGGCGGTCCACGACATGGATATAGGCTTGATGTCCAAAAGCACCGTCAAGGATTTCTTGAGCTTTTGCAAGATCCAGATAGGCGCGCTCGATCAGCGTCGAGGCCTCGTTGTAACGGTCCACCATCTCTGTGACAGGTTGCGTTTTGATCAGGTCAGTCCCAAACACAGGCATATCCTTTTACTCACTTTTTTCCGACACACGACGCCTGCCCAGTACAGTCTCTGCATTGGCAATTTTTGCATCCAGGCTATCAATTCTTTCGTGAGACCAACCCAGGGATACCAGCGCCTTTTTATGATCATCGCCAGCCCGTATGATTGCCCAATATCCCCTGGGAGGTTTCGGAACTCCCAATTTCAAGCATCGTTTCGTGATCGCCTTGTCGCTCACGTTCAACTCGTTTGCAATCTCCACGGTTGGTCGATTCCATACCTCTAGCAGCAACTGCTCGGTGGATATCTGGAATTTTTCACGATAAACATGTCTGCACGGCTGGCTGCACGTTTTTCGACGTTTTACATGAGATAACGGCAGCGGCACCGTCGCGCCGCACACAGCACAAAGGATGTTTTCGGAGTGCTTCATGGGAGACATTACCTAATTTACCCTCCCGCCTCTTTACCGCACCTTCTGCTGTAAACATTTTTGCTGTTTTCCTGTTTCATCTTTTTCGTCTCCTTGTGTTTCACTTTTTGACAATGACAGCATTCATCTGCCTCCATCCATTACCGCACCTCAGCCAGCTCTTTCCATTCGTTCGTAATCTCAATCGGGTCTCCACTTTCCCCCACGGCTGCAGCGCATTTCAAACTGTAGCCGTTCAAGCCATACAACATCATGTTGACCTTCGCCATCTGCACACAGGTCTGATCAATATCCTGTCCGGAGAAACGCACAAAGCCCCAGTCCAACATCCACCGGGGTATCTCCGAGGCGGCAGCCAGAAACATCACGCCGGACCCACAGGCAGGATCATGGATGGTGACTGGTTCCACTTTGTATGCAATGGCTGGTAGTAATTTGTTGAAATACCAATCTTCGGCATCCCCACCTTTCAACAGGGTTCCTGTCAGCAGTAAAGACTCTGCCAATGGATCACCCTGGTAGGCCATCTTGATTCGTTCGTGAACAAGCTGTGGAACACTGCCTTCTTTTTGCATACTGATCAAAGAGGACGACATCATTTTCGCCAATGAAAACGGTGTGAAATATTGTCCACCTCTTTTACTCGGATGACCGAACTCCATATACACCTCACCAATGGTGTCATGCCAATCATCTTCGGCGCTGCTCATCAAGATGGCAAGCGCTTTGGCAAAGAGATCAAAATAGTATTTGCCTTTGTAGCGACTGCGCAGCCGTTCCCAACGCTTAACCATCTCGGGTGGATCCTGGGCAAGCTGTCCTGTGCTGCGCATGGATTTGACATGATTGGGCAACTGCTCCAAGCTGTCATATGCCATATCCAGGAAGTCATCGAATATCTGCGCTTCATCTGCGCCAGCTGCGGTGATCTTTTCCAATATGCGAATGATTTGGGAGGAATAGCTCTGCATGGGTAACCACCTTGGGTTGAGGTGGTTTTATTGTAGCACAAATCTTCACATGTTTAACTTGACTCACATGTGATATTAAGATATGCTAGGTGCATCAAAATTTTGGAGACGCCCAGATGACACAAAAACCAGTAATGCGCTGGATGCGAAAACGAACAGAGTATGTGTTTCATTTCGCACTTTACACGGAAGACAGGGTTTTCCACACATCATGCGGGCGAGCTAATCAAGAAGGGTTGGTTGATTTGTCAGATGAGGAATTGGCGGATATTCAAATCCATCCCAGACTGCGCTGTGGCAATTGCGACATCTCTCCCCGATCCATTGATCCCAACAACGAAAATTACATACACAAATCCCGTCCACCCCTCCCAGGTTAGGCGAGATTGACCAGGGCTTTATTGTTACACCGGCTGGGTTCCTGGTCACCCAGCCATCCCGCAACTCATTTCATCACCCCACCCTGCATCATCGGGGAATTCACACCAAAAGGATGCACACATGAACAACAATTTCCAGAAGACCCTCGAATGGCTGCTTGAAAAACACCATCTATTGAATCTGTTCAACAGCCGGGAGCACTTCCACGTCCGCTTTGAAAAAGACGAATACATGCCGCTGGTGATCGAACGACATGGTGACTTGATCTCGGTCGCGCATTACTTTGAACAAAACGGCGATCTGATCCAGGACCCGGAGGTCGAGCTGCACCATCCCAGCTGGTACCCCACTGCCATTACCCAGGCCTTCCTCGGACGCCGTGAAAAATTTATCCATCACGCTGCAGGCACCTTCGTAGACAAAAACTTCCATAACGATGTCTCCTCCTTCCTGTGTGTATGGGCGCGCAACCTACGTGCCCAAGGCTGGGAGCAGGCTCGGATCGCATCCAGCAACATCATGTAGGGGGCGCAGGCATGATCAAAAGAAGACTCCCCACCATACGCATCCAGCAAAACAAACGCACCATCACCGTCCCGATCCTGGCGTTCTACCCAAATCTCCGCGGCGGCAAAAACAGCGCCTATCTGGTGGTTTCCAATGACGCAGGGCTGGAAGGCGATAACGCCCTGGTGCGTCCGGATGAATCCGGAAAATTTCTGTATGTCAACGAGGCAGCCCTGCCGATTTCCACCCGGCTCGACCTGCATAAACAATCCAGGCAAATGGGCGGCAAACCCCTGATCTACGACGAGCGCGCCAGGTCGGTCCGCTTCGTTTGGTGAGTACAGGGCTATCGCCTTCCATCCTCTGGCGGGAATTGACGATCCAGCCAGATCTTTCTTGAGAATCAGGAGGTTCTATGTACGCCAGTCATTTTGTCGGGCACACCAGCCTCGAGAGACTGCTGGAACAGGCAAAGAGCGTTCGCGCCAGCCTGTTCGTGGACTCCTTTGCGTTGAACGACCCCACTCCCACGGGGATGTACAACCGAAGGACTCTGATCCAGGCAGGTTTCTTCGATGGGAACATTGCCCACCTATGGCGTTGGCAACTGGCCAATGCCCTGTTCTCGCAGGATGGGCAACCGTTCGATCCGAAACGCGCCCAACGCGCCATCACTGCCACGGAAACCGCCCTGCAGGCGATCCTCGATTATCTGGAGGATCAGCATGTTGTCGAAGCCGTGATTGCCTTCCCCAAGGACCTCATTCTGATGGAGGGGATACGACCAGGCTTCCTGGACTATGACCCGGACACCGCTGGCTACAGTCTCATCCCGCTGGCTCATCGTGAGGTGCTTCATGTCTGAGTTCTTCGCCATTCTGCGTGACTTGCGGCATGGGCAGGTCGCCCTGCAGGATCTGCCTTCCTTCCTTGGCTGGCTGTTGATACACGGGAGTTCCATTTCACGAAAGGAGGAGACAAATGAAATATGTTGGGCACTTCCCCATCAGCAATCCCGCACTGAAAAAGGGCAGGCATAGCGAGGAAGCCCGCCCCTGGCGGGTGATCAAAGACCCCTCGCGCGCCTTTCTGTCCGCTCAATTCCGAACCGTGGATCTGATATCTGGCGGTTTCGATCAAGGCACGATCTTCCAACATATCAAGACTGGCGAACGACGCGTCACGGATCGTACCGGGATCGCGCGCGCGATCCCGCCTGCCCGGCGAATCTCACGAAGGGCGGCACGCAGGCGATCGAACCGGAGGACGCATGCAATTCACTAATCTCATCACCGGGGAAACGGTCCATCCCGCGGACTGGCAATTGGCGCTCCGCCCAGGTGATCTCTATCGGATCGATCGCCCCATGCTCGGCGCACTTGCTGCGGACATGCAAGGCGTCATCGATCTCATGGATGACATAACGATCTATGGCGAGATCCTGAATGCCGAGGGTTGCGAGGAAGGCTTCTTCAATGTTTATGCCTATAGTGCCCTGTCTCCAGTTGGCGAGGAAGGGATCCTTTGCATCCTCGATCCCACGGCCAGGATCAGCCGGGAGGAGTTCGAAGCGGCTCGTGCCGCAGGCTGGACCCAATGACCCAGGCAACTCCACCTCCCCTGCCCCAATCGATGGCGGTCATCGTGCGCAGCAATGCCATTGCCCATTTTCCAAATGGGCAGGTGGTGATCAATCTACGGCGCCACCCGGCTGACCAGCAGGCCCGCAAGATGAACCTGGCCCTATCCACCTTCCGCGAATACGGCTGGGCGATCGAGGACCAGCGCAAAATGTCAACGCAAACCAATACAGAAAAGGAGTTGTAAAACACATGCGAATTGGAAATGGTACGTTACTGTTCATTCTGGTCATCCTCATTCTGATCCTGGTGGGGCTCACCTATTCCGGCGGACTTAGCGTAGGCAACCTCAATGCAAAGGCAAAGCAGGCGGTAGAGGCACAGGGATATACCGATGTGACCTACACCGGCTTCGAATACTGGGCTTGCGGAGAAGACGCCAAGGGATACAACTTCCAGGCGACCCACCCATCCGGCGTCCGGGTCAATCTCACGGCGTGTACGGAAAACGGTGTCATCGGGATCAACAAATCCTTTTGGGTTGTTTCACGCTAAGGCAGGGGATAAATATGGCAACGGAACTTGAAAATCAAGCCAGGCAAATCAGGGAAGGTATCTCAGGAGCGGCATACCTGCACAAACTGGGACAGTCCAGGTCACAACCGATCAATCTGGCATGGGGATGGCTCATCGTGATGATCCTGGCGTTTCTGTTCGGCTGGTTTCTGAGACTGCCTGCACTGGTCTTTGTTGGGATCGCAATGTACATCATTCTGACGATCCTCCTGGCACGCGACAACATGAAACTCTTTGGGACATACATGGGCTTCGCCCTGCTCGTTCACGTGATCACCGGGGTGGTGTCCTATTTCCAGCCGCCCGATCTGCAACTGACCTTTATGGAATGGCTGGTCGGTGGTTTGTTTTGTTATACACCCGCCTCCCTGTTGTACAACGGCATCTGCATCCTGTTTGCGGATCTCTAACCCGATCCCCATGAAACTCGATCCCGCCTCCCTGCTCTCGATGTTGTCCGCTTCAGTTGCACGCAGCGCAACGCTGCTGCTGCAATTCATCGGTGTGATTTTGCTGGGAACCCTGGCTGGACTCCTCATCCTGCTGCCCTGGATCCTGCGCCTGTTGGCTTTGCTGGCCTGGCTGGCAGGCACCTATTGGACCTGGAGAACGATCCACTTCCTATACGGCTCATTCACCCCTGCCCTGCCGCTGTTCGCTTTGGCAGCCGTGCCGGTGATCCTGGCGATCGCACTGGTGATGTGGTGGCTGATGCAGGAGGAGCAGGGCAGGATGTTCGGCACAATGACCCTTTGGGGAGCCCTTGGCTGGATGATCGATTGGGGAGCGCCACGCCTGCAAGCCTGGACCCACGGCAACCTGATCATCCATCTCCTGCCTGCGGTTGTGTCGGTCAGTCTGCTGATCTTTATGACAGTACGCTGGGGCCAGGTCATTCGGGCAAGACGTTCGCCCGGTCGTTACCAACATCCTGGCAGCGACCGGCTGACCAATTCACAGGATCCTACACTACAGAAGGAAGGTGCGCCCGCAGAGATATCCTCATCCTCTTAAATGAACAAGGGTGCTGAGACCCGAAGTCACCAGCATCCTGGCAGCGACCGACTGCACGCGTATCGCAGCACGCTGCTGTACGAACCACAACACGTTTACACAAGATTACTTGGAGATCAACCCTTATGAATAAACGCTTCCGAAATACGATGGACAACATCTTTGCCAAGATCTTCCCGGCTGCCGCCGAGGCGGCACGCGATGATCATGGCGGCTTCAACTTTGGCGACCTGCTGGTGCTCGTGCTCGACCTGGTGCTTTTGATCTATACCGGGTATCGCTCCTGGCACTTTCTCTCCGGATCCGTGGCGGACGAGTTTCAGATCATGGCGCTGGTTGGCTTGTGGGGTCTGGACATCGGTGCGGTGTTCTGGTCCCTGACCTGGATCTTCGGTTCGACCACCAAATTCCAGAACTGGACCAGCATGGGCATGTTCGTCGTTGACATCATTGGCGTATTCCTGACCAGCATTGTGGACACGCTGGCGTATGGGAATGGCGTGGATACGATGCCTGCCATCATTAAGACCATGACCTGGTTCGGCATTCCGATCATCATTGGCTTGAATGTGCTGGCTGGATTTATCTATCACATGACCAGCCCGGACACCCGTCGCCGTCGCGCGATCCGCGAGATGGATGAGGAGATGGCACAGCAAAAGGAAAAGGGCGACCTGGAACTGCGCCGCATGAATATGCAGCTCTATCAAGCCCAGGAATACACCCAAAAACGCGCGGAAATGCTGGTCGCCTTTGCCGGGATCGCCGAACAAAATCAAGCCATGAAACAGATCGAGGATCAGATGATGGCGAAACTCAATACCCTCGGCGGACTGGATAACATGCTGACAGGGAGTGGTCTGGCACCGACTCCCCCAACGACCAAGCCTGCCGCCCCATCCGTGAACGATCTGATCCAGAAAGTGAAGAATCAAATTGGACTGAACGGGACGACGGAGGAGTCCAATACACAGGAAGTGGAATCGCAACAGCGCCCCGGCGCTTCATGGATGTCCCCTCAAGGGATGGGCGTGATGACCCCGCTCCGTAAGAATGGACACAAGCCCGAAGAAGGTGACCCCCGGTCCCCTTGATCGGCCGGACAGCGACGTCACGCAATTTTTCCCTGGACTTGAATGCGATCGGGAGCATCAAACTTCCGCAGCTCCTTCAGGTCCAGCGGCGTGGCGAGAAACGATTACCAACGCCCGGCGAGTCCCTTGCGATCGTGCTGGGTGCATTGGGAACGCTCAATCGCTCGTCCGGCGTGAAGACCTTGAATGCCAGGATCAATGGCAAACCGGTTGCCATGGCGTTGATCGAGGATGCTCGCTTTGGCGAGGATGCGGAAGGCAATACAACATTGGATGGCTTGGATCTGCATGAACACTAGCGCATTTCGTCGAACATGGTTGTTGTTTCTGTTGCTTCTGCCGGGCCTGGTCTCCTGCTCATCCGGGTTCGATCCCCAATCTTATGTGCCAGGGTTGGAGATCCCCACCCCACTCCCGGAGACCGCCGCTCCGCCTCCGGATATTCCGATCGAAGCTTCCATCCTCGAACAGCGCGTGGTCTGTACCGGGGTGCCTGCGGGCATGGTGCATGTGCGCCTGCAAGCCGGTGAGGAACATGCGGTGCGCGGGTACCTCAAAGAGGGTGAGTTCGTGTCGATCACCGGTCGACTCAAGGATCTCGATCAGGCCCGTTGGATGGAATTGGACCGTCCCGTGCAGGGCTGGATCAATGCCCGCTATCTATGTGAGCCTTCTCAATAATCTGACCAGGAGAATTTCATGGCAAAAATTTTGTCGGTTGTCAATCAAAAAGGCGGGGTGGGAAAAACCACCACCGCCATCTCTGTCGCCCACAACCTTGTCCTGCGGGGTCGCCAGGTCCTATTGGTGGATTTGGATCCCCAGGGGCAATGTGCCACCTCCCTGGCGGTCAATCCAGAGGCGTGTGTCTTCAATGTCCTGGTCAATCCGCGCTCGGATATCCATCAGTGGATCCGGGATACGGGACGACCCGGATTGGATCTGCTGCCCGGGGACCGCTCCACTGCAACCGCCCAGATCGTGATCAATGCCGAGAACCGCCCCCTGGATGCCATCCGTCTGATCTTCCGTGCCATCGGCCGGGAATACGACTACATCATCTTTGACACGGCGCCATCGGTGGGCGGCATTCAGGAACGCGCCATTTTTGCCTCCGACCTGGTTCTGGTCCCAACCGCCACGGAATATCTTTCGATTGACGGACTGGCTCAGATGCTGGAATTATTGACCACCCTGCGGGAGAAATCCTGGAACGGGCAAATGATCGGCATCCTGCCCACCTTCTACGACGAACAAACCAGCGAAAGCAGCAAGTCCTTGCAGGAGTTGCAGGAGAACTTCAAGGATGCGATCCTGCCGCCCATTCATCGCGCCACGATCCTGCGCGAGTGTACAGCGGAAGGCAAGACCATCTTCGAGTTCTCCCCCGCCAGCCGTGCTTCCAGGGAGTATGAAGAGCTGGGGCGCCTGGTTGTCAGGCGCTCTTGAGGCGAACGGTTCACAATCAGCCATGACACGTCGAAGCGCACTAGACCGATCCACCAGGCAGCCTGTCGATCTCATCCCGCTGGCGGGGACGAATAAACGCACGGATCGCAAGTGGGATCTGGAGCATCGTGGATATTCATATTACATCCCCGCGCATCTGCGCGAAAAAGCCAGGGATATTCGCACCGCGGTCCTCGGCCTATCCCGCATGCATCTGGCCAGCACCTCGAATGTCGCAACGGCCTTGATCTCGTTTTCGCTTGCGCATGTCCGCCAGGGCCGCTTGAGACTGGAAGGTCATCCCGATGCCAGCCGTCAAAAAATGACCCTGCAGTGGGAGGAGGTAACCGACGGAAAACCGCAAATGATTCAACCCAGGAAGTCAACGAAATCAGCACATGCTGCGACGCAGGAGATCTACCTTAATTACCGCTGGGGTCAGGCGATCCATGAGCAGATCAAGGGCCTGGCAGGAACGGTTTTGTCAAAGGGGGATGTAGTGGTCGCACTGCTTGAATATGCCCTGGCTGCGCACAAGTCCGGACGCTTGAGATTGAAGGAGGAGACCGTGATCGTCTCCCAAAAAGTGAGCGCCAAATGGTAAATCGCCAAATTTCAGCTGACCGCTTTGGCGGAAACCCGTCACGTTCCTCAGGATCGGAAACGCCGCCTGAGCGTCAACGCTCAGGTGACGCTCGGGTAATGCTCAGGCGATGCTCAGATAACGCTCAGATAACCGCTCAGGTCACCCTCACAGGAACGCTTTTCAGGCGCCTGACTTGCGGGTTTCGACCCACAGGTCATCGCCAAAACATCGGCGCTCTCAGGGCTGCCTGTGCGTTTTCGTTTTTCTATTTTTGTACGCCAACCCACCCACACTCCAGAGGTGCATGCCTATGACTTCAACCCCATCCATTGATCTCCACTCCATCTGGTCTGACACACTGACGAATCTGCAACTAGCTATACCGCGCGCGTCCTTCGACACCTGGATGCGTGACACTCAACTGCTCCGCGTGGCTGGGGATGAGGCGGTCATTGGTACGCGAAATGCATACGCCCTGGACTGGCTCGATTCGCGCATGAATGATTCCGTCAAACAATTGTTATCCTCGCAATTGGGATACCCTGTTCGTGTGCGGTTTGTCGTTTCCGGGGAGGAGGCATCTTCCGTCGATCAGGATGTCATCCTGGAGGAACAGATTGCCATGCTTCCTGATCCAGGAAGTGGCAATTCGGAAAAGGATTTTCGGATCGCCCCGGAGGACTACGACTCGATCTACGAACAGGTCGTGCGCCCGGATCGTGCTGTGTATATGCCAGGATATTTCAGGCGCTGGTTGCGCCACCTCGGCCCGGACCTTGCCTGGATGTATGTCGCCTTTCGGCAGATGGCGTATGTGGTGGGTGCGCGGCAGGGACATGGTGCCGGTCGTTTTACCGGAAAACAGATCGCCGCCCTGTCAGGCATCTCGGAACGAACCTTTTGGAATCGGGCCGAGAGCCCTGTGACCTGGGAGAAACTGGCCGGGCTTGTGAAGTTCGCAGATCATGGCGCCATGTGGGATGAAAAATCCAGCACGCCAAAACGACTGGCCAGACGGTATTCGGTCGCGATGACCCTGGCGCTGACGCCGGTGGATACCATGAGCCTGCTGCGCTGGATCAAGGAGAACATCGAACGATGCGGAGGACCCGAGGGCGTGCTTCGCGCGGCAGCCAGCACACCGCTGGAGGATCTGCTGCCCAATCACGCGACTGAGACAACCGATGCCGCCACGGTGAGAAAACTGGTCCGACAGATCTTTGATGGCGGTGACCTGGATGGCAACCTCCTGGACAGTCTGGCAGCGGGACTTCAAAACCACATTATGCCTCCCCACGATCAGATCAAGATCACCTTGTATTTTCTTGAGACCATCCTTCCACACCTGGGGGCAGGACCAGCCTGGATGCTTACCCTGCTGCGTGATCTGTGCTACACCAACCCGGATACCGGGGAGGTTCGGGATCTGGTGACCGTGCCCGGGGGCTATCAGGAGATCGCCGGATGGATGGGGATGAGCCGCGCTAAATCGATCTGGGAATGGCTGAATTCCGAGGCGAAAGGGAAGGAGATCCTGAAACTGTTTCTCCAGGAAATCGCGAGCGGGTCCAAGCAGTTGAATTTTGCCGCCCAGCCGCGGTTTTATAAAGTGCTCCTGAACGAGATCCCGCAGGCGCTGCTGGAGGCGGCTGTTGTCCGCCCTCCTGATGACCAAATGGCGCGATTTTCAGAAGATAATGGCGCAACTTTCAGTATCGTAGTGGCGCGATTTTCAGAAGATATTGGCGCAACTTTCAGTATCGTAGTGGCGCAACTTTCAGAAGTTAGTGGCGCAACTTGCACAGTTAAAGCTCTTAACTCTTTAAAACCAGCTCTTAACTCTATTAAACCACCACCTACCAACACTGCAAGTTGCGCCACTAAGCCCGTCGCGCAGGGGCGGGAGGTGGCGGTGAGAACGCCTGCGGCGTGGGGGTTGGATCGCCTTTTGAACGTAAACCGGGTGACCGCCAAAAAAGCCAGGGCGCTGCGCGCCTTGAAGGCCAGTGGGCAGGCCTTCGTGTCGTGGATCCTGTACGCCATCGGCCGCGACGGTTCCGGAATCAACTCCCCGGTCAATTACGCGATCTCGCGTCTCGAACTCGATCCCACCGGCGGCGCCGGTGGAGGTTATGACAGGTTGGCTGATCTTCCCCCGCAGCAATTGCTTGAGATTGCGCACAACTTTGCCCGGGGTATCTCCGCCCTGGCGTGGCAGGGGTCCGCCGATGACGCGTATCGCCTGTGGTTTGACCTGATGGGCAATCAGGGCGACACAGCCATCCGGGTGTTGCGCGTCCTGATGGGCGAAGATGCTGAGATCGCCAAGGAGACCCAGACTCAGACCCAGTATTGGGATGGCGATATGCTCGTGATCGAAACGAATATAGCAAGGGTGTAAGGGGTGGCGATGCTGCTGAATGCCCCCTTAATCAATTTCAACGGCGCTTTCCTGGTGCAGAGTCTGGTCGTTGGAAGCCTTCAGATTCACGCTCGACGGACGATGGCCGTTCGGGTCCTGATCCAGCAGACTTTGCAGTATCCGGTGCTGGCCTATGAAAACCATGCCGCGCAGATCTATGCGTATTGTTTGGAAAGCCGTCGCCAGGGGAAAAAACGACTGGAAGCATACGCGCCATGTTATCTGGTGCGCGATCATCAGAGCGGGGAGCTGGTTCCGGTCATCGCCAGCATCACCTGGTATCTATCCGGGGAGTTTCGCAATGGCTGTGCGGATGTGGTCAATGCGATCCTGGGCGGGGACGTTCCTGGGGATGAGGTCTATCCACCCTTCGAAGGCGAACCCTTCGCAGTGTTCAAGGCTGCTTAGAGGGGTTCATGACGGGACGCGATGCTCATCAATCCGAGATCGATCGCCTGGCCAGAATTCTTGGGCAGCTGCCGGTCCTGCGTGATCCATATACCTGGGAGCATTCCCGACGAGTGGAGGTCATGGCGATCCGCTTGGGGGTTCGGGTCGGTTTCCCCGCCGAAAAACTGATCCTGCTTGGGAAAGCCGCGTTTCTGCACGATATTGGCAAGGTGGCCATCCCGGATGCGATCGTGAATAAACCAACCCGGCTCACTGAAGATGAGTTCCGGATCATCCAACAACACACCGTTCTGGGACATGCACTGATCCAGCCTTTGGGGTTGGATGAGATCATCGGGAATGCGATCCTGTATCACCATGAAAATTTTGATGGCAGCGGTTATCCGATGGGGTTGAGCGGGGAGGCGATCCCCTGGGAGGCTCGCATCATCCGCCTGGTGGATTTTCATGACGCGCTGATCAGTCCACGACCGTACCGCGGCGCGTATTCGTCCGCCGAGGCTTATCGGATTCTCCGCGAAAACCGGAGGTGCTTTGATCCCGCGCTCTTTCGGGCTTTTTTTGCCGGGCTGTTGTTGTGAGCCGCTGGTGGTCCGTTGGTATTCCGCTGCTATTCCGTTGGTGGTCCGTTGGTGGTCATCAAAAATAGGGTCTTTTTTACGAGGTGTCACCTGGTGTTCCGTTGGTATTCCGCTGCTATTCCGTTGGTGGTCCGTTGGTGGTCATCAAAAATAGGGTCTTTTTTACGAGGTGTCACCTGGTGTTCCGTCGGTATTCCGCTGGGGGGCCGCTGGTGTTCCAAAAAATTCGTCTCAAAAAACGTAGCCAACTACCTCTCCTTCGGAGAGGTACGGCTCCCTGCCTGCCCGCCGCCATATCCATTCCCGATCATCCCCAACATACAGTCACGATCAAATCAAAAGTGTTTCCCTGATAGCGAAAGGAGAAACGATGTATCAAATCCTGCAATGGACACGTCCCCCGAATAAATTTGAAAAAATTCCTGAGTGGCAATTACAAGCCGCAGAATTTGACTTGAAACTGAATACGTGGCATTACTACGAACATGCAGTATGGGTCGCGGATTGTGTTTTATATCCGCTTGATATCGCAAAACGCATTGTGGCATATTGGGAAAAGCGATACCCTTTCGCGGAGTTCCAATTGCAGATACACGCCATGCATTCGTGCGAGCCGCCAATATGGCATGAATAACTACAGGCAGGGCAGACTGGGGGGCGCTAAATCTTCTTTTCGAACGTTATCCCGCCTGGACTGCGCAGGGGAAACGTTTCCCTTGCAACAAAATCCTGTAAAATATTGCGGCAGTAGCGAGGTGAGCATATGCACAAACATTGCCTTCAGATCAAAAAGGTTCGCGCAGCATGATTCGGTCTGCGCCTACCATTGACTTCCATGGCGCCCTTCAGGTCCGCAGCCTGGAGGTGGGTTCACTCCTTCTGAACGATCAGAGTGTTCCTGCCGTGCGGTTCACATTGAAACAAAATCAGACCTACCCGCTCCTGGCCAGCGGGCAGGAGGCGGGTCAGATCTTTGCCTATTGTGCAGCCGCCCTCGAGCACGGCATTGAGGAAATACATTCCAGGATCACCAGCGTGCTCGTTACGGACACCCAGGGCGGTCCCCATGTGGTGGTCTCCGAAGTGACCTGGTTCACCTCCAATCGACTGCGGGAACAGGCTGCATCCAGGATCCTGCGCATCCTTGAAGGCGGCAGCGGGGACTTTCCATATCAACCAGATCCATTCGCGCGCATTCGCGCCTCCTGACGCCTTTCAAAATTGTTGCTAACAAAATTGTTTGTTGACGCCGGATTCATGAACTTTTATACTTGGGCTCACAAGTGAATCACTGGGTGTATTGTGCCTGTTCAACGGCGCTCCTTTTCCGGGAGCGCCGTTTTTGTTTGCCTGTACCCCGGACTGGAGCGCACGATGAATGACATCCCTTTCTTAAATCCAAACGACTCGCTGACCTGGCTGCTCAAGATCCCGGTCCTGTTGATCTGGCTAAACCCGGACCAGCAGGCGTTGCGCTGGCAATTTTGCAGCCTGTCCGATGCCATGCTGATGATGCAGCGCGGCACCTCCGATCGATCTTCCAAGGAGCAATGACATGAAACGATTTCTTTCCATCCTGGTCGTGCTGGTGGTCTCGCTTGGCGCACTCTCTGCGCCGGGTGCCACGTTTGTGAAGGCGGCCAGCCCGTTTACCTGCGGGACCACCAGCAAGGACAGCAATCCCGCCTGGACCGGTACGATCAGCTGTGAAACCGGCGAGGATTACATCCGCTGGACCTTCAGCGGACTGCCAGGTCAGTCCCTGAATTTTGGGTACAGCTACACCGGCTCAGCCCAGCCAGCCACGCTCCATGTGGATGTCGCCTTCACCAAGAAAACAGGCGAGGGCAACAATCCCAGCTGGTTGATGAACCGCTACATCATTGCCCGCTATACCGACATCATCAGCGGCACGCAATCCGACTTTAATTCCGCCTGGAATTACTACGGTCCGGCGTACACCCTGGGGGAAATGGTAACGGGCGAAGAGGATACCCGCTTTATTTTCACCTTGCAGCCCGGCGCAACCAAAACCCTGCAGATCGGCCGCTCCGATGGACATGTCTCCTACCTGCCACCCAATCACCGCACCGAGGGGACACTCGAGATCCGTCTGGGGGAGGAGGGCATGGATCTGCCCGAGTCTCCATTCTTTTGCAGCGCGGTTGGCAATCTGGGGTACCTCAGCGATGATCCGCATGAAGTCAACGTCGAAAACATCGGGGCAGGGTATCCCTATCCGAGTGAACTGCCGTTTGGCATCGATTGCGAGGCGGGCAGCAATTACATCCTGTGGACCTTCGAGGATATGTCGCCATCATTCGTTTTCCGGTACGCCTATACCTCGGCGGTGGTTGGGCAAACGATCGAGGGCACGCTGCATTACCACCGCTCCGGGATCCGCCGCGGCGGCATCGACCGCCCCTGCTGCCGCACCTTCCAGTTTTTCTCCACCATCTTTTCCGAGTCTGCAAAGCAGGCGTATCCGATCTCGTCCGGTGAATGGACCTACGACCTGACCTTTTCCGGAACAGCGCCCAGTCTTGGCAGCGGCGGCGCCAGTAACACCCTTTACATTGACGCGGGCGATGGCATGGCCATGGATGTCGACGACCGCGTTGACGGCTTCCTGATGCTGGTCGCTCCCAACCTGGCAACGCCCACGCCCCCGGTGACCGAAACCCCGACGCCCACGGAAACCGGCACTCCAACCCAAACCTCGACACCCACCCTGACACCCACGACAGACTATGGAGGGGGAGGTGGGGGCGGCGGCGGTGACAATGGCGGCGGTGGCGGTGGCGGTGGCGGATCCAATCCCACCAATACGCCCATCCCAACGTCCACGTTTACCCGGACGCCCACTCCAACGGCAACCTTTACGCGCACTCCCACTCCCACCGGTTCCGCTACTCCGACGCGGACAGGCACCACCACACCAGGCGGGGGCGGAAGCAGCGGAACTCCGACCCCGATCGTGATCACAGCCACGCCGGATCTGAACGCCACGATCGCCGCCCTGTACCTGACTCAGACAGCGCTGGCGGGTGGAGCAGGCGGCAGCGCAGCCACCACCACGCCCGATACACGCGCCACCCTGACCGCCCTGGCGTACACCCCAACCGCAAGTGGGCTGGACACAAGCGCCAATACCGGCAGCGCCGGAGGGGGCGGCAGCGGTTCGGGCGCCAGCAGCACCGCGACACCCGCAGCCCTGGATGCCTACGGCTTGTTCGGGAACAACGCCTGCGCTGCCTATGTGCGCGTGGTGTCCTACGTGGATGTCAACAGCGACAGCATGATGGCCTTGCGCGGCGAGGGCATCGAGGGGCTGGCGGTCTACCTGATGGACGCAGATTACCGGGTGATCGGTGTCTCGAAAACCCAGAACGGCATCGCCAAATTTTGCGTCCCGTCCTCTCTGGCAGGACAAACCGTGTATGTCGATATGCCCTACCTGCTGCGCAATAGCGCCCTGAGTGTCCCGAGCAATGATGGCTATGGCTACGGCGGGGTGGGGAACAGCGCCAATGGCGTGATCAGCACATTGGAAAGCGTCTTCAAACTCGACGCGCCCCAACTGCCCCTGTACATCCCATGACGTTTCGCAAGGCAGCCTGGATCATGCTTCCCTTTCTCTGTCTTTGTTGCGCCCTGACGCCCGGCACGATCGCCACGCAAACCATGCTGGGCTACCGCGGTGAGTACGAATATGGAAGCGGACCCGGCGATGGCGTGCCGCCTGGCAGCGGTAATTGTGATAACGCCGGGGTGATCTACCCCGATAACCCGTTCTCGGGCTGGCCGGTGGATTATCGCCCCGATGACTGGAGCACGATCACGTTCTACTTTTGCAACATCTATCCGGATGGCAGCCCGCACTGGGGCATCGATCTGGGCGTCCCGGAAGAGAATCCCGAAACCCGGGTGCTGAGCACCACCGAACGCGCGATCGTCCGCCAGGTGCAGCCATGCCAGGAGCAGCCCAATTGCTGGAATTACGGCATGGGGCGCTATGTCCAGATCGAAGCCCAGGTGCGGGTGCTGCGCTATGACGAATGTGTCGCAGACCACGGCGGCAATCCCGAGGCGGACGCCTGCTGGGCGGACAGCGGCTGGCGCGCCACGTACATGCATCTGAAGGAGACGCGAGTGCAGGAGGGACAGATCGTCTATCGCGGGGATCCCCTCGGCTTGAGCGGCAACACCGGCAACAGCACCGGTCCCCACCTGCATTATCAGATCAACTCGCCTTCCGACGGCGCCGTGGACCCGGCGCCCACCATGAGGTAACCCCTATGACCGCATCCCAACGCCCCCATTTCACAACTTTCAAATCACCCCCATCCATCTTGCTGATCGCGCTTCTGTTGCTGGCTGGCGCGGGCATTGTGCTGGCGCTTGAGCAGCTGCCCTTCGAGGCGCTCGATTGGAACGTCTTCCGCGCGGCGCTGGCGGATCCCTGGCGGGCGTATCAGTATCCAGGTTTTTTCAATCCGCCCTGGACGATCTGGATCCTGGCGCCCCTGACACGCCTGCCTTATTCCACCGGTCTGCTGCGGCTGCTGACCCTGGTCGTCTTCGCCCTGCTGGTATGGAAACGCGGCGGAGACTGGCGCCATCTGCTGCTGGTCTTCACCTCCGTGCCGCTCTTGTATCAAGTTGCCAACCTCAATATTGAATGGATCCCGGCGTTGGCTTTCCTGGTCGGGCAGCGTGGTATCGGTCTGGCCTTGCTGTTGGTGAAACCTCAGTCCGGGCTGCTGGCGGCCCTGGCCTGGCTGCGCGAGACGCCTGCAGCATCGGGAGCCAGCGCGGTCCGCGCTGGCTGGATCCTGCTGCTGCCCACCCTCCTGCTCCTAGCGATCTCGTTCCTGTTGTACGGCGGGTGGCCGCTGCAGGTCTTCGAGAACGCCCGCAGTCTGAATGGGTCGGGCGTCATCACCATGGATTGGAATGCCTCGCTCTTCCCCTGGACCGTTCCCCTTGGTCTTTGGTGGATGTTCCGAGCCTGGAAAACGGCCGATGAATTTCTGGGTGTGAGCGCCACATTGGCGCTGTCGCCCTACTTCGGCTTGTATGGTTTGTCGCTTTGGTTTGTGCTGTTTGTGCTGCGCCACCGGGAGCGGCCCGCCCTGGGCTGGCTGGTGTGGATGGTGTTGTGGGGAGCATATGTCCTGCGGCATCTCCCGGGAGTGTGGGCATGAACAGTCTGGCGTTTCTGATCCTGATCTCCCTGGTGCCTCCGATCGCAGGACTGCCGATCGAATTGGTGGTCTTCCATCCAGAGCAGGGCGGCTGGCGGGAGGAACCGCTGAGCCGCTGTGAAACCAGCTTCGATGGTACCTGCATCCTGCATGGGGAAACCTCCCCCTGGGAGGATGGGTTGGTGCGCGGGTATCTGGTGGTGGGGGAATACGGTAGGCGCTCCATCCTCTGGCCGGGCGGCGAGCTGAGCCTGCAGATCCAGATCGAGTCTCTTGCGGTCGAGGAGGGTCCATATGACCATCATTCGGCTGGACAGAATCAGGCTCCGGTCATCCTGTCACCGCGCCAACCGGCCTGGGGCTGGCTGGGCATGGCGCTCCTGGTCGCATCCTGGACCGCGTTTGCCTATCGAAAGGCGCGCCGATGAAACCAAACCGCTTGTGGGTCACGATCCCGTTGGTGTTGCTGCTCTTTGTGCTGCCTCCCTCCGTGCGCGCCGGGTATCAGGCCAATTATTGTTTTCCAACCTTCACCCCGGACCGTTGTCTGAGCCTGATGCAGGTCATGGAGAATTGGGCACAGCGCATGTTCGCGGGACTGGGCATCGGGATGATGAAGGGCATGGCACAGGTCTTCTGGCTGTTGGATCGAGCCGCGGCATTCATCTTTTCGAAAGCCGTGACTGACAACGGCTGGCTGCTCAACCTCAAGACCCAGATGACCAACCTGTTTGCGGACATGATGCCCGGCCTGATCCGCGAGATCGCTTTCGGCAGCGGTGGCTTGATGTATATCGCGCTCTCGATCGCCGGTCTGCTGATGATGCTGCCGATGCTGGGCGGCGGCGCACGTTTCGCGCGCCCGGAGCGGGTTCTGAGCTGGGGGGTGGTCCTGAGTTTGTTTTTTGTGGCCGGGTCCTTTGGATACGATTTCATCGGTCAGGTCGAGGGGTATCGGCACCATCTGGTCAGCGGGATCGCGCAAGGCTCCAGCCTGCCACTGGACAACCTGATCCTGCAACCGATGCGCGCCGGTAGCGGAGATCTGGGCTTCGGCGGGGATCTATTGGACCTGCCGCCGGTCTTTGACAGCTTCTACTTTCCCGAGCCCGAGCTGCTGGAGGTGACCATCTCGGAAGGCGGCGGGCTGGGCTTCGGCAATGCCAACATCGAACAACTTGAGCGGATCGAGTCACGCCTGGCCAAGGCGGGGGAGGGGGTGTTCTTCGCGTTCATTTCCGGGTTTGGCGCCTGGCTGCTGCTGATCGTGTCCTTCACCTATGTGATCCTGGCCTTTACGGCACTGCTGCTGATCATCTTCCTGTTTGCGGCCCTGCCCCTGGGGTTCTTCGAGACCGGCGGCATGATCCTCAATGATCTGATCGGCCGCTACTTTCAGGTGGTGATCCAATCCCTGACCCTGGCGATCTTCCTGCGCTGGTTATCGGGCGGACTGGGGTACATCGTGGATGTCAACACCGTTTCGAATGCCCTGATCTGGCTGGTGGTGCTGGTGGTCATGATCGTGGTGACCGGCGCGTTCATGAACGGCTCCCTGCGCCTGCTGATGCAAAGTGGACAAAGTTTCACCCGTACCTTGAACCTCTTTGGCGGGGAGTCGCCCGCACAGCAGGTGCGCGAAGGCCTGGGGGGCATGGTCTCACGCGTGGCGGGCGGGGTGGCCGCAGTTTCGTTCCTGGCGGGGAGGCCGGAGGTGGCGGCGGTGGCAGGCGCCCTGGGCGCGAATGCCCAACCCGCTCGTGCGCCACAATCGTCTTCCGACTCCCGTGCGGCAGAGGTTCCGCGCGGAAATGTCTTTGCCCGGAATGGGTTCGACCTCACCCCGGCGTCATCGCAATCGATGCCCACGGCTGCCCGTCCCGATCCTGGATATACACCAGGGTACACACCGGTCCAGACCGCCAATCCCGCCATGCCACAGGCCACGCTGCACGCCATTTCCTCCCGCCAGGGGTGGGATGCGGTCCAAATGCGCCAGATCGAGGAAGCCGCACGCAACAACGCTTCGCCGCTGGAGGCTTTGAACCAGTTGCAGCGCGCGCCCGGCTTCGAACGTGCCGATCCACAGGAATTGCGCAAGGCGGTGGAGGCGGCCCGCCAGCGCGCCTGATCCATTTTTGTAAAGGACTTCCATGAGTGACCGTTCGATCTTTGAGAAATACCTGGAACATCGTTACCAGAAAGCCGGGGCCTTGACCCCGGGGCAGAAACTTGAGGTGCTGGATCTGCTTGAGCAGGAAGCGCGCGAGCAGGGCCGCGTGCCGGTCGGGGAACGTTCCGTGGCCACGGTGCCGGTGGACAATCCGGCTGTTCAGGCGGTGCTGCGCGGCGAGGAGGTTTCGCTCGGCGCGGCCACGGTCAGGAACCGTACGCAAGGCATGTTGGAAGGATTGCCCACGGCAGCCAAGATCGGGATCCTGGTCGGGATCGTCCTCCTGCCGCTGTTGCTGATGCAGTTGTTTAGCGGCAAGCAGAAGGAAGCCGAACTGACCCCCACGCCGGAGGCCACCCTGACCTCGGAACCGACCCCGCTTCCGCTGCCTACCGAGCTGCCGCCCACGCCCCTGCCCCCGCCCACCGCTACCAGTGCCTTGATGATGGGATTGGGCGGACCGGCGGAGAGCAACCGCGATCCGGCTTCGATCGAGGTCGCGGGGCAGCTGTTCATCGTCACGCGCGGGGAGGTCAATCCCGAGGATGGCAGTTGGAAACCACAGGGACCGGAATGGTTGTCCGGGACCGAGGTGCGGCGGGTCTTCGCCGTGCCCTATGAATCCCTGGTGGATGCCAATGTTGCAGCCGGGGATGAGATCCATGTGCGTACGCGCGGCGGGCATGTCCTGACCTATATCGTGCGCGATGTGGTGCGGCTGCAGGCCAATCAGATCGAGACCTTCTTCTCCCTGCGCCCATCGCTGGTGGTGGCGCTGCCGCTCAACAGCGGCGATGTCAACAGCGTCGAGCGGGTCCTGATCTTTGGCGAGGCTCACATCGAGGAGATCCAGGTGCAGGTGGCTCCGGCGGATTCCTCGATCGGCGGGCAGGCCAACGCCATTACCTATGGCGGTACCAACCTGCGCAACAACCCTGGATTGGACAGCGATGTGTTGATCGGCATGCCCGCCAATACACCGCTGTATGTCAACCTGTCCACGCCGCCGGTGCGGGTGGACGATGTCGATTGGGTCTATGTGCTTTCCCCCTATGGCTACGGTTGGGTGGCCAAGCAGATGGTCTCGATCCCCTGATGGAAAGGAGGTGAATGCAATGGACGGAAAATATATCGTTGCGATCAGTGTACTGTTGATCCTGATGACTACCGCGGTCGAAGTACGCACCTGGTGGTCGGATGTCCAGGAACCGACGGCTCGCAAGCGGGCGGCGTTCGTCAGCCTGTTGAACCTGGTAGCCGCGGGTCTCTTGATCTTCGCGCAAACCTAATGTGAAAAACAAGAAAAGGAAAAATAGCATGGCGATAAACTTTCAAGGATTGGCAAGTGCGCTGGCGTTGGTCAGCGTGGGACTGGCAGGGGCGATCATGGCGGGTTCGATGTTGTTTCCCGAACCGGCTGCCAAATACAAACGCCAGCTGCCGGATGTCTTCATCGGCTTGATCCTGGTCTCGGTCGCTGGATTCCTGGTGGGCTCCTTTGGAGGCTAGGCGATCATGAATTACCGCATCCCCCCGGACGTGATCCACTACGAGGTCAAACTGCTGTTCGGGTTGACCGCCCAGGACATCATGATCTCCGGCATGGCGATGTTGTTTGGTATTCAGATCTTCGGCGTACTGCCAGGTCTGCTGCTGGGCGGGCTGGCGCTGCTGGCGGTCAAGCGCTATGAGCGTTTTGGCAGCCGCAGTCCGCTGGTGTACCTCGCTCTATGGCTCTGGCATCGCTATCGCCCGCAACAGGTCTTCATGCCGCGTGTCCTGCCCAGCGGGGACGATCTGCATCTGACCGTCCAGGATTGGGAAGGCAACGACCTGATCCATCTGGATGGGGGAGGCCGGGCATGATCGTGGAGTTGTTTCCCTTTGATCTGACCACCGCGGCGCCCAGTATGCTGGTCAATACGGCCGGGTTGTGGGAGTCGCTGCCGCGCCTGTGCGGGAACAGCCTGGCTACCGGACGCTTGATCCTGGTGGCGGACACGCTGGAGAAGGAACAATTCATGGACTTCTTCCACAATGCCGCCACCCCGGAAGCCATGCTGCCGCCAGGCGTACTGGCCTATCGCATCGATTACGAGAACTACCTGAAGCGCATGGTGCAGTCTGTGCGCTACATCCGCGCATATCTGTCGATCAATACCAATGTGGATCCGGAGGGTTTGCTGGGACTGTTGGGCGCCTATGGCTTGCGCGCCCAACAGCTCGATCATGAAATGCCCAGACCCTTCACGGCCGGGCAAAGCGTATGGGAGGCGATCGAAACGGATCGCGGTCATTATGGCGCCCTGGTCTCGGCAGCGGACCAGGGACAGGCCAACATCCATCCGCGCGTCTTGCACAATCTGTTCGCGCAGGAATTCCCGGTTTACACCTCGCTGCATTTCTATACCTTTCCCCAGGCAGAGGTGATGCGCCTGCTCAATCAGAAGTCCGCCATGGCCTTGTACAGCGCGGGCAAGACCATGGACAGCATTCATGAAGCCCAGGTGGCGCAAAGCGGGGTCCAGATCGTCAGCGATGCGATCTCGGCCGGGGAAGCGCTGCATACGTTTCGGCTGCATGTGCTGGTGCCTGGCAAGGATCGGCGGGAATTGGAAGCGCGGCTGGAGGTGGTGCGCGGGGCGCTGCCCTTCAAGATGGAACGCGTCTATGCGCCCGGTGCGACGGTGACCCGCCTGTTCTCCGCGGAAGCCTTGGAGGAAACCGATGGCACGCCCGTGACCACCTCCGGGGCAGCCCTGCTGGCGGGTTCGGCGTTGTCGTATCGCAGGCGCACCGCCACCAACGGGGTCATGCTGGGCATCGATCGCAATCAGGCGCCGGTCATCCTGGATATCTTCGATGATCGCAATCCCAGTTACAACACGGTCATCCTCGGGCAGACCGGTTCGGGCAAGACCTTCGCCACGCTGCTCCTGATGCTGCGCCATCTGCTGATGGGCGTGCGCCTGATCATCATCGATCCCCAGTCCAATGTGGATCTGGAATTCTTGGGCGGGGAGGTCTATCGCCGCAGTATGGTGGGCACCAGCCAGGCCGCCGTGAATGTGCTCGATATCGTCTACGACGAGATCGGTGCGCAGGTCGAGATGGCGGTGGCCATGCTGCGCCTGCTGGGTGTGCATGGTGACAAACCGCTCGAACGGGCGTTATTGGATGAAGCCCTGATGGCGTTGTACAAACCGATCTGGGGACGTGCGGAAGCGCCTGCTCCGTTGATCTCCGATCTATATGCCTGGATGAAGCAGCGGGTCGAGAGCGCCCGCTCCGGGGTGGTGCGCGATACCGCGGACAGCCTGACGATCTCCCTTGAAGCCTATGTCAGCGGCAGCCGGGCGGAATTGTTCGGCCGTCCCACCAACATGGACTTCGGTTTGGAACGGGCGGTGAATGTCTTCGATGTTTCCAATCTGCCGCAGCAAGGCCTGGGCGGCAATCTGCGCTCGGCGCTGCTCTCCATTCTGGTGGCGAACATCAATCAAGGCATCCGCCGCAGACGCCGCAAGGGCGATCGTGCGCCGATCCTGTTCTTCGTGGACGAGATGGGGATCCTGATGCGCGACTCGGTCGTGGCCAATTACATCTCCTCCGAGTACAAGACTTCTCGCGCGCGCCTGGTGGGCATGATCGTTGCCGATCAGGATCTGCATTCCCTGCTCGGCCCGCGGGATGAGAAGGGGTTGCATCACGGGGTTCCGATCCTGGCCAATGCCGCCAATACCCTGATCTTCAATCAGAAGGATGGGGAACGCAGCATGATCCAGGAACACTTTCCCGGTCTGCCTTCCGCGCTGGTCGATGCGCTGCCCGCGTTGCCGCGCGGCACCTGCCTGGCCAACTTTGCCGATGGGGATCTGTTGATGGTGAATGTGGTGCCTTCGCCGCTCGATCGGGTCGTGCTCTCCTCGCGCCTGCAGGATCGCGTTCTGGCAAAGAGCCTGGTGAAACAAATTCAAAAGGAAGTGAACTCATGACCAAAACAGACGAAGCCTTTCAGGAAGCCGTGCTGGCTTTGCGCGATTGGATCGATTTCCTGGATGCCCGAAAAAATGAAACCCGGGATCAACTGGAGCGCGCCAAACGCCGCGCGGAAAAGGAACCACCAGACCAGGAGTTGATGACGACCCGGTTGGACGAAGATGGCGCCGCCTCTCCGATCGACGCAGAGAATCCGCAGGACAAGCCGGATTCATGGATGTAGGGCGCGATGCTGGATCCTGAGAACCGCAAGATCATCCTGCTGGCTTTGCTGGCGGTTGCGGTGGTCTTCGCTGGCAACAGCGGATGGCTCTCGCCAGGCGGGCTGAACGCCGCCGCAGCTGCATGGAAGGTCTGGTGGGACACCTGGCATATCGCGGTGTACGTCAGCGCTGGCGGGATCATCCTGGGCGGACTTGTCTTCCTGTTTTGGAATCGCTGGCAACGTTCATTGGCGCAACAACAGATGCTTGCGCGCGTTGCCAGTGGACCGACCTTGTTGTTATTACCGCGCGCCGATTGGCGTCCGATCCAGCCTGCCAATGTGCAGGTTTGGACACGCATGGCGGATGCGCTGCCACATGAGGAGCACTTGTCCTTCGAGATTTCCGGCAGTGAGGAGGGTCTGGCGTTTGGATTGCATGCCTCCACGGAAGGGCTGCGCGCTGCCATGACGCAGTTCAAGTCCGAATGGCCCGGGCTGCATTCCAAAGCGGTGCAGACCGATCCCGCGCAAGCGCCGAACGGCTGGCAGGTCTGGTGGGTCGAGCTGACGCCTGCCGATCCCGAGCAGGCGGTCCTGGCGGTTTCCGATGATCCATTGCGGGCGATGTTGATCGAGGTCAATGGCGTCCTGGGGCAGGGACGTGGGTTGGTGCAGGTCATCGCCCGCCGCAACTTTGGCATGAAAAAAACGCTGGGACAAAAAGCCTTTGCCGCCCGCGATGAAGAGACCAGGAGCAAGGGGGTGCGTGCGCTGCGACAACAGGATGCCAAACGGTATGAAGAGCGGGCCGGGCAGGCGTATCTGGATGTAACCTTGCGTGCGGTGGGCATGGCGGATACAGAAGAACGCGCACAAGGCATTGCGCGTGGACTGGCGCGCTCGATCGCCGCTTCCTTTGGCGGTAACAATCCGGTTCAACCGATGCAGCAGGGCAGGGATCCACAACCTGTATTGCTGCGCCTGCCTGGCAAACACAGTCCCTGGGCATCGACCGATCTGGCATATCTGGCGCATCTGGCGGGCAGCGACCTGATCCAATTGGCGCCGCGCTTGATGACCGCCCCGGCCCGTTATCTGCCTGCCGATCCCGAGATGCGCCTGGTAATGGACCTGCATCGCACCGCCTTTTTGGAGGGCGTTGCATGAGCGAATTGCGACGGCTGGCCATGGTGCTGTTGGGCACACAGACGGATGAGACCGGGCATGCCTGGAAGATCGGGGTGCCGCTTCCGGATTTCACCACGCATGGCTTTGTGGTGGGTACGACCGGCAGCGGCAAGTCGACCTTCCTGCGCAATCTGGCCGTGCAGACTTATGGCTTGGGAGCGGCGACTGCCATCCTCGAGCCGCACGGCGATCTGTGTCTGGATCTGTTGTCCGCAGTGCCTGACACGATGCTGGATCAGGTGGTCTATCTGGAGTTGGACAGCCTGCAACCGCCCTCCATTCCGTTGATGACTCTCGGCTTGAATGCCGGGCTCGATACCGCGCTGGATGCAGCCATGAGTGTGATTCGCATGGCGGAACCTGCTTCGTGGGATCAATCGACCCGCATGCGCGAGGTGCTGCGCAATGTCGCGCGCGTGATCCTGGATGTCATGGGCTGGCAGTCCAGTCTGATCGCGCTGGATCGCTTCCTGACCGCCAGCGAAGGCAAGTTTCGTGAACAGGTTTTGAGTCAGGTCTCGGAGGAGAATACCAAAGCGCGCGATTTCTGTCGTGATGAAGTGGCGGCGGCTTTGGAAGGGGACAAGAAGGCGGCAGGCATGAAGGATAGCATTCTGGGCGCACAGCGCAGACTCGAGGTCTTCGTGACCGATCGACGTTTGCGTCGTTCCATGGCATTGCCGCCGTTGGGTCCATCCATCCAATTGCGCAGGTTATTGTCCGGGCCGCGCCTGGTGCTCCTGCCGGTGAACTCCGCCCGCCTGGGTGACAAGGCGTCCGGGTTGGCGAAGATGCTCTTCATGCAGATGGCCAAAACCGCATTTTTGGGGCGGGTCGAGAAGGACCAGCGCCAACAAGCGGTCCTGATCATCGATGAATTTGCCGCCATGGCAGGCGCCGAGACCGGCGGCAGTGAAGTCGCGGAGATCACCAACGTGCTGCTGGCGGAGGCCCGCAAGTTTGGGGCGTCGATCATCCTGGCGACCCAGTCCGCTTCCCAGTTGACCCCGGAGGTGGCGCGGCGCGTGCAGATCAATACCAATCTGAAGGCGATCCTCTTGGTGAGCGATCCGGATGAGGCACGCCAGGCAGCCCAGATTCTGGGCAGCGATCTGATCAGTGAAGCCGATATCCGCGCGCTGCCGAAGTATCACGGATACATCAAGGCCATGGTGAACAAAGCGCCCAAGCCACCCTGCATGATTCAAATGCTGCCGCCCCAACGCCTGGGGATCCCGCCCTGGAAGGAAGAATCATACGCATCCGAATTGGAACGCCCGCCGGTCTCGGATCTGTGGGAACGCGTGCGGGAGCTGGCGCAATCTGCCACCGATCCGGACGATCCCATGAGCGCCAGGGAGGTGGTGACTTTCCTGCGCAACTTGAACGAGATGGACTGGCTGACAGTGGTGGCGGATGCAGGATCCTGGAACCGCTATCAGGCATCCAGGCTGTTATCCGATCCCAGCCTCGAACCGGATCGCATCACGCGCGCGAAGAAGATCAGCCGCGGTTTGTATGGCTTGCCCTGGTGGCTGCGCGAGGCACATTATTGGCGTGAGGCAAAGGGCGTTTCCAAGGTGGATGGTTCTCGTTTCGGCGGACTGGCTTCCCAGGAGTTGTTATCCCGTGCGGTCCGTGGAATAGCCGATCAGGGGTGGAGTGCGGTTGAAGCAAAGGATGGTGAAGCCGAATGATTTCCTGTTCCGTTGGTATTCCAACGCAAATTTTTTATCAAGGAGGTTCCCGTGGAATTCAAAAAGGTATTACATATTTACATCACGCCTGGCAAGCAGGATCTGAACCAGGATCTGGAGCAGGCCGTGGAGTTGGTGTCATGAACCGCTGGTGGCCCGCTGGTCAGCCGCTGGTGGTCCGTTGGTATTCCGCTGCTATTCCGTTGGTGGTCCGTTGGTGGTCATCAAAAATAGGGTCTTTTTTACGAGGTGTCACCTGGTGTTCCGTCGGTATTCCGCTGGGGGGCCGCTGGTATTCCAGAAAATTCGTCTCAAAAAACGTAGCCAACTACCTCTCCTTCGGAGAGGTACGGCTCTCGCGTTCCGCGTCCGCCTCATTCCTCAACATCCAACACCAACCGAACCACAGCTATCGTCATCCACATTCTTCACTCCAATCTCCACATCATGTTTGTCGTGTCATTCCTTCCAGAAACGGAGACAAAACCCTATGATCACTTTATATCCTGAACCTGAACTTCGCAATTCCGTCATCAATACACCATCCTTTGCGCGGCGCAACAATGAAGACGACAAGAATGAGCATGTCGCTATGACGCCGCAGCAGATCAAGATTGAAGCGGGACGTATCCTGTCCGGTGGACTGTCCCAACGCGTCTGGCGGATTCTGGATCTACTCGCCACCGGCGGGGTATTGTCTGGAGAAAAACTTCCAACTGTTAGCGATCGTAAGATGCGTGAGTGGTGTCAGATTCGTCTGTTTGAACGATTATCTGTGGAAACGGAAGATTTACAGGCACAGATGGGCGAGTTCAAACTGCTGGATGAAAAATCGATCTATTTACTCGGACCGGTGGGTGTGGAGATCGCCGCCATTCGGCATGGGGCGCTGCCGCCCAGCGGCTATCAAGCCTATACCCCCATGCGCATCATGCATGACATTGCCACCAATGAGATCGTCCTGCGCCTGGCGGAGATGATCGGCAGCCGCGGCTGGACCGTGGACTGGCTGGGCAAGTATGAAGCCACCCTCACGGATAAATCCGGAAGGACGATCCTCGAGCCGGATGCCGTGATCCGCTTTCGCAAAGACGGGGAGGATGGCGGCGATGGCGCCTTCGTGCTCGAGTATCACAATGAAGACTGGCAGACCCGCGCTGCCTTCAAAGTGGAGAAATACGAACGCGCCTTCAGCGATGGCAACTGGTGCGAACAATGGGAAGTGGAAACGTTTCCCCCTGTGTTGGTGTCGTTCCTCAAACCGATTGTTGGTGCAGGCTATCAGAATGCCACCAAAGGGAAGAAACTAAACTGCGTCTACTACGGCAAGACCTTCAAATCCGTTTTGGAAGGTAACCTGGATGAATGGGTCAATATCGCCAAAGGCATGAAACGCGAGAACATCCTGCCGGGAGGACAGACGAAATGAAGTCCATTGTCACAGCTGGCAAGGGTGGCACGGGTAAGAGCGTGACACTGGCACATCTGCTGATCCGCTTTATCCTGCCGCATGCCAGGAAACGCATCCTGGTCGTGGATGCCGATCCCCATCAAAGCCTGACCCTGCTGCTCGCCCAGGAATACGGTTTCAGACCGCCGCGTTCCCTGGGGGATCTGAAGCGTGAACAGGACGCCCCCCTGCGGACCGGACGTGGATTGGAAAACGCAACCCGGGATGAGCTGGCCCGGGTATTGGTGGAGCGAGCCCTGATCGATCTGCCCGGCGGACAGCTGCTGGTCATGGGCGAAACCCGCCAGCCTGGCTGCCAATGCGTGGTGAACAGTCTGCTGGGTCATGCCCTTGATGCGCTTCAGGATCGGTATGACCTGGCGTTCATTGATAACGAAGCGGGCATCGAGCAGATCGGGCGTCATCATGGTTGGCCGGTCCATACGCTGTTGCTGTTCTGCAGGCCGCGCAGTCTGGATCTGGATGTCGCCGCCCGCATCCTCGAACAGGCGCATGCCGTGCAACGCCCGATCGGTCAATCGGTTCTGGTGGTCAATGGCTTGCAAATGGGCGGGACCGGATTGCGTGTCGCCCAGCCACACACCGACCACCTGATCTCCCTGCCCTATTCCATCCTTCTCGAGGTCGCCGAACGAGCCGATCCGACCTGGATCAACAGCCTGAGACCGCTGGCGAATCTGATCCAGATCCGGGACGAAGGAGCCTGACCCATGTGCCTGCAATGGTGCCATGTCCGCAGCCAGATCATCAACAATGATCATCCCTGCTTCCACTGTCCGGGCGCGATCCGCTACGCCAGGGAACAGGAGGATTGTTCAACCTGCAGGCATTTCGCCGGGCGGACCTGTGCGCTGACCAAGGCCCCGATCCCGGACCGGCGGACCTGCTGCCACCACAACAGCGAGATCACCCGCCTCGAAGTTCTCGACCTGACCGCAGACAACATCCATCCCATGCAATTGATCTTTCATGATGTCCCGGATCTGGAAGCCTTGTTCTGGCTGGTGGAAAGTGCGCCCGAGCCGCAGGTGGTCCGCCCTGGCGTGGTGCGTGTGCGCATGGAGGATCTGGCGCTGCCGTTGGTGTACGGACAGCCTGCATCCACCGAAGCGGAAGGAGCATGGAGATGACCCTGTCCATTCCAGCCGTGATCCAGGTGCCGGTGCGCAAGATCGAATTCTCATTGGGAAACCCGCGCAGTAAAACGGAGGAGGACATTCAGGGACTGGCAGCCAGTATGGGATCTGCCAAGCACGCTCTGATCGTCAATCCACCCCTGTTGCGCAGGATCAAAGGCGATCGGTATCGCGTGATCGCTGGCGAACGACGGGTGCGGGCTGCCGCGCTGGCTGGCTGGCAAAGCATCCCGTGTCAGATCCGGGATGACCTCGATGCCCATGGGATCCACCAGGTGCGGGTGGTGGAAAACTTGCACCGACGCGATCTGGATCCCTTTGATCAGGCCACAGCCTTGAAGATCTCCTGGCTGGTCGTCAATGGCGATGCGCTCGGTCTGCAGACCGAGGTGGAAAGCATCCTGGCAAGGGAACAGCCCCAGACACACACCCTGGCCGCCCTGGAACTGTTGTTGGAACAGCATGCCTTTGTCTCCACGCATCCCGCGGTGTCATGGGATGAAACCTTGAATCAATTGGGGGTGGAGTTGAGTCCGGAGCGCCGCAAGAAATTGATGCGCGTCCTGGCGGTGGATCCCAAGGTGCAGGAGAAGGTGCGCGATCTTGGGTTGACCGAAGCCGCCCTGCGTTCGATCGGCAGCCTGGAGATCCAGGAACAAAACCATCTGGCGCGCGAGATCCAGGCCAACCCTAACCTGATCCGCAAGGTGCGCCGCATTGCACGCGTGGTCCGCGCCGGGTCCCACAGCATGGCAGATGCGATCGCCGAAGCCAGGGGCCAGGTCACGCCCACCGATCCCCCGTCCGGGATGCAGACCGACAACCAGCCGATCGATGAACGCATCAGCGATCAGGTGATCCGTTTGCTGGAAGCCGCGACCACCGCCCAACAAGCGCTGGGGGATCTGCACGTTCTGCTGGGCGGACAGGATCTAAAAAAACTACCGGATGCCTGGCGTGGATACGCCGAGGAAGCCCTGGGCATCATCCGCTCGTTATAAGCACACCTAGTACAGGACCATGGAGGTACACGACGATGTCATGTGATGGAAATCGACACAAATACTTTGAGCAGGCAGTCCGGCATAAGGCGGTCCTCGACACCTTCGGGTCCGCCCCCAACGCACAGCAGGCATTGGAACAGATCTTTCAGACCGCACGAGCCAATGCCGCCACCCATGACCGGGCTCAGTCCGCGCAATCGGAGGCGCGCACTCGCAAGCTTTTCGATGAAATGAAATCTGTGGGGTTAAAACCGCCCACACACTCTGCCAATGGGCTGCCCAAACGTGACGCACAATTTGGGTATGCCGCCGTGCAGCAAACCCTGGAGGCCGCCCGGAACGGACGCAGCCTGCCCATGCTGGCTCGTCAGATCCTGGAGAAACAGCAGCGCACACGCCTCGTGAGTGCGGTCCGGCAGGATCAGGGTGGGAGCCTGCGCTGCGCCAATTGCGGACAATTTGCGTCCGCCACCAAGGACCATGTCTGCCCGGCCACCGCGGATAAAGCCGCTCTGGGAGGCTACCTGCAGCGCAGACTGGGGGTGAACGCTTCTGCGTATGGGGATGCGTTGGGAGATCTGCTCAGCCAGGCCCGTAGCAGCGGTTCGATCCAGATGCGCCACGGCCTGACCGGTGAGACCATTGAGGCGTCCTTGGACGGTTTGCCGCTGGCGCTGGCAACCGGCTTTACACCGCAATCCTGGCAGGGAAAAGCCACGCCGGTGGAATTGTCGGATGGACGTGTGGTGGCGGTGCTGGATCCGCACGGTTTGCAGGTCGTACAGCCCACCCAAAATCCGCTGATCTCCGCCGCGGCCGCCTATGGTCTGGCGTTGACGCCCAATACCATCGTGGGCAATGCAACCACCACTCCGCCAATCTCCTATCACAGCGTGATCGGCAGCACCGAAACCACGGTCCAGGGCGGGCAGGGATATGATCTCGCGCATTTCATCGGTACGGAATATCGCAAACGGGATGCCCAGGGATTGGACATCGAAGTGAATGGACATACCTACACGGTGGGACAACGCAGTCAGGAACAGGAGGACTGGTCCAGCGCGCGGCTGGCCCAATTGGAGCCCGAGCCCAAGGGTGGCGTGGCGGTGGGACGTACCCTGGTCGAGGCGGTGGGCGTGCTCAGTCATGGAGAGGTGGTGGAGACGGAGGATGGCAAGGTCCAGGTCTACAGCGCGAACCGCCGTGAATTGCTGGCGGTCTACGACCCCGCGACGGCGACCGCCGGTGACACCCTTGGCACCCCGAACGCTTCCGCGATGCAGGTCGCCGCAGTTCTGGCACAGCGCGCCCTGCATCCGGAAAATGAATTCGATGTTGCATTATCCACTGATCTGACCCGTGCGCGACGGGGCAGTGGGACGCCACTGGCCGCTGCAGACAGCGCCTATCTGGTCATGAAGAATAATGTTCTGGCCGGTGGACAGACCATCTCCCTGGGAGGCAACGTGGGCACGCAACGGTGTACCAAATGTGGACGCTTCATGGGCGACGCTCACATCTGTCCCGCCCAGGACGCGGATGTCTCTGCAGCGCCGGTGTTCGCCTCGGGCAGCACCACCACCCAGCCTCCTTCTTCAATGAATATCGATGTACAGGTCGATACCACCCCGATCGCGGATGCCCTGCGCAGCTCGCCCGCCCAGTCGGTCTCACTCGACCAGGATGCCTTCGCTCAGGCGCTGGTCCAGGGCATGGGTTCCCTCAACCTTCCGACGCCCACTGTGCAGGCCGCCGTGAGTTCCCAGGACATGGGCGAGCTCAAGGAAGCCATGACCCAAATGGTTCAGGCGATCGAGACGCTGGCGAAAAAGAGCGGTCCCTCCAAATCCGCCCCGGTCCCGGACCGCTTCCTCGAAGTAACCGAGCAATTGGCGGCCAGCCTCGCCAACGGATCTGCGCTCCACCCCGCCGCCAGCAGACCCGCACAAGCCGCCGAGCGGTGTCCGAAGTGCGGACAGTTCATGGCGGAGGATCATACCTGTCCACCGCGCGCTGCCCGGCAGGGCAGGCCGGTCACGGCGGCGGAGCAGCGCACCGGGCAGGAGCATATCTTCGCGAACATCACGCTGCTCGCTCCGGATCCCTACTTAATGAAGGTGCCGGTGGAAGTGGGCGGACAGTTGGTCCAGGCACTGGAGGAATTCATTCCGCCCGTGGATCCAAACTTCGAGATCAACGAGCAGGCGGACAAGATCATGGGCATGATGGCGCGCGCGATCCAGATGGGATCCAATCGGAAGAACGGTTCGTGGTCCCGTTCCTTTGGCCTGTACGGTCCGGCGGGCACCGGAAAAAACACCATCGCGCGGCAGCTGGCTGCTTCGCTCCAGACCGTGGATGAGGAAGGCAATCACAGTCAGGGCATGAACTATTCCGAAGCCAACATTACGCCCGAATCTTCGATGCAGGAGTTGATCGGTACGACCGTTCTGGAAAAGGATCCACAGACCGGCGCGACGGTCTCCCGCACCAAACTGGGCAAGATCGGTCTGGCAGCAGCCATGGGCAGCGTGGTATGCATCAATGAGATCGTGCGCAATCCGAAATTGGCCACCGCCTTGCAATCGATGGTGGAGGATGGGGAGATCCAGATCGACAGTCCCGAGCAGGGCATGATCCGCATCCCGGTTCATCCGTCCACGGTCTTCGTGGTGACCTGGAACCCTGGCTATGAAGGAGATGCCGATCGTCCCGGGCAGGCGCCGCTCTCGCGCATCATGCCCTTCCGCCTCGATCGTCCCAGCGCCGAGGAACAGGCCCGCCGGGTGGAGTCGTTCTTTGCCGGGCTGCGCGGCGAGGAGCGCGAAGTCGATTCGATCGGTGCCCGGCGTCGGGAGATCCTGGCGCGCGAGTACAACACACCATCCGATCTCACGCCCTCCCGTGAGGAGGTCGATGCGTCCGTGCGCTTCTTTAATGAGATCGCCACCCTGGCAGGCGGCGGCGTGGGCGAACGTCAGATCGGGTTGAACAGTGACACTTCGACAGCCCCGGGGCAGCGGCAACTTAATCGCTTCATCGCCCTGGGCAAGGCGGCTGGCTGGCAGGATGCGCTCGAGACGGTGAAGATCGTCTGTGACCAGGATGAACAGTTCGAAAACCAGTGGAGCCTGGTACGGGAGCGCTTCGAAGCGCATTTTGGCACGGACGGATTGGCATTCTCCCGCCCTGCGCCCGAGCAGGACTAAACAGGAAGAATCGGCGCCATGTCCTGTGAACAGAGTCGACATAAATATTTTGAACGCAAATCTGCCAGCGGCGTGCTGAGCGCCGAGGAACTCGAACGCGTTTATCAACAGAATCGGCACATGCCCGGTAATGAGGTCGAGCGGCTGGCCTGTGAAGCCAAGACGCGTTTGTTGTTCGCGGATTTCGCAGGGCAGGGCCTGCGTCCGCCCACCCATGCCGCCAGTGGACTGCCCAAGAGTGAGTCTCAGCCCGGGTATGCCGCGGTCTATGATCTGCTGCGGCGCAGGCAATTGATCGGCAGCGGTGGACCGGCGGTGCTGGCGCGCAACACGAAACGGGACGATCAGGCTTTGTGCGCGCCGAATGATCCCAGATTGGGCTTGGACGGCCGTGATCAAAATGGAATGGATCGCTGGGGCTTTAATCCGGAGGGGTTCGATGCCGCCGGGTATGACCGCGAGGGTTTCAATCGCGATGGTTGGAATCGGCTGGGCTTCAATCGCCAGGGACTGGACGCATATATGCGGGCGGCAGATGGCTTCGGCCGGGATGGCTACAACAAGGACGGGGTGGATCAACAGGGCTTCGACAAGTTCGGTTACCACCCGGTTTCCGGTCGCGATGCGGATGGCTATGACCGCAACGGGTACGATCCGGACGGCTATGACCGTGATGGCTATGACCGCCGCGGACGGGATCGCAAGGGCGATCCCGATCCGGATTTCCTGCCGGATGCCGATGGCTATTACCCGGATGGATATGACCTGCTGGGATACGACCGCGAGGGGTATGACCTTCATGGACTGGATCGCTGGGGGTTTGGGCGCGATGGGTATAACCTGTTGGGGTGGGACCGCAACGGCTACGATCGCAACGGAGACCTTCATCATCGTCTGAAAGCCCCGGATGGATACGACAGCAACGGGTACAAGAACAATTACAACCGCAGTGGCTACGATTGGTGGGGCTTCAAGAATGGACGATCCTTCACCGGCTTTGACCGCGATCTGAAGGATGCCAGCGGGCAGCCGCGCAAGGTGCTCAACGAGAAGGGGCGTTGGGTACGCCCCAAGTACGATAGTGAAGGCTTTGATGAGCAGGGCTATGACCAGCGCGGTTATCACCGGGACAGCGGCCTGACCGCACCGGATGACCAGGGGCGGCGCTACAACACCTACGGCTGGATCTATGATGAGGATAGTGATCCGGTCGTGCGGGCGGAAAAACTGGATGAGGACCATCTCGCTGGACGCCTCGGATACGAGGAATACAAAGCGGCACTCGATGCGCTCGCCGGTGCTTCCGGGGAATGCTACGACCCGCAGGACCCCACCCGACGGATGAAGAACGGCTTCAAACGCATTCGCCTGGCTCGACGCACCAAGCGCCTGGTTGTGGTGAGCGATGCCTATCTGCCCTCACCACCTCCTCCGCCCATCGATCCACAGGCATTTGTGTCCGCTGAGATCTACAATGCGATCAACGGCTCGGCATGGGATTATCCCGCAGGCAAACAGCATCTGCATGTTCGCTATTCGGATCGGATGAACCCGGACCCGACCGTGGGCCAGCGGCGTGGCGCGTTGGAGAATAAGGTTCTGGGCGGGATCCGGCTGCGCTGTCCGCATTGCGGCCAGTTCACCGGGGGCGGCGCGCATGCCTGCCCTTCCTTCGCAGAATCCGGTTATGTGCGTGCGCTGCATTCCGGGGTGGTGCTGGATGACCGCGGACGAACGTTGTTCACCCCGCACAACCCGGACTACGATCCGGAATTCGACATCCGCTATGGGTACAGCAGCAGGACCGGGTTCGACCGCGCGGGCTATGACCGCCTTGGGTACAACCAGCGCGGCTTCAACCGGGAGGGCTATGACCGTGTGGGCTACGATGTGTTCGGGTACGACCGCGATGGGTACGACCGCACCGGCTACAACAACATGGGCGTCAACCGGCGCGGGGAGCGTCGCGGGAAGGCGCTGCAGGATGTGCAGGCTTTGATCCAGGAGGAGGGCCAGGATCTGTTGGCGAATGAGGACCTGGCACGCATGTATGGCCAGATCGCCAGCGGGTTGATCGGCAAGCCGCGCCGGGTGGTATTGCGGGAAGGCGAGGGATTTGCCACGGATATGAAGGGCACGATCTATGCCGATCCGTATCCGCTTGGGCGGGGGGCCGATCCCCGACACAATCTGATCGTGACGCGTGCCGGGATCTATCATGAGTTGGGACATGAGCAGTTCACTCCACAACCCATTTGGGGGCAGGTGCTTGAGGCCGCGCAGGGACGCCCGCCGATCGGACTGGGCGAGGTTGCGCAAAAAATGCTGCCGCGTTTCTACAACATCGTGGAGGATGGACGCATGGAGCGTGAGGTGGCACGCCGTTACAAGGGTGCGGCCGAGATCCTGGCGGCCAGTTGTCGCCTGGAGCCACGCTGGGGTGAGACCGTGGGTCCCGGTGTCTCGGAAAGCGACCAGGTGTTTTGGGCTTTGCTCTACACCGGGCTGCCGTATTTTCGCGTCCGTCAGGAGGTCCGCCAGGGCATGACCCCGCGGGCACGTCAGGTCTTCGAGGAGCTCGAGCCGGTGGTCATCCGGGCGGTCCGCGGCACTCCCGAGGAGGCGTTCGATGCGGCTGTGCGGATCGCCAGACGTTTCGAAGAGGAGGGCTTCCTGCAATTGCCACCGGAGGATTACTCCCAGCCCATGCCCAAACCTCAAGGCGGCGGTGGACAACCACAGCAAGGACAATCGGGGGGCGGGCAGCCGCAAAGATCCGGGTCGGGTGAAGATCCGTCCGGGAACCCGGCTGGCAGACCCAGCACGACTGCTGAAGAAGACGAACGGAAAGGCAGACCGACCGGATCTTCAGTGAAGGGGAGAAAGGGGCGCGCACAAAAAGGCACGCCGGACGAAGAGCAGAAGGGCAGTGGGAGGGGTGCCTCCGGGTCTTCAGAGGATGAGGAGCAAGGACGCGCACAAGAACGCGAAGTAGACGAAGAGCAGAAGGGCAGTGGGAGGGGTGCCTCCGACGAAGGCGAAGAATCCACGCCTTCGTCCGCGGACGGAAACACAGATGAGTTTCTCTTCGGACATGAAGTGGTGGATGCCGCCATGCGTGCCGTGGAACGGGATGCCGCTTCCGCCCTGGAGAACGGTGTGCGCTCCCGCAGCCGCGCCGCAACCATAGGCAAACCGTTGCACCAGGCATTGCCCAGGGAGGACTCGATGGAACAACGCTATCGCGCGGTCAGCGGGATGCCCAAGCGTGTGCGGGTCGCATTGCCCAAAGGGCGCTTCGCGCGCAGCCTGCAGGACCGGCGCGCTCGTCACCGCGAAGTGGCTGCCATGATGGCCAAGCCGTTGAAGGCGATCCGCGAACAAACAGAGCAGCGCCTGCGCAGGCAAACTGAAGGCAGGCTCGATCGCCGTCAGTTGGTGAATGCCTATAAGGGCATGGAGGATGTCCGCACACAGATCAAGGAACGACCACGGACCTCTTTTGCGGCCAGCCTGATGGTGGATCTCTCGGGCAGCATGCGCGAGCAGGTGACGCACCAGCATTTGTACGATTCGGTCATGACCCTTGGCGATTGTTTCGATCTGTTGGACATGCCCTATGAAGTGCGGGCCTTCGGGTCATCTTCCGCACAGGTGAAAGCCATGCATGAACCGTTCGATCCCGATCGTGCCGCCTATCTGGCGGAGGGGGATCTGGGCGGGACCGCGCTTTGCGACACTGCCGGTCTGGCGCATTCCTCCCTGCTGGCGACGGAGGAGAATAACAAGATGATGATCTGCCTGAGCGATGGTTCCCTCGATGATCATAACGAGACTGCACGGATCCTGCGGGAGGCCCGACGCAACGGGCTGCTGACGTTCGGGATCTTCCTAGGGGCGGGGGCAAACCAGGACAGGCTGGATGAATTGTATGGACGCGGGAATTGGACGGCGATCCAATCCCTGGGCGATATGCCCAAACTGGTGGCACAGCGCCTGGCGTCCATTTTCAAGAGCATGCGCTGAGCATGCGGATTACATGAACAAAAAAGGAGATTTTCGATGACCGATCAACAACTCGCCTTGATGGCCCCAGGGCATGTCTATATGCCAGCCCTGGGGTCCGGAATCCAATGGACGGAAAAGGAGGTGCTGTTGTGGCAGAACGGGAAACCCTTCCTGCGCAACAGTCATCAGACGGCAAGTGCATACGAATATTTTTATGGACTGCACTTTGCCGGGTCGTTTCCGA
>Ga0209573_1000992_pt1 | contig 49245 bp, 41 predicted proteins | sample TNRBio252014_DNA_FD_185870 | JGI IMG/M metagenome (GOLD analysis project Ga0209573, IMG submission 185870) | Wastewater treatment Type I Accumulibacter community from EBPR Bioreactor in Madison, WI, USA - TNR Reactor_6/25/2014_ DNA (SPAdes)... | ecosystem: Engineered > Bioreactor > EBPR >... | reverse complement strand
GACGGTGGAAACTGAACCCACGGACCTAACTAGACGGCGCATCGAACGGGCTAAAGCCCGTCCGATGGCCTTTGACGTTCTGCCAAAGACAATGAAGATGTTTCTCACAATCACCGGACTCCTTGTTCTCGCTTCGGTGCATCTAGTCGCCAGCGAGCAGGAGCAGGTGGTTCCCCCCGAAAAGTTCCAAGGATTATGGGAGAACACGGCATCTTCAATGACAGCTTTGGAGGCCGGACAAGATCATGGGGAGTGGAAGAAGAAGGGCGAGAAGGAACAAATACACTTCCGCAAACATCAAAGCGGTGCCATTCAAAGAGTCTGGAAGAACGAAAAGGGAGAAGTGATTATGAGCCGAGGGCTGACCATCCTATCGCAGACTGACAGCCAACTGAAATATCGCGAATGGAGCGACCATCCGGGTTGCTACACAGAAATGATCTTAGAAAGCGACAGCACGATGACGATGATTGCGAGGACTCCGAAGCACATGATGAAAGCAGCATTAGTCCTGGTTGTAGAAAAGAAGGCAGAACAAGCCGGCACTGGGCAACCCGCTACCCGCCCCGAGCCGAAGTCGGAGGGTAGCGCCAAACCTCAACCAGAAGCGGAGGGGCGCTCCCGGTAGCGGGTGCCAGGCCTCGACGTTCGGCAATGAACATGGCCATTCTAATTTTAGGACCAATTCTCGGTGCAGCCTTGATTGCAGCGGGCGCGTTTCTGATTGCTCGGGTGGTCAAAGGCCCCGTGGAGATCATTGCCGAGAGCTCCAAACTTTCGAAATCGGAGGATAGACGTCTCTTCCCCCCTTGGATTGTTTGGTTTTATGTGGCAGCCGCCTTGGGGTTCTTATCTCTGCACTTCCTTATAAATCGATCTTTCCAACCGCCCGACCCAAATTGGCCATTGTTCGCCACAACAGTAATCGTCGGTCTTGCTGGGATCGTTCATTTTCTACGCTTACACCTCTCCTCGGAACCGGGCAGGTTACGTCGCGCCTCACTTCTCATGACTGCCTTCTCCGCTGCTCTCATGATTTTTGGAGCGATAGTTCTCTTTCTCTTCTGCACCGAACAAAAACCGAAGCCGAACACGGGTCGGCAGGCAACGGCTTCGCCGTCGCCTGCGACCTGACGTTAGGCCACACTACGCATTATGAACCAGATTTTCCCCATCCTCGTCGGGGCAGCGGCACTCGGATTCTTCATCTGGTTGCTGATCCCCTCGTCGTCCCCAAAGTCGGATGGCGGTGGCGAGTTGATTGATCCTTCCGATTCGCGACAGATTGGATTGCTCATTGGTTTGGCCGGTGGAGGGATCGCTGATGCCGCAGTCGCACGATTCGCGTTGGAGCGCTTCGAGCAGATTCACGGACGCAAAGCCACCACCCGAGACGTGGGCGTGGTGGTGGGACTCATGAGTGGAGGAGACCGGGCAGCCTAACTAGGCGGCGCATCGAACGGGCTAACGCCCGTCCGATGGCCTTTAACGTTCGGCAAGAAAAAGAATATGGGATCATGGCTCACCTGTCGATGCGGTGCCCTCCTGCACACGAATCTGTTCTGCGGAACCGGGATTTCGGTTCTCGCTTCTGAAGAGTTTTTGGACGCCCCGCGCGAGGGAAAGGATCTCGAGGAGTTCGTGGCGGAGATGATCGTGGGCTCGCCCAAAATGCTCCACTGCAAGTCGTGCGAACGAATCGTCGTTCTCCAGTTTCAGAACGGTGACGCTCGGATCAGAAGCTACGTCCCAGAAGAGTGAGAGCCAATCCCGGGTCGATCGATAGGGGCTTCTCCGGGGCCTGCGATCCGACGTTCTTACCACCCCGCCCCACCGACCCACGCGCGACCTACAGCCCCAACCCGCGGAGGGTCTCGAGAATCGCTTCGATCTGCTCTTCGCGTTTTTTGTTGGCGCGGCCGAAGCGGGCGGAGAGGGCGGCGGGATCGGTGCCGAGTTCGGGGACGAGTGCGCGGATGCGGGCGACCTGTTCGGGGAGTTTGTCGGGCCAGGTCAGGGCAACGGAGACGGGCCTGACGGCATCGCTGATCTCCGCTGAGGGGAGGTCGATCTCGGACTGCTCTTCGACGGGGGCGCTGGTGGCGGAGGGGCACTGGTATTCGGGACGCAGCCAGCGGACGAGGCCGCGTTTTTCCTCGGCGGCGCGTTCGTGATTGAGGGCGACGAGGCGGGTGAGGATTTCTTCCTCGAAGGTCTCAGTAAGGAGGCGGGACATTTCTGTCCCGCGATCTTGGGCATCCGACGCGGCATCAAGGCGGACAGAAATGTCCGCCCTCCTCAAGTCATCCCATCCGTAAGCCTGGAGGACGGCGGAAACTCCGGCTCCTCGGGCACCCCCGTCAGCCGCGGCAACTCCTCCTCCCCCTCGGGAAACACGGCCACGCAATCGCCGCGTCGGGCGGCGGCATCGAACTCTTTGCGCGTGTGGACGGTGACGACGGATCGCTGGCAATGGGCGCAGTGTTTCCCCGAGCCATCGGGCAGATCGGCCATCTCATCCCACTTCATGGGGCAGAGGAAACGGAAGTCGCAGGAGGAGATCATGCGGGCAGCGTAGCGGCACTGCCGGGGTCGGGTCAACCCCGCTCGACAGAGAGAAAGTCCGTCGGTAGTCACGGAGCGGGTGATCGCTCCGCTGAAGCGGAACGGCATCGACACGTCGGACGGGAAACTGAATCCATCGTGTTTGAAATCACGGGGTGGAATGAAGCCGATGGGTCAGGAGGGCGGCCGAAGGCTCGGTGGATTCCGAGGCTGCGGCACCCGCGGTGAGCATCGCGACGGGCACCTGCAAGAAGTGCGATTCGGTGTGGCGGTAGTCGGGCAGGGTGATGGTGAGATCGCGCGAGACACGATCGCGGATCAGGGCGAGCAGACCGGTGGGGCCCTGTAGCTCGATCAGCACGTGCCGGGTCGCCGCTTCGTTCGGGAAGACGACGACGACGGAGACGGACGGGCGTCGTGCGGGCGCGAGAAAGCTCTCGAGCTGATCGATCGCGGTCGCGAACTCGGGACTCTCCACGATGCGGGCGGCGACGAGCTGATCCGCTGGGCTATACGGCCGCTGATGGGTCCAGAAATGGTGCTGACGATTCCGGAAGTGGCCTGGCATGAGGCGAAGGTAAACGACCGGGGAAGCGGCGGCGAGTGGGGAGAAACCCTACGCCTTTCCCCGCCGCTGCCGCGGCGGCGGTGCGCACGATCGCGGAGGAGGGTTATTGGTTCGATCGGTCCTTGTGGAGCGCCTCCGCGAGCCGTAACGGTGGGCCGACCGGCGACGACGCCAGAGGTGCCAACCTTTTTCTGATGGAATCCCCCACCGAGGAACTGCTCACGGAATCGGAGCTGCGATACCCGGGACTGCGCCAGCAATTCGCCGACCTCAAGGCGATGGCCGAGATCCCCTGCGTCCATTGCGACTCAGCGGACACGGCGATGCTGGTGGTGGGAGTGACGGGGCGGACGATGTCTCTGGCGGACCTTTCCGCGGGGGTGAAGCTGATCGCCCACCGCGAGGAACCGGGGGAACGCTGGTGCCGGACCTGCACGCGGGCGTTTTGATCGATCGCGTCGGAGGTCGTCCATCCGCGCAACGGATGGCCGGACTCACGGTCGGGCCAGGGCCGCGCCGAGGGCGCGGACGCGCGCATCGCCCTCGCCCAAGGTGGGGCAAATCCAACCGCCTTCGTCGAATTCATTCCACGCGTAGACGATGACGGCGCGGGCCTCGGCCTCGATGGGGTGGCGGCGGGTCCACTCCACGGCACTGCGGATGTGATCGCCTAGCTCCGCGGGTGTCGGGGCTTGGTAAAATCGCTCGAGGTCGGCTCCCCAGCCTTCGTTGTGTTCCCAAAAGACGGGATTTTCCACACGAGGCCGGCGATCCCAGCCGGTCATGGCGACGGGCACTAGGCGGGCGCCGGTGGCGAGGCTGCTCTGCCAGTAGGTCTCGACATGGGCGGTGAGCTCGGCGTAGGGCGCATCCCGTCCCCCGTTTTGGACTGCGTAGGCACTGCTGGCATCACAGCCGCTGGCCTCGGCAAATGCCTTGGCCTGGTCGGGCGACGGGACCATGGCCACACAATAGGGTTCGGGTAAACCGCGCCGACGGACGGCGGCGCGCAGGCTCGCGACGGCGGTGCGAATCCCCCCGGCCCCGGTCCAGGCGGCTTCGTTGCTCTCGACGGCAAGATTCAGGAGGAAAAAGAGCGGTCGCCCGCCGAGGACGGTCTGGTGGCAGGGCAAAGCCATGAGGTCGGCGAAACGCGCGGCCTCGGCCTCGAAGGTATCCGGTTTCCAATGGCTCGCGTCGCCGATGAGGCAAAAGCGAACCTGATCGCGCGCGGGGTGGGCGAGGTAACGGTGCAGCGCGAGGCTCATGGGACTGTCCTCGCCGTAGGCGCAAAAGGCCCAGTAGTCGAGCCCCGCTGCCTTGGCATGGGCGATCTCGCGGGTCATCACGGGATCGCTGTCGTCGCTGATGGTCACGCTTCCCTCGGGAGAGACCTGGGCGAAAAAGGGCAGACGTCCCTGCCAGTGCGGCGGGGAGAGACTCTTCTCCATGGCGCGACCGATCTCGCTCGCCCGGCCGTGCCAGGCATCCCAACGGATCGCTCCGACGGCGATCTCGCCGGCGGCGGAAGGCTCGGAGGCAGGACTCCCGGAGAGGCCAAGGAGGAGATAGGTCAACACGAAGGGGATCAGTCGGATGGACATGTGGGGCAAGGAGGACCTGTCTTCGCGGAATGCCGATTTGTCACGAACTGTCGCGGAGACCTTGACGCGTCCCTTAAACCAAGGTGAAATGGCGGCGCGCGCGCAAAGGACCTATCCTCGCGTCTTTCGTCTCTTCACCACCCCATTCTCCCTATCCATCACCCCATGCGCACCCTTTCGCTCTTCTCCGCCCTCACTGCCGCCGCGATCCTCCTGGGTGCGAGCGGCTGCACCACCGCCAATGTCGCCGAACGGCAGAGCAAGGTCACGGAGGCGCACGACAAGATGCTCAACAACAGCGCTGCGAGGATAGCGGCTCGCGATGCGCGCTTCGATGCCGAGCGCGATCTCCTCCTGCAGTGAGTGAGTGATTCGCTGGGGTGGAGGAAACGGTGGCTGCGGCGAAGCAACAGAAACTTTTCCACGGTGAGCCATCGTCCCAAACCCGGTCGGTTACTCCGACTCACCAATCCCCCGGAAAATCGGATGAGTCTTTCCTCCGCCTGACGTAACCTTCTCCGTGCCCAGTGACGCCAAACCGGATTTGCAGAAGAAGCTGCGGGAAGTCCCCCACAAGCCGGGGGTCTACCTGCACAAGGATCGCCTCGGCGCTATCATCTACGTGGGCAAGGCGCGGGATCTGCGCAAGCGGCTCGCCAACTACTTCACGCCGTCGCGGCAGCGGATGGCCGAGCACAAGACGCGGGCGCTGATCGAGAGCATCTGGGATTTCGACTTCCACGAGGTGCGCAACGAGACCGAGGCGCTGCTGCTGGAAGGCAAGCTGATCAAGGAATACCGGCCGAAATACAACATCGCCTTCCGCGACGACAAACGTTTCCTCCTCGTGAAGGTGCATCTCGCGGAGCCGTGGCCGCGTTTCCAACTGACCCGGATGCGGAAGGAGGACGGGGCGCGCTACTTCGGTCCCTTCGCCCACTCAGGGGCCTTGCGCAGCACGATCTCGTGGCTGAACCGCGAATTCGGCCTGCGGAGCTGTCGTCCGCTGAACCCCGGCGAAAACGATTACCGCCATTGTCACAACGACATCATCAAGAACTGTGCGGCGCCGTGCATCGGCCGCGTCACCCGCGAGGAGTATCTTGCGAGGGTGGAGCAGGCCAGTGATTTCCTGCAAGGGCACTCGCGCGATCTGGTGACCTCGATCGAGGAGGAGATGCGCGAGGCGGCGGCATCACTCGATTTCGAACGGGCCGCGGAGTTGCGCGACATGATCTCGAATCTCCAGCAGACGCTGAAGCCGGCCCGGCAATTCCGCCGGCGGGGGGTGCCGGGTCAGGCGATCGACACGTCGGCGGATGTCGCGGAGCTGGGCGAGATCCTCGGGCTGGGGAGCCCGCCCGCGGTGATGGAGTGCTTCGACATTTCGAACATCTCCTCGAATCACATCGTCGCCTCGATGGTGCGCTTCCGGAACGGGATGCCGGACAACGCGAACTACCGCCGTTACCGAATCAAGACGGTCTCGGGTCAGGATGATTTCGCGAGCATGGCGGAGGTGATCCGGCGGCGATATTCCCGCATCCTCCTCGAGGCGCGCGAGCATGTCGGAGCGGAGGAGGCCGATGTGAGCCAGGAGGATCCGCTCGAGGCGATGCGCCGGATCGAGGCCGAGGAGGAGGCGAAGGCGGCGGAAGCGGCGGCGGGGGAGGGGAAAGCGCGGCGTCCCTTCGTGCGTTTGCCCGATCTGGTGATCGTCGATGGCGGCAAGGGGCAGCTCGGCATGGCGGTGCGCGAGCTGCGGCGTCTGGGACTGCAGGATCTGCCGGTGATCGGGCTCGCGAAGCAGCGCGAGGAGGTCTTTCGGCCCGGCGAATCGGAGCCGCTCGTGATCCCGCACGATCGGGGTGCCTTGAAGCTGCTGCAGCGGATCCGCGACGAGGCGCACCGCTTCGCGAACGGTTATCACCAGTTGCTGATGAAGCGACGGGTCGAGGAGAGCATCCTCGACGATTGCCCGGGGATCAGTCGGGCGCGGAAGGAGCGGCTTTTGGAAAAATTCGGCTCCGTTTCACGGATGCGGAAGACGACGGCGGAGGAGATCGCCTCGGTCCAGGGCATCAATGAGAAGTTGGCCGGGGAAATCGTGCATTTTTTGAAAACTCACTGAGGAAAAGAGCGTATTCGGGGGGTGACCGGCGTTCTTTTCGTGTTAAGATGCCGGAGTGCCCCGCGCCCTCATCCCGGACCCGTCCATGAGCCCTCTTTTCCCCCGCCTCTCCCGCGCCGCGATCTGTCTGGCGATGATGTCCTGCCTGGGCAGTGCCTCGGCGCAGCAGCAGAACCCCGGCATCCAGAGCGGAGTCGTCACGGGTGATCCCCGGCCCGAATCGGTCGAGCCGCCCATCCCAGTGCCGGTCGCTCCCGGTGTGCCGGTAGCCGACCCGACGGCAGTGCCCGACATGCAGGCGATCCCTCGCTTCGAAGAGGCTCCGGCGATCGCCCCTCAGGCTCCTTCGGTGCGCGCGATGCCGGTGGCCGAGGAAGAGACCGGTGCGGTGGAGATCCCGAAGGAACTCCAGGGCGAACAGCCGGCGATCCTCCGGGCCGAACCGATGGTGCCGGAGGCGGACGTGGAGGAGGCGGTGCCGGAGAAGGATTCGATCCTGGAAAAGATGGAGGTGTTGGGCGTCGAGGCGGAAAAAGCTCCTGTGACGGCCGAGGAACTGCGCGCGCAGTCTCCGCCGCAGAGATCAGGTCAGGTTGAGTCTTCGGTGTTGACCCGGAAGGAAGCGCGGACTTTCACCTTTTCGATTCCCGCTCCCCGTGGCCAGATTCTCGATCGGAACGGCTACCCACTTGCGCAGAACAAGGTCGCCTACTACGCCGCGATTACCTTTCCCTTCCTCGGGGAAAATGTGGTCGATGAGGAAATCGAGCGTTATGCGCTGGGTCGGATGGTCCACGTGAACCAAGTCCTGGGATCACATTGGACGCTTTCCTCGAAGGTCGTCGTCGACCACTACCGCCACCGCCGCTGGGTTCCGCTCACCTTTTCTGCCGTCCTCTCCGACAGCGAAGTCGACGAACTCAACCGCCAAAAGATGGAGGGGCTCACCCTTCATCCGGTCTACCTGCGCCATTACCCACAAAACAAAACCCTCTCCCACGTCGTCGGATATGTCGGGAAACGTCCACCGCGCACGACGGGTCCTATCGTCAACGACGAGGATCTATGGGGACAGGCGATCGGGGTCGATGGTCTGGAGCAAACCTTCGATGCCGAACTGAAAGGTACGCCCGGGCGGGTCAACGTGGTCTTCGAGGGGGACGGCACGAAGGTGAAGGAGGAAGTCCTGGAGCGTCCACGTCCGGGATTCAATGTCGTCACCTCGATCGATCTCGAAATGCAGAAAATCTGCGAGGAATTGCTGGCCGCCAACATGAAGCGAGGCGCCATGGTGGTGATGGATGTGCGCAATGGCGACGTGATGGCGATGGCGAGTTTCCCGCAGTTTGATCCGAACGATTTCATCCCGGCGATCACGCAGGACAAATACGCCGTCCTCGTCAACGATCCAGCGAAGCCGCTCTATCCGCGCGCTTTCCGTGGCACCTATCCGGCGGCCTCGACCTTCAAAGTGGTCTCGGCGCTCGGCTTTCTCGAGAGCGGCTACATCTCGGCGAACGATCTCTATCCCTGCCCGAATGCCTGGAGCGTCGGCAACCTCGTGATGCGGAACTGGAACAAGAACGGCGAAGGTTCGATGAACGTGGTCGGGGCGCTGACCCGTTCCTGCAACACGTGGTTCTACGAAGTGTCGACGCGCGCGGGGGCCGATTCGATGAGTTACATGGCGACCCGGCTCGGCTTCGGGGAAAAGTCGGGGCTCCCGCTGAAAGAGGCCGAAGGTTTCATCCCGAACAACCGCTACTGGGCCGACAAGTACGGCTACCTGATGTCGGATGGGGAAGAGGCGGTGATGAGTATCGGTCAGGGCAGGGTCGAGGTGACGCCTCTGCAGGTCGCCCGCATGATGGCGGCGGTGGGCAACGGCAGCCAGGTACTCAAACCTCGTCTCGTCCTCCAGGTGCAGGATCTCAATCACGAGCTCGAGCGCACCTTCCCGGTCGAGGTGGCGAACAACCTGAATGTCGATTCCTATTCGCTGAAGGCGGTGCAACGCGGCCTCTACGACGTCGTCAATGCGGGCAACGGCACCGGGAAGCAGGCCTATCACAAGATCACGGTCTCCGGCAAGACGGGAACGGGGCAATGGAACATCGCCCTGAAACAGAACATCTCCTGGTTCGCCGGCTATTTTCCCTCGAAGAATCCGATCTACTCATTCTCGGTGATTTATGAGGGCGATCCGGGCGAGGTCGTCAGCGGCGGCAAAACGTCCGCGCCGGTGGTGGGTTCCTTCCTCGAGCAATATCTCACGGAGGAAAACTACAACAAAGTCCGCGAGCGGGCCGAAGCGATCGCCGCTCAGCAAGGTGAGGAAGAAGAGCCCGCCTCCTACCGCGATTTCCAGCCGGTGACCTCGATCTTCCGCGAGGGAGAGGTGCCGCCAGGCCAGGATCCCGCCGCGATGCCTCCGGTGCAGGAGCAGGTCGCCCAACCCCAGCCGCGGGAGGAGAACAACGGAGGCGGCCTCTTCAAGATCTTCAAACGGAAGCGCCAGTGAGCGCTCCGCTTCGTCCCCGGTCCCATCCCCAGGTGTGAATTTCGAGCGCCACCCCACGCCGCCGCAGCTCTTCCGTCAATTCGAGCGGGGCGAGATCAGCCGCGAGGAATTGCATGCCTCGCTGGCGGTCCATGCGCGGGGGATCATCTCCGAGATGGTGGAGGAACATCGGAATCCGAAGACCTCCTATCTCGAGCGGCTCCGCAACTTTGCGGCGGCGCGCAAGCTCGCGAAGAAACACGGCGCCGCGAAGATCCGCGAGATCCTTTCCACCCTCGGGTCGATCGACACGTTTCCTCCCGCCCAGATCCTCTGGAACGCGGGACACGCTGACGTGCCGCTCCACTGTTTTCTTCGCAGCAAGATCGAGCCCGTCTTCCGCATCACCCGTCTGGAGATCCAACCGATGATGGTGAGCCTCGACGTCGAATACGGGCCGCATCCGCGCGACAAAACGATCCGCGAGTCCATCCTCCTGCAACGCAACGCGCTGCTCGAACTCGAGTTGGTGGACCGGTTCGAGACTTCCTGACAGGGACCCGCACGATGATTGGTCGGACTTTATGGAGTGTAGGGCGGAATTGCATTCCGCCCCGCCCACGCCCGCTACAGAACCTGCGAGGGGCGGAATGCAATTCCGCCCTACTCACGGGGGGAATCGCCGCCCTAGTTCGTCAGCTTCAACTCGCGCTGCTCCTCGATCTTCGCAAAGGCGAGGATCGCCTCTTCATCCCCGATCTCGGCGACTTTGGCACCTTCGCGGATGAGGCCTTCGCAGATCTCTTCGGCGGCGATGCGCTCTTCTTCGCCTTCGGGCATTTTCACGACAAAGAGGAACTCCTCGGGAAGGCAGCCGACGCGCTTGAGCCGGTTCACCTTCGCGATCCATTCATCACCGTAGGTGTAGATCGGGGTCGGGGTGCTGCGGGCGAGATTGAGCGGCTTGATGACCTTTTCCGGGGTCTCGGCTCCGCGCGGGGTGAAGGCGAGGGGAATGCCGACGTGGTAGGCGTCGGTGCCGACCCAGGGGGCCTCGCGGTAGAGGCGCCCGAGGCGATTTCCCGAAAGGAGGCGTCGCACGTCGCGGGTGAGTTGTTTCTCCTCGTAGTCGGCCTGGGTGAGATGGCGATGCTCGACGTAGCGGTCGTAGAGCGCGGCGATGGTCGCGTCCATGTCTTCGCAGAGGCGGGTGCCACGGGCGGCGTAGAAAAAAGGCGAGCCCTGGGGAGCGGTCAGTCTGGCGAAGAGATCCCCTTCCCCGGCGACGAGAAAATCGCTCTGGGCCGGGTGGTTTTTCGCGACCTGGCGGGCGTCGTCGGTCCAGTGGTTCGTCTCGATGGCGAGGGCCGAGAGTTCGGATTCGAGCCGCTTCAGTCCCGCCTTGTAGAGGCCGAGATCGAGTTGCGGAAAACAGACCGCGATGCGTTTGGTGCGCTGCGACGAGATGAGCTTGTAGCCGAGGTAGCGGCTCTTCGCCTCGACCGCGACGATGCCGACGTTCACGAATTCGCCCAGCTCCGGGTAGGGGCGGAAGCCGATCGCGGCGTAGTTGAGGATCAGATTCATGGCGGCGTGGACACAAGAGGGTTCAACCGGCGAGCAGACCCTCTACCGGCAGCTTGGGTTTGATGAGCTTCGCCTCGAGATCCTGGCGGGTGAAGGAAAGGAGCCGTTTCCGCTTCGGTCCGGTGTGCCAGTCCGCCGGCATCTCTTCCCAGATCCTCGAGAGGTGGTAGATCGCCGATTCGAAGCGGGTGCGCCACTTCGTGAGAAAGGGCTTTTCGAGGAAGGGGCGGACGTCGCGGAAGATGTGCTCCCGTTTGAAAGCGGTCGCGTCAAAATCGGGGTCGAGGCAGCGATCGTGATCGATCAGGAAGATCTGCTGCAACATGGGATCCCAGAGCACGTTGGGATCGCCCCCGATGCGGTCGAGGCAGCGGTCGGGATTGCGCGTCCACCAGTCGAAACAGAGGCAGCGGAGCATGGTCTCCTCGTCGATGGAACGGAGGTGGGCGGTGCGGACTTCCTCGGCGAAGGGGACGCGCAGCGACCCGAAGGCCAGGCCCGGAGTGAGTTCGTCGCTGCCCTCGATGGCGCTGTGGGAGAGAAGCGTCTCAGGCAACACAAGCCGGCGCACCGGGGGCACGGGCAGTCCGCACTCCTCGCCGAGACGGCTCATCAGGTAATCCATCGCGAGCCGATCGAGGGAGACGTTGTCGCGCTTCAGAAAATAGAAATGGCCGTCGGCTCCCTCGACGAGCCAGGGACGGCTTTCCCCGTTGGCGGCACGGCCGCAGATTCCGATGACCGGGACGGGTGCGGCGGCTTCGGCATTGTCCGCAGTCGATTTTTTGGGTCTGGCCATCGGCAAGGGAAGGGTGGGGCAAGAAACTAGACGGGACCAGAGCCCGACGGCAAGCAATTCTCGAAAGATTTTGGAGAAGCTCCCCAAATCCACCCTTCCCTTGCAAGCGGGCGTTTTCCCCCGAACTTCGGGCGTAACCTCCTGAAATGTCCTCCTTCGATCCAGTGGCGGTCCGCGCCGACTTTCCCATCCTTTCCCGCGAGATCGGGGGGAAACCCCTCGTCTACCTCGACAACGGCGCGACGACGCAAAAGCCGCGCCGGGTCATCGAGGCGCTCTCGCGCTTTTTCTCGAATGAAAACGCGAACATCCACCGCGGGGTCCACTACCTCAGCCGCGAGGCGACCGACGCCTACGACGGCGCCCGCGATCTGCTGAAGGAGCGGCTTTCCGTGCCCGCTTCGCACGAGCTGATCTTCGTCCGCGGCACGACCGAGGCGATCAATCTCGTCACCCATGGGCTCGCCTCGCAGCTGCGGGAAGGGGACGAGATCATCCTGACGATGATGGAGCACCACGCGAACTTCGTCCCGTGGCAGGTTCTCGCGCAACAGACCGGTGCGGTGCTGCGTTTCGCCGGGCTGCGCGACAACGGCGAGCTCGATCTCGAGGAGTGGCAGTCGCTCTTCACCCCGCGCACCCGCGTCGCCGCCTTCACCCAGGTCTCGAACGTGCTCGGTACGATCAATCCCGCCGCCGAAATGACCGCCTTCGCCCGGGAGCGCGGCGCCATCGTCCTCGTCGACGGCGCCCAGGCCTTGCCGCATGGTCCGGTCGATGTCGGGGCGATTGATGCCGACTTTTACGCCTTCTCCGGGCACAAGGTCTTTGCTCCCGATGGGGTCGGTGTGCTCGTGGGGCGGCGTGAATTTCTCGACTCGATGCCACCCTATCAGACCGGCGGCGACATGATCGAACGGGTCTCGATCGCGGGCACGACGTTCCGTCATTCGCCCGAGCGTTTTGAGGCGGGCACGCCGAACATCTCCGGCGCGATCGGTCTCGCCGAAGGCTTCCGTTATCTCGAAGGCATCGACTGGGCCGCAGCCAACCGGCACGAGCACGAGCTCCTCGTCCACGCGACGGAGGAGCTGTCAAAAATGGAGGGCATCCGCGTTTTTGGAGCTGCGCCCGGAAAAGCCTCGATCCTTTCCTACCACTACGCCGCCGCCCATCCCCACGACGTCGGCACGATCCTCGACACCGAGGGTGTCGCGATCCGGGTGGGCCACCACTGCGCCCAGCCGCTCATGGATTATCTGGGAGTTCCCGCCACTGCGCGGGCTTCGTTCGCCTTCTACAACAGCCACGGGGACGTCGAGGCCTTCCTCCGGGCGATGCGGAAGGTGGAGCGGTTCTTTGGGTGAGTGTTGTGGCGACGGTCTTGCCTCGGAGAAATTCGAGGTGGCTCGGGTGCGTCCTCCTGCCTCCGCCGGGGCTGAAAGAGGCGGACTTTCCCCTTGCGGATGGGACCCGTCGGTTATCTTGTGCCCCCCATTTTTCAATTTCTCAAAATTCCACGCCATGAGCGAAGCCGCTTCCGAAAAAAACACCGTCCTGATGGAAAAAATCGTCAGCCTCTGCAAGCGGCGCGGTTTCATCTTCCAGTCGGCCGAGATCTATGGCGGGCTTAATGGTTGCTGGGATTACGGTCCGCTCGGGGCCGAGCTGAAGCGCAACCTCAAGGAATACTGGTGGCGGAAGAATGTGCAGGAGCGTGATGACATCGTCGGGCTTGATGGCTCCATCCTGACGCACCAAGCGGTGCTAAAGGCCTCGGGTCACGTCGGCGGTTTCTCCGATCCGATGTGCGACTGCCTCCTCAGCAAGGCCCGACTCCGCGCCGACCAGATCCCGGCCCAGTCGGGCACGGTCTATCATTTCACGGGTGCGTCCCACGCCGAGTCGGGCTGGAGCGTCACGCGCGACTACGCCGTGCTCGCGAAGGAAGGCGAGGATGAAAACAAGGCCCGCAAGACGGCGCGCCAGTATTTCGCCCAGTTCCTCTCCGGCAAGCAGATCTCGCCGAAGGCTCTCGAACTCGCCGGCGAACGCACCGAGTTGGTCGAGGGAACGACCCGCTTCAATCCGGAGAACGGTTCGCTTCTCACCGAGGCGCGCGCCTTCAACCTGATGTTCAAGACGCAGATGGGCGCCTCGTCCGACGAGAACGACGAGAATGCGATCGCCTACCTCCGCCCCGAGACGGCGCAGTCGATCTTCGTGCAGTTCAAGAACGTGCTCGAGACCTCGCGTGTGAAGCTGCCCTTCGGGATCGCCCAGATCGGAAAGAGCTTCCGCAATGAGATCAACCCGCGGAACTTCACCTTCCGTTCTCGCGAGTTCGAGCAGATGGAGATCGAGTATTTCTGTCGTCCCGAAGACGGTCTGCGTCTCACCGACGAGTGGCTCGAGGCCCGTCTCAAGTTCTACGAGGAGATCGGGATCCCGCGCGAGCACCTCCACATCCTTGACATCCCCGATGGCGAGCGCGCCTTCTATTCGCAGAAGACCTACGACATCGAATACGAATTCCCCTTCGGAATCCAGGAGCTCGAGGGCATCGCCTACCGCAGCGACTACGATCTCGGCGTCCACCAGAAGGGCTCGGGCAAATCGCTCGAGTATTTCGACGAGGAGTCGAAGGAAAAACTCCTTCCCCACGTTGTCGAGCCCAGCGCCGGTTGTGACCGCACCGTCCTCGCCCTCATCTGCGAGGCCTACGATGAGGAAACCGTGACCGACGAGAAGGGCAAGGAAGAGACCCGCGTCGTGATGCGCTTCTCCCCGCGCGTTGCCCCGATCAAGGTGGGCGTGTTCCCGCTGCTGAAGAACAAGCCCGAGCTCGTCGCGAAGGCGCGAGAGGTGCAGAAGATGCTGACGCCTTTCATGACCGTTTTCTACGACGAAGCCGCCGCGATCGGCCGCCGCTACCGTCGTCAGGACGAGATCGGCACGCCTTGGTGTGTCACGATCGACTTCGAGACGCTCGGGGAAAACGGCGACGAGCTGAAAGACACCGTCACGATCCGCGAGCGCGACTCGATGAAGCAGGAGCGCATCGCGATCTCGGAATTGCGCGGGTATCTCCTCGACCGGATTGCGTGAGCGAACGGAGAGGTGCTGCCCTCACGGTGTCGTGGCGACGCGGAAGCCGAGGGAAGAGGTCGTGGTCGTGGGCGGCGTGGGATTCCGGCTGTTCGCATTGAGGTGGAGGCCGGAATTGAACCAATCGCCTCCGCGCGTCCCCCGGTCACCTGCACTCGGGATGCCGTCGGTCCATTCCGCGACGTTGCCGCCGAGATCGTGGGTCCCGAAGAAGGTCGCGGACCCCGGATAGGATCCGACAGGTGCGAGGTAATTCTGTTGGGTGTCGTAGGTGGCATTCTGGGTGACGGAGAACACGCCGGATCCCAAACGGAAGTTTGCCTGATTGACGATCGGAAAAGCCCCCTGCTGGTTTCCCGGAACGGAGTTGCTACGAGTCGGGTAGGTCCAATATCCGTCGGCGTCGCCTCCGCCGGTGCCGGGAGGTTGGTAATATGCGACCTTGTACCACTCGTCATCGCTCGGCAGCCAGTAGTGTGCTCCGGGGGCCCGCTGGATGGAAACGCCGCTGGTCGCGCCGTAGAGCGGGTATGCCCCCGTCTCGGTCGTGGCATTGTTTTGGGAGCCGGTGGGGCGTCCGTTGTGGAGCCAGTTGCAGAAGCGTGCCGCGTCGAACCAGCTCACATAACTGACCGGACGCGAGGAATCCCCGAAGGTCGCGTAGGTGTAGGACCCCGGGGTTCCCGAGCGGGCGATGCCGGCGACAGTGGAATCCGAGGTTTGGGAGGCGTGATACAAGGTGTAGGTGTCGGTCGCGGCGACGGCGTTTAGAAATGCGGTGTATTGGGCGAGCGTGGTCTCGTATTTGGCCATGCGGAATTCGTAGGGGACGGACCCGAAGTTCTGGGTCCCAGCGACTCCGGCGTCGCCATCGTTGGGATCGGCGGGGTTGCCGGGGAGACCGACACTGACAAATTCGATCCAGTCGGAAACGGGCTGGGTGGCGTTGGCGAGCTGGAGCTTCAGTTTCCGGATCTGTTTTTTGAGTTTGGAGACCTGTTTCTTGAGAACGGTCGGGCTCGCAGCCAAGGCCCGCGGTTGCGGCAAAAATGCCAGCGCGACGGCGACGACAAGAAAAAGAACAATGACGAGTTTGGGGCGGGTGGTGATGCGTGATTCCATGGCGATGGGTTGAGACGTGAGGAGCCCGGGAACCACCCGAACGGTGATCTCCCGGCAGGAGATCATTGCGCCGCGGCGGGGAAGCATTACCAAAAATCGACGCAACCAGGCTGGGTGGCCTATCAAGGGGCCGCGTCGAGGCCGCTCAATTCACGACAAAGACATCGACCACGAACCAGGCGATCATGCCGAGGGCGAGGGCGACGCGTCCGAGAATCCCGGCAATGCCGCCGACGACGGTGCCGACGGTGGAGTGGCCGGCTTCCTTCACTTCCTTTTTGGCCACGAAGATCTCGAAGATGAAGACCCCGGCGATGGGGCCGACGATGAGTCCGGGAAGGCCGAAGAAGATTCCGATGATCCCACCGAGGATCGCGCCGATGATGCCCCATTTGCTCGAGCCGAACCATTTCGCCCCGAGAGCGCCGCTGACCCAGTCGAGGGCGATGGAGAGAGCGTAGAGGAGACCGATGAAGACCAGGCCCTGCCAGGCGAGGCCCGAGGACTCCATTCCCATCGTGAAATAAAAGAGCAGCGATCCCCCGATGATCAGCGTCGTCCCCGGGAGCACGGGCAGGAAGGTGCCGAGAAAGCCGACCACCAGAAGGATCACGACGGCACCCCAGACGAGGGAATCCTTCAATCCATCGCTCGTGAAGAAATCAAACCAGGCGGCGAGGATCGGGGTCATAAATGGAATTTCATACTCCTACTCTTACCTCATACTCAAAATCGGGCGTCCATGGTCGATCAATCGAGTATGAGTGTGAGGTAAGAGTATGAGTAAGAGTAGAGGAAAGTTGTGAACCCGTCATGAGCCCCCCGTTCAAAAAAAGCGTCTCGCTTCGGTCTCCAGTCGCGGTTGGCAGATACGGGTGATGCATTGCTCGAAGCTTTCCTCGTTGCTGAGGATACCGATTTCGACCCGGAGAAAATAGATCGGTACGTCAAGGCGGCCGAGTCTCGGGAAGCGGACCGCGTCTTTCTCCGTCGTGATGATCATGTCGACGTCGGACTCGACGCAACAGTTGATGAAGGTGATGATCTCCTGCTCGGTGAAGCGGTGGTGATCCATGAAGCGGCAGGTCGCCTCGATCGTCGCCCCGAGCTTGCGGACGCCGTCCTCGAAACTCTCCGGCACGGCGATGGCGCTGACGGTGCCGACACGTTTCCCTTTCAGGGCGTCGAGCGGATGGGTTGCGCGCGTTTCGATGTGTTGCAGGTAACGCGGCCGATGTTCGCACTCGATGATTTCCGCGGTGCGGTTGTATTTGCGGATGCGCTCGATGAGTTCGTCGTTCGGCTCACCGTTGCATTTGGTGATGAAGATGTAAGAGGCGCGTTTCAGATTCCGGGGAGGCTCGCGCAGGGTGCCGCGGGGGAGTAGACGTTCGGTCCCGAAGGGCTGCCAGCGGTCCACGAGGACGATGTCGAGACGGTGGCGGAGACGCAGGTATTGGAGGCCGTCGTCGAGGATGAGGGTGTCGCAGTTGAATTCGGAAATGGCGTGCTTGCCGCTCTTGACCCTGTCCTTGTCGACGACCACGGGGATGTCGCGGAGATTCGCGGCGAGCATGTAGGGTTCGTCTCCCGCGGTCTTGGAATCGAGGAGGAGTGATTTCCCGTCGCTGACGACACGCGGCGGATCAATCTCGTTTTTGCCCTGGATCTTGCCGGCGAGCCGCTTGAGGAAGGGCTGCTTCACCGATTTGTATCCCCGGCTAAGGATCGCGACGCGGCGTCCGCCGTCTTGGAGCGAGCGGGCGAACTTCTCGACAACAGGGGTTTTCCCCGTGCCTCCGACGGTGAGGTTGCCGATGCTGACGACGAGACAGCCGAGATTGCGCTCCCGGAGGATGCGGTTGCGGTAGAGCATGAGCCGCGTGCTAACGGCGAATTCGTAGACTTTCGAGAGGCTGCCGAGGAGGGCCCGCAGAACGGACGCGCGCATCCCCTTGCGACGATCGAGGATGACGTCCACGGCGAATTGTTCCAGTTTTTCCCGGGTTTGCGACATGGGGGAGAGGGCGGCGTCAACGGTCGCGGCAACCGACCATGAAGCAACCGCGAATGTGAACGCTTGCAAAGGCGATCGTCTTAGGAGATGGACCACGATATGAATCGAATCGATGGACGTACCCCCGACGCCATGCGCGAAGTCGGGTTTCAGCTCGACATTGCCCCGCTCGCCCACGGAAGTGTCCTTGTGAATTTCGGGGAGACCCGCGTGATCTGCAGTGCCATGCTGGAAACCGGCGTGCCGCCCTGGATGAAGGCCCAGGGCGTGCAAGGGGGCTGGCTCACCGCGGAATACAACATGCTGCCGTATTCAACCTTGCAACGGAAACCCCGCGACATCAGCCGCGGCAAGCTCGATGGACGGAGCTCGGAAATCCAGCGGCTCATCGGACGCAGTCTGCGTGCGATCATTGACCTTCAGGGACTCGGCACGCGCACCCTCTGGATCGATTGCGACGTCCTCCGCGCCGATGGTGGCACCCGCACCGCCTCGATCACCGGGGCGGTCGTCGCCGCCGAGATGGCTTTCCGCCGTTTCATCGTCGCCAAGAAAATGACGAAATCCCCGATGCGCCAGCTCGCCGCAGCCGTCAGCGCCGGGGTCTGGAAGGAAGGTTGTTGCCTCGATCTGAACTACCACGAGGACAAGAATGCGTCGGTCGATTTCAATTACGCCATGACCGAAGATCTTCGTCTCATCGAGGTGCAGGGCACCGGCGAGGAGGCGACCTTCACCGAGGAGGAGATGGCCGAAATGCTACGTCTTGGGAAGAAGGGGATAGGCGAATTGATTGTCGCCCAGCGCGAGGCGCTCGATCGTTTCGATCCCACCGCGAATCTCGAGATTCTCACCCGTATCGGCTGATCGCGTGGGATCCCACGAAAAAGGCCTCCATTGCTGGAGGCCTTTTCGGGGAAGAGTGAGTGTTTGCCAGATCGGCGGATCAGTAGTCGAGCGCGACCGTGCCCGAGGAGTCGGGGATGAGGTGCTCGTTGCCAGCCATGAGGCAGGACGAGGCCCGCTCAAGCCACTGCGTCACCTGCACCTCCGCGAAGCGGGGGAGAGCCGAGGGCTTGTTGAGGGCTTCGGGAAGCTCGAGGCCGCCGTTTTCGAGGGCGGTGCGGAGTTCGTCGGAAAGACCGGGCAGCTCGATGTCGCTCGCACCGAGGTAGCGGATCGCTTTCTCGGCCGGACTGGCCTTCCACTTCATCTCGCGCTTTTCGCCGGGGAGATGGACGATGACGTAATTGGCCTGATCGGAAAAGATCTCGGTGAGGTCGCAGATTTCTTCGTTGCAGCGTTCCGTGCGGGTGTTCGGGATGACGAGGACCATCTCCGCGTCAATTTCGGCGAGGAGGTTTTCCAGGTCTTCGGATTCGAAGAGGTCTCCCCAATTCCGTGCCGCACCGGTGTGCACGTCGACGATGACGGCATCGTGGCGGTCGACCGCGGCGATGAGCTGGGAAACATCGAACTGATCCTCCAGGTCCCAGAACTCGCCCGGGAAGGAGTCCGTCATATCCATCTCGTTCGAGGTGACGAGCAGGTGTTTCACCTCTTCGGACTTGAGATGGTGGGAGAGCGTGCGGGCCACAGTGGACTTGCCGGAGCGCTCCAGATCATTAACGACAACGATTAATTTTTTCATGGCGAATCAAACTCTACGCACCGAGTATAAAATTTATAACCTTTAGCGCAAGCTAAAAATTAAGACATTTTAAAAATAAGATAATCTCTATAATCGGCAAGAAGAGCGCTGTGAAAGGTTTTGAGGAGGGAGGTTTGTGTTTTTCGTTTGGGGCTTCCGATGAGTGAAAGCCTTGGCGGTTTGACGGACACAGACCTTGCTGAATCAGGAAATGTTCAAAAATCGCTCGATTTGCGCTGTGGGGGATTACCCGACGTTGGTGCGAAGGGAATTTTTTCCCGACCGCTCTTTCCCCGAAAGTAGGGGGCTTTGGAACGAAGCTTGCGTAGAATGAAGGGGTCGCCGCCGCCGGGTGACGGGCTTTTTCTTTGACGGGTCTGGAATCCCCTCTAGTTTTAGCGCCGTTGGCCCCAGCGCGGGGCAACGAAGTCCGGGCCGCCTTCCGGCGGACCCGTCTCTGTCAAGAAACACGCTTATACCCAAATCTATGGCCTCCTACGGAATCAACGGCTTCGGACGCATCGGACGCATGGTCCTTCGCGCCATGTCCGACGAACAGCTCAAGAAAGTTGTCGCGATCAACGACCTCACCGACAACAAGACTCTCGCTCACCTCCTCAAGTACGACTCCACCGCGGGTCGCTACCACGGCACGGTCGAGTATGACGACGAGTCCCTCACCGTGAACGGCCACCGCATCCTCGCGACCGCCGAGAAAGACCCCGCCAACCTCGATTGGGGTGGCAAGGGCGTCTCCGTCGTGCTCGAGTCGACCGGTTTCTTCCTCGACAAGGCCGGTGCCGGCAAGCACATCGCCGCAGGCGCGAAGAAGGTCATCATCTCCGCCCCTGCGAAGGACCCCGACCTCACCTTCTGCATCGGGATCAACTCCGACCTCTACGATGCGGACAAACACCATATCATCTCGAACGCTTCCTGCACCACCAACTGCCTCGCGCCAATGGTGAAGGTCCTCAACGATTCCTTCGGGATTGAAAAGGGCTTCATGAGCACGATCCACTCCTACACCGGTGATCAGCGTCTCCTCGACACGCCCCACAGCGACCTTCGCCGTGCCCGCTCCGCCGCCGAAAACATCGTGCCCTCCAGCACCGGTGCCGCATCGGCGATCGGCCTCGTCATTCCCGAATTGAACGGCAAGCTCCAGGGTGGCGCCTTCCGCGTCCCCACGCCGACCGGTTCGGTGACCGACTTCAGCGCGATCCTTTCCAAGGAAGTGACCGTGGCCGAGATCAACGCCGCCTACAAGGCTGCTGCCGATGGTCCGCTCAAGGGCATCTTCTACTACACCGAAGATCCCATCGTCCTCAAGGACATCGTCGGTGATCCGCACTCCTGCATTCTCGATTCCAAGCTCACCATGGCGCAGGGTAACTTCATCAAAGTGGTCGGCTGGTACGACAACGAGTGGGGTTACTCCAATCGTGCCGTCGATGCCATGGAACTCGTCGGCAAGGGTCTCTGATCCGCGCCGGTTCTCTGTTGGTACTTGTTTCAGCAAAGGAGCGCCCCCGACCGCCCGGTTGGCGGGCGCTTTTTTCTTTCCCCTCACTCCGCCACTCCATCAATCCAATCCTCCCCGCGGCCGAAGGCCGCACCCCTGCCATGGCCAAACTTTCCATCCGCGACCTCTCACCCGCCGGCAAACGCGTCCTCATGCGCGTCGATTTCAACGTGCCGCTCGACGACCAACTCCAGATCACCGACGACACCCGCATCACCGCGGCGGTCCCCTCGATCGAATACCTTGTCAAGGCGGGGGCGAAGGTCATCCTCATGTCGCACCTCGGTCGTCCCAAGGCGTCGGTGAATCCCAAATATTCCCTCAAGCCCGTCGCCGTGCGTCTGGGCGAGTTGATCGATGCTCCCGTTCACTTCGTCGAAGACTGCATCGGTGAAAAGGCCGAGGCCGCCGTCGCGGCGATGAAGGATGGCGAAGTTCTCCTTCTCGAAAACGTCCGTTTTTATCCCGGAGAAGAGGCCAACGACGCCGATTTTTCGAAACAGCTCGCCTCCCTCGGTGACCTCTACGTCAACGACGCCTTCGGCACGGCCCACCGCGCCCACGCCTCCACCGCCGGCGTCACCGAATACCTCAGCCCCTGCGCGATGGGTTTCCTCGTCGAGAAAGAGCTCGAATACCTCGTCGACAAACTCGAGGAGCCGGCCCGTCCTTTCGTCGTGATCATGGGTGGAGCCAAGGTCTCCGACAAGATCGAGGTCCTCAACCGTCTCATGGGCAAGGCTGACGCCTTCATCATCGGCGGTGCCATGGCCAACACCTTCCGCCTCGCCCAGGGTTACCAGATCGGCAAGAGCCTCGCCGAGCCCGACAAGACCGACCTCGCCCTGCAGATCCTCGACAAGGCAGAGAAGAGCGGGATCGAATTCCTCCTTCCCGCCGACACCCGCCACACCGCCGAGTTCCGCGACGACGCTCCCACCGAGTGCACGGCGGTATGGGGCGAAGGCGGCGCCATCCCCGATGACCGCGAAGGCATCGACATCGGCGACCAGGCGATCGAGGAATTCTCCAAGAAGATCGCCGAGGCCGGCACCATCATCTGGAACGGTCCGATGGGTGTTTTTGAAAAACGCGGTTTCGACCTCGGCACCAAGGCGGTCGGCAAAGCCATCGCGGACAACAAAAAAGCAATCAAGATCGTTGGCGGCGGGGACTCCGTCACCGCGGCGAACCAGTTCGGCTTCGGCGACCAGATGGACCACATGTCCACCGGCGGGGGCGCTTCCCTTGAATTGCTCGAAGGGAAGGAACTCCCCGGCATCGCCGCCCTCGACGACAAATAATACTCTCTTTACTCCTGACCCGTGACCCTAACATGAGCCGAAAAACCGTCATTGCCGCCAACTGGAAGATGAACATGACCCCGTCAGAGACGGCGTCGTTCCTCGATTCCTTCCTCAAGATCTTCCCCGTGCCGACAGCCGTGGAGATCGTCCTCGCGCCTCCCTTCATTTCGCTGCCGAAGGCCGCCGAACTGATGGCGGGACAGTCCGCCGTCGGTCTCTCCGCCCAGAACATGTCGCACGAGGCTTCCGGCGCCTTCACCGGCGAGATCAATGCGGCGATGCTCAAGGAAGTGGGTTGCCAGTACGTGATCCTCGGCCACAGCGAACGCCGTTCGCTCTATGGAGAAGATGATCTCGTGATCAACAAGAAGGTCCACGCGACTCTCGCGGCCGGTCTCATCCCCATCCTCTGCATCGGTGAATCGCTTGAGGAGCGCGACGGCGGTCAGCTCGAGTTCGTCCTTTCGCAACAGCTCGAGGGCAGCCTTGCCGGAATCGATGCGGCGCAAATGCCCGGCATCATCATTGCCTACGAACCTGTCTGGGCGATCGGCACCGGCCGCACCGCGTCTCCGGAGCAAGCGCAGGAGACCCAGTGCTACGTCCGCAGTGTCCTCGAGCGCCTCTTCGGTGCCGACGTCGCTGCGGCCGTGCGCATCCAGTACGGTGGCAGCGTCAAACCGGGCAATGCAGCAGAGCTCATCTCCCAGCCCGACATCGACGGCTTCCTCGTCGGTGGTGCCAGCCTTGATCCGGCGAGCTTCGCCGAGATCGTCAAAGCGGGCGTTTGATCCGCCCCAGCTGGCGTGCCTCCCGGATACCTTCACCAAAGGAGGTATCCGGATCTTCACGGCTTGACTTGGTGGCGGCTTCGTTCCCCTTGTTGGGAATGAACGGATCCGGAAACCCTCCCTCGATGAGCCAATGGCGTTGGCGGCTGCGGAAGTTCAGCCGCAAGCTCTGGGTACGCGCATCGCTTTTTGCCCTGGCGGCAGTGGTCACGGCCCTGCTCGCGCTTGCCGTCAAACCGTATCTCCCCCACGGGATTGGCCTGGGAATCGGTGCCGAGTCCGTTGATTCGATCCTCAACATCCTCGCTTCGAGCATGTTGGCGGTGACGACCTTTTCCCTCGGCATCATGCTCTCGGCCTTCGGGAGTGTCGCGAACAACGTCACTCCGCGGGCATCGCGGCTCCTCATGGACGACACCGCGACCCAGAACGCGCTGGCGACCTTCCTCGGCGCCTTCCTCTTCTCCATCGTCGGGATCATCGCGCTGAACGCCGGTATCTACGGGGAGAGCGGGCGCCTGGTGCTTTTCATCGTGACCATCGCGGTGATCGTCCTCATCTTCATCACCTTCATCCGCTGGATCGAGATACTCCGGACCTTCGGGCGCATGGGTGACGCCATCGCCCGCGTGGAAAAGGCGGCGCATGAGTCCATATCCACGCGGCTCGCCGCTCCCTACCTCGGAGGAAGCCCGCTCCTGGGTGGCATTCCGGACGACGCCGTTCCGGTGATATCGACGACGACGGGTTACGTCGAGCATCTCGACATGGGACGTCTTTCCGAGTGTGCCGAAGCTCACCGCCTCGACTTCTATCTCGTCTCCCTGCCTGGGGCCTTCGTCCATCCGTCAGCCCCCTTGCTCTGGATTAAAGGGGAAGGAACGGGGAACCTGCCCTTTGATGAAATTGAGGCGGCTTTCATCGTTGAGGATCATCGCACCTTCGAGCAGGATCCGCGCTTCGGGATCACCGTGCTCGCCGAAATCGCGTCGCGTGCGCTTTCGCCCGCGGTCAACGATCCGGGCACCGCGATCGACATTCTCGGACGCGGCGTCCGGCTTTTGTCGGGCTGGGCGGAGCGCGGCGAAGCCGAGCGCCTCTATCCGCGACTCTGGGTCGAGCCAATCAGGGCATCGGAGGTATTTGAGGATTTTTTCCGTCCCATCGCCCGCGACGGGGCGGCCCTCGTCGAGGTTCAGATCAGGCTTCAGAAAGCCTTGCTCGCCTTGGCACAATGTGGCGTGCTTTCGTTCGTCGGGGCGGCGAAGGTCCAGTCGCGCGAAGCACTCGAGCGAGCGGAATCGGCCCTCTCCCTCGAAGCGGACCGCGAGTTGATTCGGGCGCTTTCGGCCGAAGTGGTTACGGTGGTGGAGGGCAGGCCCCTCCCTGGACCCGGGATTTGAACCCGCTTCAAAGCCCGAGCCGCTCGTCGAGTCCGGCCCGCCATTTTCGGGTGGCGTCGTTGGACATGGCACTGCCTTCGCCGAGATTCTTGTCGTGGAAACCGAGGAGCCGCTCCCGGATCTCACGACGGCTCGCGAGAGGGAGCAGTTCCGCCTGGGCGAATTGCTTCGGCTTGGGACTCGCGTTCTGCGCGACGCATCGATAGAGAAAAATGCGGTCGTAGGTGCTGCGGAAGGAAAGTCGTCCCAGTTCGCGGAAGGTCTCGCGCAGGATCTCGGGGGTCTCGTCGAAAAGGCTGAGCAGGTGGACGATTTCGACCCCGTAGACCCAGTCGGGACTGCGGTAGCGGTGGGTCTGGTCGTAGATGCCGGCCGTCTCCCAGGCGATGATACCGAGAGTCTGGCGGACCAGACTGAGCAGGTAGACGTCCATCGCCTTCTTTCCGAGGTGTTTGCCGCCTTTCCAAAGCAGTTCCGAACCTGCGATCCATCCCGCGGCGAGGATCGGGTTCGTCGTGAAAAGAAACTTCCCGCCATGCCAGAGGTATCGCACCGGAGTGAGGTAGTGCTGGATCTCCTCATACTTGCGATACACCTTGCTCGCGGTGCGGATGTTCTCCGAGACCTTGCGCAAGTTCATTTCCTTCACTTCAAGAATGGGCAATTCCTCGAGGAGCAGGATGATCTGAAGCGAAGCGCGGTTCACCGCCTTGAAGAAGCTCTCGAGATTGAGTTCCAGCAAGGGCAGTTTGGAGTCGGGTTTGTAGACCCGGGCGATCGATTCGGTGAACGCCGCGAGATCGAGGAGCAGCTGTTTGCCCTCGAAGGAGCCTCCCGGCCAGTAAACGCCGCTCGAAAAGCGCTGCAAAAGCAGGTCCGATTCGCGATCGATCAGCTCCGCGACGCGGGAATCCATGTGCAGGTGGGCCTCGTCCTTCCAGTCGATCGATTGGAGCACCTTGAAATCGGGAAACTCCATCCACTCGCCGTAGGTCATGAGGATTTTCTCGAGATCCTGACGTTTCGAATCGAGACGCGAGGCCTCGGCGCGGACCGCATTCCGGGCGATCTCGACAAGATCCTCGTTGGTGGCGGATTCCGTAGCCGGAGCCTGGGGCAAACGCCAAAACGACAGCATCAGCAAGCCTGACAAAGAGACCAAAAAGATCAGCCACTTCGCCCAGGCCGGTTCGATCCCGGCGACAAGGGTGACGGCGGCTAGCAGGGTGAAACAGAACCCTCCCGCGAAACGGGCTCCCCTCGTGAGGCGCGAGCGCGCCTGCCAGATCGGCGTTTCGTTCATCCGGTGTTGATCAACTGTCGCCCGGTTTCACCGAGTCGTAAAGCCGGGCGAGTTCGAGAAGGAGGGCCTCGAGCTTCGTGTAGTAGTCGCTTTCGGGGACGTCTTTCTTCGATCGCCGCAGGTCCACGACCTGGCGTTCGAGGTCATCGCGCTTCTCGCGCTGCTCGGAGGAGAGGAGACGCTCGAAGGCATTTTTCACCAACACTTTCTGCGCGGCAAGATCGCCATCGGGTTTCGCTTCGGGCGAGGCGGTTTGCGTCGGCGTCGTGCCTTCGAACCATTCGGATCGCGATCCGAGTTGATCGCCATTGTCGTCGAGGAGGGCATGCTCGGTGGCGATACGCCCCTCGCTCTTGTAAAAGTCCGCGACCCGGCGCGAGGCATGCAGGTAGGCTTCTAGCAGCGAAACCTGGTCGTCGTTGTCGAGGTCGCCTCCTTCAATTCCGCCCAAAGCCTCCGCGAAGTAGCGGCCGAAACGCGCGTAGCTCTGCTCGCCTTCGTTTTTCGTCGCGGTGATGACAATGCGGTCGGGCTTGCTCATAGCGCGGATGAAGGATCCGCTCGCCGAAGCGGTGTTGATCACGGAAAGGCGGCCTTGATAGGCGTCGGTCCAGCTCGCGAGATCGCGATCGGTCACATCAGGACCCCGGAAATTGAACTTCGTCTCCCGCTGGTCGAAGGTGCCGTGGCCGATGAGGACGAGCCAGAGTTCGGGTGACTTCTCGGCTGCGAGTTGTTGCTTGAGCCTCTCCGCGTCGGCCGGTGTTTCGCCGGATGGTGCCTCGAGACCGATGATCTCGATTGCCGTCTCGCCCTTCTTCGCCGCGTCGATCCAGAGCGCGCTGATCTCGGCGAATTCCTTGGTGTAATCCTTCGTGCCGCCACTGCCGACGACGAGGAGGATCTTCAAGCCCGACTCCGCGTGGAGGGCGGGGGCGATGAGAAAAAAGAGGAGGGAAAGAAGTCGGATCATGATGCGATCATTTTCAAATCGTGCCCCGCCGCCGTCTCAATCCCCATTCTCCGAGGAAACAGCCGAGGGCGAGGAGGAACAGCCAAGGGGTATGCCAGAGGGGACGTTGTTTGACCTCGACGACGGGGAGGTTGAGCTGGTTGAGCAGGCCGGGGAGTCGATCGAGGGAAGCGAGCGTCAGCAATTCACCGCCCGTCACTTTCGCAAGCTGTTCGAGCAGGGCAGGGTCGGGTCCGAGACGGGCGAATTCGGCGGCTTCGGGATTCAGCGAACGGGCCACCTGGCCGGTGCCGATTTCCTGTCCCGCCGCGTCGATCACTTTGGCCTCGATGCGATACCCCTGACTATCCTCCGAGAGATGTTCGGCGGTGAAAAGCCCCGGCTCGTCGAGCGAAGGTTCGGCGGTGAGGCTGCGGGTCGTGCCGTCGAGATCCTTCACCGTGAGGAGGACGGTAGCGTCGTCCTGGGGATCATATTTCAAATCGCGCACCCGCACAGCGACCTTGGTCACGGGAATGGCTCCGTCGTTGGTTTCCTCCTTCGTCAATTCGACGCGAGCCGGCACATCGGTGACCGACCAACGCAGGAATTGACGCCACATCTTGCCCAGTTCGGCATTTTGCTCGGCGTCCTTCATGCCCCAGCGCCAGAAGTCGGCCACGGCAAAGGCGGCGCTGCGCCCCTCGCCGTAGCGCTGCGTGATGAGGGCGGGGAGGACGCGGCCTTCGGGGTCGGTCACGGTCGAGAGGATGCTCGCTCCCGGCTTGATCGTAGGGAGGCGGTTCACCGCGAAGAAGGGAGTCATGTAGGCGAGGCGGATTTCCTCCTCCTCCTGACCGGCCCGCAGCCGCATCCAGTCCTCGAGCCAGCCTTCGCGGGTGAGATTGTAGGTCGCCTCGAGGGCGGCGCCGCCGGGCTCTTTCTGGTCGAGGTAAACGGGGAGGAGGCGGCCGACCGGCGTGTTGTCCCATCCGCCTTCCTGGAAGGATTCCTGCCCCCCTAACATCACCACCGTGCCGCCCCGCATCGAGACGAATTGTTCGATCAGTTCCTGTTGCTCGGCAGTGAAGAAGTCAGCCTCGAGGTCGTCGATGACGATGGCGCGGTAGCGGGTGAAGAGCTCCTCGGCCGCCTTCGGGAAACCGTCGCGAAGCTCTTCGGGCGTGGCCGTGTTGAGCCGCACGAGAACGGGCTGGTCGTAGCGCTGGGTCTCCTCGGGGATGTCGCGGTTGAATCCGCGGAAGAGCGGGTTGCTGCTCTCGCCGGTGCGGCCGCGCCACTCGAATTTCGGCTCGCGTTTCGCGATGCGGATGAGTCCGACGAGATCCAGCTCGGCGTCGCCGGCGATGGCGCGGCGGAGGAATTTGTATTCCCAGTTCGGTCTCCCGCTGAGATAGAGGATGCGGTAGGGGCCGCTGCCGCGATTCACGGTGATGCGCATGCGGTCGTTCTTTTCCGTCAGTTGCGCGAGCGGGGTCTTCGCGGTCTGGCGGATTCCCACGGTGAGGAAGGAAACGCCCGAGGGCACTCCGGCGAGACGAAGACGCACGGGCACGGCGCGCCGCTCCGCCCCGGCGGGAAAGATGAGATCCTTCTTGGCGAGCTCTTCGTCCTTCTCGTTCCTGACAAACACCTCCACGGCCTCGGGGAATTCGCCGAGGGCCTCGGCCTCGACGTTCATGGTCACTTGCGCGTCCTCGAACTGAGTCGTCGTGGCATCGACCCGGGCAATGGCGAGGTCGCGCGCGGCGGGAATGAGCTCGCCGACGAGGATGGGATAAATCGGGACGCGTTTTTCCTCAGGCAAGGCCTCCTGCGCCGCGAGATGCGCTTCGAGAGCGGCTTTGTCGGTGGCATTGCCGTCGGTGAGGAGGACGGTCGCGGCGAGGGGACGGCCGCGGAAGCGGGTCGCGAGATTGTCGAGGGCCGCGCCGAGGGTGGAGCTGTTGCGGGCGAAATCGAGTCCGCTGAAATCGCCGACCTGGCGCAGTCCGCGATCAACGAGGAAGGGCTGGACGCGGAAGGTGTCGCCGATGCCGGTGATCCACGCGGGTGGCTGATCGGGCGCGGGACCGACGAGGGCGGCACGCAAGGCGGCGGCCGGGGCTTCCTTGCCTTCCCCGAGCGGCACGGCGAGTCCGGCGGAGTTGTCGGCGAGAATGGCGACGTCGTTGGCGTGTTTCTTGGGTGTTTCGTCGAGATGGACCGGTTCCATCAAGGCGAGGGCGAGGAGGATGAGGCCGACGGCCTTCAGGGCCATTGCCGCGACCTTGGCTCCTCCGCGGAGCGGGGAGTTTCGGTAAGTGAGGACGAGCACGAGAATCGCCCCCGCGCCGAAGAGCAAGGCGACCCACGCCCACGATTCGTTGGCGAAGGCGATGTTGGCGAGATGGGCGGTGGGGGAAATCATTCGGCGGCGGAAGTCTTGTAGCCGGGGTCATTGACCCCGGGTGAGGCGAGCTGCGTGCCCAGGATGCGAAACGATCGGCCTCGATGAGGCCGGCTACAGGCGCTGCCGCGGAGAAGAGGGAACTTCATCAGGATTCGATTTAATTCCCGGCCCCCAGTTTCTCGTAATAGCGCCGCACGAGATCGCGGAACTCGCTCGGGACGGGGTCGCGGTCGATCGGGGCAACGGGGTTTTCGCGGTTGAGCTTGGCGAGTTCCTCGCTGATGCGCTGGCGCAGTTCGACGAGCGGTTCGGTGATCTTCCGGTTGATCGTCGCGGCTCCGGGCGGGAGGTCGTCGCGGCGGTAGTCGATGCGCATCGCCCGCGCGTCGTCGCGGACCTGGGCGACGGAATTGCGAAGGTCCTCGTCGGGCAGCATCTCCTCGAGATTGCCGAGGCGGTCGGCCCATTGCTCGTAATCCTCGCCCGTGATAGGACCGGGTCGGCGCTCCTCGGAGCTGTCGTCGAAGAAGAGCGGGCTCCCGAGCGGACCGGTGGGAAGGCCCTCGTTGCGGTCGTCGCCGCCGTTGTTCATCGCGCCACCGCCTCCGCTGGCGCCGCGCCCGGAGGCGAGTTGGCGCGGACTTTGGCCCTGGCCCTGACCTTCCCCTTGACCCTGACCTTCGGTCGCGTTCGGATCGGGCGATTCGCCTTCACCTTGTCCCTTGCCTTTTCCTTTGCCCTTTCCGTTTTCGGCTTGGCCTTCGGCGGGCGATTCGCCTTCACCTTGTCCCTCACCTTTGCCTTTGCCCTTCCCCTTGGATTTGCCGTTTTCGGCGAGGGATTCGCCGGGCGTTTCACCCTCGCCTTCGCCGGGCGATTCGCCCTTTCCTTTGCCTTTGGCTTTTCCTTCGCCGGGTTGGCCTTCTTCCTTGCCTTCACCCGGAGTCTCGCCCTTTCCTTTTCCTTTGCCTTTTTCGGTGGAAGCCTGCTGGGATTCGCCCTCGCCGGTTTCGCCGGGCTCCTTGCCTTCCCCTTTGCCCTTGCCTTTTTCCTTCCCGCTTTCAGCAAGGCCCTTTTCCTTGCCGTCGCCCGATTGGGACTCACCCGGCTTTTCGGGACCGGATCCGGCCTGACCTGACTCTGTCGGGTCCTTCGCCTGACCCTCTTCGGTCCCTTCCTTGCCGCCGAGGCGTTCGGTTTCGGATTTGGTTTCTTCGATCAGTTTGTCGAGTTCATTGCGGGCGAGGCGGAGGGCGTCGGCTTCGTTGCCGATGATTTTTTCGGCGGCCTTTTCGACGCTGTTCTTCAATTCCTCAATGCCGCGGGCGGCGGTTTCCTCGGAGGTCTTGGCCTGGTCGGCGCGGTTGTAGAAGGCCATGTCGCGGGCCTCGTCGAGCGACTCCTGCACTTGCTGGGTCGTCGCATTGCGCACCGCCTCGTAGAGCGCGTCGGAGAGGATGGGTTCGGTCGGCTCGGCCTGTTCGCTGAGGTTCTTCATGCTCTCGAGCACCTCGGAAAGTTTCTGTGACTGCTCCGCGATGGATTGGGCCAGTTCGCCACGCTCCTGTTGTTTGTCGGCGGTGAAGGGATCGGCGGCCGGGTTCTCGGCGAGTTTCTCGATCTGTTCGCCGAGGGCTTCCTGACGTTCCGACAATTCGCGGGTGGCGTCGCGGAGGCCCTTCATCTCGTTGGCGAACTGACGCGAGGTCTTCTCGCGGAATTCCTCCTTCATCTCCTCGAGCTGCTCGCTCGCGCGGGTCGCGGCGTTGGCGGCGGCGGTGAGTTCGCCCGATTCGAGTTTCTCGGCGGTCTCCTGCACGTTCTCGCGCGTTTCGTCGAGCTTCTCGCGCTCCTCGGACATGTTGGCGCGGTTCTCCTCGGAATCCATGCGCTCGGCAAGATCGTCCATCTCGCGGAGCAGTTCACGCTGCTCCTCCTCAAGACGCTTGAGCTGGCGCTCGATCTCGGCCTTCTCCTCCGCGTTCGCTTTCTGGAGCTGGTTCTCGAGTTCCTTGATCTTCTCGGCGATGGCCTCCTGGCGACGGGCGAGATCCTTGAGCCGGTTGAGAACGGCGAGGTTCTCCTGCTGCTCGGCGGTCTGGGCGGGATCCTGGGCGGACGACTGCTCCTCGTATTTGAGCTCCTTCTGCTCAAGCTCGAGGTTCATGTTGCGCTGCCGTTCCTGCTGCGATTGTGAGGCACCCTGTGACGGACTCTGGGACATTGAGATTTCGGTTTCACGGGCGCGGGCCTTGAGGAGTTCGGCGTAAGCGTCGGTGGCACTTCCCATCGAGACGACGAGGAGTTCCCCGTCCTTCTTTTCAGTGACGGAGGCGAATTCGGACGCCGCTTCAGTCATGTGCTGCTTCGCCAGTTCGAGAGCGGCCCGCACCTCGGCATCCTCGACCTCGGTGAGCGCGTCGTCGGTCTTGGCGATGACGACATTCTGCGACTCGGTGACAACGCCGACGTCTTCGGCTTGAGACTCGAAGGGTTTTCCGCCCTGATGATCACGAGAGAGTTTCCAGGCGGCGTTGATGACGTCTTTCTGGATGCGGATGAGCTCGTCCGACTCGCCGCCGGGAGGCGTGCCTCCCGGACCGCCGCCGGCCGCACCTTCGCGGAGGATCTCCTCGAAGAGACGGACTTCGGCGAAAAAGCGGTCGCTCAAGGTGCGGCGCACCTTGCCTTCCTTGTCCTTGTCTTCGGCCCAGAAGAAATAGGTGACGAGGTCGCGCTCCTTCGCTCCGAGCTTCTCGATGTCGATGAGGGTGGAGAGGGGATGTTTCGCGCTGCCGGCGAGCGGTTCCTCGTTGAGAACGACTTCGGTCTCTTCGCCGCGGAATTGATAACTCATACCGGTGCGGAGGACTTCGATATCGTCCCAGACTTCGGCCTCGAGCGGGAGCTCCTGCAGGGCGGAGATCTCGAAGTCGCGGCCGGGGAAGGTGAGCTTCAGCTTCGGCGGCACGTTTTCCTTCACGTTCACGGTGAGCCAGGGCGGACGCTGGTTCGAGCGGTCCTTCTCATCGACGAGATGGACGCGGTACTTTCTCGTCACTTCCGGGACGTGGCTGGCGAGGAGCAGGGTGGGATCGGCAGGATCCGGGGTCAATGTCAGGATCTCGCCTTCCTCGCTGAAGAGCTCCGCGGCGGAGACGGGCTTGTTGACGCGGAGGCGCCATTCGACCTTCGAGCCCTCCATCACCGTGATCTTGCGGGTATCGGCGATCGTTTCCGTTTCGCCGCCGAGGTAAGCGGGTGGGGTGACGACGGCATCGGCCTGGAGCAAGGCCGGATACTCGAAGACGGTGATGGCGTATTCGCCGGACGACGCGGTGTCGTAGGCGACGAGGTAACGGCCGTCGGTGTCGACCTTCGGCAGCATCGTGGAGAAGACCTTGTCGTCGAGTCCGACCTGCATGGGGATCTTCGTCTCGCCGCCGGCATGCCGGTGGATCAGGGTCGCAGCGGCGGGAGCGCTTCCGGTGAAGGCGGCCTCGATGACGAGGCGCGATCCTTTTTCGAGCTCAACATCGCCGGGGGTGACGCGGATCTCGATGGCGGATTTGGTCTCGGGTGTTTCGGCGATCGCGCCGGTTCCTGCTTTGCCAGGAGCCCTGCCGAGCGGGGCTTCGCCGAGGAGGAACCAGAGCGAGGCGACGAAGGCGGCAAGGGCGAGGAATTGTCCCCATCCGGCGGCGACGAGACGGTTCTCGGAAACGCGGCGGACCCAGCGATTCCGCACGGCGTGCTCGGAGATCTCGCCGAGGAGTTTGCGCTGGAGGAAGCTCAGCTCGCCGTCCGGTCCAGGCTTCTGGTCCATCGCGGCGAGGAGGGCGGCGCGCAGATCGGGATGTTTTTCCTCAATGCGCCGGGCCAGCTCGCGGAGGTCGGGCGTGCTGCGGTCGATGCGGATGAATCCGATCGCCGAGGCGAGGCAGAGGGCGCCGAACCAGGTGAACAGGGCCGGCCACGACCACCACGAAGCGAAGAGCGCGAGCGCGGCGAGGATGGCGCACCCGATTGCCCCGATCGCGAGAACGGCGATGACGAGTTGCCTGCGTTTCAATTGCTTCTCCGCGGCAATGACCGGTCCGAGGCAGGAGTCGAGAAGTTTGGTGATCATGTCAGGAGGGCGTTCACGCGGTTTGCGGAGCGGGCGCGGCGGTGGTCCGGGAGCGTCGTCCCGCGAGCCACGTTTCAAGGATCAAGACGAGGAGGGCGGCGAGGACGAGCCATTTCCAGAGTTTCTGTTGGGCTTCTTTCTGTTCGGATTCGACACGCAACTTCTGTGCCGCGCTCAATTCCGGGGCCGGGGCGTCGGATTCCTCGAGGAGCGGGATGCCGAGGGCGGCGAATTCGACGCGCGGGTCGAAGGGATCGGTGCGCCCTTCGGACGGGTCGAGATTCACCGAGACGAGGCGCGCCGAGCCACCTTCCTGCGGCTCTTCATAGAACCCCGGCGCCGGGTAATTCGTTTCGCCGACATAAACGGTCGGGGCCGAACGGATGCTGTAGCCGGCATGGTCGAAGATCGAGAACAGCAGCGGGACGAATTTCGAGGAGAGCGCGAGCTGGCTTTCCTCGGGCCGCCATCCCGCGAGGAAGGCGAAGACGGCGCCCTCGCCGACGCGGTGCTCGAGGAAGGCGGGCGTTTCCCCGTCGAAGGTGGCGAGAACGCGCGTGCCGTCGCCTAGGGGCGTTTCCCCGAGCGCGAGTTTTCGATGCTTCCAGAAGCGGATCTTCGTGAAGTCGCGGATCTGGGCGCGGGCGAAGGGCTCGAGCACGGGGTGGTCGAAGTCGAGATCGGCGAGGAGGGAGAATTCCTCCACCGTCGCCTCGGAGAGTTTCCATTCATCGCGTCCAGTGAGGGCCGCGAAGGCCTCGGTGCTCGTGTCGGAAGAAGGCAGGGCGAGGACGAGGCCGCCCTTTTCGGCGAACTGGCGCAGGGCCGCTCCGGCCGCGGCATCCCACGGTCCGGGTGCGACGACGATCTCGGTGGCGTTCGGGTCGAGGCCCTCGACCGATTCCGAACTGCTCACGATCGGCTGCAGGGCCGGAGTCGGCTGGAGGGCGCGGCGCAGGTAGAAAAGCGGCGATCCGGCGCTCTCGGCGTCGCTTTCCTTCCCGAGGAATCGCACCCGCAGCGGACGCGGCTGCACCGGGGCGACATGGACCTCGTTGTCGAAGGGATGTGTGTCGCCGGTGACGGTCAAGGTGCCGCGTTCGGCTCCGGCGGGCCGCGGGGAGGAGGTGACGATGCGGCTCGTGCCGGGCGCGACGAGGATTTCGGTGTTCGTGTCAGGGTGCCCCTTCCAGCCGAGGGTGAGATTCGCCGCGGCGGATTCGGCGGAGTTCATGATCCGCACGCGGTAGACTTCGGCCTCGTCGATGTTCGAGCGCGGCGGCGTCGCGGCGAGGGTGAGGGAAAGGTTGCCCCTTTCCGAGGTCGCGAGGGGGAAACAGCGGACTTTCACTTCTTCGGGCCAGGGATTCTCCTGAAGCAGTTCGCGTTTCGCCCCGGTTTGAAAGTCGCCGATGAGGACGATTTCGCGCTGATCGGCGGGCCGTGTCGCGTCGGCCGAGAGGAGGAGATTGGCGGCCTGGGTCATGGCTGCTCCGAGATCGGTACCGAGCCAGGACGGCTGGTGCTTTTCCTCTGCGAGCAGGGCCTCGACCGCGCTGGCACGCGCTCCGGGACCCAGTCCGGCGAGGGCGGGCAAGTCGGCGGCGAGGTCGAAGCGCTCGTCGAAGAGGGCGAGGGCGACCTCGGCTCCGGCCCCATAGCGTTCCGCGGCCTCGCGGGCGGCTTTGGCGGCGGCTTCGCGCAAGCCGTCGCGTCGCATCGAGGCGCTGCGGTCGACGAGGATGACGGCGCGGGTCAGGGTGCTTTCCTCGGAGGGCAGCCGGATCGATTCGAGGAAGGGACGTCCGAAAGCGAATGCGAGAAGGAGGATCGCGAGGCAGCGCAAGGCGAGCAGGAGGAGTTGCTCGAGCCGCGTCCGCCGCGTGACACGTTCGGGCGTTTTCTCGAGGAACATGAGCGAGCCGAACTCGACGTGCTCCTTCGGGGGGCGTCTCCTCAGGTGCAAGAGAATCGGCACCGCAATAGCGGCCGCACCGAGAAGGTAGAGCGGGAAGAGGAAACTCACAGCGACGTGAATCCTGCCATGCTTTGACCAGCGAGGCGAGGACGTTTTCGCGGGGTGAAAACCTTGGTTTTCAGTTGACGCTTTCCGCCCGGCGAGGAATTCCGATCGCGGTCCGATTTTGTAAGGGCGTTCAAGGGGGCGATGAGGCAACAATCATCGTTCATGAACAAACGAGCCGATTGGATGTCCTGGGTCCTCCACTTTGTCTTCGGTGCCGTGGTGGGTGGCTTGATTGGGCTCGGTGTCGGGGCACCGGGACGTCGTAGGCGGGATTTCCGATGGCTCGAGTCCGGGCTTCTCCCCGAGTTTGTCGTCGGCTTTGCCCTGCTTGGCGCCTCCCTGAGTTCGCTTTATGGGGAGCGCCTTTGGACCGGGCTGTCCTACCGTGTCATTCCACCCGATGGGATCGAGCATAGTCTGACGAGCCGGGTTCTCTCGATTCTGAGCGGAATTGGCGGGGCCGCTCTGATCGCGAAGGTGCTCCTCAATGAATTGTCTGTCCCTTAAACGACCAAATTGTCTGTCCCTTAAACGAGTCTTAAACGACCAAATTGTCTGTCCCTTAAACGAGTCCCTTAAACGACCACTGCCGGCTCCTGCACAGCCATCGCCGCGAAGACGCCTCCCTTCGTAGCCCGTCGGACGGCGATGCGGGATCGACGGCGGCGGTGGATTCTGTCACGAATGGGGAACAGCCCACCCCGATTCATGATCCGCTCTCTCCGCTTTGCCCTCCTCGTTCTCGTTGGACCGATCCTTTTGGGAGCGATTCAGGCATCCACGGCCGCCGATCCGGTGAAAATCGTCCTCGTTGCCGGACAGGTGAAGCCGATCGACAAGGCCGGTCACCACGACTACCTCGGCGGGTGCCGGCTGATGGAGGCCCTGCTCCGGCAGACCGGGGGGATCTCGCCCCTGCTCGTGGAGCGGGACTGGCCCGCGGATGAGTCCGTCTTTGACAGAGCCAAGGCCGTCGTCTTTTACACCGATGGAGGTGGCAAGCAGGCCTACCTCGCCAAGCCCGAAAGGATCGCCAAAATCGATGCGATGGTGAAACAGGGCGTGGGCATCGTCAATCTGCACCAGGCGGTCGAGTTTTCGCCCGCCTTCGCCGCTCAGTCGCTCGCGTGGACGGGTGCGGCCTACACCGCGCTCTCCGGGCGGGGGCATTGGGACAGCGTCCATGAGGAGTTCCCCGAGCACCCGGTGACCCGGGGCGTCTCGCCTTGGCAGATCAACGACGGCTGGTTGAATCGTTTCCAGTTTGTCGCGGAGGGCATCACCCCGATGGTGTGGTCGGCGAAGGAGAGCGGTGGCTCGCCCGACGGCGGTGCTCCGGCGGTGGTGGCCTGGACCTACGATCGTCCAGGGGGAGGGCGCTCCTTCAGCTTCTCGGGCCTCGACGCGCACAGTGCCTGGGAGCGCGCGGGCATGCGGCGATTGGTGATCAATGGCATCCTCTGGTCGGCCGGCATCGAGGTGCCGGCCGCCGGGTCTGCCTGCGAGGCGGATCAAACCCTGATCGATTCCTTCCTCACGCCACGCACGCCGCCTCCGGCAAAAGCAGCCAAACCGTGAGTAAGGCGACCGTTAGTCTGCGGATCGGATTTGGAGAGCCGATCCGCGGGCTCCAACCTCAGCTCCCCGGCTGCTCCATCGCGATGAGCTGGGTCACCGTCACGAACTTGAATCCCTTGGCAAGAAGCTGGTCCACGGTGGCGGGCATCGCGTCGATGGTGCCGGCGTGGATGTCGTGGACGAGGAGGATGCCTCCGGGTGTCGCGCCTGAGACAAGGCGGGAAGTGACGGTGCCGGAGCCGGGTTTCTTCCAATCCTCGGGATCGACCGACCAGAGGATCGTGGGATAGCCGAATTCCTTTTTGATCCAGGTCTTCTGGGCGGCGGTGATGGCTCCGTAAGGCGGGCGCATCGTTCGAGGGGCGACTCCGGTGGCGGAGACGATCGCATCGTGACAGACGCGCAGCTCGTTGCGGACGCCATCGGCGGACATCTTGGAAAGATTCGGGTGGGTGACGGTGTGGTTTCCGATCTCGTGGCCCTCGGCGACGATGCGCCGCATGATCTCAGGATACCGCTTCGCGTTGGTGCCGACGACGTAGAAGGTCGCCTTCACGTTCCTCGCCTTGAGAATGTCGAGGAGGCGCGGGGTGTTGGTCGGGTGGGGGCCGTCATCGAAGGTCAGGGCGAGGAATGGAGCGTTCGTGGGGACGCGGTTGTAGGAGTCCTTCGTGCCCGTAGAAGTCGGGAGCGGAGCAGGCGCGGTGCCGACCACCGCCGGATCCGGCACCGCGTTCTTTTTCTTGCCCCCTGTCGTGCACGAGGTGGTGAACGCCGTGCTACCAAGGAAGAACAGGGCAAGGAAATGGGTGGCGGCAGACGTTTTCAAAGGCGGAAGCGGGTATCAGGTTGGACGGATGCTTCGCAAACTTAATAAAGTTTTATAAAACTGCAAATCAGAAATGCAAATTTACTTAACAATTTATAAATCTTTCAAGAATCGGGGCCAGCTTGGTTTGGGTGGCTTCGGGCCAAAGGCTTTTTTCCGTGAAGAGCGCGCCGTCGAGAGAGTGGTGCTCCGGCCAGTCAGGGAGTAGGGGGATATTGGGAATCACGCTTTCGAGCACGGCCTTGGCTGTGGCGGCGTTCGCTTGTACGTGCTCGATCACGGCGTGCGCGCTGACGGCTTCCTCCTCGATCTTCCAGCAATCGTAGTCGGTGATCATGGCAAGGGTGGCGAGGGCGATCTCGGCTTCGCGAGCGAGCTTGGCCTCGGGGAGATTGGTCATGCCGATGAGGTCGAAACCGAGTTTGCGGTTGGATTCGGACTCGGCGCGGGTCGAAAAGGCGGGGCCGTCCATGCAGACGTAGGTGCCGCCGTCGTGGACGGGTTTGCCAAGTTCGCGGGCGGATTCGAGGAGGAGGCGGCGGAGGTTTTCCGAGATGGGATCGGCAAATCCGACGTGGGCGACGATGCCTTCGCCGAAGAAGGTGTGGTGTTCGCGGCGGCTCGTGCGGTCGAAGAACTGGTCGGGCAGAACGATGTCGCGAGGACGGTATTCTTCTTTGAGCGATCCTACGGCGGTGACGGCGATGAGCCAGCGCACATTCAGTGAGCGGAGGGCCCAGAGGTTCGCTCGGTGATTCAATTCAGTGGGGAGGAGTCGGTGTCCGCGGCCATGGCGCGGGAGGAAACAGACCTCGCGACCGGCGAATTTTCCCCGGACGATCACATCGCTGGGAGGGCCGAAAGGAGTTTCGATTTGAATCTCTTCGATCTCGGAAAACCCCTCGATTCCGTAAAGTCCCGATCCACCAATGACTCCGATGGCCGGCGGAGTGTCGCTGTTCTTGCTCATGGCGGCCATCCTAGAAGGGGAAAAGGCCGTTTCCAAGTGTCAATTCGGGCGTTTCTTGAAAGAAAGAAGAAGATTAAGGGAGCTTGATTTTTAATATAAAAGAGGGAGAATTTTTAAAATGTTTTTCCGGCGCTCCCTTTCTCTCTTTCTCATCGGCATCGGTATCGGCTCGCCGTGGCTGGTGCGCGACTGGCTGGCGGCGCGTTCCCTGGAGCGGGGGGGCGGTCCTGCGGCAGTGGTGGAGCCATCCTGGACGGAACGATTGCGGGAAAAATTCCGTCGTTTCGAGTCTGAAGATAAGTCGCCAGATGTGAGCCTCGCCAAAACGGAACCGGAACGGGCTCCGGCTGTGGCGGAGCGAGAGGCCTATCCGCTCGCTTCGACGACGAAGCGAATTGTGGAGGGATTTTTGGGCGGACGGGGCGGATTGGATTCGGGGGGGCTCAAGGATTGGTTCCCCTCAGGCTCCGAGCCACCGGCGACCGAGCGTTCCCGAGCCATCGTCGAGGCATCGCTCGCGCATCTCGCGCCGGATCTCGCTCCCTTGGGCTTGAAGCCCGGCGATCCGGTTTTTCTGCGCGCCTTTAAGGAGGAGTCCGAACTCGAGATCTGGATGAAGCCTGATCAGGATCCAAACTACGTCCTTTTCAAAGTGCATCGCCTCGCCGCATCGGCGGGTCAAGCCGGGCCAAAACTGCGCGAGGGGGATGGTCAGGCTCCCGAAGGATTTTACACCGCGAAGGCCTCTTCGATGAGGCCCGAAACCCGCCACTACCTCGGGATTGATCTTGGATATCCGAATGAATACGATCGTGCTCTGGGACGAAACGGATCGGATCTCTTGATTCATGCCGGCGACGGAGCCGGCGGGGCCTACGCCCTTTCCCCGGAGGCGATGAACGAGGTCTACGCTCTCGCCGACGCGGCCTTCCGGGGCGGGCAGCGGGAAGTGGCGATCCATCTGTTTCCATTCCGGCTCACCGATGCGCGGATGGACAAGGTCTGGGCGAAACCCTCTCGATGGACCGATGAGTGGGTGAACCTCAAGGAGGGATACGATTTTTTTGAGAATGTGAGGCAGCCTCCCCTCGTCGGGTTGGCGGGTGAGGAGTATGCGTTCCGCATCGCTTCAGGGGAAAATTGAAGGGAATCGTCTTTTTTTCTTCCCGTCAGCGCCGGTTTCAACTAGCATGCGCGCCCCCGGGGTATCGCTTTCGCGGCTTGGCTCCGGCCCCCAGTGGCTGGAAGATCCCGTGGCTTGATCACCGTAAACCTCCCCTTGCGTTTTGTACTCCAACGAATCCTACCTCCTTGAACTGCTGCAGGAAGCCCAATTGGTGACTCCGGCGGCAATGGAAGACGTCAGGCACAAGAAGAAGTCTCAGGAATCCACCATTGACGCGCTTCTTTCCCTGAATCTCCTCACCGACGAGACCATTGCCCAGACCCTCGCGGAAAACGCGGGAATGGATTACGTGGATCTGAAACGTCTTGATGTGAATCCGGCCGTGGCCATGCGCCTCGCCGCCGACGCCGCTGTTCGATTCCGGGTCGTCCCCATCGCCGAGGGCGGGGGCACCCTCGTGATCGCGGTGACCGATCCGCTCGATTTCGATGCGCTCGATTCCCTGCGCCACGTCCTCACGGTCGAACCGGAGTTCGTCGTTGCCTCTGACAGTGCCATCAAACAGCGTCAGCTCGACTTCTACGCGTCGGATCTCGATTCCGACCAAATCGCCAAGCTCGACTCCCAGGCCATCGCCGTGTCCGAAGGGCTGGGGGATGGAGGTGACGCTCCCATCATCAAGATGGTTTACCAAATTCTCCAGGAGGCTTATCAAAACCGCGCTTCGGATATCCACATCGAGCCGACCGAGAACGACATGCGGGTCCGCTATCGCATCGATGGCGCGCTCCACAAGGTGCAGAGCCACCCCTTGCGTCTGCTCGCCTCGGTCATCAGCCGGATCAAGATCATGACCGGGACGATGGCGATCTCGGAAAAGCGGCTCCCGCAGGATGGCCGGATTCAGGCGAAATTCGGCGGTGGCGACCTCGATCTCCGCGTCTCGACGATCCCGACGAGCTGCGGCGAAAGCGTCGTCATGCGGATTCTCGACAAGAGCTCTCTGACGATCGGTCTGCCCCAGCTTGGTTTCTTCAGTGATGACCAGGCGAACTTCGAAGAGATCATCCGCCTTCCCGATGGCATTCTTCTCGTGACCGGTCCGACCGGATCCGGCAAGACGACCACCCTCTACGCCTGTCTCAACGCGATCAACAAACCCGACCGCAAGATCATCACGGTCGAGGATCCGGTGGAATACCTCCTCTCCGGCATCAATCAGGTGCAAGTGAAGGAAGCCATCGGCATGACCTTCGCCGCGGCCCTCCGCTCCATCCTTCGTCAGGCTCCGAACATCATCATGATCGGGGAGATTCGGGATCTCGAGACCGCTTCGATCGCGATCAACGCCTCGCTCACCGGCCACTTGGTGTTCTCGACCCTGCACACCAACGACGCCCCTTCGGCGGTCGCGCGTCTGGCGGACATCGGGGTGAAAAAATTCCTCATCGCCTCGGCGGTGCGTGCGATCATGGCCCAGCGGCTCGTTCGCGGCATCTGCAAGGATTGCGGCCAGCCGACTGAGATCGGGCTCAAGGAAATCCGATCCTTGAAACTCACCGAGGAACAGCTCGCCAAAGCCGAGATCAAACAGGGCGTGGGTTGCCGAACCTGTCGGATGACGGGATACAAGGGCCGGATGGGCTGCTTCGAAATTTTCAATATCACCGAGGAGGTCCGCCTCCTCATCAACGGCGACGAGTCGACGAGTGGTCTGCGCCGCCGCGCTCGCGAGCTCGGCATGCGCACCCTGCGCGAAGACGGCATCCGCAAGGTGCTCGCCGGCAAAACGACGGCATCGGAAGTCATTCGTGTCACCATGGCGGACGACTGATCCGCCGGGACCCGACAAACCCATTTTACTTTTCTGTTTTTATGACGGTTGAAAGCGTAATCGATCTCCTCATCTCGCGGGGCCTGATCGACGAATCCCAGAGGGAAGATTACATCGCCGCGGCCTATGGCAGCGAGCACGACATCACCTACGCGGTCGAAGAGCTCGGTCTGCTCCAGCGAGACCAGCTTTTCCAGCTCGTGGCCCAGGATATCGGAGGCGAATTTTACGATCTCACCGGTTTCGAGCCGGCACCGCAAGTGCTGCGTGCAGTTCCCGCGGGGACGGCCAAGCTCTATCAGTGTTTCCCGATCCAGTTTCTTGAGCAGGGGCTGCAAGTGGCCATCGCCAACCCGCTTGATCCCCAGAATCTCGAGGAGCTCGGGTTCTCGCTCAACACGAACATCGTCCCGGCGGTCGCTCCGCCCGAGCAGATCGCCCAGTTGATCGAAACCTACTACTACGGCGGCGGAGTGGATGCCTCGCGTGCCCAGGGTTCGGGAACGGGCGAGAGCAATGCCCTCGCCCAGATCCGGGCGGAGATCGCCGCCCTATCCGATGTCGATGCGGAGGAGGAGTCGAATTCCGCTCCCATCATCCGTTACGTCGATCTTGTGCTCTACCAGGCAATCAAGGAAAAGGCTTCGGATATTCACTTCGAGCCCTTCGAGGACGACTTCAAGATCCGTTATCGTGTCGACGGCGCGCTTTACGAAATGGCGCCGCCGCCAGCTCACTTGAAACAGGCGATCATCTCGCGGATCAAGGTCATGTCGTCCTTGAACATCGCGGAGACCCGTCTGCCTCAGGACGGCCGTATCACCAAGGAGATCAATGGCCAGGCCGTCGACATGCGGGTCTCGACCCTGCCGACCATCTTCGGGGAGTCGGTCGTGCTCCGGGTGCTCGACCGGTCGAACGTCAACCTCAACCTGGAGAACCTCAATCTCTCTCCCGAGATCCACGAATACATCGTCGATACGATCGAAAAGCCGAACGGCATTTTCATCTGCACCGGACCGACCGGAGCCGGCAAAACGACGACGCTTTACGCCTGTCTCCGCAAGATCAACACGGAGGACGCGAAATTGCTCACGGCCGAGGATCCGGTGGAATACGACATGGACGGCATCATGCAGGTGCCGATCAACGAGGCGATCGGGCTGACCTTCGGCCGCGTCCTCCGTGCCTTCCTCCGTCAGGATCCCGACCGCATCCTCGTTGGCGAGATGCGGGACCTTGAAACCGCCCAGATCGCGATCCAGGCCTCACTCACGGGACACTTGGTGCTCTCGACCCTGCACACGAATGATGCTCCCGGTGCGGTGACCCGTCTCATCGACATGGGCTGCGAGCCCTTCCTCGTTGCGGCGACCCTCGAGGGCGTGCTCGGACAGCGTCTCCTCCGTCGCATCTGTCCCGATTGCCGGGTGGCCTACAAGCCATCCCAGGCGGTGCTGGCCCAGCTTGGGATCAATCCAAACGACCTCGGTGACAACCAGTTCTACACCGGGCAGGGCTGCGACAAGTGCAACGATACCGGCTATCGCGGCCGCCAGGGCCTCTTCGAGCTGCTGGATATGTCGAACCCCGTCCGGGATCTTATTGCCCAGCGGGCCGCGACCATCGTCTTGAAGCAAAAGGCGCAGGAACTCGGGATGCGGACCCTCCGCGAGGACGGCATCCGGAATCTTTTCGAGGGAATTACGACGATCGAGGAAGTGCTGAAGTACACCTGATCAAAACTCCCTTATTTTTCCATCGACAGAGCGGTCACTGGAAAGCTAATCTCACAACCACCAGACAGAATCAGCGAATATGGCAAACTTCGAATACATCGCCTTGGATGCGAAGGGCACGGAGACGACGGGGTCCATCAAGGCGAACGACGAGGCGGATGCAATCAGCCAGCTCCGCAAGAGCGGCCTTTATCCCACCCAGGTCGTTCCCGCCGGAAAGGGAGGCGTCTCCAGCGCCGCGAAAAAGCGCGCCAAGAAGGCGCAAGCCGGCAACCGGAAAACCGGTGTTGGGGGCCGCGTCAAAGGCAAGATCCTCATGATCTTCACGCGCCAGCTCGCGACTCTCGTGGACGCGGGGCTTCCGCTTCTCCGTGGTCTTTCCGTGCTCGGGAAGCAGGAGAAAAACCGCGTCATGGCGGGCACGATCAATCACCTCGCCGACTCCGTTGCGGGGGGCTCGACCTTTTCCGAGAGCCTCGGGCAACACCCGAAGATTTTTGACAAGCTCTACGTCAACATGGTGAAGGCCGGCGAGTTGGGAGGCGTGCTCGAACTCGTCCTCATCCGTCTCGCGGAGTATCAGGAAAAAGCCCAGAAGCTGAAGAACCGCATTGTCTCGGCGATGGTATATCCCATCATCGTTATCGTCATTGCGGTGGGTATCCTCGTCTTCCTCATGGCGGTGATCGTGCCGCGATTTGAAAAGATCTTCGCGGAAATGCTCGGAGACAAGCCGCTCCCGGCGATCACCCAGGTCGTCATCGGCATCAGCCGGTGGGTGCAGGATCAGTGGCTCATCGTGCTGATCATCGGTGCGGTGCTCTACGCGAGCTGGAAAGCCTTCGCGATGACCAAGGCCGGTCGCATGGTGATCGACCGCATGCTGTTGAAAATGCCCGTATTTGGGCCCGTACAGCTCAAGAGTGGTATTTCCCGCTTCACGCGGACGTTGGGTACCCTGGTGACGAGCGGTGTACCGATCCTCCAGGCGCTCAACATCACGCGCGACACTGCGGGCAACGTGGTGATCTCCAACGCCATCGACAAGGTTCATGAAGCGGTGCGCGAGGGGGAATCCGTCGTGGCTCCTCTCGAGGCGAGCAAGATCTTCCCCCCGATGGTGATCTCCATGGTCGACGTGGGTGAGGAGACCGGCCAACTCCCTGACATGCTTCTCAAGATTGCCGACGTGTATGACGACGAGGTGGACAATGCCGTCGACGCGATGACCTCCATGATCGAGCCCATCATGATCGTGTTCCTCGCGCTCATCGTGGGGACGATCGTCATCGCGCTCTTCATGCCGATGATCTCCATCATCACCGAGATGAACAACCAAGCCGGTTGATCCGGGTTTTCCTTGCGAAGAGACGGTTGGAGAAGTGCCGACCGTCTCGCTTTGGGAAAGCAGAAAAATTTACATTGTATTGACTCAGGGTAGCCGAGTCCGATAAACTGTGAGTATGAAGACATCTTTCTCCCGGCGTGTCCGGGCATTCAGCATGGTGGAACTGATGGTGGTCGTCGCGATCATGGTGATCCTGGCGGGGATTCTCATCGCATCGCTTCCAGGTATCCAGAGCCGGATCAACCGTGGCAAGGTCGAGGCGTTCATCGCCGAGATCGACGCGGGGCTCTCTAGGTACCAGATCGACAACGGGAACTACCCTCTCAATGAGCCAACTGGAGATCGGGACAAGTCGGGAATTGAGGGCGCAAAAGTACTCTACAAGCATCTTTCGGGTGATTTCGACGTAAACGGCGAGGTGGACTATCAGCAGAACGAGAAGGTCTACGTGGCCAAGCTCGATTATTTCTCGAATCGAGAGGCGAAGGAGCCACGCTCCACGGTGATCGGTGGAGATTACATGGTGATCGACTCCTACAGCAACCCCGTGCGTTATCTCGCCCAGACTCCAAATCTGCCAAGGGGACAGACCCGTCGGACCAGGAATCCCACTTTCGACCTCTGGTCGATTACGGATGCCGAGCCGAACGATCCCGACGCGGAAGCGAAATACATCACCAACTGGGCGGGCCTCTGATTCCGTCCTGCCCGTTCAGCGCCGCCACACCCGGTCGGGTCGGAGCGTAGAATCGGGAAATACGTGTGAAATTTTCATATTTCTGAGGCATATTGGAGCCATTTGCGTTCCATGCCGGAAACTGCGGAATCGACCCTTGTTTGCTTGGAGGAACTCCCGTTCCCTCCCGGTTATGGAGTAGGCGTGCCCTCCTGCTGGCGTTTTGGACTGGGGCGACTGGAGCCGGGTGAGGAGCTCGCGTGGATCTTCCGGCTCGATCCGGAAACTGCCCTGCCCCGTGGGTATCTGGATTCCGTGAGGCAGCGTCACAGACAATGGGCGGGATTGCGCGCGCAGTTCGGGGATTCGACCATACGCTTCGAAGAGAACGAGGCGGGCGAACTGCTGTTTGCGGCTTTCGAGCCCGACGGAGAATCCTTACTCTCCTATCTCGCCCGTATCCCGCCGTTGCCAGATCGGGTTGCCTGGAGGCTCTGTCTGGAGCTGGTCGACCATCTGAAGTCTCTCGTCGCGGTGCCGAGATTGTTGTGCAACGTCGATGCCGCGGACTTTCTCGTTCATGCCCGCGATGGAATCGTGCTTTCACTGGCGTTTTGTCCGGTCTTTTGCCTGGTAAGGGAGGAAACGCCGCTCAGCGACTACCGCATCGCGAGACTCTGGACGGAGCGGCTCGCCCTGCTGCATTCGTTCCTCAAAGGTGGCCGCAAAGGGGCACCTATGAGTGGTTCGGCCACGGACAACAAGGCCTTCCGGGCGCTTTTCAAACGCTTTGACATAGGCAAGGATCGCTCGCTCGCGGAGCGGCTCGACGAGGTCGCGACGATCTTCCGGGCAGAAAAAGAGGCGGTGGAGAAGGGAGAAAAGGGTCCGGACGGAACGATCGATCGCCGGATCTTTCCGCTCGGCCCTCTTTACCGTCTCCTCTCCACGCGAGCGTCTGAATCCGACCCGGGGCGGTTCGCCACAACGGCGGCGCGTGCCGGCGGGGGAGGGGGGGAGATTCCCGTCTTCACCTCGTTTCGAATCGAGGTCCCCGGCGCGGATGCTTCTGCGGCGCGGATCGGGCATCTCCTGCCTCCGGAAAGCTGGTTCGAAATCTCGTTGATCGATCTCCTGAACCGACGGCTTTCGCACCCCTTTCTCAAAGCCCACCACCATTGCCTGCGGATCCGTTCGGTCTACTGCGACGAGCATCTCACCCTCCTCATCGGGGATCCGGCCGAGGGGATACCCCTGCCGTCCCTGCTGGCTGCCCGCGAAGGGCTTCCGACCGGAGACCTTCTCCTCATTCTCGGGAAACTGCATCGGGCCCTCGCCCTGTTCGAAAGCGCCGGATTCGACGCCGACTTGATTTCGCCCTGGCAATTGGAGTTGCACTTGGAAGCGGGAGTGATCCATCCTGGTTGGAAGTCACTCATCGCCACCGAAGTCTCGGCATGGCCCGCATGGGAAGTGATCGTCAGGTTCGAGCGGCCTGCTGTGTGCTTTCTTCCGGGAGAAACGACCACGGCTTGGCGCGGCGTGAGAGAGCTGCTTCACGGCAAATTCTTCCCTGCGCTCGTCGCCTGGATGCTCGATTGGAAACGCTTCCAGTGGGCCGCCCGGGCCGATGCGCTGGCGGGCGAGCCGGTGAGTTGGGACGAGCGGCTCATCCCCCTCTTCGAGGCGGCCCGCGATCACCTCGATCCGAGCCAGGGAGCGCAGCGTGAGAAATTTCTCGCCCTCCTCGAAGAGGGTCTGATGCTCGACTAGACCCTCTTCGCTCGGTCCCGCGACCTCTGCCAACGAGGGAAATTCGCTGGCATGGTCGGTCGGTCGGCGTAGACTTCCGCTCCTTTCCTCCCCCTCCATGGAATTCATCGACCTGAAGAGCCAGCAAAAACGCATCCGCGAGACCCTCGACCGGCGCATCGCCGCCGTGCTCGACCACGGACAATACATCCTCGGTCCGGAAGTCGGGGAACTCGAGGCGCGGCTCTGCGACTTTCTCGGATGCCGCCACACCATCGCCGTCTCCTCGGGCACGGACTCGCTCCTGATGGCGCTCATGGCCCTCGGGATCGGTCCTGGAGACGAGGTCATCACCGTTTCATACACCTGGATTTCGACGGCCGAAGTCGTCGCCCTGCTCGGCGCGACGACCGTTTTTGTCGACATCGAGCCCGATACCTGGAACCTCGACTCGGCCCGTCTCGAAGCAGCGATCACCGACCGGACCAAGGCGATCATGCCCGTGGGGATCTACGGACAGACGGCGGACATGACCGCGATCAACCGAATCGCCGCTGCCGCAGGGAATCTCCCCGTGATCGAGGATGCGGCGCAGTGTTTCGGCGCGACCCACCACGGGAAACGTTCGGGGGCTCTCTCCCTGATTGGCAGCACCTCCTTTTTCCCCTCGAAGCCCCTCGGCGGGTATGGCGACGGCGGCGCGCTCTTCACCGACGATGACGAACTGGCGGAAAAGTTCCGCTGGATCCGCATCCACGGTCAGCAGCGCAAGCATTTCCACCCCGTCGTCGGGATCAACGGTCGCCTCGACACCCTCCAGGCCGCCATTGTGCTGGCGAAGATGGACCTCTTCGAGGAAGAAATCACGATGCGCCAGGCCGTCGCCGACGGCTATGCCAGTCGGCTGGCAGGCGCCGGCTTGACCCTGCCCCACGTAGCGGAGGGAAATACCTCGGTCTACGCCCAATACACCCTGCTTTCGCCCGATCGCGATGCCCTCCAAGCCAAGCTCGGTGCCGCCGGGGTTCCATCGGTGCCCTACTACGCGGTGCCGCTGCACCTTCAACCGGTCTTCGCTGGTCTCGGATACCGCGAAGGCGATTTCCCTGTCACCGAGCGGATCGCCGCGACCGGTTTGAGCCTGCCGATGAGCCCCTACGTGACGGCGGAAGACCAGGACCAGATCGCCACGGCGATTTTGGGATAATAGGGGAGAGGGCTCATGGCAAGACTCCACCAGAACTCCCCGTTGACTTTTCCCGCCGGGGATTTATCTTTCCGGCCCTCCATGCCGCCTGAAGGCGCGCGGACACGACGAAATGCCGCAGCGGGGGGCCTTTTTGGCAGCCACTTGACCCAACGGAACAGATGAAACGGACTTACCAACCCTCCAAGCGCACCCGCAAGAACCAACACGGGTTCCGTGCCCGCATGGCCACCAAGGCCGGTCGCGACATCATTCGCCGCCGCCGCCAAAAGGGCCGCAAGCGCCTCATTCCCAAGGGAGCCGAGATTCATTACAAGCGCCACACGGTGCTTCACGGGAAGTGATCCGGTCCCTGCACGGGTCCGGTATTCCCTGTCTCCGGATGAGATTCCGGTACCGGGACAATGAAACTTCCCCGCTCCAGGCGGATCACGAGTCGCTCTGACTTCCAGCGCGTCCGTGTCTCCGGAGCCACTTACCAAGGGCGTTATCTCGTTCTTGGGTATCTCGCCGATGATGCTTTGGGTGAACCTTTCCGGCTTGGGATCATCACGACCAAGCGCCTCGGCGGTGCTGTCGTCCGCAACCGGGTCCGCCGCCGTCTCCGGGCCGTGATCCAGCGCACCGGCCACCGTATCGCGCGGCCCCACTGGCTCGTGCTCATCGCCCGCGGAGCCGCCGCCGA
>Ga0209573_1000991_pt1 | contig 49252 bp, 32 predicted proteins | sample TNRBio252014_DNA_FD_185870 | JGI IMG/M metagenome (GOLD analysis project Ga0209573, IMG submission 185870) | Wastewater treatment Type I Accumulibacter community from EBPR Bioreactor in Madison, WI, USA - TNR Reactor_6/25/2014_ DNA (SPAdes)... | ecosystem: Engineered > Bioreactor > EBPR >... | reverse complement strand
CGTATTCCCGCTCCAGCGTCCCATCGCCATTGACCACTCGATGCAGGAAAGCCATCAGCACTAAATGGGGCGCGATTTCGTGGTAGGGAGCGCTGCCCAGCAGCGGCTGGCCATGCTGCCGCCAAAACGCCAGGAAGGCGGCCAGCAACCGTTCCGGATTCAGGCCGCCATCGGGATTCAGCCAGGTCGGGGCAATCTGCGGCAGGGAGTCCTGCGGTCCGCCGGCTAGGGCGCGGGGCAACACTTCCCGGTAGATCGGGTTGGCGATGACCAGACCGCCGTTGCCCGCCCGGCGCAATAGCCCTAAATCCACTAGATATTGCCGATCATCTTCGGGGACTTCGTCCAGCGCCCGACCTGCCAGCATCGGTTCGATGACCCGGCGCACCCGCGCCTCCTGCAACTTGTGCGCTAACTGATCGAGGTGGGTGACCCGCCGCAGAATCAGATTTTCCTTGGCCTGTTGAATCCGTTCGACGGTAATGGGTTGGCTCCGGTCGCGACCGTCACGCATCCGAAAACACACCTCGTAGGCCAGGGCATTGATCAGCCAGGGCTGGCCCAAGGTCAATGTCCAGACGGCATCCAGCGCCTCGGGGGTGAAGATTTGTCCCGTTTCAGCGGTATGTTGCTGGAGTAATGCTCGGACTTCCGTCGCATTAAAATCGCCGAGCCGCAGCGATTCCGCCTTGATGTTGAAGGCGCTGCCGCCGGTGATGGGCGCCGATTCCGAACGGGCGTGAATCCGGTAGTCGCGTAAGTCCCGCACCCCGCAGAGAATCACCGTCTGCGGGAATTGGCTCGGACGTTTGGGATAGCCGGCGCGCAACTGCCGCAGCAGCGCAATGAGCGTGTCCCCGACCAGGGCGTCCACTTCGTCCAGCAGCAACACTACCGGCAGCGGCGATTGCGCGCACCATTGGGTTAAAAATCCTTCCAGCCCGACCAACCCCGCTTGTTCCTGCAACACCTGCCGCGCCAGGCTCTGAGCGTTTTCATCCTGCAACGACCAGCGGGCGCTGTTGGCGATGACTTGCACCACGGCGGCCATCCCGGCCTCCACCCGCTCGCGCGCGGCCTGCGCCGCTTCAATGTTGGCGTACAGCGCCCGGTAACGGCCTTCCCGGTTTAAATAATCCGCCAGCGCCAGCAGGCAGGTGGTCTTGCCGGTCTGCCGGGGCGCGTGCAACAAAAAGTATTTTTTCTGATCGATCAGGGTCAGGACTTCGTCCAGATCCCAACGCGCCAGCGGCGGCAGGCAATAGTGGTCTTCAGCGACATTTGGCCCTTCAGTATTGAAAAAACGCATGACGGGTCTCCTGTAGAATCATGATGTTCGCTCCAAATTTAAGGCCAGCAGCCGGCGTAAGATCTCGTCATCGCTCAAGTCAGCGCGCCAGCCGTAGGCGGCGGCGACTGCTTCATCGAGGGCGCGGTGCGCGTGATTCAGCCAAGCCGGACGCTGGTTGTAGAGATTCGTCAGCGTTCGCTTTTTGAGTTCCGCCGCATGTTCCGGTTTGGGAATCAGCCGGTCGGGATAGCCGGGGACGATTTCGGGAACCCGATCCACCCATTGCGGGGGATTCAGCCAGTTTTCGCGCAATTCGTTCAGTGTGCGGGCGGCTTCGGCAATGGCCTGTGTGCGGGGATCGTCGGCGTAAGCGCTGGCCGGGATGTTCGGGGTCAGGCCGGTGGGGAAGGGGAAGGTCTCGAAGCAGGTGGTCGGGGTGTAGCGGGGGCGGTCTTCAAGGCTGGTGCCGAGCCGCAATGCCCAAAGTTCGTGAAAGCGGGAATGCAGGATGCCGAAGGTCGTGTCGTCGGAACGGGCGATCACAATTAGCATCTTGTCGGGTAAAACGCTGGTTGGCGCCCAAAAAAATACCCGATACTTGGCAACATGCGGCGTAGCGATGTAGCGGGTCAGCGGTTTCAGGGCGGTGCGCATTGCAATTCGCGGCTCACCATGCCGCCACCAAAAACGGCGGTAGGCGTCTCGATGATTTTGTTCCCGATCCGGTTTAACGTGCTTTACGACATATTCAAAGGGCGCTTCATAAAGCATTGCTTCGCTTTCGGTTATCCGGGTTCCAAAGTCAATAATCCAGCCATCACGCGGGCGGCGCGTCACGTCCAAACCGTTCCAACTTGGATTGAGGACGTCGCTATTCGGGCGGCCATGTGGATTAGGCAGGATCAACCATTGCCGAGCCAGATCGCCAGGAATGTCAAACGCGCCAATCTTTTGTGAACCCTGAAATGAAAAGCCGACGTTATCCCGCAACGGTTTCGCTTGCGTCAGATCGAACGGGTTTGCATCGGTGGTCTGCGCGGTCAAATCAGCATGAATCGCTGCCACCGGCTGACCGTTCAGCATCGCGCCCTCTCCCCCAACCCCTCTCCCGCACGCGGGCGAGGGGAGCGCGGCGCCAAAGCAGACCAGCGACACCCGCACCGCTGCGCCTTCATTGATCCACGGTTCATCACTCCAGGCACAGAAGATTGTGCTGCTTTCGCGGATGCGCTCCAGCACCTTGCGATTGGAGCCGCCACGTATGCTGTTGGTGGCGACCAGTCCCGCCCGCTGCGCCTGTCCGGCTTCGATCTCCGCTCGCGCCTTCTCAAACCAGTAGCACACCAGATCCGCGCCGCCCGGAACCCGGCCCGCGTAAATCTGGCGCAGCGTTTCCACATACGCATCGCTCAATTCCCGCAGCAGCTTGGAACCGCCCAAAAACGGCGGATTGCCCACAATCGCATCCGCAGTCGGCCAGGTGGCTTCATCGCTCCCGTCCAACAGCGCATCCCGGCACTCGATGGCATTCAGCGGCTTCAGAATCGGCTGGTCGTTCAGGCTGTAACCGTGGCCGAGCATCCATTGAATCTCGCCGATCCACACCGTCAGCCGCGCCAGTTCCGCCGCGTAGGGATTGATTTCGATGCCGAGAACGGACTCCGGGCCGACCGTGGGAAATCCGCGTTGCAGGCCCAGCGCCTCTGCCTCCAGCATGACTTGATGCTCGATATCCTTGAGCGTGCGCAGCGCCAGATAGAGGAAATTGCCGGACCCACAGGCCGGGTCGAGCACCCGAAACATCCGCAGCCGTTCCAGAAAACCCCGCAAAGCCTGTTCCGCCTGCGCCCGTTTCGGCTTTTTCGCCGCCAGCAACCGCGCCATCTCCGCCTTGACCGTCGCCCATTCCGCCAACAGCGGATCGCGGATCACCGGCTCGATCAAGCGGCGAATCGACGCCGCATCGGTATAGTGCGCGCCCAGTTGCGACCGCTTGTCCGGGTCCAGCCCCCGCTCGAATAGCGTCCCGAAAATGGCCGGCTCAATCGCCGACCAGTCCAACACCGTCGCGGAGTGCAGCGTGTCCAAATCCGCCCGCTCCAGCGGCAAACACTCGTCGTCATCGAACAGCCCGCCGTTGAACCAAGCAATTCGCGCCCGCCCAAACCGCCCGCCCTGGTGCATCGCTCGAAACAGGTCGCGGGCCAAACCGGGAAAGTCGGCCGGCGTCCGCCGGGATTCCTCCACCACGCTGCTGAACAGCCGGTCCGGCAACAGCCCGATGTCCTCGGCGAACAGGCAGAACAGCAACCGGGTCATGAAATGCGCCACCGGTTGCGGCGCATGGCCGCGTTGGCGCAGGGACTGCGCGAGACCGCCCATCAGCGTCGCGGCGGTTTGCGTCACGGCTTCCCGCGTCCGGGCCGGCTGCAAGCGTTCCGGTTCCAGGAACGCCCAGCGCAACAGATCGAGCTTGGCGGGATCGGTCAGATCATCCAGGGTCAGCCGATGGATGACGTTGACCGTGTTGGAAAAGTTGGTGTGAATCTCGACCGTTTCCATGTCGGAAACGATGAGCAGGGGCGGGTTTTCCAGGGCCAGGGCGTACTGCTGCAATTGCCGTAGCGCCGCGTTCAAATCCCTGTGTTTGCCCTTGTACTCCCAGGCGAAGCAATGCCGCCGCCAGACATCGGCCCAGCCGTCGCCGCCCCCGGTCTTCTTCGCCCCCTTCTCGAAGGTGAACCACTCGCCGCGCGGGTCTTCCTCCAGCGGGGGCTTGAGGCCCAGCAAGCGACACAAGGCGATGAAATGGCTTTGGGAACCGCTGCGCTCGGTCAGCGCGCTCTCGCGGCAGACCCGGACGAATTCGGCGATTTCAGCGGGCGTAGTCACGGATCATGGTCTCCATGTTCGAGCGGAATCACGCCCGCACCACGGTGATGCGCCGACCCTGGGGACTGGGCCTCTCGCTGCTGTCGGTGCGCTCGCGGATCGGCGGCTGTCCCGAGCGCCGGTCGAAAATGATCAGCCAGCCGCCGTCCAGTCCCAGCCCGGCCAGGTAGCCGTCCAGTTGCTCCAGGCCCTCGGCCAAGGGGTCCGGTTCGCCGTCGCGCCAGACCTTCAGCTCGATGCCCAGCGTCACCGCGCCGTAGCGCAGGCAGAGATCCATCCGCCCCCAGCCGATGGCGTATTCCCGTTCCAGCGTCCCATCGCCATTGACCACTCGATGCAGGAAAGCCATCAACACTAAATGGGGCGCGATTTCGTGGTACGGGGCGCTGCCCAGCAGCGGCTGGCCGTGCTGCCGCCAGAATTGCAGAAAGGCGGTCAACAACTGGTCCGGGTTGAGGCCGCCGTCGGGATTCAACCAGGTCGGGGCGATCTGCGGCAAGGAGTCCTGCGGTCCGCCGGCCAGGGCGCGCGGCAACACTTCCCGGTAGATCGGGTTGGCGATGACCAGACCGCCGTTGCCCGCCCGACGCAATAGCCCTAAATCCACCAGATATTGCCGATCATCTTCGGGGACTTCGTCCAGCGCCCGGCCCGCCAGCATCGGTTCGATGACCCGGCGCACCCGCGCTTCCTGCAACTTGTGCGCTAACTGATCGAGGTGGGTGACCCGGCGCAGAATCAGATTTTCCTTGGCCTGTTGAATCCGTTCGACGGTAATGGGTTGGCTCCGGTCGCGACCGGCCCGGATCTCAAAGCAGGTTTCATAGGCCAGGGCGTTGACGAGCCAAGGTTGGCCCAGGGTTAACGTCCACACCGCCTCCCGCGCCTCAGGGGTGAAGACTTGTCCCGTTTCGGTCGTGTGCTGCTCAAGGAGTACGGCGACCTCCGCCTTGCTGAAATCACCGAGTCGCAAGGATTTGGCCTTGATGTTGAAGGCGCTGCCGCCGGTGATGACGGTGGCTTCCGAACGGGCGTGAATGCGGTAGTCGCGTAAATCCCGCACTCCGCAGAGAATTACGGTCTGCGGGAATTGGCTCGGACGTTTGGGATAGCCGGCGCGCAACTGCCGCAGCAGCGCAATGAGCGTGTCCCCGACCAGCGCATCCACTTCGTCGAGCAGCACCACCACGGGTAGGGGCGCTGCCTCACACCAGCGGGTCAGAAATTCTTCAACAATGGTGCCGCCAGTAGATGTGGCGATCACCTCTCGGCCCAAGGCGGCAGCTCCCGCATCGCCGAGTTGGTCGCGGGCGCCTCGGGAAATCTGTTCCACGACCACCGCCATGCCCTTGTCCACCTTCTCCCGATAGGCTTGGGCGCTTTCGATGTTGGCGTACACCGCCCGGTAGCGGCCTTCCTGGTTCAAATAATCCGCCAGCGCCAGCAGACAGGTGGTCTTGCCGGTCTGCCGGGGCGCATGAAGCAGAAAGTATTTCTGCTGATCAATCAGGCTCAGGATTTCTTCCAAATCCCAACGCTGCAACGGCGGCAGGCAGTAATGCATATCCGCTTTGACCGGTCCTTCAGTAGTGAAAAAACGCATGTTTTAGTTTCTCCGATGAATGACCCGCACGATCACAAAATCAGTTAATGATAGAGTGATGCGACTATACCACTGGGACTGAACGTATCGCTCTTTGGCTCGTAACCGCATGAAAAAGCCCGCATCAGGCGGGCTGTGGTGGCAGAGATTGATGAATTAAATGGCGCTACGGGAGGGCGGCTGATCTGAGGCCCTCAAGCGGGCCGCCAGAAAGTCGATGAAAACCCGGACCCGAAAGGGCATGTAGCGGTTGCTGGGGAGCAGGGCGTAGATGCCGAAATCCGGCTGAGCGAATGGCGCTAAAATGACTTCGACTTTCCCCGCTGCCAGATACGGTTCGACAATAAAATCCGGTTGGAGAGCGATTCCCAGCCCGGAGGCCACGGCTTCGATTAGCGCTTCGCCATTATTGGCGCTGATGCGGCTATGCACATAGACCGGCTCCAGGCATCCGTTGATCCTGAACGGCCAGGTTGCGTGGTTCGCGTCAATCGTGTAAGTCAAACATTCGTGATGCTTCAGTTCGGCAGGATGCTGTGGGCATCCATGCTGGGCGAGGTAATCCGGCGAGGCCACGACCCATAACTGACAGGAACCCAATTTACGCGCAATGTCGCCCGGTTCCAGGCGATCAGTGATGCGGATGGACAGATCGAACCCTTCTTCAATCAGGTTGAGCCGCCGGTCGGTATAATCCATGTCCAGATTAACCTCTGGATAGCGCTGCGCAAAATCGAGCAGCCAGGGCGTCAGGCGCTTCAGACCGAAAGTCAGGGGTAAGCCAATGCGCAGGTTCCCGCGTGGCGTCAGGTGTTCTGCTGCGACATCCGTTTCAGCGGCTTCCACCAGGTTGAGAATTACCCGGCATTTTTCCAGATAGGCGGCGCCTGCCGAAGTCAGCGCCAGTCGGCGCGTGCTGCGGGTGATCAGCTTGATGCCGAGATGAGCCTCCAATGCGGCGATCTGCCGCGTGACTACCGAGCGCGCTACGCCGAGTTGCTCAGCGGCGGCGGCAAAACTGCCCCGTTCCGCTACCCGCATAAACAAGTTCATCGCTTCAAGCCGATCCATTGTTGCTGTTTCCGCAATAAAGATTTGCTGATGGTCGGCTATTTCGCTCCGTCAAGGATCGCTAGACTTCGGCTATCGCTTTTGGAGAAGCCGCCATGACCTTTACCCCACCGGTTTTGTTTGTCCCACACGGGGCGCCGACCTTCGCTCTGCGCCCCGGTGCGGCTGGCGCGGCGCTCATTGCCGCCGCCCGCAAACTGCCGCGACCGCGCGCCATTGTGATCATCAGCGCGCACTGGGATACGGCGACGCCGACGGTCGGGTGTGCTGACCGGCTGGAAACCCTTCACGATTTCTGGGGATTCCCGGAAGAACTCTATACGTTGCGTTACCCAGCCACCGGGTGCCATGAAGCCGCTCAAGATGTGGTTGCAGCGATCCAGTCTGCTGGGTTGCCTGTCCAAGTGGACTTGGAACGCGGCCTCGATCATGGGGCCTGGATTCCGCTGCGCCTGATGTTTCCCGACGCCGACATCCCGGCGATTCCGCTGTCAATCCAGAGTCAGGGCGGGCCGGAAGCCGCTTATCGACTCGGTCAGGCGCTGGCGCCGCTGGTTGACCGGGGTTTCCTGGTCATCGCCTCCGGCAACCTCACGCATAACCTGCGCGATTTCCAGACAGCCCGGCGCAGTGGCGGCCAGACTCCGGGCTACGTGCTTGAATTTACTGCCTGGGTTGCTGAACGTCTAGCCGCCCGTGATTTCTCCAGCCTGCTGAATTACCGCCGGCAAGCGCCCGGCGCGGTCCAGGCTCACCCCACCGACGAGCATTTATTGCCGCTGCATGTCGCGCTGGGGGCTGCCGGCAACCCGGTCGAGATTCAACGCCTCCATGCGGGCATCGATGATTATGTGATCGCGATGGATGCCTACGCCTTTCTATCCCGGTAAATGAGGAGGTTAATCATGATCCATCACTACACTCCGACGGCAAAAGCCCTGCACTGGCTGATGGCTCTGTTGCTGATCGGCTTGCTGGCGCTGGGCTTTTACATGCAAGACCTGCCGCTGTCGCCGCAGAAGCTACAGCTTTATTCCTGGCACAAATGGGCTGGCGTGACCGTTTTTCTGCTGGTGCTGTTTCGCCTGGCCTGGCGCGTCACTCATCGGCCTCCCGCATTGCCGGATCACATGCCCAAGGCCCTGCAGTTCGCTGCCCATGCCGGTCATGCTCTGCTCTATCTGTTGATGATCGTGATTCCGTTGTCCGGTTGGTTGATGAGTTCGGCCAAGGGTTTCCAGACCGTTTGGTTCGGTGTCCTGCCCATCCCGGACTGGGTGGATAAGAATAAAGAGCTGGGTGATTTGTTGCAGATCACTCATGAGATCCTGAATTTGTTGTTCGCAGCGGTGATCGCTGGCCACGTCGGCGCTGCTTTGAAGCACCACTTCATCGACAGGGACGACATCCTCACACGCATATTGCCTGCCCGCTTCACGGAGAAAAAATCATGAAACTGCTTGCGCTTGCGCTGACTCTGGCAGCGACTCTGTCCTTCAGCGCCCACGCCGTTGAATACCACCAGGTCCAGGCCGACCAGAGCGCCATCACGTTCACCTATCAGCAGATGGGCGTGAGCATGGACGGGAAGTTTGGCGATTTTACTGCCCAATTGAGTTTTGACCCAGCCAACCCGGCGGCGGCTAAAGCGACCCTCGATGTTGCTCTGGCCAGTATTGACACCGGCTCCATTGAGGGTAATGAAGAAGTTGCGGGCAAGCCGTGGTTCAACAGCGCAACGTTCCCAACGGCCCGTTTCGTCGCTCATACCGTCAAGGCGCTCGACGACCGCCGTTACGAAGTGGCGGGCCGACTGACCATCAAGGGCCAAACGCAAGAGGTGATCATTCCGGCAACTTTCACGCCTCAAGGCAATGCCGGGGTTTTTGATGGCCGGTTTACTCTTCGCCGCGCCGATTTCGCCATTGGCGAGGGGCCGTGGGCGGCTTTCGATGTCGTCGCCAATGAAATCCAGATTCAGTTCCGTATCGTCGCCCGTTCCGGCGAATAACTTCCTCACCTCAACCGGAGAATCTCCATGAAAAAACTCACTTCCCTCGCCACCGCTCTCGCCCTCGCCACCATGACGATGACTCCCGCCCCAGCGCTGGCGGCCCCAGAAACCTATATTCTGGATGGAACCCACACCTATCCACGGTTTTCCTACAGCCACTTCGGCTATTCGACGCAACTGAGCCGCTTCAACAAGACCACCGGCAAAATTGTTTTCGACAAGGAAGCCAAGACGGGTGAGGTCGATATCGTGATCGATACCCAATCGGTTGATACAGGTTCGATCCTTGACGAACACATCCAGGGGGAGGATTTTCTCGACACGGCTCAATATCCAACCGCCACGTTCAAGTCCAATCGGGTGGTGTTTGAGGGCGACCGGCCCGTAGCAGTCCATGGCAACCTGACATTAAAGGGAGTCACTCAGCCGGTGACATTGACGGTGACTTCTTTTCAGGCGATGCCTCATCCGATGCTGAAAAAGCCGGCGATTGGCGCCAACGCCCATACCGTGGTCAAACGCTCCGATTTCAATGCCGGCAAGTACGCCCCTCATGTTGGCGATGAGGTGCGCATCGACATCGCTGTCGAAGCGATCAAGGACCACTGAACGGCGTTATGCCGCCACCCGTGCTGGGGCGTTGGAAGCCGCACCAAGCGCCCCGCCGCAACTGCTGCCTTGTCCAGCGGTGCAACCGTAGCAATGGTCAGCGACCCGGATACGGGCGCCGGTCAAATCCCGGTTCAGCAGTTCGTTCAGATGAGCGCCCCGTGGTCCATTGGCCCCTAGCGGCAGTTTCAACATTTGGTTGAAGTCGCAATCGTAGACATAGCCCTGCCAGTCCACGGAAATCAGCTTCCGGCACATCACCCCCGCCAGATTTTCATCCCGATGGGCGGATTTGAGCAGGTCCATATAAGATTTGAATTGCCCTTTGGAGATCAGTTGACTGCCAAAGCGCTGGATTGGCATGTTGGCCAGCGCCAACAAGTGATTGAAAACGATGCCATAACGGGTGGCTAACTCGTGTTGGTAGGCGGCTTCCAAACCCGCCTGCTCGGGTGGCAGGATGGGGCCTAGCGGGTTGTAAACCAGGTTCAGCGTTAAGCCACTGCCGGGTTGGCCGTAGCCCTGAGCGTTCAGTTGCCGCAATCCGGCCAGGCTGGATTCGAACACGCCCTTGCCGCGCTGCTGATCGACGTTTTCCTCCAGGTAACAGGGCAGGGAAGCGGTGATCTCGACCTGGTGGCTGGCCAGGAATCCGGCCAAATCCTCGTGGCCCGGTTCATTGAGAATGGTCAGATTGCAGCGGTCGATGACGCGAACGCCTTGGTAACGGGCGCGAGTGACCAGGGTGCGGAAGTGTGGATTCATTTCCGGCGCGCCGCCGGTCAGGTCGAGAGTCGTCGCCTGGCGCAACTCCAGGTAGCGCAGCAGCAGTTCCATGGTCTCCCAACGCATTTCCTCAGTCCGCTGGGGACCGGCGGCAACGTGGCAGTGGGTGCAGGACTGGTTGCAGCGATAGCCCAGATTGGCTTGTACGGTGTCGATACGACGGCGATAAAGGGGAGGAAAGTCGGTTTTTACCAAGAGTGGAAACGTATCGCGCATAGCAGTGCTCTTGCAGTGTTAGGGGAGTCTTCCCAACTCCGTCGGACGAGGATGGCGAATTCTTACACTTTCTTTTCATTCCAGGTTAGATCGTCGGATTTCGAGTCAGGTTCTCCCTTCATCACGTTAGGTGGCGCGGGTTTTCAACTCATGCCTCCCGCTCTCCATGATCTCCTCTGCATCAATTGACCTTGACCTTCAATGTGGCCACGGTAGACCGGTCGTGCCGGCCATGGTCTTAACCCGGTCCCGGTGTGGAGGCGATCCCGACGCTTGTGCAGGCCGTATGTTGCGTAGCAGCAAATTTTTGTTGCGTTGCGGAACGAAATCGTCAAGACTGTTGCCGAAAGGACAATGACCCAATGAAGGAAATAGATTTATGACAATTTCAAGGCAAGTTTATACGGTTTGCCCGCATTGTAAGCGGCCGGTAACCGCACAGCCCGACCAGCGCCAGGCCCAGTGTCCGGAGCACGGATCGATTGTGCCAATGCGTAGCGCTATCGCCAATCTACCCCTCGCGCCCCAGCCACTGCGGTTTGCGCCAGCTACCTGAACGAGCTGCCAAACGAACCGGGTGCGTAGCCTGTTAGCCGAACTGAAATCGGTGGCCGGGTGCTGGCGGAATTTCCCTGGAACGCGATACCCACGATAAGGGTTTCCGCCGTGCTGCTACCGATTGATGCGGCATAGGCGGCGCTGATCCGGACAAAGGCTTTTCCTGAAATTAGCAGCTAACCGATAAGCGATGAGTTTTTATACCATCATCTAAAAGCCACCATGACGGTGATTTCGTTCTTTACCCAAAAAATGGGCTCCACCTTGATCTCGTTGCTGCCTAAAGAGGTTTTTAGCGTTGCTGGTGGCCCCAAGGCATGGGCTGACCAAAGTAATAACCTTGCGCATAGTCCACGCCCAGTTCGCGTAAGCGCTCAACGATGGCCCGGCTATGGGTGTATTCGGCAATGGTTTGAAGACCCAGAGTGTGACTCATCTGGTTGATAGCCGCGACCAGGGCGTCGTCGTTCGCGTTCTCGACCATGTCCTTGACGAAGCTGCCATCGATTTTTAGATAGTCAACCGGCAGGGTTTTGAGATAGTGAAACGAAGACAAACCACTGCCAAAGTCATCGAGCGCAAACTGGCAGCCGCGACGTTTGAGGGTCTCCATTAAACCAAGAGCCGGACGCAGGCTCTGAATCGCAGCGGTCTCAGTGATCTCGAAACAGGCCATCTCTGGCGGGAAAGCGTGTTCGGCAAATTGAGCTTCGATAAAATCCAGCAGAGTCTCATCGCTGAGAGAATTGCCGGATAAGTTGATGGCGATCCGGGCGCCGGTTTGGCCAATGTTGTTTGCGTATTCGCGAAACACTGCCTGAATTACCCAGCGGTCAATCGCGTCCATCAGCCCGTAGCGTTCCGCCGCCGGAATAAACGCCGCCGGCAACACCAGTTCGCTGTTTTCTTCCGGGTGGCTCTTGTAGGCGACACGGAGCAATACCTCGTAACGAACCGGGCGGAAATCCGGCGTTTGCAAAGATACGATGGGCTGATAGTGCAGACGAAACTGGCCTTGTTCCAACGCATCCCGCAGGCCCGCCGCCCCGAGAATTTCACCATGGCGTTGCACCGTCTCGGTATCTTCCCGCTGATAAAGATGAGCGCGATTCCGGCCCTTTTCCTTGGCGATGTAGCAGGCCACATCCGCCTGGGTGAGCAGTTGGGCCGTGCTTTCCGTCTCCGCCGTGATGGACGCCAGGCCAATGCTGACGCCAATCTGGTAAATACAGCCCTCCCAGCAAAAACGGTATTCACGAACCGCGCTCACCACCGTCTGGGCAATCAGTTGCGCTCGCTCCAGCGGACAGTTCTCCAGCAGTAAACCGAATTCATCCCCGCCAATCCGCGCCAGCGTGTCGCGTTCGCGAAACATGCCGGACAGGATCATGTTGATTTGGCGCAGCAGTTCATCGCCCGCCGTATGCCCAGCGGTGTCGTTAACGACCTTGAACTGATCCAGATCCAGATAACACAGGACATGCCGGCCCCCGTATTGATGGGCGCTGGTCATCGCCCGATCCAGCCGCCGCTCAAATTCCGTTCGGTTGATCAATCCGGTGAGGGCGTCGTGGGTCGCGTCATATTCCAGTTGAAGAGTTAGTTGCCGGTTTTCAGTAACGTTATGGAACGCCAACACGGCCCCCAGCACCCGGTCGTCCCGTCCACGAATCGGCGCTACTGTCGCATGGACATCGTAATCCCGCCCATGCCGGCCGATCAGAACAATATGGCTGACCAAGCAAACGGTTTTTCCCTCTCGAAGACAGTCCGCCACCAGGTCGGAAACAGGCTGACGGCTTTGCCCGTCGACTAACTGGAAAACGCTGCTCAAGGGTCGACCCCAAACCTCGGCGGTAGTCCAACCGGTGAGCGCTTCCGCCATTGGGTTGAGATAATCCACCGTGGCGCAGGCATCGGTGGTGATCACCGCGTCGCCGATAGAATGCAAGGTGACCTGAGCGCGCTCTTTTTGCTCAAACAGCAGGTTCATCATCTGACGCAGACGCCGCCAACTCCACAGCGGATAGCTTAAACTCTGGACCAGCAACGACGCGGCGGGCGGGAACCAAAGATATGCACCGTGCAGCAACGCAAAATTGCTGACGAGAGTCAACAACAACGCCAGCCCGGTCAGCAATAGCGTCCAGCGCGATGGGCAAACTGTATACAGCGCCAGAGGTAGCGCGACCAGTAACCCCGTCAACAGCAGAACCCCACTTAGAGGTAACGGCTGGATTGTCAAGCCGCGTCGCAGGGCGTCGAGTACGTTAGCGTTGAATTCCACGCCAGGCATGAGTTGCGCCAAACCGGACACCGGAGTGGGCAGCGCGTCGTGCATGCCAGTCGCTGTCGAACCCACCAGAACATACTTGTCGTGGAATGTCGCCGGCGATACTTCACCGCGCAGCACCTCGGTGTAGGAGACGCGCGGGAAGTGCCCCGGTGGACCGGCGAACGGGATCAAAACTCGATAATCGCGCCGCCAGCTATAAAGAGACGATGGGCGGGTCGCAACGGCCTGTTGGCCTGGCAGGGAGTGTCCGGCGGTGGTGGCAGGTTCCAGGTTCAGCAGCGCCAGCGCCAGGGTGGGCCAATAGGGTGAACCTAACCCGGCTTTCAGATAAACACTCCGGGCGATGCCGTCGGCGTCCAACTCTACATCGACATGTCCGATACTGGCTGCCGTCGCCGCCAACACGGGTAGGGGCAATGTTTCCAGCAATTGGCCACCCAGGCGATTTTGTTCATTGAGCACTGGCAAAACCACACGACCATTTTCCTTTAGGGCGGCCGCCAGTTCTACATCCGCCGCCGGGTCGGTGATATCCTGTTCGGCGAACGCAATGTCCAGCGCAATCGCCCGAGCGCCGGCTGCGCCGAGTTTACGGATCAGTTCGGCGTGGATGCGGCGTGACCACGGCCAGCGGCCCACTTCCCGCAAACTTTGTTCATCGACGGCGACAATGACAATGTCTTCAGTCGGCGCCCGTGACCAAGCCGCCAGATGCCAATCGTAAATCAGCAAATCCCAGCGATATAACCAGTCGGCGTAGACCAGCGCCAGTGCGAAAACGGGCAGCAACCACAACAGACCGATCTTGCTCAACCAGCCGGCGCGAGGTGGAGTCTGCGCCGTCATAGGGCCATCAGCATCAGGAGGATCACTGCGCCATAGGGCCAATGGCTGGTGGGCGGAACGTCGATCCGTTGTACCGGGCCATACGGTCCCACATAACCGTCGGTTTCGATAGAGCGGATTCGTAAGTAATGGATGCCAGACACAGGACGCGCAACGGTTAGTTGGGGTTCGGCTACTTGGGCGGCGATGACGATCTCTTCAAAGGCAGCGTCTTTGGCGAGTTGAAATTCGTATTTTTGGCCAGGAAGTCCCGCACTCCAGCGGAAGGTCATGGCGTCGGCGGTCACTTCAGGCGGCTGTAATTGCGGCGTTGGTTGCAACCTGAATAATTGCGGGTCGCTGAACGGTCCTTTCCTTCCGGATGAATCGCGGACGGCAACCCGCCAATAATAGTGCTGTGGTTCCAGCGGTCGATCCGGCGTCAGGCGCGATTGCGTGTAATCGGCCATATCCAGCAGCAGCGTAGAAAAGTTTTCATCTTCAGCCAGTTGGAAATGATAGGTTGCCGCGTTTTGCGGCTCCGACCACTCGAAAGCCAGCGATTTTTCGAGCACGGCGCTTTGATGAGCGGGCTGGATCAAGAACGGTGGTTCGGGACGGGCGTGCAGGCGGAATTGATGATAGGCATCGCGCCCTTCCAAACCTCTGGCGTCGACGGCGCGTACCCGCAGCACATAATCGCCGTCCGGCAGATCGGGACCACGGACGGTTGGCGACGGCGAAACATGATCGAACAATACGGTGGCAAATTGGTCCGTGGGGGCGATTTGGGCGCGATAGGCCACGGCTCCTTTTACAGCGGAAAACCCTAACTGGATCGGCGTGCGTGTTGCGATTGACGGTAAATCGGCAACGTTCGGTGGCGCCAACAGCGGTATTGGCGCCGCCGGTGGCTTGCCGGACTCGGCCAAGGCGCCGAAGCCTTTTGCGATCCACCGACTCCCTCGGCGACCCTGAAGCGCGACAGCGCCCTCCAGCACCTCTGTTCGCGCCGTCGCGGTGGCGGGGTCCATACCCAGACGGTAGTGGGTGCCGCGCACGGCTGAGGTGGCGGCGGGTGTCCAGATTTCGTAGCGAGGGCCGGGCGTCGGTGGCGGGATGACCTGGCTTTCCACGCGACCTTGCAACAAGCGTAAAAGAGTATCCACCGCATTGCTTAGGCCGTAGGCGCGCAAGGTGTCTACGCTTAATCGGCTGTTGGCTTGCACCAGCAAGCGGGAGCCATCGCCGAATTCCAGGGTAACATTGCCATCGGGACCGGTATGGACGGTATCACCGCTTTTCAGGAGCAGCCCAGGGTCGATCTGGGTCGTCTGATGGGTAGCCGCATGGGTCGCTTTGGCCTGACCTTGCACGTTCAGCACCCGGGCGGTCGCTGGCAGGCGCTTGAGCCAGGTGATGGGAATGCGCAGTTTCATCCCCGGCGGCAGGCTTTTCGGATCGGTGACCTGGTTTAACGCCTGGAGTTTCGGTAAGTAGTCCATCCGAGTCAGATAATCGGCGGTCAAATTCCACAGGTTATCGCCCGGCCGCACGGTGTAAAGCCACTCTTGGCCATGCGCAGGGTTATTAGATAGCAACATTGTGAATAAAATTAATAAAAAAAATAATATCTTAAATGAAGAAAAGGATTTTTCTACAAGCCAGGTGGCGCTTAGCATGTGGTGCTCCTCAATCCCGCTGATTTTGAAAAAATACACTGTTTTACTTTTTAAATCAATCTGTTGATTAGTATGCGTGTGGGGATCTGAATTGGGAGAACTAAGAGGATATCCGGCACAAAATTTGCCCTTCAAAATGACGAACTGCGCGCCCAACGTTGTCGCATCCAGGACCACCGCCAACTGCGTCCCGACCCAGCCTGCCAAGACCCCGTTCAGCCAGGGACCCCAGCATGTCGCCAGGTCTAGTTGCTGCCGATGCGCACCGGCTTTCGCTGACGCTTCCCGATAGGTGTCGCGGAGGCGCTCCCGGGCCGTATTGAACGCCTAGCCTCCTTGCGCGGACCACCCGTCAGCAGTCGCGCTTAAACTACACGACCGGACCATGATCATCCCCAAACTCCAGAGCGCCAAACCTATGACTACTGGTTGGCTGAGATCAGGGAAATGATTGGCAATGAGTGAGACATGATGGCTTCTCCGGTAACCAGGCGATTTCCCTATCGACTATTTTACCGCAACCTCATGTCTCGCTTAATTTTTTTATAAAACCTACCCTTGTAAGGGGGAGGGGCCGGGAGGCTTCTTCCTATCCCGATTAGTTGTTACCAGACACTTGCGTATTCGTACGTTTTAGCATACGTTTATGCGGCAACCTTGGAGCCAGCCATGACAACTCTTCTTTCCGCCAGCAAAGCCCGCGCCAACTTTTACCGCCTTATGGATCAGGCGGCTGAGTCTCATGAGCCTATTGTCATTTCCGGCAAGCGCAGCAACTCTGTCCTGATCGCCGAGGAGGACTGGGCAGCAATTCAAGAAACGCTGTTCTTGCTGTCGGTACCTGGCATGCGTGAGTCCATCAAGGCTGGCATGGCTGAGCCTACTAACGCCTGCACCACGGAACTTGACTGGTGATCTGGCGCGTCGTCTTTACCAAACAAGCTCAAAAGGACGCACGCAACCTCGCCTCTTCGGGACTCAAGGAAAAAGCTCAGCTACTTCTTGCAGTCCTTGCAGAGGACCCTTTTCAAACACCGCCTCCTTACGAAAAGCTGGTCGGAGATTTGGTAGGCGCCTATTCAAGACGCATCAACATTCAGCACCGGCTGGTGTATCAGGTGCTGCAGGTTGAGTGCACAGTAAAAGTGCTGCGTATGTGGACGCACTACGAGTAGCAGCTAACGGGGCGGCGGATAAGCCGCGAAGGGCGGAAAGCCGCAGGCTTTCTCGGCCCGAAGTCGGCTTGATCCGCGTGGTTGTGCGGCGCTTCGCGCCGCGCAAGCAGCGGATGCTATCCGCCGCCCCGTTGTCGCGGGCGCGAAGCGTCCGCGACAACAATTCATTCAAGCCGACGCCGCTTCGCGGCTTAATTCAGACGTGTGCGCCGGGCATGGCGAGGTGGAAGTCCTATGGCCAGGTTTACGCAGAGCCGAAGGCAAGGAGAAGGGCAAGGGCGTCGTCGCGAGGCGGGGTCTGAAGGAAGCCCAATCCGAAACGGCGGGGCGATGAACAAAAACCGGATAGGAGGCGTGATGCAACCGGGACGAGTGGGCACGTGACCGGATGGCGGAGAGTGAATGGCAGTCCAACCCTGCTTGTAGACGGCTTGACCTTCGCGCTTTCTATGGGTTGCGCTCGGCCAAGCGCATGAAGCAGAACACTATGCGACTACTGCTTGCCGACCCGCCTATCCACCAGAAGCAACCCGACTCACCTCCCGCCGTTCCAGCCGCCGCAAGCTCTTGAACGCAATGGCTCGAATCGTCCCGTCCTCGCTCTTGTTGGCCAGGATGCCCTGCAACGCGGTTTGCGCCGCCTCGCCGCCCAGCCGACCCAAAGCCGCAATCGCGCTCAACCGTATTGCTGCTTCTGCGTCGGTCGCCGTAGCGCGACGGACCAGCGCCGCGACTTCCCGCTGCTCCAGATAAACCGGCAATGCGGTTTGCCGCTGTTCGGCGCTGGCCAGCAAACGGCCATCCGCTTTCGGCAGAACCGCCCGCAGGACCGGGCGCAAGGCTGCGCCATCGACGCTCTTGGATTGCTCTAAATGCTGGAGTATGGAATCGCCGCCGAGTCGGGCCAGAGCGGCGCTGGCTGCCGCGCGCACGCCGGCATCGACATCCTCCAGGGCTTGCAACAGCAAATTACTGTCCTTGGCGTCGCCGCACTCGGCCAGACAGCGAATCGCCTCGCGTCGCACCGCGATGGGATGCCGGGGATCGGCGAGCGCGGCCCGCGCTGCTGGCGCGACGGCCAGTTGCAGTTGACGGGCAGCCCAAAGAGCGGCCCGCCAGGCTTGCGCTTCTGCGCCGGCCTGTTCCCACGAATGCCGCTCGTCGGCCTGTCGCCAGCCGTTGGCCGCCCGCTCCAGCGCGGCTTGCACGGCTCCCGCCAAATCCCGGTCGCCGCTGTTGCCGGCGATCCAGGCGGCCTCGGCCCGTGTCGCCGCTGCATCGCTGCGCAGCAACTCGCCCAAAGCATCGCGGGAGAAGGCTTGGCGGCGGGTCAGCCCGCGCCGCAACCGCTGCCGAACCTGTTGATCCTTCACCACGCCCAGCCGCTGCGTGAGGGTGGCGGGATCGCCCTGCCGGGCCAGGAAGCGCGCGGCGGGCTGGCTGATCTCGGCGTATTCGCTGTTCAGGGCCAGCAGGTTGACCTGGGTGGCGTCGTTGGGATAAATCCGCCGTAACGCCTCCAAACCCGCCTTGCGCAGACTGGCGTCGCGCTGGTGCAACAGCGACTCCAATACTGGCTCGGAGACGACCGCACCCAGTTGGCCCAGTTCGGCAGCGGCTCGCTGCCGGGCGGTTCCATCCTCGTAAGGGTCACTGGCGAGGCGTTCCAGCAGGGCGCGGCTGCGCTCGTCGCCGACGCGCCGCAAACCGCTCAGCGTCCGCCAACGCAGTTCGCCCCTTCCTTCGCGCGCCAGCCGCTCCAGGTTGTCGCGCAGCCGTTGGCGCTCGTCGGCATCGGTCAAGCGGGGCACCAACGCGCCGAGGGCTTCGGCGGCGTCCGGCGCCAAGGCGCGGTCGTCGGCGGGCAGGTCGGCGCGCTCGTCGAGCAGCGGTTCCAAGTACTCTAAAGCACGCCGGTCGCCCAACTCGCCCAGCGCAGCGACAGCGCGTTTCCGTTCCGTCTCGGTCCCGGCGGTGAACGCCAGCAGCAACGGTTGGAAGGCTTCCGGGCGTTGCTGTTTCGCCAGCCCCTCGGCGGCGGCCAGCAACAGCTCGCGGCGACCGCCAACGAGCGCCCGCGTCAGTGGTTCCAAACTCGCGCCCGGCATACCGGCGACGATGCGTTGCGCCAGTTGCGCGCAGGCCAACGCCCGAATCGCCTCGTCGCGGTCGTCCAGCAGCCGGACCAACAGCGTTTCCGCCGGTTTCGACTCCAGGTTGCCCAGCACTTCGACGGCGCGGGTCCGAATCGCGGCGTTGTCGTGGTCCAGCAGCGGCGGCAAGGCTTGCAGGGCGGCCTCCTCCCGATAACGCGGGTATTTCCGCCCATCGGCCCTTTTTTGCTCGGGTTGAACCGGGTCGCGCAGCAGTTGCAGCAGCACGTCCAGCATCAGAGCGTGCTGTGCGGCTTTATCCTTGTCCAGCAACCAGCGTCCCAGCAGCGACGCGGCGGCGACGTGACCGATGCGCCCCAGGGCGCGCAGCAGGGCCGGACGGTCGGCAGTCTGGTCGGGATCGTCTTCCAGCCGAGCCGTCACGGCCTCGGCCGCTCGCGCCGCGACCTGTTCGTTCGGGCGGGCGTGCGCCAAGGCGACCAGCGCTTCCAGCGCCCGGCTGGCGGTGCGTGGTTCGGCGCGCAGAGCGGCGGCCAACACGTCCAGCGCCAGCGCTTCGCCGCGCTGGGCCAAGCCTACGGCGGCGCGCAGGCGCAACTCCTCGTGTTCGCTTTCCAGGGCGCGGCTCAAAGCGGCGGCGATGCGCGGATCGTTGGCGTCGAGCAGGCGATCCACCACGGTCAACCGCAAATCGTCGTGGCGGCTGTTCAACGCCAGCAACCACGGTTCCAGACTGCCGGCGGGGTACAGGCGGGGCAGTTGTTCCAGGGAGTGGCGGCGCGTTTCCGCGTTGGCGGCGTTGACCGCACCACGGGCCAGCTCGGCGGCGCGAGCATCGCCGGTCGCGGCCAAAGCCAGCAAACGGTCGAAGGCATTGCGGCCGAGGTCGGCGGAATCCACGTTCAGGGCCAGCGCGAGCGGCTCCAGCGGCTCGCGCGGATGCAGTTCGGCCAGCGCGTTCAGCGCCGCTTGTCGGACCAAGTGATGCGGGTCACCCAGGGCTTGGCGCAGTACGGGCAGCACGGCTTCCCGGCCGATGGCGGGCTGCGGGGCCAGCGCCGCGAGGCGGGCGATGCTGTCGCGCCGCACCCGCTGGTAATCATCCGGTCCCTTGGCGACCGGCGTTTGGCGAATCAGACCGGCGTAGGTTCCGAACGCCAGCCGCCACAGTTCGGCGGCTCCGGCCTGCTGTTCATCCTTGGGCGGTCGCCGCCCGCCGCCGGCGAAGCGCAATACCGTCAGCAGGCGCTGGGTGGCGGAGTTGCTCGACTGTTGTGGCTTGCGCTGAAACAGGCCACGAATCCAGCCGGTCTTGCGCTCCAGCGGCGTTTCGGTTTCGGGCGCGGTTTGCGGCGGCGCTTGGTCGGTGGCGACTTCGGCGAGACGCTTCGCCTCGCGCCAGAAGGTTTCCGGTTGCGGGCGCAGCCCGAGAACCTGAGCGGCGGCGTAACGCCGGGGCGGGGAGTCGCTGGCCAGGGCGTTGACCACCGCATTGAGCAGGCGCGGCCGTTGCGCCGGTTCCGGCCAGTTGCGCATGTCGCTGGCTTTCTCGGGCTGGCGCGGCCCGATCAGTTCCAGGCCCCATTGTCCTAAATCCTCGTCCTGCAACCGCGCTTCCAGCACGCGCGCGGCGGCGAAACGGATTTCCGGCTGGCCCGCGCTCAGGGCGCTCAACAGCAAATCCGGTTCTAGCCGCGCCCGCGCCAGGGAAATATCGCGGGCCACGATGACGGCGAAGGTCAATTCCTGGAGATCGCGCTCGCGGTCTTCCAGCCCTTGCAGCAAGCCTTGTACGCCGGCCCCGCCGAGCGCAACGAAGCTGTACAACGCGCCGCGCCGGATCGGCAAATGCTCGTGGCGCTGCGTGCCGGCCAGCACCGGCAGCGCCCGCGTATCGCCGAGTTTGGACAGGCCATCGGCGGCCCAACTGCGCACAGCCAGATCGGCGTGGGCCAGCGCGGCGACCAGCGGCTGTTCGTTGCCCGTTTGGCAGGCGGCGGCCAGGCCGCGCGCGCCGTGTTCCCGCACCAGGGGATCGTCATCGCGCAACAAGGTGCTCAAAAACGGGATGCTGGTCGGGTCGCCCACGTCGGCCAGGGCGCTGGCGGCGCGCTGGCGCAGCGCATCGGAAGGACGGTCGCGGTCGGTCTTGGCGATACTCAGCAACGCCTGCATCGGTTTTACGGTGCGGTTGTCGCGGTGCTTGCCGCACAATTCGCCGGCGCGCACCCGCAGCAGATAAAACGGGCTGTCGAAGGCGAGAGCGAAGGCTTGCGCGTCGTTCGGCAGCAGTTTGTCGAGCGCCTCGATGGCGGCGAGAAACTGGGGCGCTTCCTCGGTTTGCAGCAGTTCGATCAAGCGGTTGCGCAGCGGGGCCGGGTCGGTCGCTTCCAGCGCGCCTTTGAGGCCGGCCAGACGAACTTCGATGGCGGGCGAATCGAGCGCCGCCAGATGGTAGTTGGAGCGTTTTTTGTCGGCGTCTTCCTTGGTCAGCGCTTCGTAGGCGGCCAAGCCGACTTCGGCAGCAGTATCGCCGACCCGCTCGATCAGCAGTTCCCTGGCCCAAGCGCGCGACTGGCGGGCTTGGCGGGCCAGCTCGTCCACCGCCCAGCGGCGGATGTCGGGATGCACCGAAGCGACCGCCCGGCGCAGCGTGGTTTCCGGGCGTTTGCTGTGCCAGGCCCACAGCGTCCGCATGGCCTCCCGGCGCGCGTCCTCGGCCTCGTCGTCCAGGGCGTGGCCGAGCAGTCCGTCGATGCGGGTGGCGAGTTCGCCTTGCGCGGTGGCGCCGTGCTTGACCAGGAGTTGCAGGGCGCGAGTCCGAATCTCGCTCGCTTGGGTGCGCAACGCAGTTTCGGCGAGGTCGATCTCGCCGGCTGGCCCTTCCGGTTCCGCCAGCTTGAGCAAGCCGTCGAACGCCTCGGCGCGGACTTGCGCATCTTGGTCGTTCAAGAGCCATTGCAGGCGCAAGCGCAGGCGTCGATCGCCGGCTAGGTTGATGACGGCGTTGGCCATGAAGCGGGCGACCATCCGCCGTGCCCCCACATCCGGTTCCCGGCTGAGTTGCAGCAATGCGCCGCTGGCGCGGTCGTCGCCGAGCCAACCGAGACACAGGGCGCTTTGCATGGCGATATCCGGGTGACGGGAGACCAGGGCCGCGAACAGCGGCTCCAACTCTGCTTCGGACAGAGCGTCGGATTTGGCCGTACCTTCTTCGCCGACTCCCTGCGCCTTGAGTTCGTCCAGTACCTTGGCGATATAGCCGCCGCCGGCGTGCAAGCGGGCGGCGAGCGCGGGATGTGCCGCGACCGCGACCCAGAGCGCCGCTTGGCGCACTTCCAAGGTTTCGTCGTTGATCGCTTGGCCGAGCAGTTGACGACCTTGCGCCGTGTTGCTCAGCCGGAGTCGCCCGAGACGGATCAGAACCGCGCGACGGATATCGGGGGAGCCGCGCTCGAACGCACCGCGCAGAGGCGCGACGCCGGCGTCAGGTTCCAAGGTTAATAGGCTATCGAGGGCGGCCTCGCGGACTTTTTCGTCCGAATCGCTCAGCCGCTCGCCGAGCAGTCTCGGCACCAGCGGCGACGCTTGGCGCAACTCGGTCAGGCGTTGCACCGCGTCGAGCCGGATGTCCGGGTGACGGCTGCCCAGCGCCAGTTGCAGGGCTTGCAACGGCGTTTCGGCGTCGATCTGTTCCAACGTTTTCAGCGCGGCCTTGCGCACGCCGACATGGTCGTCGTTCAGCGCCTTGGCCAGCGCCGGCCGGCTACGGCGACGCAGGCTGGTGCCCAGCTTTTGCGCGGCTTCGAGGCGCTGCCCCGGTCGAGAATCCTGGCTCAGCACCCATTCCAAGCCTTCCCGCGCTTCGTCTTCGGCCAGTTGTGACAAAGCGTCCAGGGTGGCCGACGACGAGCGCGTCGCCTTGATTTCGTCGAGCAGCCGTTGCAGCCGGGACTCCGAAACCTCGCCGGTCGCGGCGGGGTTGCCGTCCTGGTCGACCGGACTCAGCCAGATCAGGCGGTTTTCCGTGACCGCGACCAGCAACCCGCCGCGCTGTTCCGGTTTGGCTTGCGGCAGCGGGTCGAACAGCGCCAGCGCGCTGGCGTTGCGGCCGACGGGCACGGTGCGCGGTTTGCGGCGCTGGTCCAGCGTCCAGACCTTGAGTTCGCCGTCCTCGCCGAGCGAAAACAGGCGGCGGGGCAGGGGGCGGCCCTGCTCGTCGTTCAGCGCCGCGCTGAACAGCAGGCCGCGCACCGATCCTTGATGGGCGGCGTCGCCGCTGCGATCCTCTTCATCGATGGCGCCTTCCAGGAAGCAGACCCGAATCGAGCCGTCGCCGCAGCCGGCCACGATCCGCCCGTCGCCGGTGAAGGCCAGGGCGGAAATGCCGCGTTCGCCGCAAGGCATGATGCGGGGTTCGGCATCGCCGATATTCGCCAGCGGCAGGGCGTAAATGGTGTTGTCAGCGCCAGCGGCGGCCACGCTGCCGCTCGCCGGGTCCAGCGCGACGGCGCGTAGCGCCTGCTCGCTCAAGCGGCGCTTGGCTTGTTCGCGCAAGCGCGGGCGGTCGCAGTCCATTTCGATGATATGCAGCACCAGCGTCCCGTCATCGCCGACGCTCAAGACTTGCGAGTCGGATGCAACCAGCGCCCGCACCGCGCCGCCGTGAACGGCTTGTTGCCAATCCGGCGTTTTCCCGTCGCCGCCCGTGCGCCAAAGCGCCAGATCGCCCTTGGCGGTTCCGGCCAGCAAGCAATCGTCGCCGCAAAAGGCCAGTGCGGACACAGCAGCGTCCAGCGGGGCGCTGAAGCGCGCGTTCAGCTTGGGCAATTGCAACAGGTGAACGCTGGAGTCGGTGATGCCGGCCGCGTCGCGGCGACCGCCGACGGCCAATAGCTTGCCGCTGGCGGCGACAGCCAATAGGCGTTCGATGTGGGGCGCGTATTGTTTGGCCACGGTGGGCGGCTCCTAAAAATCATTCATGGGCTTCGTGCGAGAACTGCTGGCGTTTGATAATTCATATCACTTTAGAGCTACAGTGTTGCTATTCAAGTCTATAGGATATGTGATGCTCAACTGTTCTATGTCCGAATGCGAGACCTGAAGCATAACAATATATGTTGTTATTTTGTTTAGTATCTCCGTTTTCATCTATCCAGTAGATAAATTCTCCATGATTAATGAAATTTCTAATTTGATAGTTGTTGGTATTCAAGATAAATTCTGCTTTACTTTCAACCGTGCCATTAGTGTTTTTGTTGGGTTGTTTGCTTTCTAAGTTATAGTTGATATTTGATTTAACTGAAACTTCTAATGGATTTATTGTTGCATAAAATTCAAAACTACTACTTGCTATTCCTATCACTTCAAAATCTTTTCTGTTAGAGATTTCTAGTACTTTCGGGTAAGTGTTTTTTTCTATTATCTCAATGAGTTTCTGCTTATCTAAGCCTAAATCAGACTTGACTTGATCAATTATTAGAGCTAACTCACTAAATACCATAATTGAATGGGGTGCATTTCTGGCTTCCTGTAATAAATTAGGGGCCAACCCTTTAGTGTATTCACGATTTTTGTAGAAGCCTTTATCTTCAGTTACCAAACCAACATCTCCTATTTCAGCGAGTTTGAGACAATTAGCCCAAATAACCCCATCTTTAAATTGTTGGTTTTGTTCTCCATTAGGTGGTAGCTTTCTAATAACTTTATCGAAAGAGCTTTTTGCGCCTTCAAGGTCGAATGGAATCCATATTAATCTATCTTTATGAAAATTAAAGATGTCTTCAATCTTTTTATCAATAACTTCATCCTCAGGCATAACTATCTCTTTCATCTGACCAAAAATAGCTAACATGCGATTGTAGTTTTTTCTTATATTTTCTCGGTAATCAATTAATTGTTTTCTAAGGTTGAATTTTGTTTCTAATTCAATTATTTCAGGCAATCCAATTTTTATATCACTTACCACAATATAATGACTAAAGGCGCAACCCAAAGGACTCATTAAAGCTAATTCAGAGAGCCAAATATTGCTATCCAAAACTACAATTTTCATACTAGCACTCCATAAGAATTAGATAAATTATTATAATAACTTGAATCGCTTGGTCTTGGCGAAAAGAAATTTAGAGAAAATTATACGACTTCCTGCATGGGCCGAATCTGTGGCGGTGGTAACTCTCGACCTTCCTTAGCAAAATATCGAATCACATCTTCAACAACCTCACATAGCCCGCTATAAAGCTGGGCGGGATTATCGCCATGAATTCCCGTGATCAAATCCGGGCATTGGCCGATATAGGTTTGATCTTCTTCGCTCCATTCAATCCACTTATGATACTGGTCACTTACCTTCATTTTCGGTTCTTCGGGCCTTAATCTCTGCAATGATGCTTTCGACCGATTCTCCTTTGAACAACTGCGCTCTTTCGGCTGTGTAATCACCTTTGCCGACACGATGCCGGTTTAATAAACGCGGCCTGTCGATCATGTTCGGCTCTTGATTAGGTAATCGTTCGTTCATGCTGTCTTTATCCTTACATTCACCTGCCCCACCGGCAAATCCACTCGAATCCCCGGATGCGCCCGGCGGATTTGTACCAGCGCGGCGACGCAGTGTTGCCATTCGTTCTTGGCGCGGGAATGGCGGAATTCCGTCAACACTGGCGCTACCAGCTCCGCAAAAGCGGCATCTTCCAAAGCCAGCGTCTTGATGGCCTCGATCAGCCGGCGCTTGCCGACGCTCGCCGGCCACGGCCGTTCGGGCGCGGCCTGTTCGGCGTCCAACTCGCGCCGCTCCATCCGACCGGGCGGCAGGCCGAACAGGGTCTTGCGCAGAAATTGGCGCAATTCTTCGACCGGAGCGCCGGGTTGAGGCTCGGCGGCCTTCGCGGTCGGCGCGAACTTCCGGCGCTGGCGTTCCCACAGCAGCCGCACGGTGAACAGCCCAACCTCGCGATGCGGGCTTTCCATCAGCCAGGCCAGCCGCGCCGGATCGCCGAGCTTTTCGTGATGCCGTCGGATCAGGGTCAGCGCCGTCTCGCGGGTGATCTTGTGACGACTTTCGGCCAACTGAAACACCCGTTCCGGTAATAGCCAATCCAGCGGCAAGGCGGGTTCGACTGTCATCTCGCCCAGCCGCAACAACTGTTCGATGGCGAAGGCGCGCGGTTCGCGGTGTTCGCTGTCGGCCAGCCGATAGAGGAGGGCCGGTTCGTTCCAGGCGCGCAGTTCCTCCCGCGCGATGGCGACCGCCAGCCGGCGCAGGTCGGGCCGCTGATCGAGAAACAGCGGCCGTAGCCGACTCAACGGATAATCGGCGGCGGTCAAGCCGGGTTTGATGTTCAGAGCGCGGGTTTCCGGATCGCTCGGGCCGATGATCGGATGATGGGCCTTGAGATAGGCGGCGGCGAAGCGGCGCACGGGGTCTGGCTGGGCGGGGCCACAGGCCAGTTCCCACAGGTGATCGATCCCGCTGCGTTCCCCGCTGGCGAAGTCGTCGGGCCGGAATGATTGCAGCAGATAACGATGCGCGAAATCGTGCAGGGCCGGGTCGGCCTGCCGCGCCATCGCCAGCAGCCAAGGCAGTCCGATGCGGCTTGGGACGATCAGTTTCGAATCGCCGAGCAACTGAAGCGCCAGCGGCCGCAGCGCGGGGCGCAACACCAACCCTTTCAGCCATTCGACGTCCAAATCCTCGCCTTTCAACTTGCCTTGCCGCAGCCAATTGGCGACCGTGCTGTTCAGTTGCGGGTCGAGAAGGGCTTTTTGCAGCCATTCCGTACCGATCTCGCGCCCCGGATAATCCGCCAGCGCCTTCAAGGCCCGCTGCCGCGCCGGTGGATTGCAGCGCGGATCGTCCAGCAATTGACGGTAATAGGCGGCGGGCACTTTCACCTTGGCCTCTTTATAAAATTCGAGCACCGCATCCAGCGCCGACGAAGAACTTGCACGCTTGGTGAGGTTGTTAATGATGCGCTCGAAATCCATCTGTACGCCCTGCTGCATCAGCTCCATCAAATGCTGCATTTGCAGTTCGACCGTACCCGCGTTCGGTCCGGTCGGCGCGAGCGCCACTTCGACGAACTGCTCGGCGGTGATGTCGGCGGGCTTGAAACCCTGCCGCAGCTTGGCCTTGGCGAGCGCGGCGCTAGCCGGAGCACCCAGTAGCTTGAGAATGGTCGGCAACCCCAACTCGGCGGGCGGGCGTTGTTCCAGCAACGCCACGGCGAAGGTCTGCACGTCCTGGACGCCGTTCAAGACCAGCTTGACCAGCTCGGCGACCGGCAGGTCGGTCGCGTAGGCGCGGGCGTAGTCGATGGCGTAACGACGGGCTGGACTGTTGTCGCTGTAAAGCAAGCCCAGCACCATGTCGTGCAGGCCAAGCTGTTTCAGTTTGGATTGATGAAATTCCGGGTTGTCGCGCAACAGGCGCAGGACGAATTCGTGCACGATGGCCAGCGGTTTCGCGCCCAGACGGGCGAGCCAGGCCGGTTCGGCGTGGCGCAGGGTGTCCTTGAAATCCTGCTCCAGGCAGCGGATGGCGAAATCGCACACCTGTGCGTTGCGGGCGTCTTCCAGCAGGCGCAGCAGCGGCGCGGGGCTGATTTTCCAGGCATCGTCGAACGCGCGCCGGTCCAGCTTGTCGGGCGGGCCGTAAGGGCTGACGACGCCCTGATCGGTCTTGCCAATCAAATCCTTGTGTCGCCAGATTTGGTTCAGAATCCAGCATTGATGCAGGGGTTGCGGTTCCGGATAGTGGCGCAGTATCTGTCCGGCAAATACCGGGAACAGTTCGGGGATGGCCTGGCCGAGTTGCCGCAGGAAGCGCCAGGCGCGGCGACGCATGTACAGCCAGGTGCCACGCGAGATTTCGCCGCCGGCCGTGACCGGCTGCACGTCCAGCCGGCAGCAGAGCGCGCCCAGCATGGCGAGGTCGTGGCGTTGTTCGGCCTGTTTGTAAATGCCCTTGATGCCTTGCCAGACGCCCCAACCGATGGCGTTCGGCGGCAATTGCGGAATCAGTTCCAGCAGCAAGGCACGGGCTGGTTCATCGTCGGCTGCGTACAAATCCAGCAGCACTTGACCGAGCTTCAAACGCGGCGGCGGGTTGGGCGAGGCCAGCAGCGCGGCCCAGGCGCCGGCGCGGACGGCTTGCCGCTCGTCGGCGGTTTTGCCGGCCAAAGCTTGCGGGTTCAGGCTCTGGCGCAGGCGATCCAGCGACCAGGCATCGGGCGGCAGGGGTGGCGCCTGATAATCGTCGGGCGGGTCTTCCGGCTGGCCGGCGGGCGGGTCGGGCTGGGCGAGAAATTCCAGCACCCACGGGACGAATTGCGGATCGCGCCGGGCGGCGGCGTGTTCCAGATCGGCGAAAAGGATGGAGCGGTCGTCGGCCATGAGCATCGCCTATTGGGGCTGGTAGCCTTCGGCTTCCAAAGCCGCCCGGACCTGGGCGAAGGCGGCTTCGGCGGCGTCGGCGTCGGGGTAGTGTTCCACGCCGTGGGTGTGCAGCGCGTTGCCTTCCACGCTCAGGCGCAGTTCCAGGCGGCGCTCGCCGAGGGTCAGAACCAGCGTGCATTGCGAGGCAGCGGGGGGCGTGGGCGCGGACTCGGTCGCGGCGGACGGCGCGGACGTTTCGCTCGGGCCGCCGTCGCCGTCCACATAGCCTTTCTTGTATTTTTCCCGCGCCTGTTTTTGCAGTTCGGCGGCGGCGTCTTCCGGCGAATCGTAGCGTTTGGCCTGACTCTGGCCCTGGCTGCCGATCCGGCCGAAATTGACTTCCAGATTGTTGCCGAGGCAGCGCGCCCGCCAGAATTTGTTGGATTTGCTGTCCTGAAAAATCAGGGAAACTTGCCACTCACTCATCCTTGCCACGCTCCTCCAGTTGTTTGAGTTGCGCCAGAAACGGCTTGGCCCGCTCCGGGTCGGTCATGTGCAGAAAGGCCACCCAGCCGCGCAGTTGCGCCAGGCTTTCACCCTCCTTGCCGGGCTTGCCGTTCAGCCGGTTGTGCAAGGCGGCGCGCAACCGCCTGACCTGAGCGCGCGGCACCCGGGCCGGACTGCCGGATGGCGCTTCGTTGACCACTAGGCCAGTCACGGTTTGCCGGCGGCCCCGGCGCAGAATCCGGGTTTTTTCCGGGTGGGGGGCGAAGCCTTCGGCCTTGAGAATCCGGTGAACGCAGCGCAGCAGGCGGCCCAGCGGCGGCGGTGCTGCCTCGTGCCAGGAAAAGGTCAGATCATCGGCGTAGCGGGTGTAACGGAATCCCAGCTTTTGGCTCAGGCCAGACAGGCGACAGTCGAGCCGCAGGCAAACGGTGTTGCTGAGAGCCGGGCTGGTGGGGGCGCCTTGCGGCAGGGCGCGCGGCCCGCTGGCGACGTGGTAGTGCTTGCCGTCGAGCGGCAAGAGTTCGCGTGGCGCTTCGGTGCACAGCAAAGCCAGTACCGTGGCGACCTGTTCGCCGTAGCCGCCCTTGCGGAACAGGCCCTTGACCCGCCGCCAGGTCACGGTGGGATAGAAATGACGGATGTCGAGCTTGACCACCGTCCGGGCGCCGGCGTGAACGGCGGCGTTGCTGAAAATGCTGCGTCCCGGCAGGAAGCCGTGCGCCGCACCGTGTACCGGCAGACGTTCGGCGATCTGGCGCAAAATCCAGCGTTGCGTTTTTTTCAGCGTCGGCTTGGGCGCGCTGATCAGGCGGGCGCCGCCGTCGCGTTTGGGGATGGTCCAGTACTGGTAGTGGCTGCCGCTGTCCACTTCGCGGTGGAACGCCAGCCAGCGCAAGCGGGGGATGGTGAGATCGAGCGCCTTGGCGAGCGCCTGGGCGTCCTTGAGCGCCGGCAGGGCGTTGGCTTCGCGCCGGGTTTCGGGGTCGGGCAGGTCGTAGCGATCCTGGTCGGGCGTGTCGTGGTGGAACACGTCCGCGCCGAGGTGGACCAGATGGGCCTGGCGGAAGGCGGCCCAGCCCTGCTGGCGCAACTGCTTGCGGACGCGCCGCTCTTCCTCGCGACGGGCCTTGTACTGGCGCAGGGCGGCGCCGGTCAGCTTGGCGGGGTCGGTGGTCTCGTCCAGCAGGCCCAGTTGCCGCAGCCGGGCGACGACCCAGCGTTCGATATCGCCGACTTGGGCGATGTCTTCCCAGGTGGGGGGTGTTTCGCTCATGCCGTTTTCCAGACCGAGCGTAAGGATTGCTGGAGCGTGAGGCGCAAACCGCTACTTCTCACAAGGGACACGGTAGGCTCACCGGCCAGCCGCCAGTACACGGCCCTCCGGCCTGGCGGAAACCGCGGTGGCGTGGTTGGTCCAGCTCCGCCGGGCCGGAGGGCCGTGTACTGGCGAAGCTGGCCAAGAACAGCCTACCTTGTGGCGTGTGTGGCGTTGGAATTCCCGGACGGCGCAACGCCGCCCAAACGGCTAATGGAGGAACGCCTCACGCTCCAGCAATCATTACGCTACGGACTTTTCGCTCCCTTGTCAAAGGTGGTGGTTAAGATGGCCAATTTCAATCGGTTATCAGACAGCGCTGGCGAGCGGCGGACGTGAGTCCGCTGTTTACGCGCTCGCCGACATCGCCGACGCCTTGCCGCAGTTCGGGAAACAGGGGGCTGACGCCCCCCGCTCGCGGAACGGCCGCGATGTTCGGGAAACAGGGGGCTGACGCCCCCCGCTCGCGGAACGGCCGCGATGATCGGGGACGGAGAAGGAAGTTTTTGTACAGGCTCTGAAGCGCAGCATCGATGCCCCTACGCCCCACTGGCATCAATAAAGCCCTGTTTCGCCAGCCCATCGAGGCGGGCGAAATAGGCGTCGCGGGCCTCCTCGGCGCGGTTGAACAGCAGCCGTTGCTGGCGAAGAGCTTGGGGATCGTTGCCCCAGCGCAGCAGCACTTGACGTTCGTCCAGGGAAATCCGGTAGCTGAGCACGGTTTCGCCCTGGCGGCGGGTCAGGGTGCGGGTTTCGGCGCGAATCAGCCGGCGGCCCTCGGCGGTTTCCCGCGCCTGCTCCAGCGCCGCCTGTTCGCGGGCGTAGCGCAGCCGGAGCGCGATCATGTGCGGGCAGGGGCCTTGCTTCAGGCCGGCGCGGCGGAACTCGTGGCAGGTGCAACTCGCCTTGACGGTGCGGCCCTCGCGGTCCAGGGTGAACGAGGTTTGATAGTGGCGATGGGCTTGTTGGTCTCGCACTTCGCCATCGATGGCCGTGCCGTCCAGACCGAGATCGTGAATGCGGGTCAGTTGAACCTGATCCTGGGTCGCCAACAGCCGATGCGCTTGTTCCTCGCGGGCGTCGCGGTAGCGCAACCGATTCAGTTCCAGCGGTTGGGCCAGCAGCGGCCGGTGGTGGAACAGGCCGCTGGCGATGTCGTGCACCAACGTCCCCTTGAGCAGTTCTCCCAGCAGCGCCTGCCGGATCGTTTGGCGCGGCTGGCGCAAGGTTTCGGTCAGGGCGTCCAGGGTCAGCGGTTGTTCGGCCAACTGCTTGACGACACGCTTGGCCAAGACTTCATCCTTGCCGTCGCCGGGTACCAGCAGATCGAACGTGGCGATGCCGGCCCAGCCGCTGTCGGTCCAGCCGCTCAAGGCCAGGGTCAGGCTGGCGGATTCCAGGTCCAGCACATAGAAAGCGGGTAGGCCGGCGCCCAGCAGATAAACATCCACGGCCCTAGCGTGGGGCAGCAACCGGCCGAGCAGGCTCAACCGCTGGCGGCCCCAGGTGCGCACCACTTGCGGCGCCTGGCCTTGGTAGGGCGATCCGCTGGCGGTCAACACCTGTTCCCAGGGTTCCAATACCAGTCGCGGCAATTCGCCGGGAACCAGCTCGTAGCGCAAGGCGCGCGGCGCGGTTTTGGCCTTGCGCAGCCGCAGGCTCAACAGCACGTTATAAAGATCCACGGGGGCAAGGCGGACCCGCTCGGCGGGCAGTGTGGAAGCCGCTTGCACTTGTCCGAAGGCCCGCAGCCAGCGATACGGCACTCGAACGGCCTTGGCATCGCCGGTGGTCGAGGGATGGCCGCGCAGGAGGGTGGGCCGATATGAGCGGATGCCGCGCAACGCTTCCAGCAATGGCGGAGTGAAGCGCAGATGCGAGGTGCCCGCCGCGAAGGTCTCGGCGCGGTAGGCCTGGCCGGCTTTGAGGTGCAGGCGGGCGTAGGCGGATTCGTCGCGTGAGAACGCTTCGATGGCGATACCGTTCGCGTCCACGCTGAACAGGGGGTCGAGCGGCGCTTCCTGCTGAGTCGCCTCGCCGTACTTGGCGGCGAGGAAGGCTTTTTGCGCGTCCCAGACCGCCTGGTTGGCGCGCTTGCCCTGCTTCAACAGATAGGCCAGGTAGTCGGCCCGGTCGCTGGCCTGGCGGCGCAGATCGCTTGTCAGCACGTCGCTGACAACCAGCAAGCCGTCGCGAACCAGATCGGGGCGTCGGATAGCGGCCTCGATTTCGACCTCGGGTCGAGTGCCGTCCAGCGGCACGTCCAGCAGATAGGATTCGCTGTCGCCGGTGGGAGCGGTGAATTCTCGGTAACGGTGGATCACTTCGGCGCTGGCCATGTGTTAGCGGACCTTACGCAAGGGTTTGTTCGAGTTTGAAGTTTCGCCGTACTGACCCGGCGAGATTACGCGAATAAAAATTATAGTACAACGACGATGGAAGGTTATTTGCTCGATTTCTTGGCGATTCCTGAGTGGTCGAGCAAGCGGTAAATGGCGATCGCCCGAAAGCCCGCCCTGTCCGCACTGCGCTCTCCATTAATCCTCGGAATGCCATTATTTTGTGCAATAACCGTCGCTTCAGCACCAATCCGGTGCAAAAATCCGGGTTCGCTGGATCGGTCAATCAAGCATGTTTTTGATTGAAAAAAAATTTAATAGCCGGTGCGAAATTTGCTAGCTCGCACCCGCTTAATCCGCAAACGACCCGATTCCGACCCGGAATAGGGCGAACGATCCCGACAAATCAAACGATCCGAGCAGAACGGACAGAGATGAAGATCCATGAGCCAGAACGATAAACGAATAGCGAACTGTCTTCTTTTAGGGTTGATGGGGGTGTTGGCGCCCGCAATGTCTTGGGCGCAGGAGACCGCCGGTCCGAATCAGGGCAACACCGCCTGGGTGCTGACCTCCACCGCACTGGTGCTGTTCATGACCCTGCCGGGTCTGTCGCTGTTTTACGGCGGACTGGTGCGATCCAAAAACGTGCTTTCCGTCCTGATGCAATGTTTTGCCATCACCTGCCTGGTGTCGCTGCTGTGGTTCGCCTACGCCTACAGCCTCGCCTTCGGGACCGGCAACGACTGGATCGGGGGGCTGGACAAGCTTTTCATGGCCGGCGTGGAAGAAGAGTCCTTGACCGGCGACATCCCGGAAACCGTGTTTTCCATGTTCCAACTGACCTTCGCCATCATCACGCCGGCGCTGGTGGTCGGCGCCTTCGCGGAGCGGATGAAATTCTCCGCCATGCTGCTGTTCAGCGCCCTGTGGTTGACACTGGTGTACGCGCCGGTGGCGCATTGGGTGTGGGGCGGGGGCTGGCTGGGCAAAATGGGCGCCCTGGACTTCGCGGGCGGGATCGTGGTGCATATCACCGCCGGGGTGGCCGCGCTGGTTTGCGCCTTGGTCATGGGACCGCGCCATGGCTTCCCGACTACGGCGATGCCGCCCCACAATATGACCACTGTGGTGACTGGGGCCGGCATGTTGTGGGTCGGCTGGTTCGGCTTCAATGCCGGCAGCGCGCTGGCGGCCAACGGCAACGCCGGCATGGCGATGATGGCGACGCATCTGTCCGCCGCCGCCGGGGCTCTGGCGTGGATGATCGCCGAGTGGCTGAAGTTCGGCAAGCCGAGCGTGCTCGGCGTCGTGACCGGAATGGTGGCGGGACTCGGCACCATCACCCCGGCCTCGGGCTATGTCGGCCCGGCCGGCGCCGTGGTCATCGGCACGGTCGCGGGATTCGCCTGCTTCACCGCGACCCAGTACCTCAAGCGGGTGTTGAAAGTGGATGATTCCCTAGACGTGTTTCCGGTGCATGGCGTGGGCGGAATGCTGGGAACGCTGGCGGCGGGCGTGTTCGCTTCCACCGAACTTGGCCTGTTCAAGGGTCAGGGTTTTGCGACCGGCATCACCAGCATGGGACAGCAGTTGGGCGTGCAGTTGGTGGCAGTGATCGCGACGGTCGCCTACACGGCGGTTTTGACCTTCATCGTGCTCAAGCTGGTGGAAAAACTCGTCGGTCTGCGGGTGGGACGGGAAGATGAGATCGGCGGCCTGGATATCGCCCTGCACGACGAGCGGGGTTACGATCTGTAGAGGCGCTTTCCCGCGCTGCGCCGCGCGCTCAGCCAGGCGTCGCCGAAATCGAGACTGATACCGTGTCTCGATAGATTTTCAGGACTTTCGCTTTCCGTCATTCCCGCGTAGGCGGGAATCCAGTAACCCACTGAAAAAATTGGATACCCGCATTCGCGGGTATGACGAATTTAAGGGTTTGGCGAAAGTCCTGATTTTGTAACTCAGGGTAGCAGTCGCCGTCCTGGGCGGGAGCGACGAACCCAACGAAGTGCTCGCCCTGCCGCTCCAGCCGTCATTCGGCGGCGGGCCGCTGCGCCCGGATTTTGGTGTCGCCCCGGCCGATGAGGAAAATCTCGTTGCCGTGGGTGGCGCGCTGGTAGCTGCGGTCGAACCGGCCGGCGGTTCCTTCCCAACTGAAGTTGTTGTTGAAGGTGAAATCGAACTGGTCGGGAGCGTTCGGTACCGTGCCCACCCACCAGTGGCGATCGCCGAACCGGCCTTCGTAGCGCAACGGAAAACTGCCGTTCAGCCCGTTCCAGCCGTGCAGGTTGTACCGGCAGCCCTGGTCTTGCGAGCAGAACTGCCATTCCGAAAGGTGTACGGTCAGAGCTTGCGGGTTCCCCCGATAGTCGTTGATAAAGCTGGCGAACGCCGCCTTGTCGGTGCCCCAGGGACTGCCGGCATCGTCGCCCGGACATCCCCGGTCGACGAGACGCAGCAAGGTGAACCCCCGGTAGGGCGCGTGGGAGAACACGTTGCGGATGCTTTCCCAGGTCCGATCGTCGCCGGGTTTGGCGACGCAGGCGAGCGCGTTTTCGCTCTTGTGGCGGATGTTGCGATCTTGCGCGCCCTGGGAAATCCAGAACACCAGCGCTTCCGCCATCGAGTTGCCGTCGCCGCAAGCCGGGTCGTTGTCCATTTCGGCGGCGGTGAAGTGCAGGACGACGTCGCGACCGGTTTGGTTCTTGACCTCGGCGATCATGTCCAGGATTCGCCGGTAGCCGTAGGCATCCGCCCGCGCGGCCGACTCCGGCCGGAGGTCGAGCGTGGTCTGGACCAGTCCCGCCGTGATCTCGGCGATGCGCGGATGCGGCGCGCACGATTTGATTTGCCAGTGAACGCCCGGAATCTTCATGCCGAGCGGGATCGCTTGGAAAGCGCCACCGAAGGCGCCGTCGGCGGCGACCAGCAGCCGGCGCCCGTGCTCGACCAGCGACTCGCTGTACCAGTCGACGAAATCCCGGCCGTAGGCGGTGTCAGCGTAATCCCGGTCGTTGACGAAGGTCTCCGCCCGCTGGCCGGCCGTCGGCGGCAGGTGGCCGCCCGGAACCCGGATTTCGCCGGGATGGGCGAGCGGAATGCCCCACCGGCCGGCCACGCCGGCCAGGCCGCCGAATTTGGCCAGCGCCCAGTTGCGGAAGCTGGCCTGGGCCAGCGCCCCGTAAGCCTGGAAGAAACCCCGGTCCGGATAGCTCCAGCCGTCGGGCTTGTTGTAGGACGGATAGCGCAGCTCGCCGGTCGGCCCGAGGCTGACGTTCAGTTCGACGAAATCGTCGGCGCGGGCGGCATAGTGCATGGCGAAGGCTTGCATGAACTCGCGGAACTGATCGAGCACAGCGGGAATCGCCGTCGCCCACGGCGGAATCGCGTCGTCTTGCAGGCGGCCCGTCTCGCTCTCGAATTTGAGATCGTCGGCGGCCAGGCCCGCCGTGGCAAAGTACCCATACAACCACGGCGGCGGCGGGACGAAACAATCGTCGCCGGGGCCGTCGCCGCACTTGTGGAACGAGAGAATCGGCATGATCTTCAACTGCCGGGCGCGGATTGTGTCGAAGACTTGGTCGTAATAGCCCCAGTCGAATTGCTGGTCGCCGTTTTTTTCGACCATGCCCCACCATACGTCGACCGAGACGGTATCGACGCCGGCCTGCTTGGCCTCATCCAGCAGTTGCTCGAATCGCGCCATGCTGATTTGGCGGGGAATTTCCAGCGGCGCCATCACCGTCGCGGTCTCCAACGGCGCCTGTCCCGCCGCCGGCCACGCCGGATCGACGGCGATTCCCCAAGCCAATACCGCGCCCGCGATGGCTCTCGCGGGTCGTGAAGCAGTGAAATTCGCGTGCTTGCTGTTCTTCATCATCGCCCTCCCTCTGGGTAATCATCAATTCGGGGCTCTGCTGCGAGCCACCGGCGGGACACGTTGCCATCGGCGTGCCATCTTGCCGAGATTTCGTGGATGATGGGCTGCCGCGCGGCGCGATCGGGCGGCGCTCGCCGTGACCGAGGAGACGGTTTGAGCGGAGGCTTGAAAGCTGGCGAACCAGCCGGTCCTGAAACGCCTTTCGATCCCCTGGTTCATCCTGAGAGGAAGAGCTTGGGATGTTTGCCGAGGCGATAATCTTGAAACACGGTTTTCGCTCAGCCCGCTCATTTTGAAACAGGCCCACTGTCAAGCGTGGGTGCTGCAGCGTCCACCCCAGGGGCCTGCATGATTTGGCGCGAAACGATGGACAGCGCTTGATTGAATCAGATTGATGTGCGCAGCCGGATTTTAGCGCTTGGCATCCGCATAGCGGTAAGTGATTGTCACTTTCTGTATGCCACGCTCAGCGTCAAGCAGGTTCGATGCTCCTTGATAGGACAGCAACCGCCCCGTTTTGCGGTCATAACGAACCTCCAGGTTGGGCGCAAACAACCGCAGAAACCAACTGTCCGCTTCGATATTGAACGCCACCGTCGCCGATTCGCCCGGTTCTTTTAATCGGCGGATGCGAAATGGGAAATCGCGGCCTTCTAACGGCGCCAGGAAGCGCACCTGCTGAATAGTATCGCCCGTGGCGAGTTGCGTCAGATGGTCGCGTAGATAAATGTGCAGGCCCTGACCAGTCACCATACCGTCCTCCAGACGCACCAAATCCTGTCGAACCGGCGCTTCCTGGTCAGCACGGCCGTAGAGTTTGACCCAGTCGCCATCAACGAAAGCGCCATCCTGGCGACCAAAGCGACGATCTTCGAAAGAATAGTTTGGGACGTAGGGGTGATGAGTGAAATTGGAGGTCAGCACCGCGATTTCCTGACCGTTTGCATCCCGGTAACGGGTTTCATTGCGGTCTGGACGACCATCCTGATAGGTCATACGGTGTTCTTCGGTATAGGCGATCTCACCGCTTGCGTTGCGGGCAACTCCCTGAAATACCTCCTCATGTAAGTTGCCGGTCGTTGCCCAACTGGGCAGAGCAGCATCCGTTAGCAGCAACATGCCGAACGCTGTGGCGTTCAGATATTTGGTCGTTTTAGGCAGCGTCATCGCTTGCGCCCTCCGTTGTCCGTAAGAAATGCTTACTGGCAAGAGACCCGCAATCATCGATCGGGTTCAAGTTTTCGTCCGCTGCGGGCGGCCAGCTAAAATTCAGGCTCCTACATGGTCGCCCCTGTTTGCCACCGCGGTCTGCGGCGCCGTCGAAAGACTGGTATTCAGTCCTGAGGCCAGCACGGCCTGACTCAAGCCACTCTGTAAATTTTCCTGTGATCCGAACGATGGGGTGGGCAGGTGAAAGGGAAATCACTCAGCGGGATCAAAAGGCTGGATTCGGCTGACGCTAACCTCACACCGCAAATCCTCGCTATCAGATGATAGGTTTTGGTTATATAGAAAAGTTGTGATCAAGTCGTTGGCTATCGTCAAAAGAAAAAAATGAGTTTATAAGCTTTTGATATTAGTATATACTAATATTTATCAAGGGAAAATTTACAGGACTGGTGATTGTATAACTTGATTGAGGAGGTCCAAGATGTCCAAGTCCAATAACGACGCGGGTGGTTTACCCGCTACCAAGACCCTGGACGCACTGCAAGCGCCCGCGAGCATCAGCGCCGCGCTGCAAGCCTGGGGACCACTCGGCGAGTATGTGACCGACTCAGTGCAGCGCACCATTTTATTTTGGGACGTGCTGCGCCAGCGCAGCGACCAATATTTCGAGCACAAAGCCAAGGTGGCGCCGCATGTACTCAGTTTCGAGCACGAACTGGTGCTGGACGGCCGGACCTTCGAGCGGCCGGTCAATTACGGACTGGTGCGGATCAAGCCGCCGGAAGGGGTCGTGATCGACTCGAAGAAACGCCCGTTCGTGGTGGTCGATCCGCGCGCCGGCCACGGACCGGGCATCGGCGGCTTCAAGGCCGACAGCGAGCTCGGCGTGGCGATGCGCGCCGGCCATCCCTGCTACTTCGTCGGCTTCACCCCCGAGCCGATGCCGGGCCAGACCATCGAAGACATCATGCGCGCGGAAGCGGTGTTTCTGGAAAAGGTCATCGAGCTGCATCCCGAAGCCGAGGGCAAACCCTGCGTCATCGGCAACTGCCAGGCCGGCTGGGCGGTGATGATGCTGGCCGCCACCCGCCCGGAATTGTTCGGCCCGCTGATCATCCCCGGCTCGCCCCTCTCCTATTGGGCGGGAGTCGAGGGGGAAAACCCCATGCGCTACACCGGCGGCCTGTACGGCGGCAGTTGGCTCACCGCGCTCACCAGTGACCTCGGCGGCGGCAAGTTTGACGGCGGGAATCTGGTCGGCAACTTCGAGCAACAAAATCCCGCCAATACCTACTGGACCAAAAACTACGACCTCTGGTCGAACGTCGATACCGAAGGGCCGCGCTTTCTGGAATTCGAGAAATGGTGGGGCGGCCACGTCAACCTCAACGCCGAGGAAATGCAGTGGATCGTCGATCAACTGTTCGTCGGCAACCGGCTGGCCACCGCCGAAATCGTCACCGGCGACGGGGTGCGGATCGATCTGCGCAACATCCGCTCGCCGATCCTCTGTTTCTGCTCCAAGGGCGACAACATCACCCCGCCGCAACAAGCGCTGGGCTGGATTTGCGATCTCTATCAAAAGGACGAGGACCTGCTCGCCGCAGGCCAAACCATCGTCTACGCCATCCACGAGAGCATCGGCCATCTCGGCATCTTTGTCTCTGGCGGAGTCGCCCGCAAGGAACACCAGGAGTTCGCCTCCAACATCGACTTGATCGACGTGCTGCCGCCGGGGCTTTACGAGGCGGTGATGACCCCCAAGACCGCCGACGCGGCCAACCCCGATCTGGTCAGCGGCGACTGGATCGTGCGTTTCGAAAAGCGCGCCCTGGCCGACGTCCGCGCCATCGTCCGGCCCAGTCCCGAGAACGAGCTGCGCTTCGCCACCGCGCGGCGGGTCTCGGAGATCAATCTCGGCCTGTACCGCACCTTGTTCCAACCCTTTGTCCAGGCGTTCGCCAGCACGCAGAAAGCCGAATGGCTGCACAAGCTGAACCCGTCCGAACTGCCCTACGAACTGTTCTCGGACCGCAACCCGCTGATGCGGCAAATCGCCCAACTCGCCGAGCAGATTCGCCAACAACGCCGGCCGGCTTCGCCCGACAACCCTCTGCTCCAGGTGCAGGCCATGATTTCGGAAGGGATCATCGCCGCGCTCGACGGCTATCGCGATCTGCGCGACCACAGCATGGAGCAAATCTTCCTCGGCATTTACAGCTCGCCGCTGCTGCAAGCGCTGGTGGGACTGCGGGCCTCGGAGGAACCGCCGCGCCGGCACCCTGGCGTCGAACCGGAGCGGATCGCCTTCATCCAGCAGCGCATCGCCGAACTCAAGGCCCGCCTCGCCGAGGGCGGCTTGCGCGAGGCGGTGATTCGCAGTCTGGTTTACATCGGCCTGGCGGGAACCGGCGTGGACGAACGGGCCTTCGAGGCGCTGCGCCAGATGCGCGCCGAGCACGGCGGCCTGACCCTAGCGGAGTTCAAGCAAACGCTCCGCGAACAGTTCTTCAGTCTGTTGCTCGACCGCGACGGCGCACTCGCCGCAATTCCCGAGATGCTGCCCGCCGATCCGGCCGAACGGGCGGAGGCGCTCGGCAAAATCCGGCAGGTCGTGCTCGCCGCCGGCCAGCCCGAAGGCGAGCGGGCGGAGCGGTTGGCCGAAATCGAGAAGCTGTTCCAGGCCGTCGAACCGGCTAAGTCGGGTTCGGACAAAACCGACTGACCGCCACAGATGGGTAGGGTACGCATTGCGTACCCTACAGCTCAGCTAAAGAGGACCGTATTCATGGAACGCAAACACGAAAAATACGAAGGGCTCATCGCCCGGTGTCAGGCGCTGACCCCGGTGCCGACCGCCGTCGCCCACCCCTGCGACGAAAGCTCGCTCCGGGGCGCGGTGGAGGCCGCCGAACTGGGCATCCTGCAACCGATCCTGGTCGGTCCCCGCGCCAAGATCGAAGCGGTGGCGGCGCAATTCCGGCTCGACATCTCCCGCTACGAGATCGTGGACGCCCCGCACAGCCACGCCGCCGCCGATGAAGCGGTGCGGCTGGCCCGCGAGGGCAAGGCCGAGATGCTGATGAAGGGCAGCCTGCACACCGACGAACTGATGGGCGCGGTGGTGCGAACCGCGACCGGCTTGCGCACCGAGCGGCGCATCAGCCACGCCTTCATCATGGACGTGCCGAGCCTGGACCGGGCGATCATCGTCACCGATGCGGCGATCAACATCTTCCCGACCCTGGAAGACAAGGTCCACATCACCCAGAACGCCATCGACCTCGCCCGCGCGCTGGGCTTCGAGCAACCGAAAGTGGCGATTCTGTCGGCGATGGAGACGGTCAACCCAAAAGTGCCGTCCACGGTGGAAGCCGCCGCCCTGTGCAAGATGGCCGATCGAGGCCAGATCACCGGCGGCATCCTGGACGGGCCGCTGGCGCTGGACAACGCCATCGATCTGGCGGCGGCCCAGATCAAGAAGATCGACTCGCCGGTGGCGGGGATGGCCGACATTCTGGTGGTCCCGGACCTGGAAGCGGGCAACATGCTGGCCAAGAGCCTGACCTTCATGGCCGACGCCGACGCCGCCGGCATCGTGCTCGGCGCGCGGGTGCCCATCATCCTCACCAGCCGCGCCGATTCGGTGACGACCCGGCTAGCCTCCTGCGCGGTGGCCGCGCTGGTCGCCAAGGCGCGGCGGGAAAGCGCGAGCAAGGCGGTGGCGTCATGAGCGACGCGATTCTGGTGGTCAATGCCGGTTCGTCCAGCATCAAGTTCTCTCTGTTTCTGGAACGGGGCGAGGCGCTCGACCTGCTGCTGGGCGGACAAATCGAAAATCTCTACACCGCCCCCCGGTTCAAAGCCAAGGACGCGGCAGGCGCGGTCATCGGCGAACGGCAGTGGGCGGCGGGCGAAGCGCTGGGGCACGACGGCGCCATCACGCATCTGGCCGGCTTTCTGCGCGAGCAACTCGGTGAGCACCGGCTGGCCGCCGTCGGACACCGGGTGGTGCACGGCGGTCTGGACTACGCGGCGCCGGTCCGGCTGAACGCGGAAATCGTCGGTCACCTGGAGCGATTCATCCCGCTGGCGCCCTTGCACCAACCCCACAACCTCAAACCGATCCGCTTGTTGCTGGCCAACCAGCCGCAATTGCCGCAGGTGGCCTGCTTCGACACGGCTTTCCATCGCAACCAGCCGGAAGTCGCCCAAGCGTTCGCGCTGCCGCCCGAGATCACCGAGCGGGGCGTGCGGCGCTATGGCTTTCACGGCCTTTCCTACGAATACATCGCGTCCGTTTTACCCCAATACGATCCCCGCGCGGCGGCGGGGCGCACCGTGGTGCTGCACTTGGGCAACGGCGCCAGCCTGTGCGCGATCCACGCCGGCCAGAGCGTCGCCAGCACGATGGGTTTCACCGCCGTGGACGGCTTGCCGATGGGCACCCGCAGCGGCAATCTCGACCCCGGCGTCGTCCTCTATCTCATGGACGAGCTGAAGATGGACGCCCGCGCCATCGAAAAGCTGCTCTACCAGCAGTCCGGTCTGCTGGGCGTATCGGGCATGTCCAGCGACATGCGCACCCTGCTCGATTCCGACGAGCCGAGGGCAAAATTCGCGGTGGAGCTGTTCGTCTACCGCATCGGCCGGGAACTGGGCTCGCTCGCCGCTGCCCTGGGCGGACTCGACGCGCTGGTGTTCACCGCCGGCATCGGCGAGCACGCCGCACCGATCCGGGAGCGGGTCTGCCGCGCCGCCGCTTGGATCGGCGTGGAACTCGATCCCGCCGCTAACGCGGCCGGTGGTCCGCGCATCGGCGCGGCGAACAGTCGGACTCCGGTCTGGGTCATTCCGACCAACGAAGAGCTGATGATCGCCCGGCACACCCGGCGCCTCCTCAATCCCGTCTTGTAAGGAGCACGACACCATGACCGTTGAAATCCCCCGTCCACCGCTCAAGGGCAAGAAGGCGCTCGTCGCCGGCATCGCCAACGAATATTCCATCGCCTATGGCTGCGCCAAGGCGTTCCGCGAACTGGAAGCGGATCTGGCGATCACCTATCTCAACGAAAAGTCGAAACAGTACGTCGAACCGCTGGCGCAAGCGCTGGAAGCGCCGATTTTCATGCCGCTCGACGTGAGCCAACCCGGTCAGCTTGAAGCGCTGTTCGAAGCGATCACCCAACAGTGGGGCCGGCTCGACATCCTGGTCCACTCCATTGCCTTCGCGCCCAGAGAAGATTTGCAGGGCGGGCTGATCAACTGCTCGGCGGAAGGGTTCGCCAAGGCGATGGACATTTCCTGCCACTCCTTCGTCCGCATGGCCAAGCTGGCGGCGCCGCTGATGACCGATGGCGGCACGATGTTCGCCATGAGCTACCACGGCGCCAACGAGGTGGCGCCGAACTACAACGTGATGGGGCCGGTCAAGGCCGCCCTGGAATCGTCCTGTCGCTATCTGGCTTACGAGCTGGGCCGGCAGGGCATCCGGGTCCACGCCATCTCGCCGGGACCGCTCAAGACGCGCGCGGCCTCGGGGCTGAAGGATTTCGATCTGTTGCTCAACGAGGCGGTGCAGCGCGCGCCCATCGGCGAACTGGTGGATATCATGGACGTGGGCTTCACCTGCGCTTTCCTGGCCACGCCCTACGCCCGGCGCTTGACCGGCAGCACGGTGTACGTGGACGGCGGCGTCAACATCATGGCGTGAGGCGCGCTATCGCTTGGGGGCGCTGGCGAGCGGCGGACGTGAGTCCGCTGTTTCAAGCAACCAGCCGGACCCCGGCGCCACCCAAGCGTTGTCGGCGAGCGGCGGACGTGAGCTGTTTCCGCGCCAACCGATATCGCCGATTCCTTTCCGCGTTCCGGGAAACAGGGGGCTGACGCCCCCCGCTCGCGGAACGACCGCGCCGCTCCTACAGGGAGAGAAAAGTTTTCAGACAGGCTTAAGGAGAAAGACTATGCCATTTCGCTTGCTGCAATCCATTTTTTCCGGCGCCACCCAACCCGGCAAATTCGACAAGGAGTTGATGCTGAGAGGCATCGAGCGGGTGGTGGACGGCACCGATCCCCGCCTGCGGGCGGTGAGCCACTACCGGCGCCAGTTGTGGCCCGCAGTTGAGTGCGCCATCGACTTCGTGGTGAATTTCGTCAACGCCCTGCCGCCCGCCATCGTCGCCGACCGCCAAGGCTACATGGCCGATCCCCGCTTGCGCGCCCTGTTCGCCTCGCCCGACAGCTTGCGGGAAACGCTGAGTTTCAGCGATGGCACCCGCAACTATCTCAAACAGGCGCCCGATCCCCTGCCGACCGAACTGTACGCCGGCCTCGGCGCGGTTCGGGTCGAAAAGAACGTGCTCGGCATCGAGATGGACGGGGAAATCCTGCGGCGGGACGTGCCGCAAACTGTCGTCAATTTCTGCGATCACCGGCTGGTCTTTCTGACTGACAACGAGCAGGACACCCGCCGAGAACTGATGCGGCGAGGATTCGATTACTTGGTCGAAACCGCCCTGCATCGATTGACCGCCAGCCGCGTCCAGAAGACGCAACTGGAACAGCAACAGCGCAAACTGCTCCAGCAAAAAGCCAATCTGCTGAAAAAGGCCCAGGTGGGTTTCGAGTCCCTGGCGGGGCCGACGGCCGCGAAACCGGTCGATCTGGCCGCCCTCGAACAGCAGCTTCAGAACCTCGAAACCGAGTTGGGCCAACTGCGCGCGGATACCGCCACGCTCGACAAGCATCTCGCTAAGGTCGTCGCCACCCTGAGCGGGCCGGAAAAATACCTGAAACAGGAATCGGTTTCGCTCACCTTGGACCACACCAACATCAAGGCGCCGGCCGACTCGCCTCGGGTCGCCAACTCGATGACCTTCCAGGAAATCGTGATGGGGAAAGATCGCCGCCTCGCGGCACTGCTCGTCCGGTTCCCCAGCGGCGAACTGCTGCCGCAACCCGATTTTTTAAAGGAGGCCAATCGGCTGCTGCAATCGACCCGATGAGGGCTGTTTGAATCCTCTCCAACCCTTTTATATATAACCTTTTTTCGGAGGTTAATCCCATGAGCGACAAACCCAAGCAAACCGCCGATCTGGCTGCCGCGATCAAGTCCCTGAAAGGTTACCTGCTGGAAAAGGGCCACCGCTTCGAGCGTGGCCCGGCTTACGAGAGTCAGGGCAAAACGTCGTCCAGCGTGGCCGCGACGGCGCGGCGATACGAAGGAATGGGCTACGCCAAATATATGCAGGTCGGCAATCCGCCGGTCTACGCGATGCTGGGTCGCGGCCAACAGGAGGTACACATTTTCCAGCCGCAAGACCCGAAGGTCCGGGAATGGCTGGAGGATGACCAGAAGGCATTGAACGACCCGGCCATGCGCGAGTACATGTTGCAAGCCTCTGGCATGAGCGAGAGCGAGCTTCAGCCTGCCCGCAAGCCGCAAATCTTCCGCATTACCGAGGTGGATGACGTGTTCATCATCACCAGTGAGGATGCCCCGCCCGGATGGCGGTGAAGCGCTCGCCGAAATTTGGCATTGTTGCCTGGAGTGGAGGTACGCATGGCCACCACTGTCCTTGCGCATGAATCCGAGTTGGAATTCGAGATGGGTGGGCCGGCGTGGCGGCTCATGCAGCGGATCGGTCTGATCCAGGGCGCGGGGCCTTCCCTCGGGAGGCGGACCGTGGGATTCCTATTGATCACCTGGGTTCCGCTCCTCATTTTCTCCCTGATCGAGGGCCGGGCGCTCGGGCCGGCGCCCAGGGAATCCTTCTTGCTGGACTTTGCCACTTATGCCCGCTTTTTCCTGGCCGTGCCGCTGCTCTTCATGGCGGAAGTCGTTGTCGGCCCGCGACTCCGGGCGGCGGGGCTCCATTTTGTCCGAGGCGACTTCGTCCGGCCAGAGGATCTGCCCGCCGTCGAGGCGGCTATCGTCCGGGCCGCACGGCGGCGCGAAGCCCTGTTGCCGGAGTTGGTCATGGTCGGCATCGCCCTGTTCGGGGCCTGGTATTTCACCTTCGAAACCTTGTTCGGGGAGACGACCGCCGCTACTTGGCGCTTTATCATGCGCCCGGATGGAATCGGCTTGTCGCTGGCGGGATTCTGGTACCACTTCATCGCGGTGCCGATCCTGCAATTTTTCATGTACCGGTGGCTCTGGCGTCTTTTTATCTGGACCTGCTTCCTGCGCGACCTGTCCCGCTTGGATCTCAACTTGGTGGCCACCCATCCTGACCGGGCCGGCGGGTTGGGCTTTCTCGGTGGGGCTCACGTCACTCTCGCCATTTTCCCCTTCGCCTTCAGTTGCGTCCTGAGCGCGCATGTGGCCTTTCAGGTCTATTTCGAGGCCGTGCCGATCGACACGTTCAGAGCCCTGTTCGTGACTTACCTGGTGCTAATGGAGTTGATCTGTCTCGGCCCCCTGCTGATCTTCGTGCCATTGTTGGCTCGGACGCGACGAGCGGGGCTGGGCCAGTACAGCATTCTGGCCGACACCTACAATCGCGCCTTCGAGCGGAAGTGGGTGGCGGGTGAGGCGCCGCCGGATGAACCGTTGTTGGGGAGCGCCGACATCCAGTCCCTGGCCGACCTGGGGAACAGCTTTGGGGTAATTCGGGAGATGAAGCCCTTTCCTTTCACCCAGCAGCAGATCCTCCAGATCGCGGTGATCGCATCCCTTCCCGGACTGCCGCTCATTTTCCTGGTGATGCCGGTGGGTGAACTGCTCAAGCTGCTGGCCGGGGCAATCCTGTAGGCAGCACCTCGCCAATGGGGTGAAGAACATGCCAGGGCTTTTGAAAACGCACGCATCGGCATTGCCGATCTGGCTCATTCCGATGCTGTAGGGGGTCGTGACCGCGATTTGCGGCCTGAGTTTGCCGCGACTGGAACAGGAATATCTCGCCGGTTTCAGCCACGGCATGTCGATTGCGTCGGCCCAGCGGCCCTGGATAGCTGCCCCCAGCGGCGGCTTTAGCCTGGAGGTGGTCAAGCCTCGCTGAGGGGTGGAACGGAGTCAAGCGTGGGTAGCGCGCTTTCGGCGCAGGGTTCGTGACGAGGTCTAGTCCTTCTCAGGAATCGTCAGCGCCAGGAACAACGCGCCGCTATCGCGTTTGATCAGCACTGGAATCGGGCGACCCGTGGGTAGTTGCTTGACCTGCTCAGCGAACTGCGCCGGGTCGGTGATCTCGACATTGTTAATACGGGTGATGATGTCGCCCGAACGGATGCCGGCGCTAGCAGCAGGACCTCCGCTCACTTCCTTGACCTGGACTCCCTTTACTCCCTCCTGTCGCTGATCAGCCGGTAACTCTGTCACCGTCAGGCCAATCCGGCTCTGCGACGGCGGTACGGCAATAGCCTTTTCTTGCTTGGCGTCGTCGGGGAGCTCCTCAAGTTTAATGGTCAGGGTTTGCTCCTTGCCCTCGCGGATCACGATCAGCGGTACGCTGGCGCCGGGGCGAATGCGTCCGACCAGCGGTGGCAATTCGCGGGATTGATTTACCGGCTGGCCGTTGAAGGTCACGATGATATCGCCGACCTGAATACCGGCGGCCTGCGCCGGGCTGTCGGCCAACACTTGGCCGACCAGAGCGCCACGCGGTTTGTCGAGATTAAAGGACTGGGCCAGTTCCGGGGTGACTTCCTGAATCAGTACGCCCAGCCAGCCGCGACTGACCTTGCCGCCGGTTTTGAGCTGGTCCACGACTTCCATGGCGACGTCAATGGGCACGGCGAAGGACAAGCCCTGATAGCCGCCGGAACGGCTGTAAATCTGTGAGTTGACGCCGATGACTTCGCCGTCCAGGTTAAACAATGGGCCGCCGGAGTTACCGGGATTGACGGCGGCGTCGGTCTGGATGAAGGGGACATAGTTGTCGCTGGGCAGGCTGCGGCCCAGGGCGCTGATGATGCCTTGGGTGGCGCTGCGCTCGAAGCCGAAGGGCGAGCCGATCGCCAGTACCCACTGCCCGACCTTGACCTTACCGATGTCGCCGATTTTGACGGTGGGCAGAGGACCGTTGGTTTTTACCTTGAGCAAGGCGATGTCGCTGCGGCTGTCTTTGCCAATCACTTGGGCGGGGAGTTCGGTGCGGTCGTTCAGGCCAACAATAATGCTATCCATGTCCTCGACCACATGGGCGTTGGTGACAACATAGCCATCCGAGGAGATGATGAAGCCGGAACCGACCGAGGATTTGGGCTGAGCCGGCGAGTCGGGCATCTGCTCGAAGAATTTTTTAAAGTAGTCGTGAAACGGGCTATTTTCAGGGATGGGTGGATGGTTGCGCCAGGAGCGTTCCTTCTCTTTGGATTCCGACTTGGTGTTGATGCTGACGACTGCTGGGCTGTATTTATCGACCAGGGTGACAAAGTCGGGGTAGTTGTTGGCTTGTGCAGAGGCGGCCCAGAACAGGGCTAAGGCAGCGATCAGCCAGAATGGCTGTTTCAATTGCGGCATGAGATCCTCCTAGAAGGGTTCGCTAACAGAAATTAAGATGTGGCTGAGAAAACCACGGGGTTAGCGTGGATTGACCATGAGGGGCTGGCTTGGTTCGGTTTACTCCCTGGGTTGGAGGGGGTGAACGGTTGCGGACGGCCGCCAGCGCAGATAGGCTTTATATCCGAGATGACGAGCCAGCAGCAGAGGCGGCATCCGCAGCCAGTGTGAGCGGATGTAGAGGAGCCAACGGGCGACGGCGGGGCCGGTGCGCCGGGGATATTCGGCCAGGGTGATGGCGTCGAGGAGTCGATCCATGAGTTGGCGAACAGGCCAGGATGGGCTGGCGCTGTTGAGCGCCTGAGTGACCGTTTCCGGCACTGAGGTGTGCAAAAAACGGCGGGTGTAGCGCAAGGCGTAGAATAATGGGCGGGTCAGGTCGAGTTGCCGGGCGCGGTGCGGCAGGGTTTCCCAGAAACCCGGCTCATGCTTGCTGAAGTGAGTGAGTAGTTCATGCAGGTCCAGCAGATCGCGTAAGGGATTGGCGAGTTCTTCCTGGAAGGCGTGAGTGGCGCTGTGCAGCACGAGATCAGCGGGACAAAAGACGCGAAATGGGGTATTGGGCGCCGGGCGGGAGGCGGCGATGAGCAAGGCGGGGTCGGGTTTGAGGCGGCTGGTTTCCGGCAGGATGGTATGATGCACATCGAGGATCGTTCCACGCAGCCGGTGGCGCAGCGGTGGCAGTTCATGCATCCATTGGCGGTAGTATTGTTGGTCGTAGTCAGAATTTCTTACACTCTCCCAGCCGTGCTTTTGGAGGATGGATTCCATGATCGGCAGGCAGGATTTGGGAACCATAATGTCGACGTCGGACACTAAGCGGCCATGTGCGCAGGGTAAACTGGCCATCCCAACTCAATTTGCAAGTTGCATTGGCTTCTTTTAGACAGTGATACTCACATATAGCGTTCCTTTACAGGTTGTGGAATTTTCAACTACATGATTTGTCTAATCGTTAAAGAGTAGTGATGATCGAAAAAATCATGCAAGGAGAAGCCGCCATGTCAACTTTAGAAGACATTATTGA
>Ga0209573_1000989_pt1 | contig 49388 bp, 40 predicted proteins | sample TNRBio252014_DNA_FD_185870 | JGI IMG/M metagenome (GOLD analysis project Ga0209573, IMG submission 185870) | Wastewater treatment Type I Accumulibacter community from EBPR Bioreactor in Madison, WI, USA - TNR Reactor_6/25/2014_ DNA (SPAdes)... | ecosystem: Engineered > Bioreactor > EBPR >... | reverse complement strand
ACAATTGACCAAGAAACTCGGCTTTTTGATGTAAAAACTGGGCAAACCCGCACTATGCGCTCTAAAGAAGATGCGCATGATTATAGGTATTTCCCAGATCCCGATTTATTGCCATTGGTATTGGACGAAGCATGGGTTGAAAATATTCGCGCCAATTTGCCCGAACTACCAAGCGCAATGAAGGCGCGTTTTCAAAGCCAATATGGCCTTACTGCGTATGATGCGGCAGTTTTGACTTCGGATAAGGAGTTTGCGGTCTTTTATGAAGAAGTCGCCAAGGGGCGCGATGCCAAAATAGCCAATAGTTGGATGACCGTCGAACTGTTCGGTTGGCTCAATAAAAACAATGTTGAGCTGTCGCAAAGCCCAATTAGCGCCTCAAAACTGGGCGCGCTGGTTGGCCTTATCACTGACGGCACGATTAACGGTAAAATCGCCAAAGACGTATTCGCCAAAATGATTGAAACCGGCGATGAAGCGGGCGTAATCGTCGAGCGTGAAGGCCTTAAACAAACCACCGACACCGGCGCAATTGAAGCATCAATCGATGCCCTAATGGCCACAAATCCCGAAAAAGTCGCCGAAGCTCGCGAGAAGCCAAAAATGCTAGGTTGGTGGGTAGGCCAAGTGATGAAAGCGACGGGCGGCAAAGCCAACCCCGCGATTGTCAATGAGATTTTGAAGGGGAAATTGGGGGTGGAGTAAATATGTTGTTGCCTCACTGAGCGCCGATTTGCTGCAACTAAAAACTTCAATTTTATATATGTCATACAAACATGATATTGAAAAGCAAGAATCTCAAATCGATATTGAGAGATGCCAAGCTTATCTCTTGACAATGTTGTGATTTAGGAGTCTTTCATCACATCAAATTAGATTATTTAGCGGTTCAATGTTTGAACTAAGTAAAGTTGAAATTGATAATTATGACAGATTCTAACTCTTTTGATGCTGAAGATGGTAAGTATGGTGAAACGTTTGTTGAAGCGGATTCAAATCAAGTTCCACCGACAGACGTAGTTACTTATAATGAGCTTCGGTCTTGTTTTGAGTTGTTCCGGCTATGCGACAATAAAAACATTGATCTGCACCCTGAATTTCAAAGAGATCATGTTTGGCAGCCAGCGCGACAAACTCGATTTGTAGATTCTCTTTTGAAAAAGCTTCCAATTCCTAGCTTGTGCCTTGCTCTGGACTTTAAAACTGAAAAGATGATTGTTATAGATGGTCTGCAGCGGCTCAGCACTTTGGTGAATTTAATGTCTGCCAATTCCGAATTCAAATTAGCAAGTTTAGATGACGTGGATACTCGTTTAAGTGGTAAAACGTCTGCCGCCATAAGAAAACAACCTGAATTAATTGCAAGAATCGAAAATGTCTCGATTCCTGTTACTATTTTAAGATGTGACATGTCTCGCCCGTCACATAGCGAGTATGTATTTACTATATTTCATAGACTTAATACCGGAGGAATGGCACTTAACAATCAAGAAATTCGGAATTGTATATATCAAGGTGACTTAAATAACTTGCTTAGGGAACTTGATTCCGCAAAAAATTGGGTTAGTTTTATCGTGAATAATGCACGCTTTCGCGGTCAAGAGCAAATTCTTAGATTTCTTTCTTTCTCAGAAGCTTTATCTGACTATGATGGAAGATTATCCAGGTTTCTGAATTATTTCATGGAAGCTAACAAAAAGATGAGTTCTGACAAAATGAATTCGATGGCGGATTTATTTAGGCGAACGATAGCGATAGCATCAAAGGCAAAGCATCGACCTTCAACTTTGGTTATTAGGGAGGCCTTATTGTATTCAATTGGTCGAAATCTTGAATTAATTGAAAATAGCGTCGGTTTTGAAATAGATGAAGCTATTGAACAAATACTCGGACTACCTGAGTTTGAAGCAGAAGTTATTCAAGAAGGTTTAGCACAAAAAGAAAAATTAATTTCCCGTCTTAATTCAGCGTCTGATGCAGTGTATGAATATGCCAAATCCTGTGGTTAAGAATAGAATTGAAAAAAGTCTCTCTAACATTCAGAGGTTGTTTAAAGCTGAAAATAAAAATCGGCACGGCGACACGTATATTAGTTTGCAATTTCAGTTACCGAAACTTGCAGTACTTGAGCTTTCCGGTTGGGTCGAACAAACTCAGGATAAAATAGTTCTCGAGCTACTCCGACTCAAAGGTATTGAGGGATCAAAAATATCGAATTTCAAGAAGGATTTTGTAGAAAAGAACTATAATCCGAGTTGGGATAATTTTAGAAAGATGCTCATTCAAGTTATGGGATATGGAGCGATTTGCGAGCTTGAGGAAACTCACACTCTAGAAATTGCTCGGATTAAGTCGAGATTGAGTACGTTGAAAAGGGTTCGAGACGACTTAGCTCATACACTTGAAAGAAGTAGTCCAAGTATTGACGACCCGAAAACAACTAGAGCCTTGTTATACGCACCTCTCTGCAGCGACTTGAGGTTTATACACTTGTTTCTAAAGTCAAAAATTTAACAGACAAATAGGTAATTTGTGGTTAAAAATCTAGTCCTTCTTGGGATTCCTAAAGTCGCTTATTTTTGCTAAAATCCCCAATTCCCCCCAAAATGTATTTATTGCAAGGCCTGTCATCACCAAAACCGACGCCAATATTTTCCATTCTTGGAGTTGCTCTTGGAGGAGTATCACACTTGCGCCGATGCCGCTTATCGGTATTAAAAGCGCGATTGGCGTAATGCTTGCGGCTTTATAGCGGCCCAATAGAAAGCCCCAAGCGGCATATCCAAACATGCTGTTGCCAATGCTTTGCCAAGCAAGCGCCGCCCATGCTTGGGGTGTGGCACTTTTGGCAATTGAAAAGATTTGTGTGCCGCCTTCGGTTAAATATGAATATGCCAAAAGTGGCGGGAAGGCGAATAACCCGCCCCAAACCACATAAGCTAGCATGTTTACATTTGGTGTTTTGCGCACAATCATATTTGAACATGCCCAACAAAAAGAGCCGGTGATTGCCAATAAAAGTGCCATTGGCGTCGCTTCGCCGCCCGCTTTAGCGCCAATTAAAATAAGCCCAGAGACGGCGATCAAAAGTGCGAAAATCTGATATTTCGCGACTTTTTCACCCGTCACAATCATCGCAAGACCAATTGTGAAAAACACCTGCACTTGCATAATAAGGCTTGCAAGGCCGGGGCTGAGGCTAAGTTTCATGGCCGTAAACAACAGCCCAAATTGCCCCGCGCCAACCAAAATTCCATAAAATGCAATATTTTTTAAGGGGACATTTGGTCGCTTTAAGAACAAGCAAAGTGGAAAAAATACGAACAAAAATCGAAGCGCCGCAAATAAAATCGGTGGAAAATGTTCAAGCCCAATGTGAATGACTACAAAATTGGATCCCCAAACCATCGTAACCGCCAGTGCAAGCAATAGATGCGGCAAGGTTAAAGTGGATTTGGTTTGCGGCATTATGTTCCCAAGAAGGTGTGAAAATTTGCTTTTAGCGCGTCATCAAGTGCATTGATACTGCTGCTTTTAGCCAATTTTTCCAAGCTGGTTACACCATAGTCATCCTTGCTCATGCCACATGGGTTTATGCGCGCAAAATGTTCAAGGTCTGGGGCAACATTTATTGATACCCCGTGGAAGCTAACCCAACGGCGAATTCTAAGGCCAATTGCCGCGATTTTTTCCTCGCGAATAGCGCCATTATCTTGTGGCACATCTACCCATACCCCAATGCGCCCATCACGAATATTGCCGACGACGCCCAAATCAGCGAGAGAGGCAATCACCCATTTTTCAACATTGCAGACAAATTTACGCACGTCCCGACTGCGCCTTTTCAAGTCAAGCATTAAATAAATTACGCGCTGCCCAGGCCCATGATAGGTCACTTGCCCGCCACGGCCAGTCTTTGCAATTTCAATATCGCCCGCGCCCAAAATGTCACTGTGGTTGCCCGAGGTTCCTATTGTGAAAATCGGCGGGTGCTGCAAAAGCCAAACCATCTCATTTGCAGTGCCTTCGTGGATGGCTTGCACCCTTGCTTCCATAAAATCGACAGCGAATTGATAAGGGATCAATTCACTGCTAATTTGCCATTCAATATTCTGGGTTATTTCGCAAGGCACGGCCTAATTTACAATCTCTACTTTGGTTTCTGCTAGGCCAACTTCGTCAACCAAATTATAGAAAGTCTCGGCATTGCGATTTGTGACCCTTACGCATCCGTGCGATGCGCGTCGCCCAAGCCTACTAACCGCACTTGTCCCGTGTATGGCGTATCCGCCATAAAAAAAGACAGCGAATGGCATAGGTGCGTTGTCATAAGTGCGGGAAAGCCAAAGTTCATGTTTTCTTTGCGCGGTCCAAGTACCGGTAGGGGTTTCAAATCCATCTCGGCCTGTTGATACAGCCCAGATATAAAGCATTTCGCCATCAAGGCTAATGTATATGGATTGTTCTGACAAATCGACCTTGGCGTGCAAGCGCGCAGCCATGGCTTGGCTAGGTAACACCAATGCCAAAACCATTCCCAAAACTGCTAAAACCTTTTTGGCCAAACCCAACCCCAATATCCGCACATATCCATCGCAATTTTTAGCGCGCCAAGCAACAAAAATATACGTGACTTGCCCCGCATAATTATTGGCGCCCATTATGGCGAAATTATGTAACAATCCGCAAGAAAGCAGATTTCTTTGCATTTTGGTAATAACCCTATGCGCAATAATACGAGCTTGGAATTTAGACAATGGATGAAGCATCAATGCAAATAAAAAAAGTCGGAGTTGATATCGCAGTTTTGGTGGGGCGATCTTCAATGGCTATGCATCAATTGTTGCGAATGGGCCGCGGCGCGGTTATTCCCTTGGGTGCAAGCCCCGATGACCCAGTTTGGATTTTAGCCAATAATCACCCTATTGCGCGCGGCGAAATTCAATTGGACGAAGAGAAAATTTCGGTAGAAATAGTTGGGCCAGCGGACGTGCACGATTATTTCGCTGGCGCATAATTTTATTGTCCCAAATAAATTATAGTCTAATCATATTAATTGGTTGCAAATCTCTGCGCGAGGCGCAAGCGGGTTCGGGCAATATCAGCCAAGGATTGCGAATCTTTACCGACGCAAGTCATGATAATTGATCCTTTGGTTCCCATTGCCATGCCCATTGCCATTGGCCTTGCGCCATTTAAAATATGCCAAAATGCAATTTTCTGGGTGCGTGGGTTATCCAATGATGCGCGAATTTCGACAATTTCGCGTTTGGTGATTGTCCAGGCAGGGTCAAGGATATTGCGTTCAAAATCTGGCGTGAATAATTCGCTTAAAGTCTCTTGCAAAACGGCGAAATCAGCGCCCCTTTGCACGCCCGCTTCATCGGGGCTGCGCAAAACCGCACAGGCGACGCGTTGATTATTTTCTCGCCATTCAATTAAAGCACCTGTTGGATCGGGTGTTACAACAGCACCTTGCGGTAGTCTGAACGCATACCACCCCAAAGTGTCAATATAAACATTATTTACAACATTATTGGGCCGCGGAATATGAATTGTTTTCCCAAAATCGGATTCGCGCAATTGCAACAAATTATATTGCTCAACCGCGCCTTGTGCGTGCGCATTTACGACGGACAAAGTTAACGCAAGGAATAGAAATGGCAGTGTTTTTGTTGTTTTCATATTTTTCAGTCCTTTTCGGCGTAAAATGTTGCGAAAGCAAATCCAAAACTCGGTTTAGATCCGCAAAATGGCACTTAGCGTTTTTATAAACAAACCAATCAAAATTGGTACTTTAAATAATGTATAGTGGCGTTTTTAAGGCATTCTAGGAAGCTGTGGTTTCCATCGATACGGCAATTGGCAAAGAGATGCACGTGGCAATAAGCAATTGTTGCAGTATTGTAGATTGCATTTGTGCTTTCCTGCCATTTGGGGGTTTTCATATGTTTGGCTTTGGACTATGCCGACTTCAGATAATTGGGCGCACGTGGCGGAACTGGTAGACGCGCAACGTTGAGGTCGTTGTGGGGAGACCCGTGGAGGTTCGAGTCCTCTCGTACGCACCAGAATCAAGTTCGGGTTGTCTCGAACTCCACGTTTTTGCGTTGCGATTTGCTAACGCAAATCTTGTGAGGTTCGAGTCCTCTCGTACGCACCAAATTTTACAAAAGTAAAATTTGGATTTTGTCTGGCGTTCAGATGCTTCGCATCTTTGGCGGCACGCAGCCTGCGCTCCCACTTGGTCGCTAGGTCGCTTCGCTCCCATTGATGCACAGTAATATGGATAAATCGGTAAATAAAAGTCAAAACTCGTACTTGGTTCGGGCGTCGTTTTTGCCTTTTATTTGCATTCATTTTTTTCGCTTTGCGAAGTGTTTGGGGTTAAACCAATGACAGGTGATGGCAGTAGTGGCAAATTTACCACCTACCGATCAATTAAAGTCGCAATCGCCTGAAAATATTGGCGTTGTCGCAGACGCGCATCTTGATTCCACTGAATTCACCAAAAATCGTTCTCAAACTGTTGCCAAAATTATTGCTGCTGCGGGTGATAATGATGTCATATTATTACGCCGGCAAATTTTGGGTCTGCACCCGGCTGATATCGCATCAATTCTGGCGGACCTTCCTGAGGCTTCAACAAGAACAATAATTCGGCTAATCGGCGAAGAACTTGATTCAGAAGTCTTTGCAGAACTTGATGAAGACACCAAAGAACTCGTCCTTGAAGTATTGCCAACCAAGGCCGTTGCGCGCGCGCTCGAAGATCTGGATTCCGATGATGCTGTTGCCTTCATTGAAGAGCTTGATGAAGAAGAACGCCGCGAAGTGTTGGCGGAAACTTCTGACGAAGTTCGCGCATCAATTGAGGGCGGCTTGGCTTTTGAGGAGGATACAGCAGGCCGCCTTATGCAGCGCGAATTTGTTGCTGCGCCTGAGTTTTGGAATGTTGGACGCACGATTGACCATATGCGCGCAACCGGTGAAGAATTGCCAGATTTGTTTTTTGAAATTTATGTTGTGGACCCAGCATTTCGCCCGATAGGCGCGGTGGCAGTATCCAAGCTGATGCGTGCGCCGCGCAATGCGCCCTTAAAGGGCCTAATGGAGAATATTCACGTTATTATTCGCCCTGAAAATGACCAAGAGGACGTTGCTTACTCCTTCCAAAAATACCATTTGATTTCAGCGCCAGTGGTGGATGAAGGTGGCCGCTTGACGGGTATGATTACTGTCGATGATATGGTTCAAGTATTGCAAGAAGAAAATCAAGAAGATTTGTTGGCGCTTGCGGGTGTTAGTGATGCCTCGACAACTGACGATGTTTGGTCGTCAATGGTCGCGCGTTTACCTTGGTTGGTTATCAATCTTGCAACTGCTTTGACTTCTTCTTTCTTCATCTCAAAGTTCAGCGGCCTTATTTCGCAAATAGTGGCTTTGGCAGTTTTGATGCCAATGGTTGCATCTTTGGGTGGTAATGCAGGAACCCAGACTTTAGCTGTTGCAGTGCGCGCCCTGTCCGCACGTGAACTAACCCGCAATAACGCGATGAAAGTTGTCTGGCGCGAAGCAATGACCGGCGTCTTAAATGGAATTGTGATTGCTACTGTTCTTGCGACGGTTGCTGGATTGTGGTTTCACAATCCAACCATTTCTTTGACCATTGGCCTTGCCGTAACAATGAATTTCGTCGCAGCAGGTTTGGCTGGGATTTTGGTTCCTTTGACATTAGAAAAGTTTGGCCAGGATCCTGCGGTTTCATCGGGCGTTATAGTAACCTTTGTTACTGATATGGTTGGCTTTGTTGCGTTCTTGGGCTTGGCGACCTTGATAGTAAGCCAATAGATTAACCGTCGGCATGATAATCGCATTGTAATCGCCAAAGGGCGAATTGCGTCCCGTTTTGGAACAATATGTATGTCACAATTAGGGATATCGCGCACAGCGCTTGACTTAATAAAGAGTTTTGAGGGTTTTAGGGCCAAGGCAGCGGCTTTGAGTGCTGGCGGCTATACAATTGGCTATGGACATAAAGCCACCGCGCGTGAGGGCCTTCAAATAACCCGCGAACAAGCAGAAGAACTTTTGCGTTGGGATTTGCGACCAGTAGAAGATGCTGTTCGTCAATCTTGCTTTGCGCCGTTAACCCAACAACAATTCGATGCTTTGGTTTCCTTTGCATTTAATATTGGAGTTGATAATTACCGACACTCAGATGTACTAAAGCACTTAAACCAAGGCGAACCAATTGCAGCAGCAATAGCAATCAGTGCGTGGCGACGGGCAAATTTCAACGGCAAAAACATAATTGTTGATGCATTGATACGGCGACGCTCGGCTGAAGTAAGCTTATTTCTTGAAACAGTTGGCCCAAGACCAGCCGCGCCAACATCTGTGATCGAACCTAAACTTGATTACTCAGCCAGTCTTTTGATTCCGAAAACCAGTGAGATAAGGCAGGCGGTTCCAATAAGCGGAAGTGGCGACTTCACTTTGGCGCAAGACGATAATCCTTCAACTACGGAAAAGGTTGAAATAAACAATGCATTACAAGCTTTTCCTGATACTCAAATGCCAGAAGAAGCAACTCAAAATCAAAGCGATAATTTGCAGATTGTCAACGTAACAGAAGAAATTAAGGCTGCAAACGAGCTGGCATTGCAGGCCAATCCCCCGGCGAACGATCTTGTTGGAAATGCTAAGGCTGAGGCCCCGAACGACTTAGCCGCAAAAACAAAGCCATTGGATGCGTTTAAAGGGCAGGGCGTGGAATTAAAAGCGCCACCACCCATGGCAACCGATTATTCAACCTATATAATGTGGGCAATATTTGGTGCAGGCCTTGTTGCAACCGTCATTGGCTTGGTAAATCTTTCTGCACTTGGATTTTTCTCCGGTAGCAGCGAACAAACAACCATTGGCGAGAACAATATTTCATATTGGCTAATGGCGACGGCAGGCGCAATCAGCGCTGTTGTGTCCGGATATTTCTTGGTTCGCAGTAAAAAATACCTATAGCGGCAAATTCTAGCGTATATCCCATTTAGACCCAATCGAAATGGTGCTTTAGATTCCCTTGCTTGCCGCGTTTCTTATCCAAAACCGCTTCACACTTTTTTTGAGAATCGCACTAACCACGCGAAAGTGTCTTTATCTCATTAGAATTTGGGTCTGCTGCAAAACAGGTTTGCGGCGCAGACGCCAATTTTATGCAAATTACGGGTGCGTTTTGCGCGCGAATTGCTTCGTAAGTTTCGCGGTTAAATTCTGTGCCTAATGGCGTTGGTGCGCCTTCTTTCCATTGTGGATAGGCGGCGGCCCTAACTGCTGAATCTGGCAGCGACCGCTCTACGGCTGCTTGTAGGGTTTCTGCGCTCGCATCAGGCGCGACATCAAGGTCACGAGCCGGCGCGCTTAAAGTGAATAAAGTCCGGCCATCCGATGCCTTAAGAACAAATCTAACTACTGCTGTTCCACAATTTTCGCCAACTGCGACTGCACTTATGGCGCCAAAATTATTCCAATTTCTAATTGGCATTGGGCGTGAAGCAGTAACAGAACAGTTTTTGGCTGCATTGGCTGCGGCAGAAGCTTCGATTTGCGCTGGTGTCAAATTTGCCTCTTGTGGGTTCGGCAATACTGGCAATATCTGCGAAGGGTCTTGGTTCGGAATACCAGCGGCCGAAAACTCATTATTTTGCCCAAAAAGCCCAGGGATTGTGCCTTGGTTAAACGCCGTTTTGGACGGCCCATCTTTCATAACAAATCTACCAACTACCACTCCAAGGCCGAATGCGGCAAGCAAAGAAAATAGACCCGCCGATACATAAATTGCACGCATGAGAGAACACCTTTTGGGAATCATAGAGATTCTAAATTAGTAGTTTACAGCTCAATTTGGCAAAAAGGTGGCGAAGTCGCGAAAATTACAGAAAAATGCAAGATTAGTGCATATAGCGCGCGTCGCGTCTCACATGGGTCAAAACCAAAACGTGCTAAGCGCTAAAATTGCGCAAGCTTTCAAAAATGTCGGCCTTTTCGTCATCTTGAAGTATTTTCACTGTCGCGCTGTAGCCAGCTTCGACGGCCGTATCAAATGCCCGCCAATCGCGCAAATTAACGTGCCCAACTTCCGGCACGACTAATAGGTCAATATTGTCTCTGGCTTGGCTGGGGTCATGGTTGATTGTCGCTGCTCGCATCAAAAGTTCGGCAATTGGCGGGGCCGAGTGAAATCCCTTAGTCAATATCCATTGCAAAAACCCTGGGGGGTCGCGATAGTCATTGGCATCGAGCGCGTGTTGCTGCGTGACATCTATGCCAATATTTGGCCCACGATGAGTGTCCATCAAGACATTTGTCGGAAAATTATTTATTACTGCACCATCAACCAATACATCATCGCCATCAACAACCGGGGGTAATATTCCAGGTAGTGCGATTGAGGCACGAAGCGATTTGGCTAAAGGCCCCGAGCGGTGAATCATTGGCGTCGCTGTACGCAAATTAGACGAAACACAAAAGAACGGCCTTTGCATATCTTCAATTAGGATATCGCCAAATTGCTCAAGTAATCTTTCATCGACCTTTTTGCCTGAGGCGAACGAAATTACAGGTAAAACATAGTCATTTAGCGGATTGGTTTCAACAAATGCTTTCCACAAACGTTGCTCAATGTCCTCGTCTTTCCAACCCATCGCAACACATGCCGCAATAACCCCGCCCATTGAAGTGCCACCTAAAAAGTCAAACTTTATATTGGCATCGCGCAGCGCCCTTATTGCGCCGATATGTGCAAAAGCTCTCGCGCCACCGCCTGACAAAACTAATCCGATAGAACGACCAATAATTACCCGCGCTAATGTTTGAATATCCTCATTCCGCCCTTCATGCCATTGCAAAATTCTGGCGGCACCAGAGGCTTCGAGCCATTCCTTGCCCTTTGAAATTGGTTTTTTACCAACATCTTTAATCAGGACTACATCCACAAGTTTGAATTCACGCGCCGGCGATGAATCTTCTGGCAACAATGGTGTCGATGGTTTTGCATCAGCACGCCCAAAAACCCATATTCGGTCGGCTTGACGAAGGCAGGTTTGGGGCCAAAGTCCAGTTCCCAACTGACTTATCAATAATACGACGTCATTGGCTTTCTCAATTTCATCAAACCATTTTGCGCCTTGATTGGCCATGGATTCGGTCACAACTAAGCAGGTTTTGCCGTATTTTCGAACTTCTTGTGCAATCCTTTGCGCGCGTCCTTCTATGTCTATGGTTGGCGAACTTGACAATAAGGAAAACACTTTTGAAATATCATTGCGGCCTCGTTTGGACTGTTTCGTCCGGAACAAAATCGTGCGCGATAAGTTTTGCATCAAGTCTGGATGGGACCGAATAAGCCGATTAAAAACTTGCTTGCTAAGGCCGAAAAGTTCCGTATCCCTGATAGCATAAACCGAGGCGGAATGCGGCTCTCCGGCAATCATGGACATTTCGCCTACAGGCTCACCAGCTCTTATATGGCCAACAAGTTCGAATTGACCCTCATAATTGCGCTTAAACGCGCCAAGCGAACCTGATCTTACGAACCACATCATGTCGGAAGGATCTGACTCTAAGTAAAGTGGCCACCCGCCCGGCAGGGAATACCAAACTATATTATGTGCGACATCGCGAATTGCATGCTGTCCCGCGTGGCGCAAAAATGGTATTTTGTGAAAGTCCCGTGGTAACATCGCCAAAAACCTATCGTCAATTTGCCTTTATCTTCATGAAAGTCATTCAGACGCTTTTGCAAATTGTAAACTCTAATTATTAAGATAAAGCATAACCCAATACGTCATTTTGCCGCGGTAAAAAAGATTTACTTTGTCGTGTTAGGTCCTAAGATGAACTGGTGCAGACCCTAAGTTAGGAAGACAATGACAATAGAAAATAGCGCAATTTTGGAGTTAACAGCAGAAGGCACTGCGTTGGTAACCCTTAATCGTCCAGCAAAAAAAAATGCTTTTGACGAAGTAATGATTGATGAATTGAGCAGTATTTTCGAAACGCTACGAGTTTCGGACAATGTTCGCCTTGTTGTAATCCGTGGCGCTGGCGATGTTTTTTGTGCCGGCGGTGACCTTGAGTGGATGAAGCGCCAAGCAAGACACGATTTTGAAGACAATGAAGCCGATTCCTATGAATTGGCTGTAATGCTGAACAGGCTTTATCACTTGCCACAAATTACATTGGCACTCGTCGAAGGAGCTGCTTTTGGAGGAGGCACTGGCATTATTGCTGCTTGCGACTATGCAATTGCCACCAAAGAGACGAAATTTTGTTTCTCTGAAGTTCGGGTGGGATTAACGCCTGCAAATATTTCGCCGTATATTATAGAAGCTGTGGGCGTTAGAAATGCAAGGGCGCTTTTTACAACCGCGCGTCAGTTTAATGGCGAATATGCTAAAGAAATTGGATTGATTCACGAAGTTGTTGAAGACAAAAACCAAATGGCCACAAGCGAAGAAGCAATTGCGCGTTTGGCTTTTGCTGCTGCACCCGGGGCCGTCGCTGACACAAAATTGCTTATCAATTCTGTCAAAGGTCGCCCAATTGACCATCAATTGATGCGCGAAACCGCTAAAAAAATGGCAATTAGGCGCAGCAGTGATGAAGGGCGCGAGGGGCTTACTGCTTTCCTCGAAAAACGTCCGCCATTTTGGTCTAAGTAATTGTATTTTAAGTTTAAATAGGAACTTTAGGATTTTTACTTCGGATTAAAGGCAATTTTACACATTTTTGTTATCATAACGAAATGAAATGTGAAAACGCCAAAACTTATATAAGATATTTTACAAGTGTGATTATCCTCTGCGCCGCGCCTATGGTTGCGAAAGCGCAATCATTGGGCTATCTTGCGGCCAAACCTTCTGGCGTGATTATAGCACAAAACAAATCGGTTGAGCCGATACAGCCTGCACCAGTGGCGATTTTTGTTGTGCCGCAGGTTAACACTCAGATTGACACTCAGCCGGCTGTGATTGCGCCGCTGCCAAGTGTCGTCAGCGAACCTCAAATTGTGAATTTGCCAACCCAAAGAAGCCTACATGGCCCGCTTAGATCGCGGCAGCAAGCTCAAAATCAGCATTCCGATATAGTGCGGCTTGAAAGGCAAAGGCAAAGTCAGCCTGAGAACCGCGGCCCAATTGAAGCAATTTATCAAGACAGCAAAGTAGCTTTGTTTCGTGGCGTGCCAAATGGGATTGCCCGAAACCTCCCGTGGGTCAATTATGGCAATCGCAACGAGCCATTTGACAGCGTTTTGGCGCGTGTTTCCGCAGATTTGCAGTCTGCCGTCTCAAGCGATCCTGAATGGGCTATTCCTGCGCAGAACGAAATCAGAAGATTGGCGGTTCAATTGGATAGACTGCCATCGCCGACTAACCCTATAGCATATGCGCAGGTAAACCAGTCAAATGCCGAGCATGCTGCCCCAAATCGCCCATTCAAGCCAAGGCCGATTTGGCCTGGTGCGGCGGCTAATGCTGAAGAACAAGTGCGGCCGACAACACTAACAACTACTGGAGTAGATGAGCAAGGCGGCGCAACCAGTGGAGCCAACCTTATTTGGCAAGATTTGGAGCCGACAGAGCAAACACCGCCAACTTTGGCAAGGCCTAGGGTCAGACCTCATTAATTAACAAAGTGTGACTTGTATTTTGGCAAAAATATAGAGCGGAAACAGGATTCTGCCGATATGAATATCGTCAAAATACTTTTTCGCCTTATTTGTGTTCTTCGACTATCTTCAAAGCCTTCGGGCTTTTCTGGTCTCATCAAGTGATTGCAGCCAAAATCAAGCCTGAAAGGTGCAGTGGTATTCTCTAAACCTTTTGCGCGACGCGGTTCTTTTGGGTGATTAGTGCGCCATAGACCATAGAAATATCCCGATATTCCTACGGACTTATTCCTGCTAGTAACCCAAAATACCTCGCTTCTGGCAAAGTTAATTATTGAGGTCTGACCCTAGCCGCCATAGCCGCCGTTAGGCCATTTAATAGCGGTAAAACGCCTATCTTGCGCTAAATTATGCTCTGAGTTTAAATTGAATGCCTTTTGGCAAAAGCGACTTATAGTTGCAATCACACAATTTTTCGAACCTCTGGCTTGAAGCGTTTCTACTTTCGACGCAAAATCGCGCCGCGATTCGAAATTTGGGGGTGAAAATTGGGCCATATTATTGTCAATGGAAACGAAAAAGGTGGCGCAGGAAAATCTACTGTCGCGGTTCACATCGCCGTTGCATATCAATACGCGGGGCACAATGTTACCATTATTGATTTAGACAAACGGCAAAGAACTCTCGAACGTTTTTTCGAAAATCGCGAACAATGGTGTACATCAAAGAATATTGACTTGCCGACACCATTTGTTTCGTATGCTGAAAACGTGTTTGAAAAAACAAGTGAAAGTGAAGAGTTTGCTGCGGTACAGAATATTGTAAATAAAGCGGCAGAGGAATTTGATATTGTTGTAGTTGACAGCCCAGGTTCAAATACGGTGGCCTCGCGTGCCGCGCATTCGTGCGCTGATACCATCATCACGCCGATGAATGATAGCTTTGTTGATTTTGATCTTTTGGCGAAAATTGACCCAGTAAGCGGTGAAGTTTTGGCGCCAAATATTTATGCTCAAATGATTTGGGATGCGCGCAAGGAAAAAGCGAGAATGGCGAAACGGAATATCGATTGGCTGGTTTTGCGAAATAGGCTATCGCAAATTGACGCTCGCAATAAGCGAAAATTGAGCGATGCATTGGCAAAATTGTCAAAACGGATTGGTTTTACTGTTGTTTCTGGTCTTTCTGAGCGCGTCATTTTCCGCGAGTTATTTCCGATGGGTCTGACATTGCTCGATATTGAAAAAGCAAAGCTTGGCATCGGAATGTCCATGAGCCAAGTTGCGGCTCGGCATGAACTTAGAAACTTAATTAATTCAATTGATTTGAAGCAATTGTCACAAAAAGAGCTTGTTGCGTAATTAGTGTCATAATATCATAAGATTTATTGATTAAGTGCTGCTTAGAAATTAAGACATAGTATGAGTGTGTATTTGCCAAAAACCATATTAGGGATATTGGCAAAATTCATTCACAATTATATTTGCAGGAATCTAATTAGATGAAAGATGCACTTTTGGAAATCATCGGCGATCAATCGCAGCCTCCGGCCTTGGGTGAGACCAGCAAATATGCACAGCCAACTATCGTAATTGGCCGTCACGGTAAGCCTGCATTGTCGCGGAAAATATATTTGACTTCCCACGAATATAAACTGTGGTGGCAAAAATATGATGAAGGCACAATTGTGCCAAATCAAAAAGTCCCGCGTAATTTGATTAGTGCAGTGGCACGGGTGGCCAAAATCATGGCAAGCCCTTTGCCGCGCGCTTATGATACGGCAAAAGCAGTCGCTGGTGGCCGCGAGATCATCAAAGATGAGCTATTTGTCGAAGCACCATTGCCGCCGCCGCCACTTCCTGATTTTGTTAGGTTCAGACCGCGAAGTTGGGGTTTCATCGCTAGATGTACGTGGTTTGTCGGCTTTAGCGGCGGGCAAGAAAGCCATGATGACGCCAAAATCAGGGCAGCAAAGGCTGCGCAAAAATTGGCCCAAATTGCAGATGTTGATGGATCGGTGGCAGTTTTGGCGCATGGTTGGTTTAATCGCATGATGCGTCCGCACTTGAAGAACCTCGGCTATGTTTGTATTTATGACGGCGGTGACTGGCATTGGTCCTATCGCGTTTACCGCAAAGCCTGATATTAGGTCATAAACTCATGTCACACAGCGCAAATTAAAGAGTTTATGACCTTGTCATTTATTGTAAAAAGCAGGAAAAATCATGGCGGAAGAAAAATCAGATATTCAAGAAATGAGTTTTGAGACCGCACTCAAAGAACTTGAAGAAATTACCAAAAAGCTTGAAGCGGGGGATTCTTCGTTAGAAGATTCCATTGGCTTGTATGAGCGTGGCGCAAAATTGAAGGCCCATTGTGACGAAAAGTTGAAATCGGCCCAAATGCGAGTGGACCAAATTGTTGAAACTCAAAATGGTGTCACTATTGAACCATTTGATACTAACAAATAGCTGATAAATTGTTATGAGCTTATCTGTCAATTTAGCTTCACGCCTTAGCGAAGTGTCCGTCAAAGTTAAAGCAACCCTTAGCGCATTAATACCTGAAACAATGGGTCCAGAACAATCATTGGTAAATGCAATGCGTTACGCCGTCTTGGGCGACGGCAAGTTTTTGCGCCCATTATTGGTTTTAGAAAGTGGCGGCTTATTTGACGTTGATGGGTCCCGTCTCTTGCGCGTGGCAGCTGCAATAGAGGTCGTGCATTGTTATTCTCTTGTGCATGATGACCTGCCGTGCATGGATGATGATGATCTAAGGCGCGGGCAACCGACAGTTCACAAAAAATTTGATGAGGCCACTGCAGTATTGGCTGGCGATGCATTATTGAGCCTTGCTTTTGAGATATTAAGCGACGCACAGACTCATTTCGACCCAAATGTAAGGATTCAGCTAGTTAGCCTCTTAGCACGAATAGCTGGTGCAAAAGGTATGGTTGGCGGACAAATGATGGACATGTCTGGATTTCAATTGGGCAATGATATTGCCGCTATCTCACGAATGCAAAGGCTCAAGACTGGGGGGTTATTTGGCTTCGCGGTTGAATCTGGTGCGATTCTTGGCAAAGCATCTGAAAAACTTCATCACAATCTGAACAGTTTTGCGCATGACTTTGGTTTGGCTTTTCAAATTGCAGACGATATTCTTGATGTCGTAGGTAATGTAGAAACGCTAGGTAAAGCAGTTGGCAAAGACCAAAGCCATGGAAAAGCCACGTTTGTTAGCGTAATGGGGCTTGAAGGCGCAAAAGCGCATTTAAGTTATTTGTGCTCTCAAGCGAAGGAACATCTTCATGTGTTTGGCGCAAGGGCAGATATTCTTAAGGCGCTGGTGGATAGTGTTGAAAGCCGAACCATATAGCGCAATTTGATATTAGCATAGGTATGCAATGAGTTCGACACCAAACCTTGATGAAATTCACTCGCCGTCTGATTTAAAAGGAAAATCAGCCTCAGAATTGACCCTTATTGCAGATGATTTGCGGCGTGAAACAATTGATGCTGTCTCAGTGACAGGTGGACATCTTGGCGCTGGATTGGGCGTAGTTGAGCTTACGGTCGCACTGCATCATGTTTTTGATACGCCAAATGATATTTTGATTTGGGATGTCGGTCACCAAGCATATCCGCATAAGATTCTAACAGGGCGACGCGATCGTATAAGGACTTTACGCCAAAAAGACGGACTTTCAGGGTTCACAAAGCGCAGCGAAAGCAAGTATGATCCTTTTGGTGCCGCGCACGCGGCAACCTCCATTTCTGCGGCGCTCGGATTCTGTGCGAGCCGTGATGCGCAAGGCCATGACAATAAAGTAATTGCTGTCATCGGTGATGGATCGATTTCTGCAGGCATGGCGTATGAAGCGATGAACAAAGCCGCCGAAACAACGGGGCAGCTGGTTGTTATCCTAAACGATAACGATATGTCGATTGCGCCGCCTGTGGGCGGGATGTCAAACTATCTAGCTAAATTGGTGTCTGGTGGCGGTTACCGTGCCTTACGCCGCGTTGGTAAGCAAGTAGCGAGTATTTTTCCTAAACCAATGCAGGCAGCTGCAAAGAAAGCTGAAGAGTTTGCTCGGGGAATGGCAACTGGTGGTACATTATTCGAAGAATTGGGCTTTTATTATGTTGGCCCGATTGATGGCCATGATATGGAAGTATTGGTTGATGTGCTTGAAAATGCAAAGAAAATTACCGATAGGCCGGTTTTAATTCATGCAGTGACTCATAAGGGTCACGGTTATGCGCCGGCTGAAAGCGCTGACGATAAGTATCACGGCGTTGTTAAGTTCAATGTGGTAACCGGCGTCCAAAACAAGGCGCAGTCAAATGCCCCTTCATATACCAAGGTATTTGGCGAAACTTTGACAAAACTGGCCCATGCCGATTATAGGATTGTTGCAATTACTGCTGCAATGCCTTCAGGGACTGGGCTCGACATTTTTCAAAAGGATTTTCCGAAAAGAACATTCGACGTCGGTATTGCTGAGCAGCACGCAGTTACTTTTGCCGCCGGTATGGCAGCAGACGGTATGAAGCCATTTTGCGCGATTTATTCTACTTTCTTGCAAAGGGGATATGACCAAGTTGTACATGATGTTGCCTTGCAGTCTTTGCCTGTGCGCTTTGCCATCGATAGGGCAGGGCTCGTTGGTGCGGATGGCGCTACCCACGCTGGCAGTTTTGATATTGGCTTTATGGGCGCTTTGCCAAATATGGTATTTATGGCCGCCGCAGATGAAGCCGAACTTGCGTTGATGACTGCTACTTCATTGGCTATTGATGATGGGCCAAGTGGGTTCCGCTATCCACGTGGCGAAGGAATAGGTGCAATAATTCCGCAAATTTTGACTCCTTTGGAAATCGGTAAAGGCCGAATTATTCAAGAAGGGACGAAAATCGCAATTTTGTCCTTTGGCACAAGGCTCGCAGAAGCACAAATGGCGGCGAATTTGCTTAATGGCATGGGACTTTCAACCACTGTAGCGGATGCACGTTTTGCAAAGCCATTGGACGAAGATTTGATACGTAGGTTAGCCAAAGACCATGAGATACTTTTAACCCTTGAGGAGGGCGCATTAGGCGGTTTTGGCGCATTTGTTTTGCATTTCTTAAGCCGCGACGGCCTATTGGATAATGGGCTTAAAGTGCGCACTTTAACATTGCCTGACGTTTTCCAAGACCATGATAAACCCGAAGCGCAATATGCGCAGGCGGGCCTTAGTGCTGATGGAATCGTCAAAGTTGCACTAAATACTTTGGGGATAGACAAAGAAATCCAAGCCAAAATGGTACAAGATTTAAGGGCATAATTCCTTAGGGTCAGACCTCATTAAATTGCCGCCAATTCCTCGATTTTATGCGACAATTTACTGCAAAAATGCCATTTGCAAGTCGTAAAGACTAGCTGCATGGCATTTTCACAGTATCTTAACACGTAAAATCTAGGCCTTAGCCACAATTTAATGAGGTCTGACCCTAGAAACTGTACTAGGTCATAAACTCATTAATTTCCTTTGCGTGATGCGAGCTAGTTTGTGCGAGTAGAAGGAATAAGTCCGTAGGAATATCGGGATATTTCAAGGACTAATGACACACTAATCGCGCAAAAAAGCCGCATTCACTCAAAAGGTGTGCTGCACCCTTCGGGCATGATTTTGACTGCATTCTAAAGCAAAAAAGTATTTTGCCGATATTCATATCGCCAAAATCCTGTTTTTGCCTTACAATATTGTCAAAATTCATGTCACACCGCGTAAATTAATGAGTTTATGACCTAAAGTTGTTTCAAGAGATTTACATATCCATTTGCCTTGATGTTTCGCAATTAGCATTATACCTTGCCCTTAAGGTTGAGGATTAAATGTATAATGGCGCAATTAGAACTCTCTTCAATAAGTAAGACGATCGAAAAAAATCTAATACTAGATAAGATAAGCCTTGAGATTTGTGAGGGTGAATTTGTTGTTTTAGTTGGCCCTTCAGGATGCGGGAAATCGACTTTGCTTCGGATTATCGCCGGGCTTGATACTCCGACAATGGGCGATATTGCAATAGAAGGAAAATCTGCTGCAGGGCTTTTGCCTAATGAGCGCGGCGTCGCAATGGTATTCCAATCATACGCGCTTTATCCACATTTAAGCGTTTATGATAATATGGCCTTTGCCCTTAAAATGGCAAAAACGCCGAAAGCGGAAATAGAGTTTGCAATTAATAAATCTGCTCAAATCCTTGGTATTTCTCAATTGTTGGATAGACGTCCAAGCCAACTATCTGGCGGACAAAAACAAAGGGTGGCTATTGGGCGCGCAATTGTTCGGTCGCCAAAACTATTTTTGCTTGATGAACCTTTGTCCAACCTTGACGCAGGTTTGCGCGTTCATATGCGCCATGAATTTGCAAGGCTGCACCGTGAACTGTCCACTACAATGATTTATGTGACCCATGATCAAGTTGAGGCGATGACTTTGGCCGACAGAATAGTGGTTTTGAATCACGGTAAGATTGAACAAATTGGCACGCCGGACGAAATATATTCGCGGCCCAATAATTTATTCGTGGCAACATTTCTAGGTTCGCCGCGTATGAATATTTTTGAATGCCACATCAATGCGTTGGGGGCCGGCTTCGTTGAAGTAGAATTGTTGAATAAACAAAAAATGCGAGTTAATGCAAAAACACAATCGGCATCTATTGGTGACAAAGTAACCTTGGGTGTTCGACCAGACGCATTGTCGCCCAATATCAAAACCAACAAAATGCAATTGCAGCTCGATATAGTAGAAAATATTGGTTCGGGTTGCAGTCTTTATGGGACCTATAACGGCTATGAAGATCCTGTTGCCGCAATTGCACCTGCGGCCAGCGAGTTTAAGCGTTTCGATAATATAGAGCTTGGCTTCAAACCATCCGATGGTTATTTGTTTGACGAAGGTGGCAATTCTTTTGACCGCGACACGTTAAATTAGCGCGTCTCGACAAAAATTTTGAAACGGCTTTTGACCCAAGTGAGACCCAGAACGCGCTAACCAACTAATTGTTTCAGGAATGCCTCGTGGTTTGGCGCTTTGGCAACTCCATCCGCAATTGCCGCACTAACATCGCGCAAAATATTGATAGAGAATTCAGGCGGCACAATGTTAATAATTGGATTTGAGCTTTCGGGAATTACGTCCATTCCCGCCAAAACACTTATCCAACTCATTGGCCTAAACAAATCATAATAATCAGCCAATATTTTGGCCTGTCCTTTGTAAATTGCCAATTTGTCGCTTAAAGTATCTGGAATCTCCATAGTGGTCACATAACGCCAGAATTCAGTGTCTTTTCGTGTTGATACGCAATAATGCAAAATAATGAAGTCGCGAATTTCTTCAATTTCTCGAATGCCGCGTTGGTTAAATGCTTTGCGCAACACCTCAAAATTCGTGGTTTTTGGGAAATGGTCAAAAAACCTAAAAACATTTGCAATCACCAAATGAATTGCGGTTGATTCAAGCGGTTCCAAAAACCCAGATGCCAATCCAAGCGATAAACAGTTCTTTACCCATGGCTCACGCCGTCGGCCAGCTTTGAACTTAATTACCCGTGGCTCAGCTAGGCGCTCTCCTGCAACGCATTTGTCTAAGGTGGCAGCTGCATCATCATCGCTCGCAAATTTGCTTGAATAAACATAGCCATTACCGACGCGGTTTTGCAATGGAATCCGCCATGTCCAGCCGGCTTGTCGTGCGTGTGAAATTGTATATGGGTTTAGTGGTCCATCGGATTTGGTTGGAACCGCAATTGCCCTATCAACTGGCAGCCAGTGCGTCCAATCATCAAATTCTGACTTAAGCGTTTTTTCAATTAACAGCGCCGCAAACCCCGAACAATCAATGAAAAAATCCCCGGCTATTTCGCGTCCGTCTTCAAGTTTAAGCCTCTCGATCATGCCGAACTCGTCAGCTTTGACCTCAGTCACTTTGCCAGTGACATGATTTACTCCTTTGTTTTTACCATAGTCGCGCAAATACTCAGCGCCTTTAACCGCGTCGAAATGATATGCATAACTAAGCCACTCATATACCGACTGTCCGTTTTTAATGGGCTTCTGGAACTTATCGGCTTTGGCGGCCATCGAGCAAATGCTTATATTGTGAAGCTCTGGGGTATTTGGGTTTAGTATGCGTTGTTGAAGCCAATGCTGGTGCAAAGGTTGGTTTTCAATCATTGGCCCTAATTCACCAAATGGGTGCCAATATTCGCCGCCTAATTTGTGCCAATCCCTAAAGCAAATACCCAATTTATACGTTGCATTAGTCGCTTTTACGAAATCTGCCTCATCGATATTTAAAAAGGCGATTAAATCTTGCATTGATGGTACAGTCGCTTCACCGACGCCAATAATACCGATTTCCGGCGATTCAATTAAAGTGATCTTGTAGCCACCTCTAGGCGTTTTCAGCAACAATCTTGCAAGGCAAGCACCAGCAATCCACCCAGCCGAGCCGCCGCCAACAATAACAAATTCTTTGATATCTTTTGCCATCTCGCTCGCCCCAATACACAATTCAGAAGAATGTAAGCGCTTACATTATTTGCTTTCCTTTGTGCCGTAAAGAGGTAAAATGACCAATATGTGCTGCTAGCGCAATTCTAAGAGAGTTCAATAAATGACTGGTCAAAATCAGAAAGCCAAAATCGCGAATGTTGTCATAGTTGGCGGCGGGACCGCCGGTTGGATGAGCGCCGCGCTATTTTCAAAACTCTTCGCGCGCCATTACGCCATCACTTTGGTTGAATCAGAAGAAATTGGCATCATAGGGGTAGGGGAGGCAACTATCCCTGCAATAAAGAACTTCAATAATTTATTGGGTATCAATGAATATGAAATGATGCAGGCCACGCAAGGAAGCTATAAATTGGGTATTGAGTTTGTGAATTGGCGCAAGCTTGGCCAATCATACATTCATGGATTCGGACGAATTGGACAAGACAGACTTTGGTTAAGAACCCATCAGTTTTGGCTAAAAATGCATGCATTGGGTAAAGCAAAAGATTTTGATAGATACTCAATCAATGTTGTGGCTGCACGGGCAAATAAATTCGCACATGCGCTTTGGGATAACCCGAATTCACCTATGAAAGATATTGACCACGCCTATCATTTTGACGCGACTTTGTATTCAAGATTTTTGCGAAAACAGGCTGAAGCACAAGGGGTCAATCGCATTGAGGGCCGCATAGAAAAAGTTGTGCAGGACAGTGTAACCGGATATGTGACCAAATTGGTTATGGGTTCGGGTGTCGAAATAAAAGGCGATTTATTTATCGATTGTTCGGGGTTGCATGGGTTGTTGCTCGACAAAGCATTAGGTGTAGGTTTCGAAGATTGGTCGAAGTGGCTTGTTTGCGATAGGGCCATAGCACAGGGTTGCGAAAATTCTGGTGAGCTGAAGCCATATACTAAATCAATTGCAAGGGAAGCAGGTTGGCAGTGGCGTATCCCGCTACAGCACCGAATTGGCAATGGTCTGGTTTATTCGAGCCAATTCATGAACGATGATGTTGCCAGTGAAGTTTTATTGAACAACCTTGATGGTGCACCAATTGGCACCCCAAGACTGGTAAAATTTACTCCCGGCAAACGCAAAAATACCTTTGAGAAAAATGTTGTCGCTATTGGTCTATCGTCGGGTTTCTTAGAGCCGTTAGAATCGACGTCTATCCATTTGATTCAAAGCGCGATTTTAAGGCTCGTGGCGCTGTTCCCTTCGGGTGAATTCAATCAAATCGATATAGACGAGTTCAATCGGCAAACTAATTTCGAATATGAAAACGTGCGCGATTTCATTATTTCACACTATAAAATAACTGAACGTGAAGACGCGCCAATGTGGCGGTACACTAAAAATATGGGCATTCCACAAAGTTTGGAAGATCGCATAAACTTGTTCAAGTCTTCAGCAAGGTTCTTCAAGCGGGGCGATGAAGTGTTTCTTGAAGAAAGTTGGGCGCAAGTGCTTTTGGGCCAAGGGTTACAGGCAAATTATGACCCATCAGTTGATCTAATTACCGAAAGCGAAGCTGAAGAATTACTAAACGACATTGAAGAAGTAATTGCCGATTGCGTGGACAAAATGCCAAATCATGCACAATTTATCGAAAAATATTGCAAGGCAGAAATTTAAAATCCGTGACTATGACCTAGGTCATAAACTCATTAAATTGCTTTGTGTGATGCGTGGTATTTTGGGTTAGTAGAAGGAATAAGTCCGTAGAAATATTGGAATATTTCAAGGACTTATGACGAACTAATCACCCAAAAGAACCGCGTCACGCAAAAGGTGTAGAAAATACAATCGCACCTTTCAGGCTTGATTTTGGCTGCAATCTATGGCGAAAAAGCATTTCACCGATATTCATATCGGCAAAATCCTGTTTTCGCCACATATTTTTGCCAAAATTCAAGTCACACCGTGCAAATTGATGAGTTTATGACCTAAAGTGGTTCGCTTAAAACTTCGCCATTGGTTGCTATGACTTTGGAATAGTAACGTGCGCTGTCTTTTGGTGTTCGTTCTAACGTTTCAAAATCTACATGGACAATTCCAAATCGTTTAGAAAATCCCAAAGACCATTCTAAATTGTCCATGAAAGACCAAACCATATATCCCTTGACGTTCACGCCGGCCGCAATCGCGTTGCTAATTGCGGTTAAATGGCGCTGTAGATAATCCGTGCGTAACGGGTCTCTAACACGGCCAGCATTTGCACGTGGCGGATCAAAAAACGCCGCGCCATTTTCAGTTATATAAAGCGGGATATCGCCATAAGTGTTTTTTACCCAATTCAAAGTGTCAAATAACCCCTGTTCGAAAACTTCCCAACCTGTTTCTGTATAGGTTGCGCCGCGTTGAATCACCCTTGTGGCGCGCAATGGCCATGAGGGGGCTTTATGAAATGCAACACCGCCGACAACTTCTGTCACGTCTGAATTTGCATAAGGTTCATATCTGGTGACTGACCGCGTGTAATAATTCACGCCCAAAAAATCAATTTTTTGACAAATAAGGTCATAATCTTCTTGCGGCCAAACCGGCCAAGCATCGTCAAAAATATCTGTCATTTCAGCGGGATAATGACCAAGCATCGCAGGATGCAAATATTGCTCATTCATATAGGCATGTGCGCGTTTGGTGGCCGCCAGGTCTTCTGCTTTGTCGCTTGCAGGATATTTCGGTTCAATATTAACAACCAACCCGATTTCATGCTTTCCTACGCGGCGGTAAACTTTTACTGCCGCACCATGGGCCCGCATTATATTATGGCTTGCTATTGGTGCTTCATATTTGTTGCGGTGCCCGGGTGCCAAAGCACCGTGCAGATAACCACCATCTGTAACAACCCAAGGCTCATTCAATGTGGCCCATTTTTTGACTCTGCCATCATACGCTTTAAATACAACTTCGGCGTATTCGGCGAACCAATTTGCACAATCGCGGTTTAGCCAACCGCCCAAATCATCAAGTGCCGCCGGCATGTCCCAATGATAAAGTGTCACGATTGGTTCGATATCATTTCGCAGGCACTCGTCAATCAAATCCGAATAAAACTTAACGCCCAAAGGGTTTACTTCGCCTATGCCATTTGGCAAAATCCGCGCCCAAGATAAGCTAAAACGATAAGCCTGCATTCCCAGCTGCTTCATCAAAGCGACATCTTCACGAAAGCGATTGTAATGATCGCAGGCAATATGACCAGTATCGCCATTATTGACTAAGCCTGGTGTATTAACGAATCGGTCCCAAATACTTGCGCCTTTACCATCTGCAAAAGGTGCCCCTTCAATCTGATATGCCGAGGTTGCACAGCCCCAAAGAAAAGTATCAGGAAACTTTTTCGTCATTAAATCATTGCCCCCATGTGGTTTTTCATCCCAATCGCAGCATTTTTGGGTTTTGTCAAAGCGTATTGGTGAATATATGTAAGCGCTTACATTTTGCTTGACAAGCACAAATTTACCGAATAGTCCTAAAAATGTAAGCGTTTACATTTTTGAATTAGGTTTCAAAAAAGTGCGCAAAAGGGATTGAAATGCGCGGAGCAACATTAAAAGATGTAGCAAAGGCAGCGGATGTATCTATCGCATCGGCTTCACGAGCAATTAATGGCCTAGACAATGTGAAAGAAGATTTGCGCCGCAGGGTTTTGGAGGCGGCATCAAAGCTTAGGTATGTTCCCCATGGCGGAGCAAGGTCTTTGGCAACCAATCGTACAAATACAATTGGTGTTATCTTGCCGGACATTTACGGTGAGTTTTTCTCTGAAATAATTCGCGGAATAGACTGCGCAGCGCGCGCTCGCGGCCTTCATATATTGGTTTCAGGATCTCATGGTGATTTGCAAGAAGCTGTTTCGGCGGTTCGTGCGATGGTTGGCCGTGTAGATGGCATATTGGTAATGTCGCCATTTGTTGAAAGCCAAGATTTGGTGGCAATTTTGCCTCTAAATCTGCCACTAGTTACGATTTCGAGCAGCATTGGTGACGAACTCGAAGGCGCTATTTCAATTGACAATTATGGCGGTGGTTTGATTGCGGCTAAACATTTGTTGGAAGTCGGATGCAAGAATATTGCCCATGTATGCGGACCAAGTGGCAATTTTGAAGCGTGTGAGCGCAAGCGCGGCTTTATTGACGGCCTAGAGCAATCAGGCCTTGCATCGCCAGCCATCTTCGAAGGTGATTTTAGTGAAGAAGCTGGCTACAAAGCTGGCCAGTTTTTTGCCAGTTCAAAAAATCGCCCAGACGGTATCTTTATTGCAAATGACATGATGGCTGTCGGCTGTTTAATGGCGCTTGCAGATAATCGCATAAATGTTCCGAATGAAATCGCTATTATCGGTTTCGACGACATTCCAATAGCAAGATTTACCTCGCCAACTCTTACGACATTGAAAGTCGGTGTTTATGAAATTGGGACAAGAAGTCTCGATTTGTTGGCAAAAGGTATTGAAAATGATGATGGCGCAATAGGGCCAGGATTCAAAATTGAGCCGAAATTGGTGGCTCGTAAATCAACTGCAAAGGGCGCAAATTAAGCGCCCGAAAAAAAAGTGAAGTTAATTACTCGGGAGGAAAGAAAATGAGTTTTAAATTAAGGCAAAGTGGCTGGCGAAGCAGTGTTTCAGCTGTTGCAATTGGTGCCGCTTTTGGGGCTGTTGTATTAGTAGCAACGCCAAGTGTCGCAGCTGAATCAAACGCTATTCTGCGTGGTCATTTGATGTCAGCGCAGGCTGGGACCAAAGTCACATTGGTTGATGCAAGCACGGGTGCACGCGTTACTGCAGATGTGCAAGCAAATGGTGACTATACGGTGGTTGGTCTAAGACCTGGCACTTATCAAGTTTCGTTTAGAACGCCTGATGGCAAAGTGCTTCGTCAAGATGTAACTCTGTCGGTAGGTGAAACCGCAGAACTAGATGCGGATCTTGCGAACGCGTCGGCCGAAGTTATAGTTGTTGGCCGCCGCCGCGAAGTTCGAACTTCGGAAGTTGCAACCAATGTCACGCGCGCACAGATTGCTGCGTTGCCGCAAAATGGTCGTAACTTTTTGAACTTTGCGGCTTTGGCACCGGGCGTAACCGTTTCAAACGATCCTGAACGCAAGACTTTCCAAGCCGGCGCACTAAGTGCAAATTCCGTAAACTTGTTCATCGATGGTATGAGCCAAAAGAACCAAGTTCTTCAAGGCGGTGTGGCAGGCCAAGACGCAAGTCGTGGGAACCCATTCCCGCAAGGTGCAATCCAAGAGTATAAGGTTTCTACTCAAAACTTCAAAGCTGAATATGAACAATCAGCGTCAGCAATCATTACTGCGGTTACACGCTCTGGTACTAATGAGTTCCATGGTGAAGTATTTGGAACCTATCAGTCCAGAGGTATGATTGGTCAACCACATTTCCAACGTCATCAACCAAAACCAGATTATGAAAATTTGGAGTTTGGTTTTGTAGTCGATGGGCCAATCATTCAGGATAGATTATTCTATTTGTTTACCTATGAAGGTCGCCGTGATTCGCGCCCGACTGATTCAGTATTGATGCCAAGTGCAAATGCTTTAGGTGGCAATACTGCTTTGGCGACTGCTCTGGCAAGCGCCTATAACGGGTCATTCGCAAAGGACTTTAGCCAAGACATGTATTTTGGCAAATTGACATATCTTGCGGGCGATGCAGACACTTTCGAACTTTCGTTTCGAAATCGGGTTGAAGATGATGTTCGTGGTTTTGGTGGCAGCACTGCCAGAGGCCGTGGAAATACGTTGGACCAATATGTTCGCGAAGGTTCCATTCAATGGAAGCATCGCAACGGCAATTATCTAAATGAATTGGCGCTTGAATATCAATCGGCGCATTGGTCAAATTCGCCATTGACAAACGCACCTGGTATTACGCTTTTGGCTAACCCAAATGATTTTAATAGCGGCGTTGCAAGGTTTGGCGGCTTGCCATATGCGCAAGAAAAAGCTCAAGATTCTTGGACTTTGAAAGACAGCTTGACCATATCAAATATTGATTGGAATGGGAGCCACATAGTTAAATTGGGTTTCAAATATTCTCAATATGATTATACGGCATCTGAATCCATTCCAACTGCGAACCCAGAGTTCTTTTATAATGCCGCAACCTACGTATTTGGCGGTGCCAGTAACGTTCCATTGCAAGCAAGGGTTTTGGATGGTGATCCAGAAATTACTGATGGCAATACTCAAATTGGTCTGTTTATTCAGGACGATTGGACAGTAAACGAACATTTGACCTTAAATCTCGGTTTGCGCTGGGATTATGAATCAAACATGATGAACAATGACTTTGTAACACCAACTGCAATAGCAACAGCTATTCGTGCGCATGTTGGCTTTAATAAAGCGTTTAATGCCAATGATTACATTACTGATGGCAATAATCGTGACCCATTTATGGGCGCAATTCAGCCACGGATTGGCTTCTCTTATGACCTCAATGCGGACCGGAATACTGTATTGTTTGGTGGATATGGCCGTTACTATGACCGCAATATCTATGATTCAGCGCAATTGGAACAACGCCGTGCGACGTTGCATAACGCAGAAATCAACTTCCCTGGTAATGCAGCTTGGAATGCTTCATATTTCACTGATCCGTCCCAACTTGTTCCACTTGCGCGTGCGTTAGGGTTGAAGGGTGAAATCATCCTTCTTAACAATAATGTCAAAGTGCCTTATTCGGATCAGTTCAACTTTGGTGTTCGCCAAAGATTTGGCGCAATCCAAACTTCGGTAACCTTGGCACATTCGTCTACGCATGATTTGTTCAATTATGTATTGGGCAATCGCCAAGCTGATGGAACTTGGGGCAATGCATGGGACGGTACTCATGGCGGGCAATATCTAACCCAGCCTTGGGGTGACGGCGTTCCTGGTTATGGCAATTTGATTGTATCGGTATCCGAACGTCAAGCACGCAATACTTCAATATATTTGACCGCTGAAAAACCATATACACGTGAATCGCGCTATGGATGGAACGTCAAATTGGACTTGAACAATGCCGAAATGACTGGCCATAACGACCAATTCCTATTTGACCAAGCCCTGCCAAGTTCGGCGGGTTGGCACCATGCAGAAGGTGTTGATAAATGGCGCTTTGTTGGTTCTGGTATCATTGATGGACCTTGGAACACGCAATTAGGCGGCATTTTGACCTTGGCGTCAGGTGCGCCGTTTGGCGGCTTCACTGAGCGTGGAACCAATGGTTCACCTGCATCAACTCTGATTGACGGTATTTACTTCCCGCGTGATCAGATTGCGTTCAAACAGCTTGATTTGAAACTGACCAAGGAGTTTGCCTTTGCAAATGGCAATGCTCTGATAGTTGAAGGTCAAGTGTATAACGCGTTTAATTGGGTCAACCGTACCTATGGTGCTTGGACGTCGGGTTTTGCCAATGCTGCTAACCCCGCTTCAAGGCAAGGCGAGAACAATACTCAAGGTCCGGCGCGCTCGTACCAACTTGGTTTGAAATATCGTTGGTAAGTTTCCCCTATGAGGGGTCGGTGCAAAAATCGGCCCCTTATTTTTAATTTCCAATTCCAAAAAACGGAAAAATCATGCTTAATCGCCGCAATTTCGTTTGGGCTTTAACAACGCTTGCAAGTTGCGGGTATTCGCGATTAAGCGCCAGCGAACTTGAACCTTCTTTAGAAACTTTAGATGAAAGTGCGTTACTTTCCGACATCCATCGGCGCACATTTAATTACTTTTGGGAAACAACCGATAACGAACGTGGCCTTACGCCAGATCGGTGGCCAACCCGAACATTTTCATCAATTGCGGCAATCGGGTTTGCTTTCAATGCTTATATCATTGGCGTTCGTGCTGGATATATTACGCGCGAACAAGCCGCCCAAAGAACCCGAAACACGCTGAAATTCCTTTATGAAGCACCACAAGGGCCAGAAGCAACTGGAACAATTGGGCACAAAGGATTTTTTTATCACTTTTTAGACTACGAGACCGGCCTTCGTTATCGGCAAACCGAGCTTAGCACCGTTGACACTAGTTTATTGATATTGGGATCAATAGCTGCCGCAGAATTTTTCAATCAAAACAATCAAATAGAAGCCGAAATTAGAAGTCTTGTTCAGGCGATATACGAACGAATTGATTGGCAATTCATGCTTAGAAGATCCGGTAAAATTGGCATGGGTTGGCATCCTGAAACCGGCTATATCGCTTCTGAATGGCGCGGCTTTTCAGAAGGTTCTATCGTCTATTTATTGGCATTTGCATCTCGGACGCATCCAATTGCGCCTGCTGCCTGGCAAAGATGGACATCTACCTATAATCAAACTTATGGAAAGAATTTCGGTAGCTTGCCGCATGTAGGTTATTTCCCATTGTTCGTTCACCAATACCCAAATGTTTGGTATGATTTTCGCGACATGCAAGACACTTATATGAAGCGCAAGGGATTGGATTATTTTGAAAACTCGCGCCGCGCAACCCTCGCGCAACGCGAATATGCTATCAAAAATCCAAACGGCTATAAGGATTATGGGCCAGATATTTGGGGTATGACCGCATGTGATGGCCCTGCAGATGTTGAATTGGTTCTTAATCGTCGTCGCCGTTTTTTCCGCACTTATTCAGCACGTGGTCAAGGCTCACCATACATGTTTGATGATGGAACTATCGCACCCACAGCGGCAATTTCTTCGATAGTATTTACCCCAGAACTGTCTATTAGGGCCGCGCGTGCAATGTTATCGAAATATGGTGGTGACATTTATGGCCGGTTTGGCTTTCATGATAGTTTTAACCCAACCTATGTAACAAACCACCCTTCAACCGAAGGTCGGCAAGTTCCAATCGCAGGTTGGGTTTCGAACGATTATTTGGGGATTGACCAAGGTCCGATATTGTCCATGATTGAAAATTATCAACATGGAACAATTTGGAACTTAATGAAACAATCTCAAATAATTAAAACTGGCCTATTAAGGGCAGGGTTTACGCAAAGCGGCCCACGGAGTGATTGGCTGTTTGGTGGCAGCTAATGAATAGAAGAAATGCCCTGTCGTTATTTTTGTCGGCTGGCCTTAGTGCTTGTTTCCGCCGCGAAGATGGACTGCGAATTTGGGCGATGGGTACGGAGGGCGAAAAAATCGTCCCATTCATTGATAATTTCAATCGCAAAACCAAGGGGCCAAAGTTTCGCTCTCAAGCATTGCCATGGAGTGCAGCGCACGAAAAATTGTTAACCGCGTTTGCTGCAGATAATTTGCCCGATGTGATCGCTTTAGGTAACACTTGGGTATCCGAATTTGCTGCATTGGATGCGCTCGAGCCGCTTAATTCTTATGGCATTGACACATCAAATATGTTTGAAGCTGCCATCGACAATGCAACAATTGAAGGCAAACTATTGGGCGTGCCGTGGTATGTCGAAACTCGCCTTTTGTTTTACCGCAAGGACAATTTGGCCCGTGCTGGCTTTAATAACCCGCCGCAAACATGGGCAGAGTGGGAAACCCAATTGGCGGCACTAGACAAAATCGGCGGCAATCATAAGTTCGGGGCATTTATGCCAGTCAATGAGTTTGAACCACTGGTTGCATTTTGCCTTCAATCAGAAGACCAAATCCTAATCGATAATGCCACGAAAGGTGGCTTTCAATCGCGCGGTATCGCGGAGACTTTTGCATTCGTGAAAAGCCTTTATGACAAAGGTTATGCAGCTGTTCTTGCTGGCGCCGAAGCGCCTGATTTATATGCGTCGTTTGGGCGCGGTGAATTTACATATGTAATAACAGGGCCCTGGAATATCGCCGAAATGCGCAAAAGATTACCAGACAACGTTCAAGACAAATGGGCAACCGCGCCGTTACCTGGAAAAAACGGGATCGGAGCATCGATTTTGGGTGGAGTAAGCCTTGCTATCAATAGAGCCTCGGCAAATAAGGCTGCGGCGATTGAACTATTAAAAGAGCTAATCAGTGTTGAAGTTCAGGCTGATTTTTCGCTTGCCACTGCGGACTTACCGTCGGTGAAGCCAGCATGGGCAGTCGCAGGCCTTAATAGCGACCCCAATGCGCAATCTTTTTATCAACAATTGAGCCTAGCTAAGGCGCCACCCAAAGCCCCAGAATGGGAGCGCATAGCCAATGAAATGGCAATTGCGATGGAGCGTGTGGTGCGCGGCATACAGACCCTTGATGATGCACTAATTGGCCTTGATAATTTCGCAAATGGTATTTTGGCAAAGCGCCGTTTTATGTTGCAATTAAAAGGCGAAACACATGAATAAGCGCTTATCTATGCAGGCTGGTTGGGTATTTATTGCGCCATCGTTATTTGTGCTTATGGTTTTTTTCTTTGGCCCGGTCTTTCTTGCCCTAATCATGAGTTTTTCGGACTTTGATATTTATTCATTGGCCGACATAAGTAATTTGCGTTGGATTGGCTTAGATAATTATACTAAATTGCTGCAAACCCCGCTTTTTTGGAAAGCGCTAGGTAACACTTTCTTTCTGGCAATTTTCGGCACACCATTGTCAATCGCGGTTTCACTTGGCCTTGCAATGGCGTTGAATGTGAAATCTGCTCCATTTAAGGGGTTTTTCCGAATTGTGCTTTTCACACCATATGTAACAACATTAGTGGCGGCAGCGGCAGTTTGGCACTTCATTTTGGACACTCGCTCTGGGCTTTTGAACCAAGGTTTGCGGTTGTTGGGTTTTGACGGGCTCGATTGGCTTGGCGACCCGCATTTTTCTTTGCCCGCGATAATTCTATTTTCTATCTGGAAGTCATTTGGCTATAATATGTTGATATTATTGGCAGCGTTGCAGAAAATCCCTGATGAGCTTTATGAGGCCGCGACTTTAGACGGCGCAAATGCTTGGCAAAGATTGCTCCATGTAACGCTACCAGGGATAATGCCAAGCTTGTGGATGGTATCACTAATCACTTTGGCGGGCTATTTTCAACTGTTTGCAGAACCCTATGTAATGACCCAAGGTGGCCCCGCGCAATCAACCTTAACACTTATGTATTTCATGTATAATGAAGGCTTCAAATGGTGGAACCTTGGCACGGCATCCGCAACAGCCTTTGTTCTTTTTTTGATGTTATTGGGCATATCAATTGCAAGCCCGAAAAATGAGACGGATGCGAAATCATGAGAATAAAAACTTCTTTGATTTCAACTAGCATTTTATGCTTTGCAACATTTTTGGCTTTGGCGCCGTTGTTTTGGATGGTATCCGTGTCATTTATGGGGCCAGAGGACACCAACAGCCTTACGCCACCAATTCTTCCGACCAAAGTGACTTTCGAAAACTATGAATTGTTGTTTACTCAGCAATCGATGGGGCGCTATTTATTGAACAGCCTTATTATATCGACCTGCGCGACGCTTTTGGCATTGAGTTTCAATATTACCGCAGGATACGCTTTCGCAAAATTAAAGTTCACAGGCAAAGAAAAACTGTTTCAAGGGCTCCTAATGGCGCTGGTGATACCCGGGCAACTATCGATGTTTCCGCTATTTTTTATGGCAAAAAATATGGGGCTGTTGAATAGTTTTGGCGGTGTTTTAATTCCCTTTATGGCGTCATTATTCGGGATTTTGATGGTGCGCCAATATGCGCTTTCAATACCCAATGAAATGCTTGAAGCGGCAAGAATTGATGGCGCTTCAGAGTATCAATTGTTTTGGCATATTGTTCTGCCAAACTTAACGCCAATAATGGTTACTTTGGCGATTTTTACGTTTTTGGGTGCTTGGAATGACTTTCTTTGGCCGCTTATCGTTTTGTCTGATGACAAATTTTATACATTACCCTTGGCGCTCGCGGGGCTTTCGCGCGAACATGTTCAAGATCATGGGCTTATTATGGCCGGCGCGATGGTCACAATTGTTCCGGTTCTGTTGATTTTTTTAGTGCTGCAAAGGCAATATGTTCGTGGTTTGTTGGCTGGGAGTGTGAAGGGATGAAGTATTTATTTGCCCTCATGGTCGCCTTTCTTTTTGGCGGCCTTGCCCAAGCGGCACCGTTGGTTGATATAAGTCCTTGGCGCGCAGGTGCATCGGACAATGTTGTTTCGAATGTTAGTAATGCACCAACACGTATAGAGTATCGCTTTAATAGTGCGGGTTATGCATTTATTGTGCATGATTTGGATTTCCGTGCTGCTGATAACTATGAGATCGAAATCCCCATTCGCGGCAATGGCGCTGGTAATCATCTTGAAATCAAATTCGCGGATGCAAGTGGTGACAATGTCTGGTGGGTAAGGCGCGAAAATTTTTCGCCAAGCAATGAATGGCAAGTGATAAAAATTAAACCGCGCCATGTAAGTTTTGCGTGGGGGCCAATTGCAGATCGCACTTTCAAACACGCGGCCCGCATGGAAATTGTGATAGTAAAAACCGTAAATGGCGCACAAGAAGGCAATTTGGAAATCGGCGATATTAAATATACTGAACTTCCACTGCCTTTGCCAGAATCAACGCCAATAACTGCCAATCAGCCACAGGTTTTAGACAATAGTGACGACACATACGCGCAAATTTCCCCACCAATCCTTGTTGATTTGGGCTTCGTGCGTGAGTTCGGCGGAATTAGGCTTAATTGGCATGGCGCAGCTCCAAGCGAATATTGGATAGAAACGTCAAAAGGCGGCAATGTTTATACCCTTGTTAAAACCATTAAGAATAGCGACGGCAATGATGATTGGATTTCTCTAGGCGAACATGAAGCACGATATGTGAAAATTAGTGCGAATGAAAACCGCCAACTTGCGGAAATTTCCACCTTAGGTCTAGATTTTGCAAGTGATAGAAACAAGCTAGTTCAGGCGATGGCAGCAAGTTCCGCGCGAGGAAATTTTCCGCGTTCCATGAGTGGTGAACAATCCTATTGGACCGTTATTGGTGTAAAAGGCGGCGGTTCAAGATCTGGCCTAATTTCAGAAGATGGCGACATTGAGCTTTATGCACAGGGGCCAAGTTTGGTGCCAAGCATACACCTCGATGATAGGACTTTGAATTGGAGCAATGTTTCGGCAAGCCAGTCTCTAGTGGACGGTGATCTTCCCATGCCAATAGTCACATGGCGCGCCGATAATATATCTATCAAAATCTCTGCAATTGGATTTGGGCACCAATACCAACCGCTTGGCTTGGCACGCTATGAAATTACCAATCACGGGGCCGTTCAACAACAATTGAATTTGCGCTTAAGCCTGCAACCATTTCAAGTTAACCCGCCAACTCAGTTTCTAAATCGGCACGGCGGAGTTGCAAATACTGAAAGCCTAAGGTTCGAAAATAATGTTACGAAGATCAATTCCTTGACACGGCTTTTTAGCCTCACGCCGCCAACAAAGGTGACCAGCGCTCGGGTTGGCGCAGTTACAACAGATGCAGCGTCAGTCACAGATCCTGATGGTCTAGCACAAATGTTCTTTGATTATGAAATGAGCTTGGCGCCAAACGAAACCAAAGTCGTGCTGTTGGTTTTCGCAATGGCAGAAAATTCGCCGACAAGCGCTTCGATTGAGGCGATGATTGCGGGCCAAAACGACCATGCAAGATTTGCAGCTCGGATCGAAAATCAAATGCGAAATATTTGGACAGGGGAATTGTCGAAAACCCGTCTTACAATGCCAGATGACACACCGCCAATCGCGCAAACCTTGCGCCTTAGCCAAGCTTATCAATTGATATTGTTGGATGATAACCTATTAAAGCCTGGCGCAAGATCCTATGATAGGTCATGGATACGTGACGGCGCAATGATGGGTGAGGGCCTAATGCGCACTGGCCATTTCGATATTGCGCTTAACTATTTCAAGACCTACTCGCCGTTCGTTTTTCCAAGTGGTAAAGTGCCTTGTTGTGTTGATGCGCGCGGATCGGACCCGGTTGCAGAAAATGACTCCCATGGCGAGTTTATGTGGCTTTATGCAGAGCTTCTACGATACGGATGGAACCATGACGAAGCACGTAGCTATTGGCCGCAAATCCGCCACGTTTTCGACTATCAAAGCAGCATCATTGCGCCGCAACGCACAGAAGAATTTAGAATCCCAGAACGGATCAGGCTTTATGGGCTTTTGCCGCCTTCCATTAGTCACGAAGGTTACTCAGATAAGCCAGCATATTCTTATTGGGATAATTTTTGGGGGTTAAAGGGCTATCGAGGCGCTGCGATGGCCGCACGTATTTTACATGAAACCCAAGATTTTGAGCGCATGAACAACGCAGCATCAGAATTTGCCACGGATATTCGAAATTCGCTATATAGCACCGCCGCTTTCTATGGCCATAATTACCTTTCTGGCGCGGCTGATAGGGGCGATTTTGACCCAACTTCTACCACTATTGGAATAACCGCGGGCGGAGAAATTGAAGATTTTCCGCAAAATTTGCTTTTCAATACATTCGATAGATATTTTGTAGAGACTTTGCAAAAACGCCAAACAACCCCCGAAGTCTATACGCCATATGAGCTAAGAAGTGTGGCTGCATTTTTACGCTTGAAACAGCCGGAGCGCGCAAGGGCAGCCTTGAATATGTTTTTTGAAGATCAAACGCCGAGCGCCTGGTATCAATGGGCAGAAGTCATAACGACACCTAGGCGCACCGAAAAATATCTTGGCGATTTACCCCATGGGTGGGTCATGAGCGATTATTTACGCTCAGCCTTAGATCTCTTCGCTTATGAGAGGCAACAAGCGCGCCAAATAGTATTATTGGCCGGATTTGACCCCAAGTGGGCAGAGTTGGGCGATACAAAGCTCGAAAATCTCTATACGCCATATGGTAGGGTAAACCTTAAGGTGCGCGCAAAAAATGGTGGAATTGAAGTGACCTTGCGGGCAACGGAAGTGCCCGAAGGAGGTTATGTTATTGATGCGAAAACCTTATTTGGTGGTCGTGATGTAAGAGTGTCAATTAACCAAAGAAATGTAGAAGTGCCGGAAAATGGGGAAATCATTTTGATGCGCCGAAGGGCAACTATCCAAATCACCGAAAAATGACCTAAGGTAAACAGCTTTTTCCTTGCTGAAATGGTAAAATTGCGCTTGCAACGGGCTAAGGCGTGGCTATGTTGGTAGAGCGTTTCTCAAAAAGTGTGAAGCGATTTTTGGATCAGAAACGCGGCAAACAAAAGAATCTAGAGCACAATTTCGATTCCATCGAAATGAGTTTATGACCTAGGTTATTGGAGCAAAAAATGAAACTTACATTCACGCCCGAAGAAATTGCTTTTCGCGATGAAATTCGTGCCTTCATTGAAGAAAACTATCCGCAGAACCTAAAATGTGTTGGCGACCGCGAGGATTTAACTAAAGAAGATTATCTTAGCTGGCATCGCATTTTGGGTGCAAAAGGCTGGTCTACGCCCGCTTGGCCTGTTGAATATGGCGGCCCCGGATGGAATGCGACACAAAAATATATTTTTGGCGAAGAATTGGCACGTGCCGAAACAGTCCCTGTTTTACCATTTGGTGTGAATATGGTTGCGCCAGTGATCTATACATTTGGCACGCCAGAACAAAAGGCACGGTTTTTACCTAAAATCCAAAAAGGTGAAGAATGGTGGTGCCAAGGCTATTCCGAGCCGGGCGCAGGCTCTGACTTGGCAGGGCTATCGACCAAAGCAGTTAGAGAAGGTGATTATTATATCGTCAACGGCCAAAAAACTTGGACCACCTTGGCCCAACACGCCGATTGGGGCTTCTTTTTGGTGCGCACTGATTCAAATTGTAAACCGCAAGAAGGCATTTCGTTTTTACTAATTGATATGAAAACACCTGGTGTTGAGGTACGGCCAATTATTACTATGGACGGCGCGCACGAAGTTAACGAAGTTTGGCTAACCGACGTGAAAGTTCCAGTTGCTAACCGAGTTTTTGAAGAGAATAAAGGTTGGACCTGTGCGAAGTTTCTGTTAGCACATGAAAGGACTGGCATCGCACAAGTAGCGAGATCCAAAGTCGGAATAGGTAGGTTAAAAAAGCTCGCTAATGAAACCATCGCTGATGGGCAACCTTTGACCAAGGACCGAGATTTCTCACGCAAATTATCAGAATTAGAAATTGATTTGCGCGCACTCGAAGTAACAGAATTGCGGGTCTTGGCAAATGAACAAAAAGGTAAAGGGCCCGGAGCCGAATCCTCGATTTTGAAGATCAATGGTTCGGTAATTCAACAGCGCATCACAGAGTTGTTTTTGGAGGCTGTGGGGCCATACGGCGCACCGAATCCGCGCACTTACAAAGCGGAAGGCGCGAATTACGCTATTGGGCCACAAGGCGCGCCAATGGCAGCGTTGAATTATTTCAATGTTCGTAAGACTTCAATCTACGGCGGTTCTAATGAAATTCAACGCAATATCATTGCAAAATTAGTATTGGGGCTTTGAGTTATGGACTTCGACTTTACAGATGAACAAAAGATGTTGCGTGATGGCTTGTCACGGCTAATCGCCCAAAAATACACATTTGAAGACCGGCAAAGGACTGTGACTTCTAAGCCTGGTTGGCGCCCAGATCTTTGGTCTGAATTTGCTGAAATGGGTCTGATGATGGCGCCATTGCCAGAGGAAATGGGTGGTCTTGATGGCGATGCAATCGATTCTATGATTATAATGGAAGAATTCGGCAAAGGCTTGGTTATAGAGCCATATTTGCAATCGGTGGTTTGCGCTGGTTCACTTATCAAAAACGCAGGTAGTGAAGCACAAAAGTCGGAATATGGCGAAAAGATAGCGAGCGGGGAAAGTATATTTGCTGTAGGCCTTTATGAAGCCGAAGGCCGATTTGACCCTTCATATGTAGCCACCGCAGCGAAAAAAAATGGCAATGACTATGTCCTAAATGGTCAAAAGGCAGTTGTATTAGGCGGTCCAATGGCGACAAGCTTCGTGATAAGTGCGCGGACATCTGGGGCAAACCCTGACGAAAATGGTATAAGTCTATTTGTCGTTGAAAAAGGTCAAGAAGGACTAACTGCCCAGGACTATACAACTGTCGATGGTTTGCGGGCCTCTGAATTATTTCTTGAGGGCGTTGTGGTAACTGAGGCTGCGGTTTTGGGGGCAATTGGCGGCGGATTTGCCCATATCGAATTAATGCGCGATGAAGCAATTGCGGCGCTGTGCGCTGAAGCGGTTGGCCTTATGAGCGTGGCGAATGCTCAGACGATTGAATACGCCAAAACCCGCAAACAATTTGGTGTGCCGATTTCAACTTTCCAAGTGTTGCAACACGCAATGGTCAATATGCTTATCGCGCTTGAAGAAGCCAAATCTATGGCGCTTTTGGCGGCAATTGAATGCGCTGGCGGCGATGCCAAATTGCGCGCCAAAGCATGTGCCGCGGCCAAAGTGAAAATTGGCCAATCGGCAAGAATTGTTGGCCAAAACGCTATTCAGATACATGGCGGCATGGGAATGACCAATGAATTGGCCATTTCGCACTATTTCAAACGATTGACAATGATTGATGCCCAATTTGGTAATGTTGATTATCATTTGCGCCGCTATGCGGACATGGATTAAGATCTAAATTGATGTGCCAAGCTCAAAACTTGGCACATAGTGCGCAATCGATAGGTTGTGGCGCTAAAACAATATTCCTTGAACCATTTTAGACAACGATGCGACACTTGCAATAATACAAGCAATTGGCCCAAACAAAATTGTGCCAATCTGTGTCGCTGAAAGCTCAAGCTTCGTGTCTTTTGAAACGCTAAGGCCAAGTTTCATCAACGATAATACAGCAATTAAGAGCGTTGAGCCCAACATAACAGCCGCAAGCGGCATGCCAATTTGAAGCACGATTGATATTAGAAGATTGTGGGTAGGCAGACCGAATTGGCACGCAGATTTGGCTTCATTTCCAAACATGAAAGTAAGAATTATCGCATATAAAACGCTAATGAATGAAATAGTCCCAAGAAATTTGTAATTTGAAGTCTGCCCTGTTGCAGTAGTTTGCCAAGTAAAAATGAAAGTGGAAACAAAGCAGTCTATGGCAAAACAAAGCAGTAAGAGCGAGTAAATCAATAAATAGCTTTGCTTTGACAATATTATTGAACATTCCGACGCAACTTTTCCGCCTTTTAGCTGCGCAAAAACTTCGGCGGCTTGTTGCGAAATTACTGTTTCGCCGGACCCGGAATTTTGTTGCTCCGACCAAACATTAGAAGGATTTACAGTATTCCCCGCAACAATTGCCGTTTTTGTCGCAACAGCTTGCGACTGGGCGTTCTGAGCTTTGGCAGACGAAAGAAAGTGTATCGAAAATATCGCGCCGAAAATAAATAAGGCAATAATAAAAAACCTAGTAACGGCCGCCTTTTCCTTTTCCATAATTATTCCTCCCACCAAATCGCTTTATCCTGCGTGTGCCCGCAGCTTTTATTGTTGTTTCGAGTTTAATCGCTAATTAAACAAAGTCAAACCGCGTGGTCTGCATTGTCAATTCTTATGCTCTGCTTAGAGTGGACTGCGACTATCTTGTGATTGTGCAATAGAACAAATGAAAGTAAGAGTTGGCGCGAATTGTTGTTCAATGCTAATTATCAAACCAGTTTTTTACCCAAACATTATTTTGGAGGCCAAATGCCAAATTTCCCATTGAAGCTTAGAATTATGTTGTTTTTGCGCAGTTTGGCCAACCAAAAAGGGTTGAGCGACAATATAGGTGACATTGTCAAATTTCGAGAGCGTGCGAATGTGATTGCGTTAAAAGGAAACGAGAGATTCAATAAAAAAGTCGAAGTCAAATACTTAGAAGACTATAGTCAAAATGGCCAAAAAATAAGGGTCTACCGAAATAGCGACAAAAAAAATCAGAAAATTATTTTGTATTTTCATGGCGGCGGAATGATGTTGTTTGATCTCGAGGCGCAAGATTTCAATTGCCGACGCATGTGTGTTATGAATGATTGTGTTGTCGTAAATGCAGATTACCGATTGTCACCTGAAAATAAATTTCCAGCAGCGCACGATGACGCCGAAGGGGCGTTGCTTTGGATACATGAAAATATAGATATGATTGGCGGCGACGCCACGAAAATTGTGACGATGGGCGATAGTGCAGGGGCCAATCTTGCCGCATCTTTGGCCACATTTGCGAGGGATAATAAAGCGATCCCTAATTTGGCGGGCCAGGTCTTGTTGTATCCGTGGCTTGATACCAACTGGGATAACCACCAATCAGCAAAAGATTATGGCGATAAAAATTACATTCTTACCCGCAAGGACATGGATTATTTTGCTGCTGCCTATTTGGCAAAACCCGAAGATTTCGTGAACCCACGCGCCAATTTGATGAAACAATCCAGCCTTGAAGGTTTACCGAAGACTTTGATCTTGAATGCACAGTGTGACCCGCTTTGTTCAGAAGGCGAAAAGTATGCGGCAATGCTTAAAGAAGCAGGCGCCTCAGTAAAACAAATAACTTATCCAAATGCGGTGCATGGCTTTTTCTCATTTTTGGATGCGCAATTTAAGAACGCCGAACCACTATTTGAAATAAGCGCTTTTATGAAAACGCTCTAATTCTTGCTTGTTTTTATTTAACAACAGCAATTTTCAAAACTTTGTAGTGTCGTAGTGTGCGGCAATTGTGAGAACGTGCACTGAATGCAATCACAAACATTGTTCGCTTGAAATTGCTTCTTCATGTCCATATTCCACAGCGATACGGGTTTATGAAGCAATCGCCATGTAGCTATCTAATTGTAGCTAATTTACTTACCCAACTTGCCCCCGATGCCGCAACATCGCATCAGCCAAAACGCATGCCATCATCGCTTCGCCAACAGGCACTGCGCGAATACCAACGCAGGGGTCATGGCGGCCTTTGGTGACAAGCTCAATTTCTTCGTTCGTACGGGTAAGGCTTTGAACCGGCGTTAGAATTGACGAGGTGGGTTTAATCGCAACACGCACCACAATATCTTGCCCGGTCGAAAGGCCGGCAAGAACGCCGCCGTTATTGTTGGTTTTGAAGGCAATTTTGCCATTGTCCATATGCATTTCATCGGCATTTTCATGCCCTTTGAGCTCTGCCGCGCCAAAGCCCGCACCAATTTCCACGCCCTTTGCGGCATTGATGCTCATCATCGCGCTTGCTAATTCGCTATCGATTTTGCCATAAATTGGTGCGCCCCAGCCTGCGGGAATTCCGCTTGCGACAATTTCCATTACCGCCCCAATTGATGTGCCAGCCCTACGAATTTCATCAAGATAATTTTCCCAGACCGAAACTACCGCCGCATCGGGCGCAAAAAATGGGTTATTGCGGGTTTCATTCCAATCCCAATTGTCGCGATTGATTTTTTGCTCACCAATTTGCACCAATGCGCCGCGAATTTGAACGCCACTTCCCAAAATTTTGCGCGCAACTGCGCCTGCCGCAACTCTGGCCGCTGTTTCGCGCGCCGATGTGCGCCCACCACCGCGATAATCCCGAACTCCATATTTGGCGTCATATGTAAAATCGCCGTGTCCGGGCCGCCATGCTTTAGCAATATCGCCATAATCTTTAGAACGCTGGTCGGTATTGCGTATCATCAAAGAAATCGGTGTGCCGGTGGTCACTTGGCCATTTGTATCGGAATCTTCAAAGACCCCTGATAATATCTCGACAATGTCATCTTCGCGGCGCTGGGTCACAAAGCGATTTTGACCGGGTTTGCGCCTATCGAGTTCGGTTTGGATTTCAAGTGCGGTGAGGGGAATGTTTGGTGGACACCCGTCAATAACGCAGCCCAATGCAGGGCCATGGCTTTCGCCCCATGTAGTAACCCTAAATAAATGACCAAAAGTATTGTGTGACATGGATTTCTTTAAGACCATTTTCCCGAAAAAGGAAAGCACCAAATCCGCAACATATAATTAAGCAAGTAAAGCCCCGAAAGGTCCTTCGGGGCTCTAATCAAATCTGATTTAGCGTCAGAATTTAGCGCGTGCCTTTATTTATACACGCCAAACAAAATATGCGCTAGAAATTGACCCGGCCTTCAATGCCCCAAATTCTTGGCGCATTAACAAAACCAGTCAGATTATTGAAATCAATCCCGCCTACAAGCGCTTCGGTATTTGTTATGTTCCGGCCATAGGCTGCAAGTTCATATTTGCCTTCTTGCATTAGCAATGAAGCCCTAAGGCCGCCTTCCCAGAAACCGTCTTCGGAAAATTCAATCGATTCATATAAAAAGAAATTGGTTTCGCCTTTATATGACCAGTCAGTGCTAAAGATAAGCTCGTTGCTGTTGGCCAAAGGAATACTGTATCTGGCGCCCAAGTTCATGATAATTTCAGGCGAGTTAGGGAAGGCATTGCCGTTTATTTTGATGTGGCCACCGGCAGTTATTGGGTCAAGAATTGTACAAGGTGCGCCACAGCCAGCCACTACGGCATTGGCATCATTAATTTTTGTGAAATTATATGAAAAACTGCCACTTAGCTCCAAATTCTGAGTTGCCCTGAATTGAACTTCAGCTTCTATGCCATGCCCAACACCCTCTTTAACATTTATCAAAGTGTTGGTATTTCCAGCGCCGCCAATAGCAGTAAATTGCTGATTATCAACATTAAATCCATAGACAGACAAATCAGCCCGTAAGCGGCGGTTAAGCGCATAGGCTTTAACTCCAACTTCTGCAGACGTCAGGAATTCGGATTTAGCGCTGGTAACGGCTGTTCCAAATAACAAGCGCCCTTGAATTGATGGCGCGCGGTAACCTCTCGCCAAGCGAGCATAGAAATTGACATCATCGGAAACTTCATAAACCGAGGAAAGGTCAAAAGTAATACCATCATCAGCAAGCGATTTAGTTATGTTTGGTAATGCAACTATGCCGCCACTGGCGTTTAAGGTCTTGTCATCATTTGAATAGCGAATGCCAGCTGTGAAGTTCAATCTGTCATTTGCATTGTAAGTTGTCGACCCAAATAGAGCCCAAGATCTTGTTTCTTGGGTTTGACGCGCATCGGAAAACACTCCAGTTGGGCTAAAAAACGCCAAAGAGAAGATGCTCAAATTCTCTGCAAAATAATATCCACCAATTTGCCAGCTCAAAGGTTTCGTGGCGTTAGACGACAATCTGAATTCTTGTGACCATTGCTCCAAACTATCAATGCCATCGGCTGTATCTGAAGGAAAAGGAATTGCTCCAGGGCCCTTGGTCATTGAACCACCGTCAATATCGCCACGACCATAGAACCTTAAAGTTTCATAGCCAGTTATCGAAGTGAAGCTGATGTCGCCCATGTTATATTCGACATTGAGGCTTGCACCTTTCGAGTTCAGGCTTTGGTTATTGCCCAAACCTTCATCATAAGTAACATAGTTGCGTCTAAAGTTAGAATTAAGCCCTTGGACACCGCGCGTCATAACATTGGCACGGAAAATTTGCGAAGTGCCTTCAAGATCGCGACCATGCATATTTAATGTTGCGTCCAATTGTTCGTTCGGTCTGAAACGGATTTGGGCGCGAACAGCTTTTTCTTCGTAGCCGCCCATGTCGCCGTCACCGCCGGCTCTATCGCCATCATGAATCCAGTCACCTTGATTTTGGTAAAGCGCCGAAATACGAACATCCAAACCATTTCCTAGCTCGAAATCTAAAGCACCTTCGGCATCGAAACCGTGAAGGCTTCGTGCGCCCAGTCTCGCATAGCCAGCATTACCCGCGCCTGCCTTAACGCTTTCAAATTTTACCACACCAGCGGGAGTATTACGTCCAAACAGAGTTCCTTGTGGGCCGCGTAAAACTTCAATACGGCCAACATCAAATACTGGGAAACCTTTCAAAACTGGGTTTTCATAGACAATATCATCATAAACCAATGAAACTGGCTGTGCGGCGTTTAAGTCAAAATCAGTATTACCCAGACCGCGAACATAAAATCGCGGGAAAATCCGTCCGAAAGAACTTTCAACAACCAATGAAGGCACGCGTGCCGATATTGCCGAAATATCGGCGCCACCAGATGTGATTTGCCGAAGCGCGTCACCGCGCACTGTTGAAAGTGAGTTCGGGACGTCTTGGCTTGCTTCTGATTTTTTTCGTGCAGTCACTAAGACCACTTCTACTTGGTTCGCAATACTAGCTGTTGCTTCTTGAGCTATCGCTCCAACTGGGCAATAGGCGGCGGTTAGGATTGCGACGATACTGCAACGCAATAGCAATTGGTTTACTTGGCTTTTCTTCATTTTGATTCCTTAGTGGTTTGGCGAAAAGCAAAAAGTACTGATTGAACAAGACGTTCTAAATCTAGTTAAGGCAGAACAGGGAGGTGCTTTCACGCAGTTTTTCTTGCCCATAATAGTGATTCAGAATTTCATCTATCGCGGAAACTGTTTTGATTTAGTGTTCTAGACAACTTTCAACTTTTTGTTGCAGAATTGCAACAATTTAGTGAAGCACATTTTTTCTTTAAGTTAGATTCTCGTTTGAGTAGGGTAAATTGCGTCGAAATTGGCTTGCGCCACGAACAGTGAATTTGGCATTTTTGTCATATAATGGCTTGAATAAAGTTGCGGTCTTTGGCATAGGTGCCCGTTCACGCGCTGGGTCAATTGGCCTAGGGCGCGATTTCTTTTGGGAAAATAGTCGAATGTGCTAGTTTTTCAAGGGATTTCCGGCCGCATTTTAGGGGTTTAGCTCAGCTGGTAGAGCATCGGTCTCCAAAACCGAGGGTCGTGGGTTCGAATCCCTCAGCCCCTGCCATGCGCCAGAGCTGTACTTTTTGCGCCAAAACGGCAAGGCGCAGAAATGTTGCCAGCTTAACATGAGAATTTTTTGAATAGAGCAATTTTGAATATGGTTGAAGTTACTGAGAATAAAATTGGCGCGAAAACCAATCGCATTTTGAATTTCGCATCAGGCGTCCGTTCTGAAGCGCGCAAAGTGACTTGGGCGACCCGAAAAGAAACTACGGCCATGTCATTGTTTGTGTTGGCTATGGCGTTAATAGCCGCTGTCTTTTTCGTGGCCGCTGACACTGTTTTGGGTTCGGCGGTTAAGATTTTACTTGATTTTACAGTTTCTTTGGCGAAATAGGGCGGGTTTAAAATGTCAAATATCGCTAAATGGTATATCGTTCACGCATATTCAAACTTTGAAAAAAAGGTTGCTGAGAGCATTAAAGAGGCGGCTGCGCAAAAGGGCCTTATAGATAAAATTGAGCAAGTTTTGGTTCCATGTGAAGAAGTAACTGAGGTTGTTCGTGGCCGCAAAAAAGTTACTGAGCGCCGGTTTTTTCCAGGGTATGTTTTGGTTAAGATGGTTATGGACGATTCGACCTATCATTTGGTGAAAGAGACCCCGAAAGTGACGGGTTTTCTTGGTTCGGATCATGGTAAGAAACCAGTTCCAGTCTCGCAAAAAGAAGTTGATTTGATTATAGGTCAAGTTGAAGAGGGGGCTGATCGTCCCAAGAAAGTCATCTCGTTTGAAATTGGCGAAAAAGTTCGAGTGGTCGATGGACCGTTTCAGTCTTTTGAAGGCAATGTTGAAGAAGTTGATGAAAAGCGTGAACGTCTAAAAGTTGCAGTGTCAATTTTCGGTCGTCCGACGCCGGTAGAATTAGAATATAATCAGGTTCAAAAGCTCTGATTTAGAATTTGCCGCAATAAGCGGCGAAAATGATAGGTTTGGAAGAGATAGAATTTTTTCAAACCAATCATGTCCGTTGAGCATTGTAAAATCGGTCCGCCGAAGAACAGTGCTCTTATTTTATGTGGAAGAGGGTCATAAGTCCAAGACATCTCGAACCACGAACCCCCAATGGGCCCTAATCGGCCTTGAATGGAGTGGAATATGGCAAAGAAGATACTCGGGTCGATTAAGCTCGAGATTATTGCTGGTGAAGCTAAGCCAGCCCCACCGATTGGTCCTGCTTTGGGCCAACGTGGTCTTAATATTATGGAGTTCTGTAAGGGCTTCAATGCTAAGACGCAAGAAATGGAAAAGGGCACACCTTGCCCAACCGTAATTACATATTATCAAGATAAAAGTTTCACTTTTGAAATTAAAACGGCGCCAGCGTCTTACTTTTTGAAGAAGGCCGCCGGCCTTGATAAAGGTTTGACCAAACCTGGCCGCGACAAAGGCGGCACTGTAACAATGGCGCAATGTCGCGAAATTGCGGAATTCAAGATGAAAGATCTGAGCGCAACCGATTTGGAGCAAGCCGCAAAAATTATTGCCGGCAGCGCGCGTTCAATGGGCTTGGAAGTGAGGGACTAAGATGGCAAAACGTGGAAAAAACTGGGTTAAGGCCCAAGCTGCCGTTGACGGAACCAAGCTTTATTCGCTTGATGAGGCCGTTAATTTAGTTAAATCACTTGCTACAGCAAAATTTGACGAGACCGTAGATATGGCGGTTAATTTGGGTGTCGAGCCTAAATACGCTGATCAAATGGTTCGCGGCGTTTGCAAATTGCCAAACGGCACAGGCCGTGACGTTCGGGTTGCAGTGTTCGCGCGAGGTCCAAAAGCCGATGAAGCAAAAGCAGCTGGCGCAGATATTGTTGGTGCAGAAGACTTAATGGAAGAAATGCAAGCTGGTCGTAGCGATTTCGACAGAGTAATCGCAACCCCTGATATGATGGCATTGGTTGGCCGTTTGGGTAAAGTATTGGGGCCACGTGGTCTTATGCCAAACCCGAAAGTTGGCACTGTGACTATGGATTTGAAAACTGCTGTGGGCGATAGCAAAAGTGGCGCAATTGAGTTCCGTGTTGAAAAATCTGGCATTATTCATGTTGGCATTGGCAAGGTTTCATTTGGTGCCGCAGCATTGAGTGAAAATGCGCGTGCGTTGGTTGATGCTTTGGTTAAAGCAAAACCAACAGGTGCTAAAGGCACTTATGTTCGCCGTATTGCAATTTCTTCAACAATGGGCCCTGGCGTCAAAGTTGATACTGCGAGCGCCACTGCATAGAAGATTTGTAATTTAGCGAAAGCTGAATTGTAAAAGGTTCATTTGTCATCCCCGAATTTGCACCGCAAATATCGGGGATCTTTAACGAGATCCCGCACAAATTCTTGCGAATTTTGCGGGATGACAAGCTGAACCACCTGTCCGAGACTTTAGGTGTTTTCATTTGAAAACTTAATTTCCTAAATAGACGGGAATGAAAAAATTCAAAAGGCCATGCCTTGCGAAGGTTTCGTCCCTGGGCAGTGCGATGAGCCCCGAAAAGTTGTCAGACTTTTTGGATAAGGCGAAGAGCAAAAATGACGACTGGGAAACCAGTTAAAACCAAACACCAAGATTGGCTTGGTGTTTAACCTAAGGAGACCGTAATGGATAAAGCCGGAAAGGCCCAAGTAGTTGAAGAACTCAAAGGGTTATTCGCCGAAAATAACGTTGTAGTGTTCGCACACTACAGTGGATTGACCGTTGCGGAATTGACGAGCCTTCGCATTGAACTTGCAAAAGTTGGTGCGGGCGTAAAGGTGGTGAAAAACCGCCTTGCAAGACTAGCAATGAAAGGCCACGACGGCGAAGCCGCACACAGCCTTTTAGTTGGCCCAACAGCCATAGGATATTCGATTGACCCAACAGCGGCACCGAAAACTATGAGTGAATTCGCCAAGAAGTTTGATAATTTTCAAATTATTGGCGGCTTTATGGGCGCGACAGTGTTGGACGCTTCTGGCGTATCATCACTTGCTACCTTGCCTTCTTTGGACGAGTTGCGTGGAAAAATCATTGGCATTATTCAAGCTCCGGCTTCGAAAATTGCCGCCGTGGTTCAAGCCCCAGCAGCGCAGTTGGCCCGCGTGGTCAAGGCTTATGCCGACAAAGAAGCCGCTTAAAGCAAATCATTCGCAAATAAACTTAATTGGAAAATAGGAAATATTATCATGGCTAATTTAGACAAACTAGTTGAAGACTTGTCAGCATTGACAGTTATCGAAGCTGCAGAACTTGCAAAGCTTTTGGAAGAAAAATGGGGCGTAACTGCCGCTGCACCTGTGGCTGTTGCTGCTGCTGGCGGCGCTGCTGCACCTGCTGCTGCGGCTGAAGAGCAAACTGAATTCACAGTTATGCTTGCTGCAATTGGTGACAAGAAAATCGAAGTCATCAAAGAAGTTCGCGCAATCACTGGCCTTGGCTTGAAAGAAGC